>Ga0187780_10002306_pt1 | contig 14344 bp, 14 predicted proteins | sample 1015_Q2_SP10_20__FD_132429 | JGI IMG/M metagenome (GOLD analysis project Ga0187780, IMG submission 132429) | Tropical peat soil microbial communities from peatlands in Department of Meta, Colombia - 1015_Q2_SP10_20_MG | ecosystem: Environmental > Terrestrial > Soil > Wetlands > Peat | place... | reverse complement strand
GAGCTCCTGGCCCAATGCACCGACCGCGCGCTGGTCATGTTCCAGGGGCAGATCCTCCTGGACGGAACGCCCCGGGAGGTATTCCGGGAGGTGGAGACTCTCCGGCGCACCGCCCTGGCTCCGCCCCAGATCACCCGGTGGAGTCTGGCGATCGGGCTGCCGCGCCTCTTCCTCACCGTGGCCGAGGCGGTCGCAGCCTACACCATGGACGGGCCGGGATCCGGAACCCAGTGAGGATGGATGTGACGGAGCGAATCACGGATCGGGTGAACGGTGACCGAATCGCGGCCGACATCGCCGCGCTGGCGGAAAGGACCCGGCACGATCAACCGGGCTTCACGCGTCTGGCGTATTCCGAGGAGGACCGGCAGGCCCGGGCCTGGCTGCGCGACCGGATGGAGGCAGCCGGTCTGACGGTACGGCTGGATGCAGCGGCCAACGTGATCGGCCGGCACCCGGGAGCATCGGAGGGGACCGTCCTCGCCGTCGGGTCCCACATCGACACGGTGCCCAACGGGGGTCGGTTTGACGGCATGGCGGGCGTGACCGCAGGCCTGGAGATCGCGCGCGTTCTCTCCGAGGCGGGCCGCCATCTGCGGCACCCGCTGGAAGTCATCGCCTTTACCAACGAGGAGCCCAACGCCTTCGGCCTCTCCACTGTGGGGAGCCGCGCCATGGCCGGCAAGCTCACCGCGCCGCGCGCCCGGGAGTTGCGCGACCCGGACGGGCGGACACTGGCCGAGGCGATTGACTTCCTGGGTGGGGAGGCGGCCCACCTGGACGAGGCGCGCCGGTCGCGCGGGGCCATCGCCCACTATCTCGAGCTCCACATCGAGCAGGGGCCGGTGCTGGATCGGGAGCAGATTCCGGTCGGCGTGGTCACGGGGATTGCTGCCCCCACGCGGTTGCGGGTTCGCGTGGACGGGCGGCCCGATCACGCGGGCACCACCCCGATGGGCCTGCGGAAGGACGCGCTCGCCGGCGCGGCCGAGATCGTCCTGGCGCTGGAGCGCATCGCCACGGAGGCGGGGGAGTCGGTGGGCACCGTGGGACGGCTGGTCAACCAGCCGAACCACGCCAACGTGGTGCCGGGCCACGTCGAGATGACGCTGGAGTTTCGCAGCATCTTCCCCGAGCGCATCGCCGCGCTGCGGGCACGGTTCCTGGAGGCGATGCCGGAGATCGCCCAGCGACGAGGCCTGGAGGCCTCGTGGGAGTTCCTGATGGAGGAACGACCGCTCCAGATCCCGCCCAAGACCGTGGAACTCGCCGCGGCCGTCTGCCGCGGGTTGGGGATCCCCTTCCGGCCACTCCCGAGCGGCGCCTCGCACGATGCCAACCACATCGCCGAGATCGCGCCCGTCAGCATGCTCTTCGTGCCGAGCGTCGGCGGTCGGAGCCACTGTCCTGAAGAGCTCACTCACACCGCCGATCTCGCCGCCGGCACCCGCGCCCTCCTGGGAGTGCTCGTCCGCCTCGACGAGACCCTGTAGCGCCTCACAGCCTCCGTGCACCCGCCGTCGCGATGCTCGGGACAGACTCGCATGGGTCCTGGCTGAGACACGGCCAGGCGTGATCGCACGCCACGCGGCTCATTCCCCTACGGGACCAGCACCAGTTTGCCGAAGTGCTCGTGCCCCTCCATCACCCGGTGGGCCTCGGCGGCCTCGGCCAGCGGGAGCGCGGTGTGGATGACGGGGCGGAGGGGACCCTCGACCGCCAGATGGAAGACCTGCCGGAGTTCCGTCGAGGTGGCCCGGTAGGATCCCAGGAGGTCGATCTCACGCCGGAAGAACTCGATGATGTCGAAGGGCACGACCTCGCCGGCGATTTCGCGTCTGAGCGTGTGCGGGAGGAGGAACGGCAGGCGCGAGACATCAGCCCGGCAGACGACGTCCAAGTGATTCGGCCCGCAGACGCGCACGCGCAAGAGGATTTCGCCGGCCGCGGGGATGGGGTCCGGGATCTCCTCCAACCCCAGAACCTCTGGCCCTCCACATTGATGGAACCGAACCGCTTTCACGCCTTCCCTTCCCGTGCGCGGGCTATGGGATGAGCGACGCCAGGATGCCGGTGAGCGCACTGGCAGCCAGAAGTGCCACCCCAAGGACTGCCGAGGCTGGATCCCTTCCCGGGTCATCTTGCCCGATCTGCGTCCGCGGATGTAGGCGTGACCGCCGCACGCGCTGCAGGCGATTACCGTCTAGGCATAGAGCGCCGAGGAATGCGAGCAAGGCGCCTACAAGCGTGAGACTGAACTTGTCCATCCCCGCAACTCCCTTGGGTGATCTGGCCAAAGCGAAATTGCTTCCCTCACCAGCGCGGTCATTCCGTAGCACGGGAGGGGCCCCGTGTCAAAGGCGAAGGGTTACCCTCCGCTTGGTAGTGCGGGCCCGGCGGTACCCGACGAACGCATAAATGCCAACGTTCACCCCGATCACCAGCAGTCCCAGCGCTATCTGGACGTGGCGCGTGAGCCCCTGCGGGTAGAGGATCGGCAGAATGTAGTGGTCGATGAACCCGCCCGCATAGCCGATCTGCCCGGCCTTGAGCCGCAAGGCCTGCTCCCAGGGGGTCAGGGGGCAGATCCAGCCGGTGCACTCGATGAGGGCGCCCCACGCCGCCGCCGGAAGATGTATCCAGCGGAAGGAGGGTCGCCAGAGGATGAGGAAGCCCCCTGTCACCACGAAGACGACGAAGGCGAGGTGGGCGAGGACGAGACCGTCAGCAAGCAATCGGTAGAGCATGGCGGCCGAGCGGGGAGTGGATTACCTCGCCAACTGCATCAGCCTGGGGCGCAGGTCGCAGGCAGGATGGAAACAGGCCGGCGCAGATTGACGCACCTGGCGACGTACTCCACGAAGCGACGAAGACTCGAAGGTTCCCTATCACCACTTGCTTTCAGAACCAACTTCCCCCTTTGCGGCTGAGTCCGTACGCGAAGAGCGCCAAGGCGCCGACCAAGGCGTACCGGAAGCCACGCTCGTCCAAGAAGCGCGACACGGCATCCAGGAGCTTGGCGAAATCCACGATCGCCTCTTCCCCGTGGTGGATTCGTCCGTCTGCACAGCGACCACCCCGAGGATGCCGCAGGAGGCCTTGTCACGTCAAGTGAATGCTGATCGGATGGGGTGAGGTGGTGCCTGGTTCCTCTCGTGCCGGAACGGCGTCACCCTTTCGTCGCCGGATGGGTTGGCCCACCGGATCGTCGAGAACGCTGGCCTCGGCCAATGCTTCCCGCCTGGCGTTGGTCACGACCCTTTCCCCGGTGAACGCAGCAAGTTTAATGAGTCTGCTACGTCCCGTGCGAAAGAGTTATTCCGCTCGGTCAACAACAATGGGAATCCCGCTCGCGATTGAGCCCGGCATACGCCCCCTCTTACCTCTTGCAATATGGGAAACCGGGAGCGGTACAGCGGTAGGCAGTGCCCGGGGGCTTGACAAGGCCGGTAGACTATAATAGTCTCTTAACAAGACTATAATATTCACTCGTTCGGTGGGGCCATGCAAGCGAATCCGATTTCGGTGCTCGAGCGAAGTCTGGCCGGGGTGGGGGATCTCCTGGCGGCGGAAGGCGTGGAGATCGGGATCGTCGTGGTCGGCGGTACGGCCCTCAACCTTCTCGGCATCGTACAGCGCACGACGGACGATGTGGACGTGCTCGCCGTTCTGCAGGACCGGGCCGGCTCCGGCGGGGTCACGCTCGCCCCGCCAGACCCGCTCCCGGAGCCGTTGCAGCGGGCGATCGCGCGGGTGGCTCGCGACTTCCAGCTCCGCGAAGACTGGATGAACACCGTCGTGGGGCTCCAGTGGCAAACCGGGCTGCCCCCGGGACTGGAACGCCGGCTGCGTTGGCGGCGGTACGGAGGCCTCCGGGTCGGGCTGGCGGCCCGGTACGACCTCATCTTCCTGAAGCTCTACGCGGCGGCGGACAGCGGCGGGCCGTCCAGCGTTCATTTCCAGGATCTGCTGGCCCTCCGCCCGACCGAGCGCGAGCTGCAGGCCGCGGTGGCCTGGGTGCGAGGGCAGGATCCGACGCCAGAGTTCTCGACCATCGTCGAGCAGGTGATGACACATGCCCGAGAAAGGCTTGGCTAAGGCGCTTCATCAGCTCCGGGAAGCCACCCTGGGGACACTCTGGCGACAGTGGGGCGCCCTCGGGGCCGCGGTCACAGGCAAAGGGTCGGTGGGAAGCATTGTCGACCCAGAGGGGCTCGTGCTCGCCTCCCTCAGTCTGACAGAGGAAGAACGCCGGCTCTGGGACGTCCTGTACTGGTGGGTCAAGGTTGGGGCGCCCCTCCTCAGCGTACAGCGCATCAAGAACCTCGCCGCGAGGTTTCCGGAACCCACGCGCGCCCGGCTCGGAGCCTTCGCCCATCTGGCGCATCGCGAGGGCCGGGACTTCCGGTGGCGGTCCCTCGAAGACCCGTCACCGGGGAAGACCATCCGCCCCAGGAAAAGCCTGGGCAGAGACCCGCAGTTGCATCATCCGGCGGCGCTCATGCTGCGCCTGCGGGTTGGCCTGGGGGTGGGAGTCAAGGCCGACCTCGTCGCCTTCCTTCTGGCGACAGGAGGCGCGCGGATGACCGTCAAGGGCATCGCGGATGGGCTGAGCTACACCCCGCGGGCGATCCGTCGGGCGGTGGATGCTCTGGTGGCTGCCCGGTTCATCCAGGCGACGATGGGAACGCCTGCAGCGTACCGGGTAGATACGAAGGCGTGGGCCCCGCTGCTGGAACCATCCGGGAAACCTCCGACGTGGCGATACTGGTCGCCGGCGTTCGACCTTGTAGCTGATCTCGCGGGATGGACGGGGGGAGGAGGCGCCCTCCCGAAGACTAGCGGCTACGTGTTGAGCTCCCGCGCCCGCGACCTCGTGGAGCGGCATAGGATTGCCTTCGCGCGGAATCAGATCGAGATCCCGAGCCCCGGCGACTACCCTGGCGAGATGTACCTTCAAGCCTTTGAGGAAACGCTGCGCAGGCTGGCACGGTGGCTGGCGGAAAGTGCATAACCGAGCTACCCCGCCGCTGGGAAGGTCCGTCGAAGGGAATCCCGTTCGCGATTGAACCCGGACAGATGGTCTGAGCAGGAGGCAGGGCCGGAGGCAAATAACATCGCTGTCACCTCTCAATAGGAGGGGCATGACTAGCGCAAGGAGTCTTAGGATGCAACGGATTAAGAGGGAGGGACGACGAGGCGGGGCGACTGAATTGTGCCGGATGGCGTGGACGTGCTGACGGCCTACTCGAGGAAGCTTCGCTCAGTCTGACCCGGCACTGACGTGCTCCTGGGGGAGGGAGCCAAGGCGACGAAGACTGGAACGTCCCCCATCACTATGGCAGCGAATAAACGGCCGGCCCCCTTACCCCTAGTTTTTCGGTAAGACCGTGAATGGCGTGTTTGCCGATTCCCACGCGCGTAGAGCGGCATACAGATCAGTCATGGCGAAGTGTGTTCTTTCGTAGGCTAGCCGCAAGCTCCGTTCGATCAGACGTGGTAAAACCTCCCCCGCTTTGCAGGAGCCGAAATACCTCCTCAGTCCGATGCTCAAAAGTTGTATTAGGTCGTGGCCGCAACAGACATCCCACGGATCGTGCTTGTTCATCAGGCTGGTAATCCCCGCTCGAAGAGCCGCGCCATCTAGCGTATGCTGCCCCGACTTTCTCTTTACTGCGGTAATCATACGATTCAGATCAACGCTCAGATTATCCCGACTCACGAAGTCGCTAAACGTCAAACCTTCGAACCTCAAGTCTAATCCGTCCTGCAATGAAATCAGGCGAAGATACCCCAAAGGCTGCCCACCATCGAGCAAAACCTGTCTAATGTTTTTCCCGGCTAGCTTTCTGCGAGACCCGTACTCAGCTAGGACTTTTTCTAACGCGGGCGAGGAAACTAACAAGCCCTCAAGATCGTGCGTGTCGGTGGAAAAAATGCTTTCCCCTGCAGGCATTTTGCCCGTGACTCGATCGAAATCAAGATCGACAATCGCTACACAGCCCCCTACGCCACCAGCTTGAAGAATTCGCATCGCCTCAAGGACGTTTGACTTGTTCAGTGCTGGAACGAGTTTGCACTCGCGACTATCGAGAGCCTGGCCGTACACGCTGGCGTCCGTACCACCCTCGACGATCACTACAGCTCCCTTGTGGCGAGTTCGCAGCATGCGAACCGTGTTCGCAATGTCTGCACCGATCTGCGTCGTGGGCATCTAAGTGCGGCCTAACTTGTCGGCCCCTTGAGCTCAACGGTTAGATCCCATCTGTCGTGGATGATTTGTGGCGAGTGGGTGGCAATCAACACATCGAAATTACCTAATTTCGTAATATTCGCTAGAGCCTGCAAGAACTGCTGCTGCCAAATGACGTGAAGCGACAGTTCGGGCTCATCTATTAGGATCAGGGAGTTGGGGCCAACCTTAAAAAGCAATTCGTAGAACAACACCACCACATGCTGCTCACCCGAGGACAGGAACGTAGGCTGCAACGTCTTGCCATCGGCAGTCCGGAACACCAGCCCATCCTTACTCGTTATGACCATCTCCTTGTAAAGGAACCGATCCTTTATGATCTGCTTGAATAGGTCCAATTTCTTGCTTATTTCATCGAACACGCTCAGCTTCTGTTGAGCATCCGTAACGTACACCGACAACACATTTCTATTTCTTTCGTCGATTGCCTGTAGCTGCCGGAAATCCAGGCCCTTTTCGCGGTCCAGTAGCCCCGCGTCCACGAGCCGAGATCTCTTATCTTCGAGGGCGCTTAGCTCATTCCGAAGATCGTCCGTGGTCAGATCAGTGGAAGCATCGCTGCTTACCAATCGTGTGGGGAAGGATCGGTCAAGAGACTGGGAGAGATTCGCGTACTCAGCGAGCGTTGCCTTGATCGTTGCCGCAAGCTCCTGCGCATAAGTTACGACTGCAGGTTCCATTGGCCTCCGTTCGTTCGGCACGCTTCGTCTTCGTGAACGGGGCATCCGAAGGAGGCGCTGCGTCTCGATGAACCGAACTGGGATTGCTTTACGAATATCGGCTAGCCAAGGGGGTTCACGCTCGACGGGCTCATACTGGAGGGGAAACTGCTCCCCAAATCGCTCCATAACCTCTTCGAGCGACAGCTCCTCTTGAGTGGGCAGGTGCACCCAGCTCTCTGGCCCAATTCGCGCCAGCTCAGGAATCTCGCTTTCTATGGCGGCCAGAGGAAAGTGATAGCGTGGGCGTTCGGCTCGCTTGGGGGCGAAGGTTTTTTTCTTTGAATTACCCTCCGTGAATTCAAATGTCAATTGAGCGATAGGACCATTCCTTTTCTCTGCGCCATTCTGATCTCTTTTCACCCTGAGTGTGCGATGCTCATCAAAATCGACGCGCAAAGAGCGGAATGGGACCGAACGAAGTTGACTGTGCCGCCCGGTGAGGAGCGCATCGATCATATTAAGCAGGACTGTTTTGCCAAATCCGTTCGGGCCATGAATGATCGTGATGCGATCTTCCATTTTCATGGGGATCGCATGGTCAAATATGCCGAATAGCCCGTCAACTGCGATCTGTCTGATTCTCATGTTCGTATCCCTTGTGAAACCCCATTACCGTGGAGTAACGGCGCGCAATGATTGCGGATTTTGTTGACTAGGCCGTATTGATTCTGTGTTGTGGCTGTGACGTACCTGCTATTCCCGGAATGCGAAGCGCGCCCACGGGTCAGCGGTCCCTCCTCTGAAAGCACAACGGCCCCGTGGGCGTCAGCCTCCATGAAGGGCTGTCGGGCTCGTCGTCGAAAACCTTTCGGGCGGCACCTCTGACCTGCTCGGCATCGGTCGCCGGCCAATGCTGCTCAACCAGACAAGACGGTATCTCTCTTCAGGAGACAAAGTCAAGGCACAAATACAGCCTTCAGCCAGCAGCGATCGACCGGAGGGAATCCGCCGCAGGGCTGCGGACGCGGCCGGCGCCCCATTTATATCCCCACTGACTCAGTTGTGATTGGCTTTAATGAGGGAAGTCGTAATCCGGGACGTTGTTGGCTCAGTGGACTGCTTGCCGCTCCGCTCTCCCGACCGTTTCCGCAATCCCCAGCGCGGATATCCAGAGCTCCCGCCCCAGGCCGTAGCACCGGGCGCAACTGCCGCCAGGAATTCAAACCGCCTATCTGGCATTTCAATCATCAGTTTTCAATAGGTGTCCGGTGGTGCCTTTCTCACAAAAGCTTAACAAATGGGACGCACACACAGCCCTCCTCAGCGAGGAGCCGTTGCCGCCGCCTCAAGAAAGTGGAGAGGTCCATGTTGTCTTCAAGCAGCATCATGATGTCATACCCGTCGGCGATAAAGAAGTTTGGCTGTTTGCCGCGCGTTATGGCGTCGGCTGCATCCTTGCTGACGCCGTTGATGGAGAGGAAAACGCCGCGCGTGAACTTGGATTTCCCTTCGACCTTCTCGCGAAAAACGTAGAGGTCGGCCGCCGGGCTCGGGTCCTGCTGCCACTTGGCTTCCAAAAGGTACACCTCGTGGTCGAGTTCAAATGAACCATCTATCTGCTCTCCAGCGATGCGGAAGGCCTCCCGAGGAGTGAGGCTGTGAAGGGCGAAAAGCCGGTTGAGCACCTTCTCCAGCTGCAGGCCCGCCTGCTGACGATCCGGATTCTCGTGAAGAGCCAGAAATTCCTTCTTGAGGGCCTCTAGCTCACGACTGCGCTGCGTCCTTTCGCTTTCCCGGAGCTTCTCGGCCACCCGCGCCTGCTCCACGCGTTCGGTCGCCCTGACAGTGCCGACAGCCCGCAGGCGTGCTAGGAAGTCCGGATCCCACAAGTCTGGAAACCTGAATCCGATCTCCAGAATCAGTCCGTTGATCCTCTCGATCTCCTCGGACGTTACCGGTTTGCCGCTCCGCTGCCGATACGTAAGACCGGCTCGCACGATCTCAACTACCAGAGGCTCGAAGCGACCTCGCCGAAATTCTAGAGTCCGCTCAAGAAGAGCCGTGAGCATAGGTAACTTGCTGCCGGGTTGCCAGAAATCCCCGACCCCGACCTTTTCGGCGACGCTCTTGAAAGACACGTGGCCCTTCCACGCTGCGTACCCAGAGCCCGGGAGGAAGTCATACAGCGCATCAGCGAGGTCCCTCGCAGCCCGTGATTCCTTCAGAGGCAGGCCCATTCTTCACTCACGTAATCCGGGACGTCGTTGACTCAGTGGAATCTCTATCTCTCGGTGCGTGCGACCGCCCTCGCAATCCCCGACGTGGAAACGTTGTTTCCTACGTGAATTTCCTCTTCCCCGCCGCTGGCGGTATGAACCGAGTCCCTGGCTCTATCCCTCGCACGGCGAAGTTCATGAAAGCACGACGGCCCCTCGGCGGTGAGTTCCCGAAGGGCCGTGGATTCCTGTTAGAGATGCTTACTGATGACAGCCATGGGTCCCCCCCACTCCCATGCAGGACAGGTCAGCGACGCGAACGTAGCGCCAACGGCCGGGGGGAGTCAAGGGGAAAGAGAGAGCCGCGAGCCGAGCAGGGAAGGTGAGAGTGCCGAGCGTCGAGGAACGAGAAACGGGATAGCAGGCAGTTTGCAGCAGGCAGCTGGCAGGGGACACCGACCAGGGATCAGGTGGCAGCAGGCGGCGGCCGGCAAAGGGGGACGCACGGAAATCTTCCGACTCGTGGGTTGGCCCAGCCGTGAAGGCCCGCCTAGGTCCCGTCGCGGCCGTCTTGGGGTGTGGTCTCAGGGAAGGGAGAGCGCAAACCGAATGGCGGCATTGACGGCGGCGAGCTTGGCTTGGCTCAACACGGTGATCCGCACCATTCCTCGGACTGGAAGGCCGGCATCGCCAGAACCTGCTGGGTCTCGATTTCTATCTTCGTCTTCGGCTTCCGCCGATAGGCGGCCTGGTACGAACGATCGAGATGCGCTTCCCGCTGGGCGGCGAGCCAGTACTCCAGCGCCCGTCGGATCACCCCGCTGCGCGTGGTCTTCAGCCGCTTTCGGATTGCCTCTACTTCACGGAATTCCCTCTCGGGGATCGTGATGGCGACTTTCACTGCACGTGCCGGCATGGATCAACCCTCCGTGGTATGACTATGATCATACCCAATTCTGGCAGTTTCAGGCGCGCGCGTCAAGCCGCGTGGAACCTGGGGCATGGCATCCTGCGACTCCTGGATGGCGCCGTTGAGCCGCGGGAAGCGCAATGCGCCTAGCGCCGAGGAACGAGAAATGGAATAGCAGGCAGCTTGCAGCAGGCAGCTGGCAGGGGACACCGACCAGGGATCAGTTGGCAGCGAGCAGCAGGCAGAGGGAACTGAAAGCCGGGAGCCGAGAGGCGAGAAGAGCAGCGAGCAGGGGAGAGCGGGAGATAGGGGGATGGGGCGAAGAGCAAGGGCAGCAGAGGGACCAGGGGCGAGCGCGGCATTGTCGGATAGGTCACCCTCACCTATTTCAGTGCATGACCTAGCGCTTGATCGGCCGTGGGGACTTATCCGAATCCTCCAGGAACCGTCACGCGTCTAATAAAGTGAATGCCGCATCGTGACGGCGGCGCCGGGCCGGTCGGTTTGCGAAATCCCACTGGCGGATCTGACCTTATTCTCCTATTTTCTTGAGGGTGGAATGGGACCAATCTCGCAGGAGCATTTGACGGGCCCAGGCAAACTCCCCGGGCTGAGTGCGCACGGAGAAGCTCACGATGGAGAAGAAGGAAGGGGCGCCCGGTGAGCGGGTTCCGCCGGGGCAGCATCTGACGCAGAAGTGGCCGGTCCTGACCTACGGGGCGACGCCGCGCTTTGACCCCCGGACATGGACGTTTCGCTGCTTTGGCCTGGTGGAACAAGAAGTCGTCTGGACCTGGGAGGAGTTCCTGCGGCTCCCCCGGGCGGAGATCACCTCCGATGTTCATTGCGTCACCCACTGGTCGCTCTTGGACAACCGCTGGGAGGGGGTGCACATCTGCGAGATCCTGAAGCACGTGCGGGTCAAGCCCGAGGCGGTTGCGGTCATGATTCACGCCGACCCGGACTACACCACCAACCTCCTGCTCCAGGAGTTGATCGATGACGATGTCCTCCTGGCACTGAGGCACAACGGCCGGGACCTTGAGCCCGATCACGGCGGTCCCTGCCGCCTGGTGGTTCCCAAGCTCTACTTCTGGAAGAGCGCCAAGTGGGTGCGGGCGTTTCAGTTCATGGACGTGAACGCGCCCGGTTTCTGGGAGGAGAACGGCTACCACATGCATGCCGACCCGTGGACGGAGCAGCGGTACTCGAGCCAGGAGACCCGCGCCATGCAGCAGATGCGGGCGGAGGCGGCGCGGAAACTTCGCGGGCGCGGGTGACAAGCAGGGTTCTGTTGGGCAGCAGCCCGCGATACAAGAGCGTTCGACTGTTCGACCCTTCGGTGGTTCGGTCGTTCTGAAACCGCGGAACACGCGAACAGCCGAACCGTCGATCCCCCGAACGCCCCTGACTTCAGGAGGGTAGGAGTGAAATCAGCTTGAGCCGGTTGACCTGCAAGCGAGTCATCCTGGAGTACCTGGCCCAGTATCTGGACAACAGTCTGAGCCCGGAAGCCTTGGCCGATCTGGAGCGACACCTGGCGAATTGCAAGGCATGTGTTGCCTACCTGAATACTTACAGGAGAACGCGAGAACTCACTCGCCGCTCGGCCCCGCATGCCATGCCGGACGAGATGAAGGCCCACCTTCGTCGGTTCCTTTTGGAGCAACTCGCCAGGTCATAGCTGCACCCAGGCTCCCTCCCCCTCCATTTGCCGGTCTCTCAGATCCAGGGCGGATCATTTCCGCAATGGTGGGTGTCTAACCAGAAGCAACCAGCCATCGACTCCCCGGCTGGAGAACACACAGGAGTGGGAATGATGTTGTACCAGCCGTTAAGGGGTCAGAAAGCGTTGGTCACGGGCGCCAGCTCGGGCATCGGCGCGGGCGTGGCTCTGGCCCTCGCCGAAGCAGGGGCCACGGTCGTGGTCAACTACCCTTCGAGCCCCGAAGGGGCGCAACGCACCTTGGACAAGATCAGGGGCCTCGGGTCGGAGGCGATGGCCATTCGCGCAAACGTGGCCAAGGAAGACGAAGTCCAGGCCATGTTTCGGGAGATGTTCAAGACCTGGGGCACCATCGACATCCTGGTAAACAACGCGGGACTTCAGCGTGACGCCCCCTTCGCGGAAATGACGCTGGAGCAATGGAACACCGTTCTCGATGTCAACCTGACCGGCATGTTCCTGTGTGCCCGCGAGGCGGCGCGCGAGATGATCCGTCGCGGCCCTCACCCCGAGGTCTCCCGGGCCACCGGGAAGATTGTCTGTATCTCCTCCGTCCATGAGAGAATTCCGTGGGCCGGACACGTGAACTACGCGGCCTCCAAGGGGGGCGTCAGGCTATTCATGGAGTCGCTGGCTCAGGAACTGGCGCCCCATCGCATCCGGGTGAACTCGGTGGCGCCTGGCGCCATCCAGACGCCGATCAACCGGGAGGCCTGGGAAACGCGGGAGGCCCTGGAGGCGTTGTTGAAGCTCATCCCCTACGGACGGATCGGTGTCCCGGAGGACATCGGCAAGGCGGTCGTCTGGCTCGCCTCGGACGACTCGGACTACGTGCACGGGCAGACAATCTTCGTTGACGGGGGGATGACACTGTATCCCGAGTTCGCGCACGGAGGCTGAGAACGGCGGCCAGGGGCTGGGCGGGATATAGAAAGAAGGAAAGCGGGAGCGCCGAGGCGGCGAATCGGGAGGGAAAGGAGATGACGGCTGAAGAGAAGCGGCTGGCGGAGGCCCGAGAACGAACGGCCCACTGGAAGCGCTGGGGTCCCTATCTCTCGGAACGCCAGTGGGGGACAGTCCGAGAGGACTACTCCCCCCATGGCACGGCATGGGACTCCTTCCCCCACGACCACGCCCGCTCCCGGGCCTATCGCTGGGGCGAGGACGGCCTGCTCGGGATCTCGGACAACCACCAGCGGCTCTGCTTCGCCCTGGCCCTCTGGAACGAGAAGGATCCGATCCTGAAGGAGCGGCTCTTCGGCCTGACGGGTTCTCAGGGGAATCACGGCGAGGACGTCAAGGAGTACTACTTCTACCTTGACTCGACGCCGACCCACTCCTACATGCGGGGCCTCTACAAGTATCCACAGGGGGCCTTCCCGTACGCCCGCCTGATCGAGGAGAACGCCCGCCGCGGCCGGCAGGCACTCGAGTTCGAGTTGCTGGACACGGGGGTCTTCGATGAGGACCGGTACTTCGATGTCCTGGTGGAGTACGCCAAGGTCACGATCGACGACCTCTTGATCCGGATCACGGTCGTGAACCGCGGTCCGGACCCGGCGCCCCTCCATCTCCTCCCCACCCTGTGGTTCCGGAACACGTGGAGCTGGGATTACGGCGCCTCGCGGCCGAAGATGAGCCAGGTCGTCTCGCCGGCCGGGACCCGGGCGGTCCTGGCGCTCCACCCGGACATGAAGACCCCGTACAGGTTGACGGTCGAGGGAACGCCCGACCTGCTCTTCACGGAGAACGAGACGAACCACCACCGCCTCTTCGGCGTCCAGGACGGCCAGCCCTTCGCCAAGGATGCCTTCCACGAGTATCTCATCGCGGGACGGACGGAGGGGGTGAACCCCGGGCGCGAAGGGACCAAGGCGGCGGCCCACTACCGGTTGGAGGTCCCGCCGGGTGAGAGCCGGGTGGTGCGGCTGCGCCTGTCCGGCGGGGTGGCCGATGGGAATCCCCTCGGTGAGGAGTACGAGAGGCTTTTCGCGCAGCGGCGGCGGGAGGCGGACGAGTTCTACGCTAGCGTGATTCCCGCCCGACTGTGCGAGGATGCCAAGTCGGTCATGCGGCAAGCCCTGGCCGGGATGCTCTGGTCCAAGGAGTGGTATCACTACGACGTGCGGCGCTGGCTGGAAGGGGACCCCACCCAGCCCGCACCGCCGCCCGAGCGCCGGCACGGCCGGAACCACGAATGGATGCATCTGTACAACGACGACGTGATCTCCATGCCCGACAAGTGGGAGTATCCCTGGTACGCGGCCTGGGACCTGGCCTTCCACACGCTGGCCCTGGCCCTGGTGGACCCGGACTTCGCCAAGGACCAACTCATTCTGTTCCTGCGCGAGTGGTACCTGCATCCGAACGGGCAGATCCCGGCATATGAGTGGGCGCTGGGCGACGTAAATCCTCCAGTGCACGCCTGGGCGTGCTGGCGCGTATACCAGATTCATCGCAAGCTCACAGGGCGTCCGGACTACGCGTTTCTGGAAAGGGTGTATCACAAGCTGCTGCTGAATTTTACCTGGTGGGTGAACCGCAAGGATTCCACAGGCAACAATATCTTCGAAGGCG
>Ga0187780_10002305_pt1 | contig 14346 bp, 15 predicted proteins | sample 1015_Q2_SP10_20__FD_132429 | JGI IMG/M metagenome (GOLD analysis project Ga0187780, IMG submission 132429) | Tropical peat soil microbial communities from peatlands in Department of Meta, Colombia - 1015_Q2_SP10_20_MG | ecosystem: Environmental > Terrestrial > Soil > Wetlands > Peat | place... | reverse complement strand
GTTGGATTAGTAATGATACTACGATGGCGTCGAGACCTGAGTCAGAGCGGTTGGTGGACAGGGATTGTCGTCGAAGGGACAAAGCTCGACGTAGGTGTCGACCATGATCTCTGTATGGGTGCCTCAAGCTGCGTTGAGCTAGCTCCAGATGTATTCCATCTAGACTGGAGCAAGAAGAAATCGATCTTCGATCCAGCCCCACTTGAGGCGTTGAATGGCTCAAGTGCCGACCCAGAGAAGATCTTCAAGGCCGCCCAGTCATGTCCCTACCGAGCCATATTCCTCCGGGACGCCGTGACCGGCGAGTTCGTCTTCCCGTAGCTAGGCCGTGGACATTCACAACCCCAGAAAGTTCAGATTGCCTGGACTTGATGTGGCGCGGGGCCTACTGTGCAGCGGCTGGGGCTTCCCATGGCCATGTGGAGACTCCAGTCGGGATTCGGGACAAACGATTTGTAGTAACTTGGCTCTCGACCTTTCGTGGGGACTTCGCAGTTTCCCCCGTCTGGGATGAGTTCAGGTCAGCCCGAAGGCGTGGATGTGGCCATCTTAGGGGCGGGAATCGTCGGTCTCACCATCGCATACCGTCTATCGAACCGTAGCAAGCGGGTGCTTGTGCTTGAAAAGGAAGCAGGGCCCGGCAAGGGAATCACCTCGGGGCAGGCAAACGTCATCCACGTTGTCCAGCTCCCCTTCGGCTCTCTGAAGAGCAAGCTCGCCAGGAAGGGGAACGCCATGTACGACGACCTCTGCCGGGAGCTCGGGGTCAAGCTGAACCGCGTCCCGTCACTCCTCGTCGTCAGGGGATGGCTCAGGCTCCCAGTCCTCCTCTTCGTCTACCTCTATCTCAAGCTCGAGCTTCGGGGGCAGTTCAAGATCCAGTTGATGAGGGGCAGGAGTCTTCGCATTATCGAGCCGCTCCTAGCCGATGGAATCTCCGGCGGTATCGTCGTCAACGGGTACGGGACCGTCGACGCCCAGTCCTTGGTACTCAGGCTGAAGGAAGCAGCCGAAAAGCGGGGAGTCGCCTTCTGGTTCGGCTGCGAACTCACATCCTGTAGCCGGGAGGGAGAGAGCACACTCCTGAAGACAACAGGCGGGGACGTTAAGGCGGTGTTCGTGGTGAACGCCGCCGGACTCTATTCGGACGACGTGGCCAGGATGCTGGGCAGGGACCTTGGGAGGCTCGAGCCCGGCCTGGGCGTGATGGCAGTCTACTCTGGCCTTGACCTGAAGGCGATAGTCGCGCCGCTCCCTCTGAGCATCGGATCAAGAACCAAGGGAGGTGCGATAATCCCCGCGACAGACGGCACGACCATCATAGGCCCGACGTTGAGGGTGGCCAGCTCCAAGGAGGAACGCGAGTATACAGAGGAAGACCTGACGCTCCTCAGGTCCAAGTTCCGTCCCCTGTTGAAAAGAGAGGGGGAGCTCGTCAGGGTCTACACGGGGGTACGACCATTGTCCCCGACGCGGGATTTTATCATTGATTTCGACGGCACCATGAATACGGTCAACCTCGTGGGTATCGAGTCTCCCGGCCTCACAGCGGCCCCGGCGATCGCCGAGTTGGTCGTCGGGATGTTAACAGGAGCCAGGGCATGAGCGAAATGCTCTACGCCTGCGTCGATGTGGGCACCACCCGAATCAAGCTCAGCATCTTCGATGAGAACCTGCAGAAGAAACACGCCGAAGCCCTCACCGTTCCAGTGAACCCCAGCGGCCTCCAGGACGCAGAGGAGCTCTTCCGGGCCGTGAAGCACCTCGTTGACAAGGGTAAGGAGATGGGTGCCAGATCTGTTGGCCTGGCGACCTACAGGGGGTCTACCGTTGCCTGGGACAGGGAGGGGAAGCCACTCACCCCCATCGTGACCTGGACCGACAGAGGGGGAGAGTCGACCTACAGGCGTCTTCCGGCGTACATGAAGCTGGTCGGAAAGATACCCCCTTTCGACATGATAATCTCCCCCTACTCTCCCGTCCTGAGGTTCCTCAGGCTCGGGGAGCTGAACAGATCTCTTGACGAGAGGACTATGCTCTGGACCATCGACTCCTACCTCGCCTACAGGCTCACGGGGAAGTTTGTCTCGGATGTCACAAACGCGTGCCTCACCGGATTCGTTCACCCCCGGACGATAAAGGAAATCGGGCTGGTCAAGCCCCTCTTCAAACTGAAAATGGAAATCCCTGAACTGGTTGAGAACGCGGAGACCATCGGGTCCTATGGCGGGATGGACGTCAACGCCCTCATCGCAGACCAGCAGGCCGCGAGCGTGGGGGAGTGGGCCGTCGAACCGGGGATGGGCAAGGTAACGAACTCCACGGGGACCTTCGTCGACATACCAACGGCAGGCTACGCCCGCAGGGGGGACCTGATACCCTTGGTTCTTCTCAAACACAAGGGGAGGATATGGTACGGTGTAGAAGGGTATCTCCCCACCACCGGGAAGGCGGTGGACCTGACGCTGAAAATGGGATTGCTGAAGAACTACTCCGACCTAGAAGTCGAGCCGGCCGGCGAGGTCATCTTCATCCCCGCACTGAGCGGCCTGTACTTGCCCCATGCCATGGGTGCGAAGGGGCTCATAGCCGGTCTCACTCTGTGGTCCGACAAAGCCGCTGTTGCGTCGGGGCTCCTGAAGTCGGTGGCCTTTCATGTCAGATTCGTCTTGGAGCAATCCGGAGAGCACCTGAAGACACTCAGGGCGGACGGAGGCCTTTCCAAGTCCAACGCTCTATTGAAGATGGTTTCTGCGGCAACGGGAATCACGGTAGAGAGGGACTTGGACCTAGAAGCGACGTCCAGGGGAATCGCGATGCTTCAGCTGGCCGCCACGGGAAAATCGTCTCTGGAGGACCTTGCGAAGGCCAAAAGGGAAAGGGAGGCTTTTAGTGAGATGAATAACGCAGCACTAGAGGAAGAGTACCAGAAATGGAAGAAAACGACAGGATTGCTGAAGAGCTCGAAGGGGTCCTACCTGGCCGAGTGACCAGGGATGTAGGGCCTTACCTGAAGGACTGGTGGCCCCTGACATGGTTCAGCGAAGAGCCTCTCGGGAGCGCCATCGCGGCGGTGAAGCCAACGAACGTCGACCAGGTCGCGGCCGTGGTCAAATTCGCGTCAGCTCACGGCGTGCCTCTCTATGTCCACGGTGGAGGGAGCTCTGTGACCGGGGCCTCGATTCCCACCAAGGGGATAGTGGTAGACATGCAAGGAATGAACCAACTGCTCGACCTTGAGGAGACGAACAGGACAGTGACTGTCCAGGCTGGGGCAAAGCTCAAGCAGGTGGAGGCGAAGCTTGGAGAAAAGGGACTATCGCTCTTTCAATTCCCCCAGTCACTGGAGCTTGTCACGGTCGGAGGCTACATCTCGACCCTCGGGACGGGGCAGTTCAGCAGCCTCTACGGCGGAATCGAGGACTCGGTGCTCAGGTTGGAGGTCGTCCTCCCGACCGGTGAGGTCATCTGGACCCGCAAGCGTGGGGCGCCCAGGTCTTCAGTCGGACCTGACCTGAGCAGGCTCTTCCTAGGGGCAGAAGGAACCTTCGGGATTATCACAGCAGCTGAGCTCAAGGTCCACAGGCTCCCGAACCACGAGTGGAGGGCTGCCTTCACCCTGCCGAACTTCGAATCAGGGGTGGCAGCCGCCAAGCTCCTCATGGAGCTGGATGTGAAGCCCGCGGTATGCAGGCTCTACAACGAAGTCGAGACAGCCTTTCAGTTCCAGGGGGACAAGCCTATCATGATACTGATCTACCATGCAAGGTCATCGAAGGTTCTCGAAGAAATCAAGGTGGAGGTGTCCGGCCAGTTGCAAGGGAGCGCCGCCGCCGCCGACCCGGCCCTGGTCGGCAAATGGCTGGAGAGGAGGTTCAACTTCAGGGACGACATCGAGACCGTGAAGAAGATGGGGTACACTCTGGAGACGATAGAGGTTGCAGCGAAGTGGAGCAGGATTGTGGAGATGTACGCGGACATCATGATCAGCCTGTCCAATGTCAAGGGTGTCGCAGGCGTAGGGGCACACCTCTCGCACATCTACGATCAGGGAGCTTGCCTCTACCTCACCATCCTCTTCGAGCCCAACACTGACGTATACTGGAGCATATGGGAGACGATGGCCAAGATAACGAGCACTCACGACGCAACAATCTCCCACCATCACGGCGTCGGCATCCTCAAGCGTGCCTATGCCCGAGATGAGGTTCCCATGGGGCTCCTCAAGAAGCTCAAACAGGCTTTGGACCCGAAGGGGACCATAAGCCCCGACCGATTGCCATAGGCAAACCAGATCCAGCCTGCACACTGCGGGCACACGTTAGCTCAACTGTCAGGGCCGACATTTGGACGAGATTTGGAAGTATGCATATGAACTGAGATGGGCGCGACGGAAGTCCGATTGGGGCAGAGTGGGACTCGGTATGGGTAAGGCCATGAACAGCGCAGCTGAGCGGTCTGGAAGATTGATTTCGACCGGCAATATCCCGCGGCCGCGCTTCCGAGCCCACGCCCAGTCAAGGCCCGGCTGGCTCTACTCGTGCATGTACCCTTCTCTAATCTCGCGCAGGACCTTCCTTTTCAGTCCAGAAACGCCACCGACTTGTTGTCCGGCCAAGAAGATCTTTGCGCTCTCTTCCAAGACCTCCAGCCGCGAAGCCGCCTCGTGAAGGTCGCTCCCCAGAGAGAAGAACCCATGATTCCGAATGCCCACTACGTCGCACAGCTTCAGCGCCGTTCTGACCGCCTTCGCTCCCGCCTCGCCCGGAGGGGCGAAGTCCACTACCTTGAGCCTCCTGACCATGACAGCGTGCTCCGGCGTCATTACGGGAATCGATACGCCGGCGGTAATGAGGGCGACCGCCGTCGGCGGGTGTCCGTGGACTACCGCCTTCACGTCCTTCCTCAGCTTATAGGCCTCCAGATGCGTTGCGAGCTCGCTCGATGGATTTCCCTTACCGACGACCTTCCCCTGCAGGTTCACCCTGACGAGGTCTCCTTCGGCCACTCCTCCTTTGAAATACTTAGAGGGCGTAATCAGTATCTGCTTCCCTGACGAAACGAGCACACTCGCGTTGCCACCGACCCCCGAGACGAGCCCTCTTTCGTACAGCCTCCTAATCGTGTGGGCGAGGTCCCTTTCGAGCCTCGTCGTCTCCTCCTTCATTTCAGCTCCTCCAGGGCTTCCATGTACGTCTTGAAATCATTCTCGCCGTATAAGACGAACGTCACTTCTGCCGGTGTCCCCTCTCTCTCCACGTAGCTCTTCACCGCCTCTAGGGCTACCCTGCTCGCTTCACGAACCGGGTATCCATACGCCCCTGTACTTATGGAGGGAAAGGCCACTGTCCTGAGCCCGTCCTGCGCCGCAATCCTGAGAGAGTTGGAATAGCATTCGGTGAGGGCTCCAGGCTCGCCGCTCTTTCCCCCCGACCAGATAGGTCCCACCGTATGGATAACGTGCCTAGCCTTCAGTGAACCCCCCGTGGTAATCACTGCCTTCCCTGTTGGGAGCCCGGCGGGCCACTCTTTCTGGCGAATTCGCTTGCACTCTTCGAGTATCGCCGGCCCTCCCCGCCTGTGTATCGCCCCGTCGACCCCGCCTCCACCCATCAGGCTGGAATTGGCAGCGTTGACCACCGCATCTACGTCTTGGTCGGTGATGTCTCCCTGAACCAGCCTGATTTTCGTCCTCCCCCACATAGCCGACATCAGCCCTCCCTCCCGTGGCCGGCCACCTAATCAAATTACGCCGGGCTTTGTGCGCGCTGAACCTTCCCGTCCTGCTTAACTAGAGTGGTCGCAGGTGGAGGCGCCGAACGCCTTGCGCCCCGCCCGCGACGAGTTGTTCGATTGGATTCTCAGCCAGGGGCCCAATTCGAAATACAATTTCACCGCAAGCGGTCTGTCAGAACCCAACCTGCAGGCCATGGGCATCGACACGTCTTTCGAGAAATTTGCGGCCGAGAAAGACGAGCATGAGAGAATATTCATGGACGAGGTGACCCTGCTCTACGGCGTCGAACCCGAGAACGTCACGCTCACCAATGGAGGGTCTGAGGCAATCTTCCTGGCGTACTCCGTCCTTGGCACGGGCGGGAGTGCAGTTGTTCCACTTCCGAACTACCCCCCGATGTTCACCGTGCCTAGGTCTCTAGGAATGAAAACGCGGGGATCGCTGACCGCGAGAACATGGGCTCGCGGGTCAGTGCTCGGCTTGACCGACCCCAACAACCCCACCGGACGAAGCTTGGACGAGGGTGCGGTAGAAACGCTGGGCGATTCCGCGAAAAAGTCCGATGCCGCCATCTATGTCAACGAAACATACAGGGAGTTCACATTCCAGAAAAGCGCCCACACCCACTTCGGGCTGGCCAGCAACGTCGTCACCAGCAACACGATGACGAAATTCTTCGGGCTGGGCCGACTGAGGGTGGGATGGATACTGGCAGACAGAAGGAAGTCGCGCAAGCTGCTTTATGCCAAGTGGGCTGTCAGCGGCCACGATTCGTCCTACTCCCTGTGGATAGCCACCCAGGTGCTCAGACAGAGGCCGAAGTTCGTGGAGCGGGCCCGTCAGATCTACTCCCGAAACGTGAAGCTCGTCCGCAGGTTCCTGGAGCAGACAGAAGGAGTATCAGCAGAGCTCGGCGTGGCGCCCTTCTGCTTGGTTCGCTACAAGGGGAAGCCTCACTCCGTCGCCTTCGCCCGCGAGCTACTGGCTCAGACGGGGGTCCTCGTCTCGCCTGGCGACTTCTTCGGCGCACCCAGGGCGTTCAGGTTGTGCTTCACTGCGGAGGAGGAGTCGCTCAAACACGGCCTCGCCGTGCTCTCGGAATTCCTCAACAAGCGGTCATCTTAAAGCAGGCCGGCACTGAACGATTTCCGTCATGTCGGTAAAACCCGCCGGGAAGGCGAACCCCAAAAAGGTCGACAGGGCGGTCAAGACGGAGATTGAGTGGCTGCTCGACAGGCATGATGGCGCCCCAAACTTCGAGATGCGCAGGTTCACAATCAAGCCTGGAGGGAGCATCCCCGAGCACTTCCACCCTGACATCGAGCACGAACAGTATGTCCTCAAGGGAAAGTACAGGGTGGGCCTCGGGAAGAGGGTCTACAAGGTGAAGGCGGGAGACTCGATATACATCCCTCCAGGAACTCACCACTGGTACAAGAACAGCGGAAAAGAGACCGCGGAGTTCCTGTGCATCATTCCAAAAGTCAAGAAATACGATTCAATCTACGTGCAAGAAGAGGGCAGAAAGTAGGAGTGGCCAGCGCCGCTATCTCTCACGCCTCAACCGGGCTATTCCCCCATACTGCACAACGTATGCCAGAAAGGCTCCAGCGCAGAGCAGACTGCAAACCGTGAATAGAGCTGGGAAACCATATTCCATCGAAAAATACCCGCCGAGGAACCCGCCCGCTGCGCTCCCCAGGCCGACCAACGCTCCATAGAACCCTGCCCGTCCCACCTTCGCGGTTTCTAGGTATGCGAATGTGCTCGAGACATCGAAGAGGGACCAGAGGACTTCCAGTACCGCGAGGACTATGGCTGCAGCCGCCAGCCCTGGGGACGCCCCGATTGCAGCAAGGAGCAGCAGGGGGAGCACTATCACTCTCGAGAATGAAGACAGTAACAGGTTCGACGCAGCGTTCTTGAGCACGCGTCCGACCAGCAGGTAGCCCAGCGCCCCGGCGAGGGAGCCTGCGAAGAAGACGAAGAACACCGCCTGAGATGGGTAGAACTGCAGGAAGTAGGCTGGCAGGGGCGAATAGAAAGCGGACCCGGCGAGGGAGAAGCAGAGTATGCCGACCAGGAGGAACTTCGTTGACCTGTTCAGCACGCTCATGATGTCTCCGCGCGGCGCGCCCACTGCCGACAGCCTGGGGTAACCCGCATATTCTGACACTGCCATTATTGTCCCCACGGAGCGATCCAACGAGACGAGCCTCCTCTGTATCATGATTCCGGGCTCCTGGGCGAGGACACTCAGAGCTCCTGCGGATCCGAAGCACAGCAGGCCGCACATGAGAAACAGCTCACCGAAGCCGAGGCTCACGACCACAGCGGTACCGATCCCCATCCCGATTGTCTCTCCCACGGCTGTGAGGAACGACATGTTCGCGAGGCCCTTCTGCCATCCGTCTCGATTTTCAGACTCGACCGTGAGCAGCTGCCTTGCCGGGAGGGTCGCAGCATAGAACACTGACTTTAGCGATACGATGACGAGTAGCTCCCAGACGTTCGAGGCGATGGGGATGGACGCCATGGACGCGCCGAATCCGACGAACCCGAAGATGAGGAACGGCTTGCACCTCCCAGACGAGTCAACCAGTCTCCCCCAGACCGCCTGTGAGGGTATCAGGGCGAGGGCAGCCACCCCTGTCACGAGCCCCACATCCATGAGACTCCCGTGAAGGACTTGGATGAGATAGAATAGGACGAGTATGTTTGTGAGTCCGTTTGCCACGGACTGGGGTACGAGCCCGAGCTTCCAGGTGGTGGTGCTGGAGAAGGCCATACACCATCAGACGGCTTCGGGGCTCAATAGAGACAGAATCTAAAACAATTGCCTGTCAGGTAAAGACGCATAACGGCCCGTATCGTGGCCGAACCGAATCCTATCTGGACCACCGCCCTCCCCAACGTTAAATCACCCAATCAGTTGCCTTCTCATTGGGCTTGGAGAGCGACGAAGGAACACGACCTAGGCCAAGGATCGAGTCCCTTTCCGACCTCGTCTTCGGTCTAGCGCTGTCCATTGGTGCCTTTGCGCTTGTGAGCAACCCTCCTCTGACGGATGGGGAATTCTATTATGACGTCGGGACCTTCGCCTTCAACTTCATCGTTTTGATTTCGATTTGGCTCAGATACACCAGGATCATGTCCGTCCTCTCCGTGGAAACAAGAGGGACCATCCTCCTGAACGGAGTCCTGCTCTTCACCGTGGCTCTCGAACCCTTCATCTTCAACATTCTACGTTCGTTTAACACGATTAACCACCCCACCCTTGCCCTCTACGAGGCCGCGTCCTCATTCTTCGGCTTGGACGTTGGGGGGATGATGCTCATTATGGCGGTGTTCACCCTCGCACTCGCCGACGAAGAGAATCGCCTTGTGCCGAAGGCGATGCTCAGGCAGCTCAGAGAAGAAGCGGTCACATGGGGAGTCGCCGCCGGTCTCTTCTTGATCTCTGCCGTGCCTGTTTTTGGACGAATCAACGTGGGAGGAGTCGTGTTCTCCGGCCTCTCGTTGCGATTCCTCATGTGGATTCTTGCCCTAGTCTTCTCCTGGCTCAGAAGCGGCATCAGGGAATCTATTCGGTCTTCCCAGGCGCCAAGAAACACGCGCGTAATTAGGCGCTTCGCTTAATTCCGTGCTCGCGGGGATTCTAAATCCATGCGGAAGCTGAATGTGGTCTCGTTCGGGGTCGGCGTGATAGGAAGCCTCACCGCAAAATTCATTCTGGAGGAGAAAAAGGGGCGGCTGAACCTTGTTGGGGCCTATGACATCGACCCCAAGAAGGTGGGCAAAGATCTAGGAGCCGTAATCGGGCTAGATCACATGGCTGGCATCAAGGTCTCAGACGACCTCGACAGAGCGCTTGCCGCCGACGTTGACGCCGCAATCCACACGACCTCAAGCTACCTCAAGGGCGCATACTCACAGATCGAATCGATAGTCAGCCACGGTGTAGACGTCGTCTCCTCCTGCGAGGAGCTCTCCTACCCTTACGTCGTCGACAGGCGACTCTCTGCGAAGCTGGACCTGCTGGCGAAGAAGCACGGCGCAACCGTCCTCGGGACGGGGATCAACCCTGGTTTCCTCATGGATGCGCTGCCCATCGCGCTTACCGCCCCCTGCGAGAGCATCAGAAGAATCAGGATTAGCCGGAGGATGAACGCAGCCACCAGGCGTATACCGTTCCAGCAGAAGGTGGGTGCAGGGTTAACGAAAGGAGAGTTTCAGTCTGCAATCAAGAATCATAAGATATCGGGGCACGTGGGCCTCGAGCAATCCGTCTCCATGCTCGCAAACGCCATTGGGTGGAAGCTCGGCGGGGTGGAGATAGGAAGGGTGGAGCCCGTTATCGCGGAGAGGGCAACCAACGAGGGTTACGTCAAAATCCCTGCTGGAAGAGTGGCAGGGGTGAAACAATCGGCCATGGGCCTGGTCGGAGGAAAGCCTCTGATTGAGCTGAACTTCGCCGCCTATGTGGGCTCCGAAGAGGAATACGACCAGGTCGAGATAGACGGGACTCCACCGGTGAACTGCAGGATAAGCCCCTGCGTCCACGGCGACCACGGCACGGTGGCGATGCTTGTCAACATGGTCCCGAAGGTGGTGAGCGCCCCGCCGGGACTGCTTACCATGAAGGACATACAGCTGCCATCGGCGTTCCTCTAGCCAACAACTCCTCCGAACTTGGGCTACTCTTCTCGCCCCTGCGAGGAACCGTGGACGCTAAGGGAGAAAGTGTAAACTGTGAATTGCTGACAGCTCAGGGAGATGGTAGCGCTTGTGGAGGTTCTCGGGCTTACCGCGGGGTTTCTGGTCTCCCTCGGCCTAGTCCCGCAGATTCTGAGGATCTGGGGGCTCAGAGACGCCCAGGAGATCAGCCTGCCGTTCAATTTGCTGTCTCTCGGCGGCACTGCGCTCTGGCTGACATATGGTCTCGTGCAGGGTCTGCTTTCGGTAATAGTGTGGAACGGAGTGAACTGCATCCTGTACCTGATTCTCTTGTCGGTAAAACTGAAGTACGGAATGGGCCGCGCCAGTCTTCCGCACTCCTCGGAACCGAGCTCTCAATCATGACAATGGGATGCCATTCTAGAAAGCCCAAGGGTGGCCGTGGTTGCTGACGCCTACTTACGGAGCCCAACGAGGTACTGCTTCACTCTGGCGGCCACAAGCACATCAGCAGAATCCCCTCCCTTTTCATAGGCCTCCAGTGCCTTATTGCAGAGCGGCAGACCCTGCTTGGCCTTCGACCTGTTGTCCGCCTGTGACGCAAGGATGATTCTCACCGCTTCGATATACCAGTTGCCTGCCTCCTGATAGTCCTCCAGCCTGTGGTTGCATTCAGCGAGCCACTTACAGTATTCGACCCTCGTCTGCGGCGGCTTTGATTCGTCCTTCACTTCGAATTCCAGGGACGCGATGGCCCTCCCATACTCCCCGTCGTGGATCATTACTACTATCTCCTGCAGACTCATACGGATTCACCGATCTCGCCCAGGAGCATAAGCGACGATGTTTCCAACACATGACTTTCGACTCAACAACCAGTCTGGGGGAACCGACGTCAGACAAAAGGAGGGACAGCCTTGGCGGCCATAGGCAGGAAGCGGGGCTTGAAAGAGACACGATTCTCAACATTAGGAATTGAAACAGGGTTTTTCCCCACGATTCTCAGTCCGAGAATACGATGCACTTCACCGCCGCGAAAGGCAGCGTCCCCAGGCTCATCGGGAATCTTCAGCGTCAGGGGTTCACGGTGGTCGGGCCGTCTCTCTCTGAGGGCGTGGTCCGCCTGAGGGAGCTGCGGGGGGTGGGGGACCTTGCCTCGGGTGTCGTGGATATCCAGGGCCCAGGCAGCTATGTCCTCGGCGGGGAAAGCGCGTTCCTCTTCGCTCCGGTGAACGGCCCCGACTCTCCGAAGAGATACCTTCACCCGGCTGAAGTTGAGCTGTCAAAGATCGTCGAAAAAGGGAGCGGCGTTGAACTTGTCTCTGCTTTCCATTCGGACAGGAAGTATGCCTTCTTCGGAATCAGGCCCTGCGACCTCAGAGGGGTCGCCATTATGGACAGGACGATGCTGATGCCCGGCTTCGAGGATCCCGTCTACTCGACCCTGAGGAAGGATTCCATCTTCATCGTGGTCAACTGCACCCGGGCCGGCGAGAACTGCTTCTGCGCCTCCATGGGGACGGGACCTGCGGCGGCGTCAGGCTACGACGTTGCAATCACTGAGCTCCCTGAGAAGCTTCTGTTCGACATCCCTGAAAAGAACATGGGCCTGTTCCAGGGGATAGAGCTCATCGCCGCTACGGAGGAGGGGCTCCACGAAGGCGAAGAGATGGTCCGGCGCGCCAGGGAGCAAATGGGCAGAAGGATCTCGCAGAAAGATCCCGCGAGTCGGATGTACACAGCCCTGGACTCGCCGGTGTGGGGGAAGGCGGCGGAAAGATGCCTGGCATGCGGGAATTGCACCATGGTGTGCCCCACATGCTTCTGCAACACAATCATTGACAGGACGGACTTGAGGGACGGCAGCGTGTCCAGGATCCGCATCTGGGATTCCTGCCTCTCGAAGGACTTCGTCTACTCTGCAGGGGGGAACCCGAGACAACAGAGGACAGCCAGGTACAGGCAGTTTGTTATGCACAAGTTCGCCTACTGGCCGGACGAGTTCGGAACCTACGGGTGCGTCGGATGCGGCAGGTGCATCACCTGGTGCCCCGTGGGCATAGACATCACGGATACAGTCAACAGCGTCCTGAAGGACCAGCAGGATGCAGCCAAGAAGGTGGAGGCGCCTTCTGTTGTCTAGGCAGGCCCTGCATGCCTTCATGCGGGGAACAGTCCGCGAGGTCGCAAAAGAAACGCCCGACACCTTCTCCCTGCTTCTCGATTTGGGTGGGAAGCGGACCCCCGCTGATTTCATGCCTGGCCAGTTCAACATGCTCTACGTCTTCGGGGTGGGGGAGGTCCCCATCTCCGTCGCCTCCTCCCGCCGAGAGAAATTGTTGATGCACACCGTCAGGTCCGTGGGGACGGTCACCAACCTCCTGACAGGGCTCAGCGTTGGGGAGAACATAGGCGTCAGGGGCCCCTTCGGCAAGGGGTGGCCCGTCGCCGAGGCAGCGGAGAAACAGTTGCTAGTCATTGCCGGGGGCCTGGGCCTCCCGCCGCTGCGCCCCGTGATTGAAGAGGCGATTGGGAAGCCTCGCCGCTTCGCAGGGGTGAAGGTACTGTATGGGGCGAGGACCCCATCGGACCTCATCTATACCCACGAGTATTCGAGGTGGCAGGCGGCGAATGGATGCGACCTTCTCCTCACCGTTGACAGGGGGGACGGGGATTGGAGGGGCAACGTGGGGGTTGTTACAACCCTCTTCCCGAAGGCGGGGATAAATCCCGGGCGTGCCATAGCCTTCATCTGTGGCCCCGAGCTCATGCTCAAGTTCTCGATTCTGGAGCTCGTGAAAATGGGGGTACCGGCCGAGAGGATTTTCATCTCTCTGGAGCGGAACATGAGCTGCGCTTCCGGCACCTGCGGCCACTGTCAGCTGGGGCCATTTTTCATCTGCAGGGATGGCCCCGTTTTCAGCTATCCGAAGGTCAGGGATTTCTTCCCAAGGGAGGGGGTCTGATGTTCAAGCCGAGGCTGGGGGTGTTCAAGTTCTCGTCCTGCGACGGATGCCAGCTCTCCGTGCTCGACGCCGAGGACGAGCTTCTGGAGCTTCTCGACAGGGTCGAGCTGGCGGACTTCCTGGAGGCCAGCAGCGCTTCGGCGGGGGCCCCCTACGACGTCTCACTAGTTGAAGGATCAGTCTCTACCGAGGAGGAGGTCGAGCGAATAATCCGCATCAGGAAGGAATCCAGGATGCTCGTGGCCCTCGGCGCCTGCGCGACTTCAGGTGGGCTGCAGGCCCTGAGGAACTGGAGCAGGCTCGGACTGTTCGAGTCGGCGGTCTACCCAGAGCCGAAGGTCGCCAGGGCCCTTGAGAAGGCGCTCCCCGTAAGCGACTTCGTGGCAGTGGACTTCGAGCTGAGGGGGTGCCCGGTAAGCAAGGCGCAGCTTCTGCAGTTCTTCGCTTCAATCCTGCGGGGAGCGAAGCCTAGGCTCCCTACGAGCGCCGTCTGCTTCGAGTGCAAGAGGGGAGGGAACCCCTGCCTGGTGGTTGCCGGAGGGACCCCCTGTCTCGGCCCGGTCACCGCTTCTGGATGCGGTGCCCTCTGTCCTTCCCGCGGCAGAGGATGCTACGGGTGCTTCGGACCTTCGGACGACGTGAATTTGGATTCATACGCTTCGTGGCTGGCCGCCCATAAAGTGGACCGCTCGACCATAGGGCTGCTCCTCAAGGGCGCCAACTCACAGTCGCCTGAATTCAGGAGGTGGATTGAGAAGAATGGCTAGGCGCATCGTAGTGGATACCGGTCCCATGGCAAGGGTGGAGGGGGAGGGGTCGCTTTCTATCGTGGAAACGGATACAGGGGAGCCTGAGGTCAAGCTGAACATATTCGAGCCTCCACGGTTCTTCGAGGCTTTCCTCAGGGGCAGGCGGGCGGAGGAGGTCCCCGACATTGTCGCGAGAATCTGCGGCATCTGCCCAGTC
>Ga0187780_10002304_pt1 | contig 14351 bp, 10 predicted proteins | sample 1015_Q2_SP10_20__FD_132429 | JGI IMG/M metagenome (GOLD analysis project Ga0187780, IMG submission 132429) | Tropical peat soil microbial communities from peatlands in Department of Meta, Colombia - 1015_Q2_SP10_20_MG | ecosystem: Environmental > Terrestrial > Soil > Wetlands > Peat | place... | reverse complement strand
GACCTACGGTGTTGATTTTTACCTTCACTTTGTCGCCAGGCTTAGTTTGTGGTACAAAGACTACGAAGCCTTCAATCCTTGCGACTCCGTCACCGCGACGGCTCGTCTCTTTGATTTCAACTTCGTACTCCTTCCCTTCTTCGACTGGCTTGTGGAAGGAACGTTCGCTCATGCGTTTCACCTCGACATTTCGTTCAGCTAGTTCTTCGGGTGAAAGCGGCACGTTGCAATAGGACGGTCGGCTTCAGCCCGTACACATAGCTTGACCGCTTAGCCTGCGTGGAGCCTAATTAATACTACTAATGGTCAATCGGTCAGTGATGTCTGCGGTTTCGTCCTTCCCTATTTTCTGTTCTCTGCCATGCCCTCTTGCTCGCCGTCTCTATTCTCGTTCTGCCTGTTCTGAATCCTACGCTTCCGTCCTGTCGGTACTCTTGAATCTGAGAATAGAAGCTCTGGTAACCGTTTTCATCTTCAGAGAGTGAAGTAATCAGTTCATTCAACTTTACGCGAACAGGGTCTGATGAGTTAGCGTCCCAAGCTTTAGAATAGACATCATACGCGAGATGAAACTTGAAGTCCTGAGGTCTGTCAATTTCCAGCTTCATCGGGATCTTGGTAGCTTCAGTGTTGTCTTCCATTTACGATATACTCGCTGCAGGTCGAAATATCACGACATTATTTAAGGAGAACTGCATTTTTTCACGAACACATCTTAGAACGTCAAAGTTTGTGAGTAAAAAACCGTTTCGTCGATCGAAACGCACAGGAAGCCTTTTATCGGCTCGGCCAATTCTCGCCTCTCTCACACGTCAACCAGTATACTTTCAATCCGGAGGTGAACAATGCTTGACAGAAAACGTGCAAAAGGCCCCGCCCCCCAGAAGCAGCATCCCATCCAACACTGTTCTAATTGGCCAAAAACCATTGATGAGTTACGCCACTGCCATTGTGATGCAAATCAATAGTGGCACTAAGGAACTCTCAGTAAAAGCTCGAGGTCGCGTCATCTCAAAAGCTGTCGACGTAGTCGAAGTTTGCCGAAGACGCTTCTTCGAGGGAAAGCTAACTATCAAAGAGGTCAACATAGGCACCGAAGTGCTTGGAGAAGAGGGCCAATCTAGAAACGTGTCCACAATCGAGATTAAACTAGCTAAGAGAGATTAGACTCGAATTGCGGATGAACATCAAACATTTTTTCTCTTATCTTTTCTTTCAATTCGCTCAGTCAGATCGATTACGGTACTACAGAATCCACTGTTCCTTAATGGCTTAGAGAGTTCTCGAGAAACGGTTTTAACCCGTGTAACTAACATTTAAAAGGCACTGCACGATGGTAGGTCATAAACCGCGTGCGGAAACATACAAGATGTCTGCACTGCGAAACTAGAACGCGGTTTCAAACGGTAAACGTGGAAGCTGGACGGTTCTGATTTCTCGGAAGCGGTTTCAAAACGAGTGAAAACTACAATGAATCAAAGATTCGAACAACTCCCGATTAAGGGAGAAATTCTCCGCGGTTTGAAAGAGTTAGGGTTCAATCAAATGTTCCCCATTCAAGCTGCTGCAATTAGCCCTCTTCTAGAAGGAAGAGATGTGATTGGTCAAGCGAAGACCGGCACAGGGAAGACTGCTGCTTTCGGTATCCCCATGATTGAACAAATCAATTCTCACGAGGATTCCGTTCAAGCAATTGTACTTGTCCCAACAAGGGAACTTGCACAGCAAGTTGCGTCGGATTTGAAAGATTTCGGAAAATATCTGAATGTGAAGGTTCTAGCAGTCTATGGTGGAGTACCCATCTATTCGCAGATGGAGGCTTTACAGAACACCATACACATAATCGTTGGCACCCCAGGAAGACTTATCGATCATCTCACGAGGGGAACAATGCTCCTCGACAGAGTCAAGTTCGTCGTCCTGGATGAGGCTGATCGAATGCTGGACATGGGTTTTAGAGATGAAATGGATTTCATTCTCAGCAGAACACCAGAAGAAAGGCAAACAGCCATGTTCTCAGCAACGATGCCCGACGAGGTGCTTACCTTAGCTTCACATCACATGCATATGCCAGAAGAAATCTTCGTAAGCAAGGATGAAATTTCAGTTGAAGACATCGATCAACTCTACCACATGGTCGACCCCGAGCGAAAGTACCAAGCACTATGTTCCATCATGGGACAGAAAGCCGTCACCCGCGCTCTCATTTTCTGCTCCACGAAACATGGGGCTGAGAGACTTGCCGAAAGGCTTCGTCGCACCAGAAGAGACGTCGCAGCAATACATGGAGATCTAACTCAACCTCAGCGGGAGCGAGCGCTGAATGATTTCCGGCGGGGGCAAATACGATTCCTCGTTGCTACCGACGTAGCATCTCGAGGATTGGACATTGACGGAGTTACCCATGTCGTAAACTATGACGTCCCAAACGACCCATTGCTGTACTTTCATAGGATCGGAAGGACCGGGAGAGCAGGAGCCAGCGGAACTGCAGTCACATTAGTGTCTCATCGCGAGATGGCTGATTTAAGACGGATACAGAACATGACAAGTGTACGTATGAGAGAATGGAATCAGCCATTCCACAGTCGGACACATCGGGCAAGTTCAGATGGAAACCCAACCTTGAATAGTGACGTTACGCAGAACTTGCGTTGAGAGTGGAAAAGACGGCTCGTCGGCGATACGGAAACAGAAACGTACGATCTGAGATGAAGAGCTTAGAATGCGTGCGATGCCACCGATTGATTCGACTAGATGAGTATCAGGCACACCTTCCAACTTGCCAAGGCGAGAGCAAAGAAACGGCGACCGATCAGAAGTCTCAATGAATTATTATTCCGACTACCGTCTCACGTAATCCAACTCTAGAGACCCATAGGACAGAACTTCCCTTCGTTCTGGCACTGTGTATCTCGAAGAGCCTCACATCCTGCGTTAGTTAACTCGTGATTCCGTTCAATAGGGTCAAGCACTTCCCATGCTGACGATTCCCGGCTCAGTTCCATGACCATCAGACCAATAACGTGGTGAATGAATAATGATCTAGAGGAAGATGACCGGAACTCTCGCGAGTTTGGGAGAGGTGCAGATAATCCGGATCATGGAGCGAGCATTCGGAGAAAGTGGTAAGACAGTAGTAGGTTTCGGCGATGATGTTTCGGCTGTTAAACTTTCTTCTGGCAAGGTTGCCATTCTGAAGACGGATATGTTCGTTGGTAGTACGGATCTCCCTCCCGGTATGACACTGCGTGAAGCTGCCTGGAAGGCGGTAGTCGCTAATGTGAGTGATCTTGCTGCCAAAGGAGTACGACCGATGGCTGGGCTCGTAGCTCTGGGACTCCCGCGCTCTCTCAATAAGCAGGATGTTGAAGAAATCGCGAGGGGTCTCAGTCTGGCCGCGAAGAATTACGGGTTTCCGCTGGTCGGTGGAGATACCAATGAATCAGAAGATTTGACGATTTCAATTGCTCTGTTTGCTGTCGCGGCGAGAAGACAGCTCATACTCCGTAGAGGGGCGAAGAATCATGACTTGGTTGCGGTTACTGGGGAGTTTGGTTCAACTTCGGCAGGTCTCCAATCAGTACTCAGATTTCGAATACCAAAGAGGAAACTAGCGCGTAGCCTATACGAATCCGTATACCACCCTAAAGCTCGCCTGGATTTGGGGTTGCGACTCGCAGCCTCACGCGCAATTACATCATCTATTGATTCAAGCGATGGGCTAGCTTGGTCCCTCCATGAGCTCTCAAGCTTAAGCCGAGTTGGCATAATTATTGACCACATTCCAGTTAGCAAAGCTGCAGGTGAGTTCGCAGTGGAACACGGTCAGCGAGCAAATGATCTTGCGCTTTACGGCGGTGAAGAATATGAGCTAGTTGTAACTGTTTCTCCTCGAAACTATTCCAAAGCATGCCGAGTAGCTAAAGGAAACTTGAAGAAGATTGGCTACGTTACTGATGAATTTCGGGGAGTGCGCATGAAATTAGACGGACGCGTTGCAGACGTTAAGAAGAAGGGATGGGAACACTTCAGGAGTTAACTATCCTCTTTTCATTCTCTGGATATTTTTCTGAACACGTACGGGAGAATCCCACCGGAACGGTAGTATTCGATTTCCATCTCATTATCTAACCGGGCTACGACCTCGAAGGTCACGTGTCCGGATGCGGAATGAGCATCCACGGTTAGTTTGGGTTTAACTCCTCTTATGCTTTCAATCCCTGCGACGTCATACATTTCGGTCCCATTCAATCCTGTGCTGGTTGCGTTGTTCCCTTCGGAAAACTCAAGAGGCAGGACGCCCATGGCGATTAGGTTGCTTCGATGAATTCTCTCGTAGCTTTCCGCGATTACTGCCCGCACTCCCAACATTAGCGTGGCTTTCGCCGCCCAATCTCTTGAACTTCCGGCTCCGTACTGTCTTCCTGCAATAATTATCAGCGGAATTTTCTCAACCCGGTACCGTAAGGCCGCATCGTATATTGACATCAGTTCGCCCGATGGAAAGTGAGTTGTCCATCCTCCTTCCTTCCCTTTTGCGAGCAGATTCTTCAGTCGTATGTTGCTAAATCCGCCTCTTACCATTACTTCGTGATTTCCTCGTCTCGCTCCATACGAGCTGAACATGTTGGGTGGGACCCCCTGGTCTCTAAGGTAGACTGCGGCGGGACTATCCTTTGCGATTGCTCCTGCGGGGGATATGTGGTCAGTTGTTACTTTGTCTCCGAATAGAGCAAGGACTTTCGCGCCCTTGATCTCACGGTTCACCGTTGACGACTGCTCGAACCATGGCGGCTCCCTGATGTACGTAGACTTCTCGTCCCAGACGTACACATTACCTGAAGGAACATTCAAAGTCGCCCACTTATCGTCACCCTCTTGAGCATTCGAGTATCTTTTCCTGTAAATTTCTGGAGAGAGTGCTGCATTCTCGAGTTTCTTTATTTCGGACAGTTGAGGCCAAACGTCCTTGAGGTACACTTTCGTGCCGTCTGTAGTTGATCCAATTGGCTCCTTGAAGAAATCAATATCTATTCTTCCAGCCAGCGCATACGCGACAACAAGTGGTGGCGACATGAGGAAAGAACCTCGTGCTAACGGATGGATTCGACCGTCAAAGTTTCGATTTCCGCTCAGGACAGCAACGGCGTAGATATCATTATCTCGGATATCCCTCTCAACTTCGGCTTGTAGCGGCCCACTGTTCCCAATGCAAGTTGTGCATCCGTATCCTACTATGTTGAATCCGAGTCTCTCTAAGGATGAGAGGAGTTCTGTTTTTGCGAGGTAATCCTTGACAACGTTAGATCCTGGGGCCATACTGGTTTTCACATACGGCTTTGTAGACAGACCTAGTTTGACAGCCTTTTCAGCAAGCAATCCAGCACCCAACATGACTGTTGGATTAGACGTGTTAGTGCAGCTCGTTATGGCGGCGATGACAACTGATCCATCATTCAAGTGGTCGTTAGGGTGAGTGGTTGATTCCGCTCGGTTAGATTTTTTCCTGTACTCCTCTAGCAGCATTAGAATCGACTTAGGAGTTGATCTGAGTGATATGCGTTCGTCTGGATTTCGAGGTCCCGCAATTGAAGGTTCAACTTGGGATAGGTCGATCTGCAATACTTTTGAGTAATTGGGTTGAGAAGAACCTTCGTGGAGGTATAGACTTTGTACCTCACAATATTTCCTCACGAAGTTAACGTAAGTGCTGTCTCGTCCTGTTCCAAGAAGGTATTCGATAGTTGAATCATCGACTGGTGAGAACCCGACGGTAGCTCCGTATTCCGGAGACATATTGCCGATTGTAGCTCGGTCTGGGATGCTCAGGTCGCGATATGTGTCGCCGAAATATTCGACGAATGCATCTACCACGTTCTCTTTTCTCAACATCTCGGTAACGGTAAGAACGAGATCAGTGGGAGTACTCCCCTCCGGAAGTTCTCCGGTAAATTTCACTCCCACAACCTTGGGAATTGTGAACGAGTAGGGCTCCCCTAACATGACAGCTTCAGCTTCAATTCCTCCTACACCCCAGCCGAGAACGCCGAGTCCGTTCACCATCGTAGTATGTGAGTCGGTACCCACTAGTGTATCTGGAAACGCGACAAGTTGGCCGTCCGTTTCTTCTAGGGCGACAACGCTAGCCAAAAATTCAAGATTGAACTGGTGACAAATTCCTTTGCCTGGAGGAAAAACTCTCATTCGATCGAAGGATCGTTGTGACCATTTCAGCAACGAATATCGCTCAGAATTCCTTTCAAACTCTTTCTCCAAATTGAACTGAATCGAAGATTGATTCCCCCAGGCATCAACTTGAATGGAGTGATCGATAACCAGATCTACTGGTACCTGCGAGTTCACACTCGACGGATCTATGTCCTGCCTTGCTGCAGCACTTCTCATTGCGGCTAAGTCAACTATCAACGGAACACCCGTGTAATCTTGTAGGAGAACCCGACTAGGCATGAATGGCAAATCCTGCCCAATACTCTTAGGCCACTCTGAGAGAAGATGAACCGCCTCCGATGAACCAGGAACGCGACCTGAGAATCTCAACGAGTTCTCAACTAATACGCGTATTGAATAGGGCAAAGAGTCTAGGTCAAATCCGAGTTTCTTAGCTGAAAGTTCGTAGTATGTCGCGTTACCTCTGGGTGTATCCATCGTTGTCTTTACGAAATCAAACTCATTTCGCACGCTGATCGGACAGACCAGCGCACTTTCTCTATTATTGCGTTTTCCTTTTGAATACCGGATGCTGACTGTAAGCCATCGAAGGGTAACATATAAGAAGTTCAATGTAAAACGCCGAGCTATTTGATACGAGACTCTGGGAATTGGCTGAACGAAAATGAAGTTCAACATTCCATATTATCACCAAACCTCTGAGTTCACATGCGGCCCCGCGTGTGTGCTGATGGTTATGAAGCACTTTGATCCTAGAATCCAGTTGACTCGTCAATTAGAATTCGAAATCTGGCGAAACTGTAACATGATTGGAACAAAAGGTGCGGATCCTTTCGGTTTGGCCGTCCCATTGATTGACGCTGGTTTTGAAGTGCGACTTATCACGGAACGTAGAACTATGGCTAACACCAAACGTTGGAGGCGTAGGCTAATTCGAGCTGGATTCACAGGACAAGAGGCAGAGTTGAGTATCCTTGGCATTCGACAAAACAAGGTTAGAGCATTATCAGGAAACTTGCCAGTCCGATACAAACGACCTATAGTGCGGGAGATCTCCAAGAGCGTCGATGCTGGATATGTCCCCATTGCGCTAGTCCATATGGGCGTAGTACACTCGCTGAACATCCCTCATTGGGTTGTAGTGACTGATGCAGACGAGGAGTCGGTTGTGTTCAATGATCCATATCCGCCAAAGGGTAGAAAGAGCCTTAGGCTTTCGGAAGGCAAGTTTCAGAAGATTCTCGATAATATTGGAATTAAGATTGGGATGAGCCCCTCCGTGCTGTTCGTACGAAATGGATGATTAGCCTTGGAAAATCATCCTTGACATACGATTAATTCTCACAAGTTGAAAAACAAGCACCACTGTTAATGCCACTGGTAGGGTCACTCATGCTGGTTACATATGACTCGCCAGTTCATTAACGGCGGCCAGGCGATAGCCCAGGGCGCTATCTCAGCAGGGTGCAACTTTTTCGCCGGCTACCCAATTACACCCGCCACCCCTATCCTACACCACATGTTCCGAGAACTCCCAAAGATCGGCGGAATCGCTATTCAGGGTGAGGACGAGATAGCCTCGATAGGCATGTGCATCGGAGCAGCCATGACTGGAGCGACCTGCATGACTGCAACAAGCGGTCCTGGAATGAGCCTGTACAGTGAAAACATTGGACTCGCCATCATGGGAGAAGTCCCTCTCGTCATCGTAGATGTAATGCGACTTGGACCAGCCACAGGCGGAGCGACTACGGTTGGGCAGGGAGACGTCCAATTCGCTCGGTGGGGAACATCTGGCGGATATCCGATCATAGCGTTGTGTCCGACAAATCCATCTGAGAGTTACACCCTCACAATCCGGGCTTTCAAGTTAGCAAAGCGATTTCGTTGCCCGGTTTTCTTGTTAACCGACCGCGAAGTAGTGGCAACAATGAGTACAATTGAAAGCGACGGAAACAGTGAAACCGAGTCAGGAACAGAATGGTTGAAAGAACCTGACCCTTTTGTTCCATACTTGATTCATGAGCTCAGCGATATACCATTCCTCTCGTCATACGGTGGGAAGAACATTGTCAGATTCACAGGATCAACTCATGACGAGAACGGATTTTTGACCAAGATCCCCGAGAAGGTTGGAAGGCTGAATGCACACCTCGCAGCTAAAATCGACAAACATAGTCAGGAAATTGAATCGGTGACGGTCGATATACAGGACGGAGCTCGTACTCTCCTAGTCAGCTATGGAGTTAGTGCCCGCAGCAGTCTTGAAGCTACACAACTGCTCCGCGAGAAAGGAATGAAGATCGCTAACCTCATCGTTCATTCACTGTGGCCTGTACCTACGAATTCAGTCACCAAGACATTATCAGGAATCCAAAGGATCATCGTATCCGAACTCAACCTCGGTCAGTATAAGCTGGAAATTGAACGGATTGCTCAGAGAATCGATAGGGGAATAGAAGTAATTGGAGTCAACAGAATCGATGGGGAGCTGATCAGTCCGCGGCAGATCATGGAGTTGGTTATATGACTGAGCAGTACGTTTCCTATCGCGACTCGAAGCCGTATCCGTTCTGTCCAGGTTGCAGTCACTCGATTGTATTGGACTATCTCAACGCCACGTTGGTCAAGCTCCAACTTGATCCACACAAGATTGTAATCGTCACAGACATTGGATGCTCAGGTCTTTCTGACCAATACTTCAACACAAACGCCTTCCATGGCCTTCACGGCCGCGCGATTACCTACGCTACCGGCATAAAACTGGCTAACCCTGACTTGAAAATTGTCGTCATCATGGGAGATGGCGGATGTGGGATAGGAGGTCATCACTTGATCAACGCAGCTCGAAGAAATATCGGCGTAACAGTACTCGTCCTAAACAATTTCAATTATGGAATGACTGGAGGTCAGCATTCAGTGACTACTCCTCACGGCGGCATCACTTCAACCACACGAATTGGCAATCTAGAGCACCCATTGGACATAGCTGGAACCGTCGCATTGAACGGAGCCACATTCGTAGCGCGAACGACAACGTTCGATAATACCATACCTCATTTGATCGAGCAAGCTATTCTCAGCGACGGTTTCTCCCTTATTGACATCTGGGAACTCTGCGCAGCCTACTTCGTTCCCAACAACGCATTCAACCGGGCGCAGCTTGAGGAATCAATGTCCAAGCATGCCCTCCAAAAAGGCATAATCCATCAAGAAAAAAGAGATGAGTATACACATGCCTACCGAGCAATGGCCTCAAGCACAATTCCGTCCGTAAAGCAGCCACCACTGAAACCTCTCTTCAAATCAAATCTAGATAACACTCTACGCATAATCATAGCGGGCGCAGCCGGCCAGAAGATTGCATCAACAGCATCTACACTTGGAACAGCAGCAGTTCTCTCAAACCTCTGGGCAACTAAGCGGGATGATTACCCGGTCACGGTAATGACCGGCCATTCTATTTCCGAAATCATCCTGAGCCCCAAAGAAATCCTCTACACAGGAATCGAAAAACCCGATATCTTTCTCGCATTAGCGCCAGAAGGCATAAAGACTTGCAAAAGTCAAATTGACACCTTAACAGACAGGAGTGTACTTTACGCGCCGAGAGAACTCCTCCCAATACAAACAGACGCACGAATTTCCACCCTCGACCTAGGTAGAGTAGCTCGCAAGGAGATCGCGCTTGCGGCTGTGGCGGAAATGCTGAAACAGACGAATTTCATTCCGCTCGAAGCATTCAAAGAGGCGATTCGCCAAACGCAAAGACCGTTCATAGCCAATGAAAGCCTCAAAACTCTGGACAAATTGTCCACACGGGGCTAAGTAGCCGCTAATCTTCAACGGTCTTACAGGATCCTTAACCGCCCAGTGTCAACGAGGGTGGGCAGTGAGCACAAGAGTCGCCTGGTGGTGTACCGCAGATCGTGCAGACTGTACAGTCATCGCCATAAGCGATTCGGCACTCTGCGCATCGTCCAATCGTCAATCTCTTTCACCTCCATTTAATACGACTAAATTAGTTCTTCATGTAGGCTATGTCATCCCATGGATGTCTGTACAAGGGTTGCTTCAGCCTATTCTGATCCAAGTAGTGCCCCATCAAGCCGATAGTCCTTCCCAAAACGAAAAGACCGTTGAGGGCTCCCATGTTGATGTAGTCAGCCGCGAGTTCCTTTCCGAATTCTGTCCGGAGTAAGTCCGCAAAACAGATTCCGATACACCCGTCTACGTTGAGAATCAAATTGTCTCGTTTGGCCGTCGTAATTTTCTCAACCTCGAGGGCATAGTCCAGTAATGGTGTAGACTTGAAACGTGCTTTCGCGTAGTCTTTGATGATCGTCACTCTCATGTCCGGATTATGAACCGATTTGATCCGGTGACCAATACCTTGGATGAGTATACCTCGCGATTTCATATCGTCGACGAATTGTTGAGGTGTCAACCCTTTGTCTAGTGCTTGGGAGAATTGTTGCGCAGCGCCGTCGAGTGCGCCGCCAAATCTTGGCCCGATCGTGAGCATGCCCGAGACAATTGAGGAGATCAGGTCTTTGCCTGCTCGGGCAGCCACTATTGTGTTGTGGGCTCCGGAAACTGCTGGACCGTGATCTGCGGTTACCATTATTGCCATTTCTATGAATTTCGTAGCATATTTTGGCAGAAGTTTCTTGAACCAGAGGATTGATAGGACCCCGCCAATTCCTATGTCCTTTGCGAATACGTCCGAGATAGTCATGTTTCCGTAAAGCAATTCTTCGCCTCTGTCGTCGGAGATTGTGGAAACGAAATTCGTTGATTTTCTTATGAGTCCCTTCTTTGCGGCAGTCGCGTAGTCCATTGGAATCGCAGGTACAGATGGTTCAGCTCGTGGGACTATGACTCTTTTATCCACTAGGTTCTTGTATACTCTGTTAATGCTCTCGGCATAATCGTCGAAGGAGTATGGTACCGTTGCCCCTGCTTCTCTCAGTGCGGAATTTTTCGCGTAAGCACTCTCGGTTTCTGATTTTGCTCTGGCTCCCGCATGGCCGAACTGGACATCTGTCTTGAACGCTTTTGCGCATGTACCTGTTACCCACAGTACAAGTGGCTTTGTGATCTGTTTCTTCTTCAGGGCCTCGACTATTGCATATTCGTCTGTTCCGCCAACCTCGCCGAGGCAGACCAGCATTTTGATTTCGGGATTCTTCTCGAATCTTAGTAAATGGTCAAGAAGGGTTGTACCTGGGTAAGTGTCTCCGCCAATAGCGATGCCTTCATAGACGCCATCAGTGTTCCGAGCGATGATGTTGTAGGCTTCGTTGCTTAGGCCCCCCGATTTGGAGACGAAACCGATCGATCCTGGCCTATGTAATTTTGACTCTATGATGTTCTCGATGGTTCCGCCGGTGTTGCCAATCTTGAACGCACCGGCAACGATGCCTCCAACTGTTGCTGGGCCAATGATAATTTTATTCATCTTCTTAGCTTTGATAGCGAGGATTCTCATTTTCCGTTCCGGAACGCCTTCGGCAATGATCACATACGTTCTCAGTGTGGGAATCCCCAGGGCGCCATCGATCGATTGCGCTGCAGATCTGAAAGATGCGAAGTTGATTAGAACATCTACGCTGGGATGCTCTGCGGCTGCTGCTTTGAGGGATTTGTATATTGGAATGAGAACCTCTTTGCTGCCGAAGAAGAACTTCTGGAAACCATCAGCTCCAGTTGGATCAATCAAGGCCGCTACCGATGGTTTCTCTCTACCTGCTACGTAGTCAAAGTCGAGCATTCTCTGTACAGCGTTCACTTGCATATTGTAGATGAATGCTTGCGTATTCTTGTCAAAGAGAACGTAATCAGATTTCTTTGTCGGTGGTTTCATCTCCACAGTCAATGTACCCACTTCTACTCCAACCCCTTGATCGCCATGCTGACGATCTTCGTCATGTGAGTTTCAGGTCCATATACTTCGATCGGGACCTCCAGCTCGTTTCCCAACTCTCTCATGATTTTCAAGCCCTCTTTGTAATTGGGTCCACCCCTGCGGACGTAGATCTTCACATGATTCTCTCGTAGAGGTTCTTTGTATTCTCGAAGTGCGCGAACTATGCCTTTGAACGTCTGCGCTACGTCAGTGAAGTTGGCGATTCCGCCCCCTATGAGGAGAATCTTCCCTTGTGGCATCTTCTTCCTAGTCATGAGATCGAGCACGGTCTTAGCGTAGAGGTAGGTGAACTCCTCGTTGGGGTCTCCAGAATATTCTCCGTAGTTTGCCATTTCACTCATGAAACCTAGGTCGGTAATTGTATCAGCGTAGATAACTGAGGCTCCTCCACCGGCAACTAAGGTCCAGATTCGGCCTTCCGGATTGAGCGCAGTGAGTTTCAGTGAGGCGCCTGTCTTCGAGTCGAGCTCTTCAACGTATGCTTCTTCTTTCGTCAGTGTTCTCCCGAATGGTGGAGGAAACTCTATCGGCCCCCATTTGTTGCCACTCTCGAACTCGGCGGCGTCATCCAATTCAGCTGCGATATCGAGTGGAAAGGCACAGCAGTCACCTGTGCATGATTCTAATTGTTCACATGTAGGGACGAAAGGATTGATTTCGAGGTACGTGAAGTTCAGATCCGCGTAAAACTTGTACATTCCTTCAATGAAGCAGGCCATGAATGGTTTTCGTTGACTTGGTATCTTGGATAAGAGTTGCGAGTCGATCTCTTGTTTTGACGGCGTTTCACCTATTGGGACACGTAATACTGAGGCTTTCTGATCGACATCGCCAATATCGACGCCTCCCTTATGGTAGAACATTATGTGATCTTCATCTCTAGATGACGTGATAGCAAGATAGTACTCGTCGTCTGGCGAGTGTAGGACGAAAGGTTCAACGATAAAGTGAGTTAGTGCGCCAGTAACGTTGCCTAGGGTTATGGGTTTGCCTTGGCGTTCTTGAATCCATTTCTTAGCGTTCTGCCAGCTGGCGTCTAAGAGGATGAGATTATTCTTACCTCTTCTCTTGAAGCGTTGATCTGGTTTTACGACAAGTTTCTTCTCGTTGAGCCAATGATACTTTTCCGGCAGAGTTTTCAAATCAGTGTCAGGCCCCACGGAAACGAATTGGTCCTTGACACTGCATTTCCTGGGAGTAAAGTCCTTGAAATGGCGGGCTATCATTCGCTTTGCGTCTGCTTCCCGTATTGCTTTGTGAGCCATTCTTCACGTCTCCTTAGTCGATTTTCCTCCTTAGATTCGCAGCGATCGCGTCCACAAACTCTTCAGTGTACACCACCTTGTTGTTCGAGCTGGGCACAGCCACTTTTACGAGATCGCCCGTCATGACGCCGGATTGAACTGTCTCCAACGCAGCGTTTTCGAGTTGCTGAGCAAAAGCGACTACGTCAGGCGTCTTATCTAATTCTCCCCGTTTCTTGAGAGCTCCTGTCCAGGCAAAGATAAGTGCCATTGGGTTGCTGGATGTCTTCTCTCCCTTCATGTGCTTATAGTAATGTTTCTGGACGGTGCCGTGTGCTGCTTCGTATTCAAATTGGCCTGATGGAGAGACGAGGACTGAGGACATCATCGCCAAGCTGCCGTACGCGGACCCTAGCATGTCTGACATAACGTCTCCATCGTAATTCTTGCAAGCCCATAAGATGCCGCCCTCTGACCGCATAATCCTAGCAACAGCGTCGTCGATGAGGGTGAAGAAGTAAGTGATGTGGGCCTGTTCGAATTCGGTCTTCCAATTTTCTGACTCTTCTCTAAATATTTGGGTAAAGCGACTGTCGTAGGTTTTTGAAATCGTATCCTTGTCTGAGAACCAAAGATCCACCTTTTGGTCTAATGCGTAGGTGAAACAGGCTTTCGCGAATTTGCGAATCGAATCGTCAGTGTTGTGAATACCTTGGAGAATTCCAGGTCCTTTGAATTCATGTACGAGACGCTTTGTCGGTGCGCTTCCGTCAGCTGGAGAGAATACTAATTCTGCCGTGCCTGGTTGTTCAACCCTAATCTCCTGATTTTTGTATACATCACCGTAGGCGTGTCTTCCAATATGAATTGGCTTCTTCCATGCCTTCACGGTGGGTAGAATATTGCTCACTAGGATAGGACTCCGAAAGATTGTGCCATCAAGCACGGCTCTGAGCGTGCCGTTCGGACTCGGCCACTCCTTCTTG
>Ga0187780_10002303_pt1 | contig 14352 bp, 16 predicted proteins | sample 1015_Q2_SP10_20__FD_132429 | JGI IMG/M metagenome (GOLD analysis project Ga0187780, IMG submission 132429) | Tropical peat soil microbial communities from peatlands in Department of Meta, Colombia - 1015_Q2_SP10_20_MG | ecosystem: Environmental > Terrestrial > Soil > Wetlands > Peat | place... | reverse complement strand
GCACGATGTGCCCTTTCGGGTCCATGTAAAAGCGACGCTCCCCGTGCATACGGTATGCCTGCTCCACGCACGCGTTGTACTCTGCCGGGGTAAGCAGGCCCATCATTTCCGTGCGACTCAGAATAAGGGTCTTCCGGTTACGCCAACTCTGCATGTAGATCTCTTCTGCTTTTAGTTAGGCGTCGTCGCCGATCTTGCATTCGCCGCGCAACCTTATTTTTTCCTGCGCGGATTGCGCCGCGCGAAGTCGTTGGCGATCTCGTCGAAGGTTGTAAACTTCACGCCCGGATGTCGCGTGATATGGTTGAACAGCCGCTCGAGCATCATAAGTACCTGCGGCCGTCCCGAGACGTCTGGGTGGATGGTCATCGTAAAGACGGCGTAGTCCATTTCTCGGTACACCCAGTCGAACTGGTCGCGCCACATCTCTTCGAGATGGCGAGGATTGACGAAGCCGTGCGAATTGGGCGCTTTTTTGATGAACATCATGGGCGGCAGGTCGTCTAGGTACCAGCTTCCTGCGATCTCGATGAGATCGGTCTCCGTGCCCCGCTGCAACGGCTTCATCCATTCCTGCGGCTTCTTGGAGTAGTCGATTAGCGTCCAACTGTCCCCTACGCGCACGTAATAAGGTTCGAAGTCCTTGTGCATGAGACTGTGATCGTACTTGATCCCTTTCTTGAGCAGCAGCTCGTTCGTTACCGGGCTGAACTCCCACCAAGGCGCGACGTAGCCGGTGGGTCGCCGCCCGGACACCTTGGTCACCAGCTCTATGCATTTGTCCAGCACCACCTCTTCCTGCTCTGGCGTCATCGAAATCGGGTTCTCGTGCGAATAACCGTGGATGCCGATCTCGTGGCCCGCATCAACCACCATCGCAGTTTGGTTCGGAAAGGTCTCGATAGAATGGCCGGGAATGAACCAGGTCGTCTTTACGCCCAGCCGCTTGAACAGATTGACCAAACGTGGCGTGCCTACCTCACCGGCAAACATTCCCCGCGAAATGTCGTCGGGCGAATCTTCGCCGCCGTAGGAGCCCAACCACCCTGCTACCGCGTCGACATCCACACCGAACGCACAGAAGATCTCTTTGGACACGATTTGCTCCTCCAGATTAGTGTTCTGATACGCAAGCGCGCGCCGAGTCCCAAGCGCAGGCCGACAACAGCTTAGCTTCCCGTGGGTTGAGTTTGTCTGTACTCTATAGATTATAGAATTTCATTCTCTATGATACTCAATTTTGCGGCCTGAAGTGACATGAACGACGCCGTGAGACGGACGACTCTGAGTGAAAGTGCATACGAAGCCATACGCCGGAAAATCGTTACCGGGGTGCTCACGCCGAGCTCGAAGCTCGTAGTCGCCGCTCTCGCGAACGGGCTCAATCTGTCAGCCACGCCTGTCAACGAGGCTCTGGCTGCGCTCGAGCGCGAGAGGCTGGTCACCTATGTGCCGCACCGAGGCTATTTCGTATCGTCGCTCACCGCGGAGGATGTCGAAGAGGTCTATTCGGTTCGGGAAGTGTTCGAGCTATTAGCGGTTCGCCTTGCAGCTCAGAAAGCGGACCGCTCCACCGTGGAGCGCCTCGGCGCGATTTTGCGGGAATCTGAGCGGTCCATTCGGCTGGGCGACACCACCATATTCTCAGATCTTGACCTGGAATTTCACAGTGTGATCTGGACCAGCACCGATAATTCCCTGGCGATACGGATCGGAGAACTCATAGGTGGTCAGATTCGCCTGCTCGTGGCTACCACTGCCCGTGCGCCGGGGCGTTTTCGGGGAGCATTCGAGGAACACTTGGAGGTCTATCGAGCCATCAAGAATAAAGACCCGGCCGCCGCGGTAGTAGCGATGCGTAAGCACATTCGCACGGCGAAGGTGGCGCTGAGGCGTGCGATCTTGGAGCAACCCGGTGCCCCGGAAACGGTGTCCATAAGACACGGGAGTAAACGCAAAAGGAGATGACTCGCATCCGTTTAGCCTCTGCGGCCTGCATGAACCGCGCCAAATCGGGCGAGAGGTATCAACTGACGCTTGATCAAGGTGTTACTCGCATAACACTCGAGGAATAGGGCACAGAAACGGTGCGGGGAACCGCATATATCGCACCGCACGCGTGCGGCGCGCCGCGATGTTTCTTGGTGCCGGCGGTTGGACTCGCCGGGTTAAGGCGCAGAAGTTCACGCACATTCGGGGCGTTCGCATCGGGTTAAGCTGCCTGGTGTCATAGTCGTGCTACACGGGGTATCGGGATCGTGGATCGCGCAGGTGGGCGCCGTGAAGGTGCGGGGCACAAGCGGCGCACAACCAAATTCTTGTGCTAAAGCTAGCGCGGTAGCGCGCGAGCTGTGCGCAAAGGCGTACGGCCTGCCCCAGATATCGCGCGTGGGTGTGGCGCGTGTGGTTGCGCCCGCTTGGATGTGCATCACATCCGGGGAAAAGACCTGCTCTAGTGCGTTCTGGAGCTCCCTGTTGGGCGTCCGGTCACGGCCCTGGGACTTTGCGTCAACGGCGATATCCATTACCACGTTAAGGGCTGCGGGCCAGGCTCCCTTGGTAAGCTTACCCGCTGCGACCCGTCGCGCACGCGTAACCGTGAGCGATCGAAGTGGGCATGCTGTTGCGACCAGTTCACGCGGGGCAGGCCAACATCCTGTCAGACGTTGCTGCTCTAGAGGAGAGTTTATGAAAAGTGTTCTGATTGCGAGCGCCCTATTGCTTGCCGCAGGATTCGCGCGGGCTGAAGTCAAAGATTGGCACGACCTGGAAAAGGTTCACCACCACATCCAGGAGTCGATTAAGGAGATGGAGCGGGCCCGCGCCGCCAATCACTATGACATGCAGGGGCATGGCGCGAAAGCCGAACAACTGTTGCGCGAGGCCGAAAAGGAGCTACACGAAGCGGTGGAGGCTGCCAAGAAACACTGAATTTATTTGTTGCCTTAGCATTTGATGGATGGAGGTTGCGTCGGGAGCTCGGCGAGTGCCTGACGCAACCCCGAATTGTTGAAACTCGTTTGCGTGGAGCGGATTGCGCGGTCGAGCGAGGCGTGCGTTCTAGCGCACGTCGAGTACCAGCTTGCCTCGAAAGTGACGACCTTCGCTCATCGCGTGCGCAGCCGCGGCATTGGACAAAGGATAGTGCCTAATCTCGGGAGGACGCACGGCACCCGATAGCGCGAGTGCAACGATGCGCTCGAGATGGCGGCGATCGCGCCCGACTTGCGGGCGGTAAGCGCGAACGTCCATTCGCGGCGAGGGGGGCGCCGATGCACCCGAGGCGATGAACGCGGCGCGGCCGCCGGGTCGCAATACGGCAAATGACTTCAACGCCACTTCGCCTCCTACCGTGTCAAAGACCGCATCACAGGCGGATACCTTGCGCACAAAATCCTCGGCCCTGTAGTCGATGATCTCATCGGCGCCCAGGCTTTGCACGTAGGCGTGGTTGGCGGCGCTGGCGGTGGTAATGACATGCGCTCCTATATGCTTCGCGAGTTGGATCGCAAAACCGGCCACGCCGCCTGCGCCACCCTGGATAAGAATCGTCTCGCCACGCGCGAGTTGGAGCGTGTCTTCGATCGAAACTAGAGCCGTCAAACCGGTCAGTGCCAGTGCGGCGCATTCCGCGTGCGACAGCGCGGGAGGTTTGCGCGCCACGATTGAAGCCTTGATGGCGATCTTCTCCGCATATGCGCCCTCCTGGCCCACGTCGCAGACAGCGAATACCGGATCGCCCACTTTGAACTCGCCAGCGCCGTCGCCCAGGGCGGCGACGACGCCGGAGAAGTCTCGGCCGGGCACGTACGGGAAATGCGAAACGGGTGCGTAGCTTCCTGCGCGCATTTTCCAGTCGGCCGCATTCACGCTGGCAGCATGCACATCGACGAGCAGTTCGTTTGCACCAGCCACAGGGTCAGGTAGTTCGCCATACTGCAATACCTCGGGACCTCCGTGTTGCGTAAAGAAGGCGGCTTTCATCGACGTTCGATCTCCACTCAAGCAGGGTCATCAGCATATCAGCATCGAACCAGACTAGCGAACCAAGGCGACTTTTCCGGTGGATTTCGCAGGGCTAGGCAGCGCGTGGCCCGCTCCTCGAAATGATGGTTGATGGCACATGGGCGCCAGCTGTGCGGCTTTCAGCATGCGCCACGCTTGTCCCAGCTCACGAGCGCTCCGCAGAGTGCGAATCAAGCTTCCCCGAAAATGGCAGGATGCGGCGCGAACCCTAGAGCTCCTTTAGCGTTTGTTCGAGAACCCGTGCTAGAGACACTTTAAGACGAGCCGACAGTGGTGCAATCCCCGCCGCATAGTCCACAGATCGGGCCTGGGCGATGCGCTTGAGCAAGGCGAGGCCACGTGGCGTGACTGCCAGTTGCTTCTTGCGACGATCGTCAGATGATTCGACCCGCGACACCAGCTCGAGCTGAAACAGACGTTCGACCATCTGACTCACGGCCGGCAGCGACGTATGCATCTGCCCGGCAAGTGCAGAGAGCGTGCTTTCACCGGCAGAGGCCAGCCGCCGCAGCAGCAATACCTGTTGCAGGGTCACCGACGAGCCAGCCAGCACTGCAAGCGTTCTTCCCTGCGTGTGCGATACGCGGTTGACGAATTCCTGGACTAACTTCCCCAGCTTGACTGGGTCGGGCACGCTGGCGGTTCGCGCCATCACAATCAGCGAAGCTGCAGTGCGTCCCAAGTCAGCCGCTCGGGCATCGGGGGCCGGATTGACACAGCTTTGGAGTAGCCAAGGCAGGTGAGTTCAAGGTGATTTCCGAATGGATCGTTGAAATACAGCGAAGCCTGCCCCGGAGGCCCAAGCTGCAAGGGTCCTTCGGTTGGCACGCCGTGCGCCTCGAGTCTCGTCTTCCAATTTAGCAATTGCCTCGGTGGAACATGAAATGCTAGGTGAGGATGACCGGCTGCAACGGGCGGCTGACCGCAATGCTGCAAGAATAGATCCACCCTGGTCTTGCCGCCGAGAAGAACCGAAATGTGGTGGGATCCTTCGCCGTTGTGCGCAGCGGGTGGTCGGCCGTACCGGCTGAACGTTTCATCGTCCACCCTCATAAAATAGTCGGCGCCCAGGACCTCGCAATAGAAGCGCTGGGCGAGCACCAAGTCACACACTGGAATAGTGACGTGGTCGATTGCCCCGACTTGCGGACGGATCAGTCCCGTCAACCGTCGCCGCAACCAAATACGGCGCGCTTTGGCTGTGAAGACTGCACCGATCAGCTGATTGCGTACTGCCTTCCACATGAGACCTCCAGTGATTCACCAGGTGAAATACTTTAATCATGTTAAGTAATTGGCTCGATCTTGTCAAAGATGTTGTTTGAGGCGATTCCAGCAAGCGTTTCCAGACCTCGCGTGTATTGAATGTCTCGTGATAGCGCGGGATGTGCAAAATTGCGAACGGCGCAAGAAGGACCGTCAAAATCTTTGAGTTCTCAACATGCCAGAGCGCCTCTTGCCAATATCCTTCTTAGATATAGACAATAGTCAGACAAGCGATACGACCTGCTGAAAGGAAACATAGAGATGGCTCAGAAGCCGCGTGCTGCCCGTGCGCGCATCCCGAGGAGAGGTTTGGGGCTTGGCGCGGCGATACGTCGAATCCGTGAACGTCATGGTATCGGGCAGGAGGTCCTGGCTGAGCGAAGCGGGCTCAGTCAAGGCTATTTGTCGCAGATCGAGAACGGGTCATGGACTACCCTCACCGAGGAGAGCCTTGCCCGCGTTGCCAACGCGCTTGGTGTAGAAGTATGGGTGGTTTTGGCGCAGGCAGCCGGCTTGAAGCTCGACGAGGTGGAGCGATTCACCGAGGAAGAGCGCGTCTGGCTGGATTGTTACCGTGCCCTCGACCCAGAGCAGCGGGAGACGATATTGAAGGTGGCTATGGTGATGAGAAGGCCGCTACCCCGTAGGCGAACGAGGAATGGTTGATTAAGCGCATATGGGCTGGGACGCGGCGCAGCCGCACCGCCTCGGCGCTAAATAAAGGATTTGCGCTTCTGCGGTAGGGCAATTTAGGGTACTAGCTTGGCGCGCGGTACATTGTCGCGCTTGACAAACCGCGTCGCGCAAATGCGGCCATCTAGCGCCTGCCTGCTACAATGGGTTTTATGAACACACGCGATTTGGGTTTGCTGTTGCCGTCAGAGCCGAAGCACTCTGACTTTGCTGACATCCAGACAGCACTGCGGTCGGAGCCAGCCGGGTTCCCGTTCCGCTGCGAGCTGACGCTGGAGCCGCTAGTGGCCTTCTGGACGAGTACCCAGGCGTCCGAGGGCTCCGCCAAGTCGGCGCTGGCCCGCATCGTAAACGATGAGATCCGCACCGCGCCCGAGCTCACACGCCCCATCGAAGATACCTCCGTCATCGAGCGGCACCGCGACCTGGTGGATGTCCTGATGTCGGCAGTATTTCCGCGGGCTTCGTGGGAGCAAGAGTATTACGCCGCGATGTTCCCGTTCCAGCTTCGGGGTTTTTACGCCACGCCGCTCATGCGAAGCCTTTTGATGGACGAGGACGGGGCCATCCGCGCACGCGTTAACCTCGACACCCCGATGGTGGCGGCCATGCGGATGGGTTACGCCTACGCGCTCGTCTTGCGCCGACTCTACGGCATTGAGGTCGATGTCGACTACCCGCTCATCTGCAGGGTCACCGATCCGGAGACCGGACTTGAGCGGCACTTCCGCGTGTTCTTCGACTGGCGGTTCGAGGAGGTCGTAGCCACAGACGGTGTACCGCCATTAAGCGACGAAGTGCGGGAGCGTCTGCACGCGAACCTGCTCGATCCTGCGTGGCTGCGCGAAGCGTTGCCGCCTGAACGGTTCGTCATTCGTGGCTTCACGATTTTTCGGGCGGTGGAGGTCACCGACCAAGAAGTCCTTTCGGCGCTCAAGCGGGACCTCATCGACCGACAGTCCATCGTCTCCAACGAGCGCTTTATCGGACTGCAGAACCACCTTCGCACCCTGTTCCGGCGTCCCAGTCTGCTCCTGGGTCTCGCCGCCATCGATGGGCAGCGCGTGCTGCTGCTCAACTACGGGACGCGTCACGAAAACGCCTGCATTTTTGCGGACTCTTCGCACCATCGAACGGCGGATTTTGCGGGCTCTTTGTTTGAACGCGCTGTGCAAGCCGGCCAACCCCTCGTCGTGCGCGACCTCGCGGCGCTGCCTGAGCGCACGAGAGCTGAGGACGACGCGATCGCAAATGGCGTGCGCAACAAGCTCATCGCGCCGCTGTACTACCAGGACCGCGTCATCGGCACCTTGTCGCTCGGTTCGCCCAATCCTGGAGATCTCGATGGCCACCACCTGCCGAAGCTGCACGAGGTGTTGCCGCTCTTCTCAATGGCCGTTCAGCGCAGCATGGATGAGCTAAACACGCGCATCCAGACCCAGATCAAGGAGAAGTTCACGGCGATCCACCCGGTGGTGGAGTGGCGGTTTCGCAAGGCAGTGCTCGACGGCTTAGAGATGCACGCTGGTCCCGGGGGTCTGCAGCTACAACCCATCGTGTTTCCGAACGTCTACCCGCTCTACGCGCTGTCCGATATCCGCGGCTCGTCAGTGCAGCGAGCCCTTGCCGTTCAAGCCGACTTGCTCACCCAGCTCCGCTTGGCGCGCGATGTCGTACAGGCGGCACACCAGGCCCGGAAGCTGCCCGTGCTCCACGAATTGCTCTACAGGATCGATAAGGCGGTATCGGAGGTGGAGAGCGAACTGGGCGCCGGCGCTGAGGTTGGCGTGATAGCCCGCCTGAGGTCCGATGTGGAGGCACTGTTCGAACACCTACAGACCTTCGGCGGCACAGTGCAGGGGCGGATAGACGCATATCGAAGTGCGCTCGACCCGGAACGCGGAGTCGTCTATCAGCGTCGGCAAGTCTTCGAGGACAGCGTGACCCGTATCGCTGAAGCGATCTCCGCGCGCCTCGACCTAGAGGACCAGGCGGCCCAGGCTATGTATCCCCACTACTTCGAGAAGCAGAAGACTGACGGCGTCGATCACCAGATCTACGTGGGCGGGGCACTCGTAGAGGACGGTCGGTTTGACCCGCTCTACCTAAAGAATTTGCGCCTCTGGCAGCTGATGGTTGTCTGCGGAATTGCTGCCCGGGCCGATCAATTGATAGCCGAGCTCCCGGTGCCGCTGCAGACAACCCACCTGATCCTCGTACAACATGCGCCGCTGTCGATTCGCTTCCGCTTCGACGAGAAGCGCTTCGATGTCGATGGTGCCTATGACATCCGATACGAGATCGTCAAGAAGCGAATCGACAAGGCGGTCGTGCGTGGCTCGAGCGAGCGCGTCACCCAGCCTGGGAAGATAGCGATCGTGTACTCCCAGCCCGACGAGGCGCAGGAGTATCGTACCTACATCGAATACTTGCAGCACCAGGGTTATCTCAGCGATGAAGTCGAGGACTTTGAGCTCGGCGAGCTACAGGGCGTCCACGGTTTGCGAGCGCTGCGTGTGACAGTGATTCTGCGCGCGTCCCAGACGGGGTGGCCGAGCGCGCTGCGCGCACTAGAACGCTCGCCAGCGGCGGCCTGATCCGAAGCGATAGCCGCGGGCAGCGGGCGATGCCAGCCGCGGATACGGCTGGGCTCGCCGACCCTGCCGTGGCGGGGGTCCGGGGTCTTTCAAGTCACCTCGAACCAGCGAGCCCCTCGATGCGCATCCGCTAGTCTCCACTGTACGCCCGCCCCGGGGTCACTCCCTTGAAACCAGTCGATGAATGTTCGAACACGCAATCTTCTGAAACAATGGCTTGCGAAACGAGCGAACAGCGAGCGCGCGTGTCGATTAGCCGGCTAACTGTTCGACTAACCCAAGCAGTTGATAGCCGACTGATCCGCTTTCGCCGGATGTGATTCAAACCGGCCCAGCTAAATTTAGACACAATCGGCTGCGATGAAACGCAGCTGCGGAGCTCGATATCAAATACCTGTGCTTGGTCTACGGCGAGGAAGACAAGATCGCGGCCACAGACGACCACGAGTGTTTGGCCTTCGACGCGTCATTGCGCGCGAGCGGCCACTGCCTTGCTTCAGAGGCTCTCCAGCCGGTCGCGACCGCTAGCACTGTGCGGATTCGCAACGGTCGGATATCGGTCTCCGACGGGCCTTTCGCAGAGACCAAGGAGGCGCTGGCCGGCTTTTACCTCATTGAGGCGCATGATCTGAACGAGGCGATACAGCTCGCCGCGAGAATCCCACCCGCGAAGATTGGCAGCGTTGAGGTGCGGCCAATCCGACCCATCCGGACGCAGCCGCGGTCTGGCAAGGGCCAGCAGACGTGATGCGCGCCGACATAGTAAAAAGCTGACTCTCCTCGCTCGAGACGTGCAGGATGCGAACAAGGCCGTCAACGACGGGTGATAGCGGCCGGCGCCCGGGCGGCGCTCTACAGCATGATCAAACCGCGTCGGATTCCGATGGTCACTGCCTCAGTGCGCGTTTCTGCCCCGAGCTTTGCGAGAATCTGCCCGACGTGAAACTTGGCGGTGTGCTCGGAGATTTCCAACTGTGCCGCAATGGCTCGGTTGGCGAGGCCCCCAGAGAGCATGCGCAGGATTTGAAGCTCGCGCGGGGTCAGCGGTTCGACCCACTCGACACCGAGCGGCGCATTCACGCTCGCTGCGCGATCCACCACCTTCGCCAGATGCGCGGGTGAAAGCGAGCACAGGCCGCCCAGCGCCGCATCTACCGCTGCCAGGAGCTCCAGCTGGGACGGCTCGCAGTCGAGTATCGCGACGCTGCCGAGGCGTAGCGCATGCAGTGCTGCTTCGCGTTCAAGGGAGCCGGCAACGACAACCAAAGGCATCGTCGGCGCGCCGTCCACCTGGAGGCGCTCGATGGCGTCGCTATCGGGCGCGTCGTAGATGAGAACGTCGGGTAGCGGCAAAAGCTTAGCCAGCTCCTCCGTTGTAGCTGCCACTCCAGAGCATGTAAAGTTGGCGCAGCCGGAAAACAGCGCCGCTATGCCATCGCCCCAATGTGTTGACGCGGAAAGAATGGCCACCCTTACGACGTCGCGGGCCACGGCCTCAGCAGGCTTGTTGCGGTCGTTCGCCAAGTGTAACGGTCGACTCGATACGCTCGCCGCCGCGTACCAAGCCCACTCGCACTTCGCGACCAGCCTTTCCACTCTCCAGGGCAGCCTGCAGGTCACCTACCTCCTGCAGAGCCTGGCCGTTGAGGTCGAGAAGGATGTCGCCGACTAGCATTCCACTCTGTTCGGCCGGACCCTGCGGCGCAAGCGACAGAACAATTAGTCCGCGCCCGCGCTCTTGTAGACCGAGCTTGTGGCTCAGCGACCCGGGAAGCGGGATTACCTGAGTGCCAATGCCGAGATAGCCCCGCGCGATATGGCCGCTTTCGAGCAGAGTATCAGCGATTCGATCAACGGTAGAAGCGGGAATGACTATCCCGAACCCACGAGCGAGCGCTGCGGTTGCGACGCCCATCACCCGACCCTGGGTGTCGGCCACAGCACCACCGCTGAAACCCGAAGGGATGCTGCCGTCTAGCCTGATTAGGCGATCGATATGACCGCCTCGCCACGTGCGCCATTCGCCCCCCGTGGCTGCAACGATGCCGAAGCTCGCCGCGGTCGATCCGCTCGCTTCGCGGGCCACCGCAAAGACAAAATGACCAGCGCGCACGGCCGCAGCGTCGCCGACATCGGCCACATCTGCACCGGCAGTCCCCAATTTCAACACCGCCACATCAGTGCTGACATCGAGACCAGCGAGTTCCGCGTCAAGGCGCCCGCCATCGGGCAGCACTACCCGCAGGCCATCTTCACGACGAATTGTATGTGCCGCGGCGACGACAACGCCTGGACGCCAGAGCACGCCCGAGGCGGCCACGTGCCGACTGGCAACGATGGCCACGACGTGGCGCGCGACCTGCTCCACGGCTTTGGCGAGAGCCTCGGAGGAATCGGTGAGCACAGTGGTGTTTGCAGAGGCCATGAAAAAGAACTCCTTTTGGGTAGACAGCGCAACAATGCCCGCCTGTCCCACCCACGCGCATCACCCGAACGGGTAGGTGCCCGCACGCGCTGAACCTCACACGTGGGGTCGTGCACGCCCCGACTCAAGTCCGGATAGCTGAAATCGAAGCCAAGCCGGACCGCCAGCGCCGATAGGATGATCCTTCGGCCGCGGGCGCAACATACTGTGCACAGGCACAGAGCAGCACGCCCAGACAAAGGAAAATCAGATGGCGACCCCGCTACGCGATCCGGCCAGCTGGAGCGACGCAAGCGTGAGCAAACGTGCAGCCACCACTTGCAACAAGGAGTTGCGATTCGCGTCGGTCGCACAGGTTGGAAAAGCGAACGGGAGCAAGCTCACGCCGATGACCCGCCCCGAGCTGCGCTGGGACTTCGCAGCCGCGCTTAGTACGATGCCGCGCGCGGCGTGCCCCGACTCTGGCGCGCCATAAAATCGGATGTGACCACGGGGACGACGCGGGGCGCGATGGACGGTTTCGTCAGGACATCTCGTGCACCACTTTAGCCAGGGCTGCCAAAGTGCCGGCCCACGCGCCTTCCGAATCGAAGATGGCGCGCATCATTTCCGCCTTGTCGCCGTAGCGATCGAGTCTGCGATGTTCCAGTTCGACTCGAGTACGCTCCTTCGAATCCGAAATGAACCTAATCTCTACCTCACTCGCGACACTGGGATCGTGTTTCCAGTCCGCGTTTATCTCCCAGCTCAACACGATGCGGTTCGGGGGTTCCCACGCGAGGACATGGCCCCAGGTGCATTCACTGCCATCGTCCCCTCGCTCGAACCAGCGGCCACCGATTTTGGGCTCCAATATCGCCGCGAAGTCGTTTCGCTTCCCGATGTGATGCTCTCTGGGCCACCACGCGTTGTGGTGTTCGGTAAACACAGCAAATACGTGGGCGACTGGAGCATTGACGACCAAGCTCTTACGCACCAGGATGTCCTGCACCTCCGTGGTCATGATTTCTCCTTTCTTGCTCTGTGGTAGCTCGACTCGGCAAGGGCTTTGAAGTCGTGTAGGGCTCTGCTCCACATGGTGTCCAGATATTCGCGAAGGATTGCGATGCCTTCTGGATTCAAGCGATAGACATTATGCGTTCCCTCTCGCTTGTGAAGTACCAGCCGAGCGTCACTCAGCACGCGCAGATGCTGGGAAACCGCTGGGCGAGAGATCGGAAAATAGTCAGCGAGCTCGCCCACGGCCATCGGTTTCTTGGCGAGTCTCTCGAATATCGCGCGACGAGACGGGTCAGCGAGCGCAGACAGCTGTCGTTCGGGTGGGGCCACGCTGATGGTAAGTGTGCGTTTACCGTAAGCATATGCTTACCACCAAAGCATTGTCAAGCTGAAGCCCGTTACGTCAAGGCGCTCACAAGAGGCGAGCGTGGCACGCAGCAGCGGTGTCTGTTAGATTCGATCAGCGCGTACGTCGCTCAGGAGGATGTTGCTGTGAATAACAAACGCGTCCACGATGCGGGCTGGGCTTGGTGCATGGTTGTGCTGGGCATCCCTGCTTTAGCCATCGCGGCGCGACGCTCGCTCACGCTAAATGGTTAGACCGCAATGGTGATCAAAGGAAAACCCGCTGGCATATGGCTTCTTGCGCTATTCTGTTTGGCTCACACGATTCCGGCGATCGTCGTTTCGGCGGACGCGAGCGGCATGAAGAGCTTGGTGATTTGGGCGGTTGTCGTTGCCGAGCTCACCATCGCCGGAGGGCTCCTGGTACCCTGGCGCCCCGCCCGCTACGCCCTCATGTTACAAGTCACCGGTCATGTACTTGTGTCCGCGCTCGTGGTGTGGTCTTTCGTATTCGTGGGCTTTGCCTGGGGATTGCACGCGAACGATGCGCCGATTGTGGGGACAGCAACCGGTTATCTGCTGCTTGCGTGCGCTGCCTTCATGTACCTCTTTCATCCCGAGGTAAAAGAGTATTTCGGGGAAAGGGTCAATGCGCAGGCCCCCTAGTCGAAAGTGTCGCGGACATTTCCAGACTGGCGATTGAGCTCTTGCAGAGCCGGTGTAGCGCAGCGGAGTAGCGCGGGGCGGTTGGTAATGAGAATGGTTGCGATTATGATTCACCGAACGGCAGTCGATTGCTGATCGAACACCTCGGCGCAAGCCAACCGAACACAGGATAACTTGAGCGACAAGATTCACCGACTGCTGGATAGGAAGGCGAACGGATCGCTAGCTTGCGAGAATTTCGCGTCCATCGCTGATTGGGTGCCGCGCCGCTCAGCACGGCGCGTGTCTGTGCCGGCTGCGAGGCGGCATTGTCGGGGCAGATCGTCATGGTTTTAGAAAGCCGCAGCTCTGAGTGGCGAGTGGAGGTCGGGAGCGAGGAAACGAGGGCGGTCTTCGAGCCTGCTACCACATCTGCAGACGGGCAGCTCTTTGTGTGTGCTCACGGAGCCGGCGGTCACATGGCCGATCACGGCATACTGGCCCTTGCGGAACTTCTCCGCGGACGCGGGCTTGATGTCATTCGCTTCAACTTCTTGTATCGGGAGGCGAGGAGCCTGCCTCCGGACCCAATGCCTCGCCTCAAGCAGTGCATCAGAGCTGTCGCATCGCGTGCCCGCGAGGAGCTTCGGCCCAAAGCGCTGATCATTGGAGGACGGTCTATGGGTGGGCGGGCGGCCTCAATGCTCGCGGCGGAGGGATTTCCTTGTGACGGGCTGTTGCTGCTCGCCTACCCGCTGCACCCGGCAGGTGAGCCGCATAAGCTTCGCGACGCGCACCTTGCTCAAATTAAAGTTCCCGTTCTCTGCATAAACGGCACCCGCGACACCCTCTGCCGGCGAGACCTCATGGAAGGAGTCCTCCCTCGACTGAGCAATGTATGGACAATGCACTGGTTGCAAGGTGCAGACCATGCTTTCCACGTGCTTAAAAGTTCGGGCAGATCGGATCGCGACGTTTTGAGCGAAATTGGCGACTTTATCGGTGCTTGGAAATCGACGTTGATTCCAACAGTCGGCGCATAGATCAAAGTTCGCCTCAGGACTATAATAGTCGGGTGCGAATACAGTTGAAGGTGACAGCCGTTCACCACCATTGATCCTGCATTCGCGTCAGGAGAATGCTGCGGCACTGAAGTGCCGCGCAACCTCAAACCGAGCTGGCATCACGCAAGCGATATCGGAGGACCATCATGGCTCTACGAATTGGAGATGAAGCCCCGAACTTCACCGCGGAATCCACCCAGGGCACGATCGACTTTCATCGATGGATTGGGGACGGTTGGGCGATTCTGTTCTCACATCCCAAGGACTTCACCCCGGTGTGCACCACGGAACT
>Ga0187780_10002302_pt1 | contig 14364 bp, 8 predicted proteins | sample 1015_Q2_SP10_20__FD_132429 | JGI IMG/M metagenome (GOLD analysis project Ga0187780, IMG submission 132429) | Tropical peat soil microbial communities from peatlands in Department of Meta, Colombia - 1015_Q2_SP10_20_MG | ecosystem: Environmental > Terrestrial > Soil > Wetlands > Peat | place... | reverse complement strand
GGCAAACTGTTGTCAACGTCTAAGAAAAAATAGTGTGAATCGGTGGAATTCATCCGCGAACAGCGCGCAGTTCGTTTGCTACGCAGCGTTGCTCGCGGCGGCTGCGGCTTCCGGAGCCTTTGCTGACGCGTCTTCTTCCCATTTGACGGAAACGAGCTTCGAGACTCCGGGCTCTTGCATCGTAACGCCATAGAGCACCGATCCCATTTCCATCGTCTTGCGGTTGTGCGTCACCACGATGAACTGGGTCTGTTCGCACATCTCCGCCAGCATTTTGTTGAAACGCCCCACGTTTGCTTCGTCGAGCGGAGCGTCCACTTCGTCGAGAATGCAGAACGGGCTCGGCTGGTAACGGAAGACGGCAATGAGCAGTGCGAGCGCCGCAAGCGCCTTCTCGCCGCCTGAAAGGAGCAGAATGTTCTGCAGGCGCTTGCCCGGTGGCTGCGCGACGATGTCGATACCAGCTTCGCCTGAGCTGTCCGGTTCGCTCAGCCGCATCTCGCCGTGGCCTCCGCCGAAGAGCGACTGGAACGCAGTGGCGAAGCTCGCGTTGATGAAGCGGAATGCTTCTTCGAATCTCTGCTGTGAGACCTGGTCGAGTTCGTTGATCGTCAGCTGTGTATTTTCGATTGACTGCACCAGGTCGTCGAGCTCGCGCCGCAGAAAGCCTTCCCGCTGCTCGCACTCTTGAAATTCCTCGAGCGCCATCATGTTCACCGGGCCCATTGCTTCGACGCGCGCCTTCATCTCGTTGTAGTTCGTTTCAGCCGCCACGAGATCTTCGCCCACCATGAGTTGGGGTTCCTGCGCGATTAGTTCCTCTGGCTGAGCATTCAGCTCAGAAATGCAAGTCTGGCGCAGATAGTCGCGGTCTGCATCGTTGCGCGCCTTTTCGATTTGGTGCTGGTTGCGCGCCGAGCGCAGTTCTTCGAGCGACTGCCGGCGCCCGCGCAGCGTTTCGTCGATTTCTCCGCCGCGTGTACGGGCTTCCTGCCATTCCGCCTCGAGCGCCCCCTTCTGTTCTTCGAGCCGGGCTTTTTCCTGGCGCAGAGCTTCCGCCTGGTCAGCAAGTTGCGCGCAGGAGCTTTCGAGCCCCGCCTGTTCTCCTGTCAGCGCCATGTGCTGCTGACGGAGCGCGTTCAGCCGCTCCTCGGTTTGGCTGGCTTCACCGGTGAGGCGCACTTGAGCTGTTTCTGCGCTCAAGAGGCGTTCGGTCATTGCGGCGAGCTCCTCGCGCCGCGTGACAACTTGCTCCTGTAGCGCCTGAAAATCGTGCCGCAGGTTAGCCAGAGCTTCCGCTGCAGCGGCTCCCTCGGCTTCCGCTTCGGCGCGCGAGCGAACGGCCTCTGAATGCTCGCGCCGAGCCTTTTCGGCTCTTTCACGGGCCGCTTCTGCATCGTTTCGAAGTCGCGAGATTCCCTCGCGCTCCGTCGTCAGCTGCTCGGCGGCGCGGCCAAACTCTGTCCGAGCTTGATCGCGCTGATGCGTCGCGGCGACGAGGGCCTTTTCTGCTTCGCGATGCTGGGTGTTTGCAGTCGCAAGCCGTGTCTCTTGTCGCGCGATCTCTTCTTCAAGGCGCGTCCGTTCGGCCTGCCGGTCTGCTGCGAGGCGTTCCAGTCGCGCCGCCTCAGCCTCATGCTGCCGCAGTTCGCGCTTCAGCGCGAGCGGCCCTGCTTCGCCCTTGCGTCCTCCGGAGACCATCCGGCCGTGGTAGCAAGTGCCGTCCGGTGCGAGGAAGTAGTTCGAGGGATTTTCGCGCGCCATGCGTTCCGCGACGGCTGCATTTTCGACGAGATATGCCGCGCGCAGCTTCTTCAGGAAATACTTCGTGGCGGGGCCGAGCGGTTCGCGGAAATCGACTAGGCGGTCGAGCCGTGCGATGAAATCGCCCGGCAAAGATGACGGGCCCTCGGGCTCTGACTTGTCAACGTCCAAGCTGCGAATCGAATCCACGAAGAACGTCGCGCGGCCGCCCATTTCATCCCGCAGCAAGGCAATGCCTGCGCGCGCATGTTCGAACGATTCCACAACGACATATTCGAGTTCCTCGCGCAGAAACTGTTCGATCGCGCTTTCGTACTCTTCCTGCACCTCGGCGTAATCCGCCAGCAGTCCGACCGCGCGGAACCCTTTTCGCGCTGCGCTCGAATCAATGGCGTCGCTCGCATTGAAAAGTTTCTGCACGGCGTCCGCCGTGTAGGCACGCTCGCGCAGAATCTGCTCGATGGATGCATGCCGCGCGCGTGCGGCGGAAAGATCGCGGTGAATCTGTTCGAGCTGCTGGCTCGTGTCGGTCTGCTCCTGGCGGAGGCTCACGATGCGAACCTGCGTTTCCCGAACGGTCGCGCCGAGTTCCTCGGCTTGCTTTGCGCCCTCCGTGAGATTTGTCTCCGCTATTTGTACGCGCGATTCAAGCTCGGCCCACTGTTGCTCCATCGCACGCAACGCCTCGGCTCGCGCCTCTTCGGCTGCACTGTGACGCGCTGCGGCCTCTTCCGCTTGCTGCGATTCGGCCTGAGCGCGTGCTGACTCCTCCACGAGGCGGCTCGCGAGTTGACGCAGCTCCTCCATGCGCGCTTCGAGACGGTCTTGTCCTCCCGCGCTTGCCGCAACTGCTTCTGTGGACTCGCGCAGGCTTGCCTCGAGCGCCGCAGTCTGTCCGCGAAGCGTTGCCACAGCCTTTTGCTGTTCATTCATGCGTCCGGCTAGTTCGGAGGCCTGCCGCGCTGCCAGCTCGATTTCCGCCGTCAGCTGTCCCGCGCGGGATACGAGCTGCGCCGCCTGCTCACGATTGAACGTGATCCGATTTTCGGCGCGGTCCAGATCGAGCGCGACCTGCCCGAGCAGGTTCTGAGTGTGCCGGAGTTCGCCATCGAGTTCGTAGGTACGCGCGTTCAGCCGCTCATGCTCCGTTTCGAGTTCATGCACGGATTGCGATTCGCGCGCCTCGGCCGTTTCCATGTCGCGCAACAGGTTTTCGAGCCGAGCCGCTTCGATGTCGAGGTGTTCGGCCTTGCTCGCCAGCACGATGCGCAGCAACCCGCGCATTTGCTCGCGCAACTCCGCATAGCGCCGCGCCTTCGAAGCCTGCCTCTTAAGCGACGCCAGCTGTTTTTCCACTTCGACCAGAATGTCGTTCACGCGCGAAAGATTGATTTTCGATGCTTCGAGCTTGGCTTCCGCCAGCCGCCGCTTCGTCTTGTACATCGTGATGCCCGCGGCTTCTTCGATGATCGCGCGGCGGTCCATCGGCTTCGAGTTCAGGATTTGGCCGATGCGTCCTTGCTCGATGATGGCGTAGCTGTCAGGGCCGAGCCCCATGCCCATGAAGAGTTCTTGCACGTCTCGCAAGCGTGCAACGCGGCCATTGATCAAATATTCGCTTTGGCCGGAGCGGTAAAGCCTTCTCCCAACAACCACCTCACCGGGCCGGAGCGAGATCGCCGGCGCATCAGCACGCTTTCTCCGAACTTTGCCGGCGGTTGGCGCTTCTTCTACGCGAAGTTCGGCAGGTGCGGGCTCTGCTACACTTTCTTCCATCGGCGGATCGCCACTGGGAGTTTCGGCCTCTGCTGCCGCCTGATGGCTGTTGATCACCTTGGCAACCGCCTCGGAAAGCTCCGGGTCAACGAGCGTCAGTGTCACTTCCGCCAGACCCATCGGCGGCCTTTTTGCCGTGCCGTTGAAAATGCAATCGGACATGCGCTCGGCGCGGAGCATCTTGTGGCTCTGCTGTCCAAGCACCCAGGAAATGGCGTCAACAACGTTCGACTTGCCGCAGCCGTTCGGCCCAACGATGCAAGTAATCCCACTGCCGCTGAACGTGATCGGCGTCTTGTCGAAGAACGATTTGAAGCCCAGCAACTCGACTTTACGAAGTTTTAGCACCCGGCCCTCGCACGGTTTCTCCTCCCACCGAAAAGTAGCGGAAGAAGCGTCAGTTTTGTACCTAGAGGAGGTCTTTTTGGACAGAAACGTTCCGGAGGGACGATGGTCGGTACCCTACCGCCTGGCGCTTACGGATCGGCGGTTACGGGATTAAAAGCTAACACGCATTCCAAGGCGTGTAAAGTGGGGTGTGCCGTGTCTGTTCGGTCTCAGGCCCAATCAAGCCTGAAGGTACCAGGGAACGTTGATCAGAACAATTCGTTGGCTGCCATTCAGCAGTATCAGGGCTTTCAACAGTTCTGCTCGCTGGTTGTGCAGGGGATAATGGTACCAGTGCTTCTCGACGAGTTCCGGCACGATCACGGCGATTTGCCTGTGCGGGTGCTCCTTCTCCGTTTCCAGCACGTAATCTAGGATCGGTTTAAGGACAAGCCGGTACGGTGACGACAGTGTGACGAGCTTGGGCGGCGTGCCCCCTGCATTTCGTACGGGCTCCTCTGCCACCGTTCCCCATTGTTGTTGCAGTGCTTGCGTCTCGTCCTCGGTACTCACGTGCACTGCCCGGACATCCGGCGATAGCGTCAAAGCGAACTGCAGCGCCCTCTGCGCGATTTTTCCCCACTCCTGCAAGGTGACAATCACGACCGGAGGCTCAACCTTCGTGATTCTCAGCGGCGAAGCGCTTCTCACTTCCTTGGCCACACTCCGGTAATGGTGGCGGATCCTAAGCATCATGATGACCAGCCCGGCGATCAGCAGGGCGCTCACCCAAGCCCCCGCCGTGAACTTGGCGATCAGCACAACGAGCAGCGTGACGCCCGTTGCTACGGCGCCCAGTCCGTTTACGATCATGCTGCGAAAGGCTCCGGTGCCCTTGGTTCGAATCCAGTGCCCCACCATTCCAGCCTGGGAGAGCGTGAATGCGAGGAATGCGCCGATCGCAAAGAGCGGAATCAATCGGTCGGTCACGCCCCCAAATAGACCGATGAGACCCCCAGATAGCACCGCCAGAACGAAGATTCCGTGCGAATAGACGAGCCGCCTACCTCGGTATCCGAAAGAGTGCGGCAGAAAGTTATGCTGAGCCACGATCCTGCAGAGTCTTGGGAAATCCGCAAACGCCGTATTTGCGGAAAGCGACAAGATGACCAGCACCGATCCGATCGTGATGTAGTAGAACCATCCTCGCCCCGTCACGGCCGCGACGAGCATCGAGAGAACGCTCTGATATCCTGGCAGTCCCGGATCGGTCGCCGTGATTCCATAGACTCGGACCAGGTAGGCAATGCCGGCGAGCAGGATAATCAGGAGACCTATGATCACAGTTAGCGTCCGCTGTGCATTCCGGATTGTAGGTTCGCGGAACGCCCGCACTCCATTGCTCACTGCCTCTACCCCTGTCATTGCCGTGCAGCCGTTTGCGAATGTCTGCAATAGCAGCCACAGACTCACGGTTGCAGTCTGCACCGCCGCGTGGGGAGGCGCGTCCACGGGAACCGGATGCCCACCTGAAGCCATCGTCTTGAAGATTCCGATTCCGATCGCAATCAGCAGCGAGCCGCAAAAGACATACGTCGGAAGCATGAAAAGGATTCCGGCCTCGCGCACTCCGCGCAGGTTCACCAGTGTGATGACCACAAGGATCGCGAGGCAAATCAATAAGGTGTGCGGTTGCAGGCGGGGCACCGCTGAGACAAGCGCTCCAACACCCGCCGATATTCCCACGGCCACCACAAGCACGTAATCGATCATCAGCGCGGCTGCAGCCAGCAGCCCCGGAAATGAGCCAAGGTTTTCGGTCGCAACGGTGTACGATCCGCCTCCCCCCGGATAAGCCGCGATCGTCTGTCGGTATGAAAAATAGACGATCGTCAGCAGCACGATAATGCTCACGCTTACAGGGACGATGTAGGCGACGCCTGCCACTCCCAGCGGGATCATCAACGTGAGCGCCGCCTCAGGCCCATACGCCGCAGAGCTGAGTGCGTCCAGCCCGAAAATCGGGATTCCCGCGCCGGTCCCGATCTGCTCCGCGCGTTCCTCCGAGGTCGCGAGGGGCTTTCCCAGCACGATATCCAGAAAGGACATATCTCCTCCGGCGGGTAATAGGTACGCAAGGGTAATGGCAACGCCTTGTGATTGGTACAGGAAATCGCAGACCATCCCGCTAGTCACAGAATTTTCACATTCCGGGTCTGTTTGCTTTTAGGTTCACTGGACCTCCGGCCAGTCCTGAGGCCAGGGACCTGCGGTCGATTGACTTGACCCATCGCACGGCCTAGGATGGCCCCCTAACGGGAGGGACCGCTTGGAATCCCCCAGCCGGCCGGGACTTCGCCGAATCTCTCTGTCTGCCCTTATCTTGGCCGCGATCTTCGCTCTTTCAGTCCAAGGCCTTCGCCCCCCTTCTCCCAAACCGCCAAATGCCCCTGCGGCAGAGTTTTCCGCCTATCGCGCACTGGATGTGCTCCATAGAACTCTTGGGAGCGACATTCCGCACCCCGTCGGTAGCGTCGCCGACGATGCCGTCCGCGACCACATCGTTGCGGAACTGATGCGGCTCGGCTACCAGCCGCAGATTCAGACTGCCTCCGCCTGCAGCAACCTCGGTATCTGCGCGACCGTCAACAATGTCGTCGCCCGGCTTGACGGCGCCGATAGCACTGCCGTCCTGCTTGCCTCTCACTACGATTCCGTGCCAGCTGGACCGGGGGCTTCGGACGACGGTGTTGGCGTGGCGGCCATGCTGGAAATCGCGCGCGCTTTGAGATCGCTCCATCAGCCGCGCCATACGATCGTCCTGCTGGCGGATGAAGGTGAGGAAGCTGGCTTGCTTGGCGCGCGCGCTTTTGTCGATTCGCATCCCTGGGCGAAGGACGTTCGTGCCGCGGTGAATCTGGATGCGCGCGGCACCTCCGGCCCGAGCTTGATGTTCGAAACAGGCAGCGCCAATCAATGGTCCGTCCGTCTCTATTCGGAAAATGCACGGCGTCCCGCGACGAATTCAATCCTTTACGCGGTCTACAAACTCCTACCCAACGACACGGATTTCACGATCTTTAAGGCTGTGGGCTACCAAGGGATGAACTTTGCTTTTGTTGGTGATGAAGTTCACTACCACACTCCTCTCGATAACTCCGCGAACGTGACCCTTGCCAGCCTTCAGCATCACGGCGAAAACGCCCTTGCCTCTGTCGTTGCCCTTGCGAATTCGGACATCTCCGGCCCGCCGCAGAGCGATGCCGTCTATTTCGATCTCTTCGAGCACGCCGTAATCCATTGGCCGGCCAGGCGAACACCCACGCTCGCAGTTCCTGCACTGCTCCTGATTCTTCTCCAAGCGGGATGGCTGGTATTCAAGAAACACCTCGAACTATTCCAGCTCCTGTGGGGATTCCTCGGGTGGCTGATTACTGTACTTGTCGCGGGCGTTGCGGGAGTCGCTTTGCGCCTCTTGATTCGCCTGGCTGGCGCTGCACAAGTCAATTGGATCGCCCACCCGTTCCCAATTCAGCTTGCGTTTTGGTCTCTCGGAGCTTCCGTTGTGATTGTTTCCGCGGTCTTTTTCGCGCGTCGTGCCGGTTTCTGGGGGCTTTGGACGGGAGTGTGGATCTGGTGGGCTTTGCTGGCTGCTCTTGCCTCCTGGCTCATGACCGGCCTGAGTTATTTTTTCTTGCTGCCGGCCATCGCTGCGGCCCTGGCAGGTTGGCCCGCGGCGCTTTTGCGTGGAGAAAGCCTAGTTCCATCGGGCATTGCGGAAATTCTTCCGCTCGCCATCGCCGGAATTGTCGGTTTCGCTCCACCCATTTTGTTCTACGAGGGTCTCGGTAATCGCGGGCTGCCCTTCATCGCATTAGTGGTAGGCCTCTTGCTTACTCCCGTCGCGCCCCTGTGCTCGGACTTGCGCTCTACCGGGGGCACGCGTGCGCTCCTCTTTGTTTGGATTCCGATCTTGACCGTGATTCTTTCCACGTTCTTGGCCATTGTGCTTCCGGCTTACTCGGCCAAAGCCCCTGAGCGTTTGAATATTTACTATTGGCAGGATGCGGACTCAGGACAGGCGAGGTGGATTGTCCAGCCTGATTCGGGCCGTTTGCCGGAGCCGATCCGGCTGGCGGCCAGCTTCCGCCACTCGGACACGGAAGCATTTCCCTGGAATGTTCGGCCATCCTTTCTTGCCGATGCTCCTAGCCTCGGTTTCAGTGCCCCCACCTTTACCGTCCTTGATTTCGGCCAGCAGGGAGGCCGGAGAACCTACAAGGCACTTCTCCGCTCCGAACGCGCCGCTCCTTCGGCGGCGGTTTTCTTCCCCCCTGATTCGGACGTGCAGGATGTGCGTATCGGTGGACAGCCTCTTGAGGCAGAAAGCCCCGCGCTCCGTCGGCTCTTTAACGGTTGGGCGATCTACAGGTGCCCCACTATGCCCGCGAACGGGATTGAAATCGACTTTTCACTCCCGCAGGGCAAGCCCGTAGAAGTCTCGGTTGCCGACCAGGCATATGGTTTGCCTCAAGACGGCGCATTTCTTCTGAAGGCGCGTCCCCTCACGGCTACACCCTCTCAGGATGGCGACGTGACCATCGTTACGCGCCGCGTCGAGCTAATTCCTTAAGTTAGTGCCTGGGATCCCAGGCTTTTGACAAAGCCCATCTCTTGGTATACCTTCCCGTCTAGATTTACAGTTTTGGGTGTGGCGGGTCGTTCGGGTCGCGAGGTCTCGGGTGAAGCTCCGGGTGCTCATAGCAGACGATCATGGGATCGTCCGCAAGGGTCTGCGCTCTCTGCTCGAAGGGTCTGGAAACTGTGAAGTTTGTTGCGAGGCGTGCAATGGCCGTGAAGCCGTCGAGAAAGCCGCGCTTCTCAAACCCGATGTCGCGATACTCGATGTCACGATGCCCGTGCTCAATGGCATCGAAGCCACACGCAGGATTCGGAAGGTCTCCCCGCATACCGAAGTCTTGATCCTCAGCGTTCATGAAGCCGATCTGCTGCTCGGCGAAGTTCTGGATGCTGGAGCAAAAGGCTATTTCCTGAAGGAAGACGCCGACAACAATCTATTGGCCGCTGTGAACGCCATCAGCCGGCATGGGCGCTATTTTTCACCCAAGCTCTTCGGCCCGCAGCCGGCTGTTCCACCGGCGAGAAGGCGAAACAAGATCGAGCGCGGCCGTTTGACTCCCCGCGAGCGCGAGGTTGCGCAGCTCCTTGCCGAAGGAAAGAGCAATAAGGAAGCAGCGGTATTGCTGGACATCAGCGCAAAGACTGTCGAGACCCACCGCGCAAATATCATGATCAAGCTAAACGCGCATTCGATCACCGAACTGGTTCGCTACGCGATTCGGAACGCACTCATCCAAGGCTAGAAGGTCTCCTTTGGGATACGGCATTTTCCTTAGGTAACCTGCAGGATACCGCAGGCGCTTTACGTTCCCTAACATCTGTTTCAATGGCCAGCGCACTGCAACGGTTGCGTTGGGATCGGCCGCAACCGGCGAAGCGAAAGCGCATTCGAGCACTGGTCTCCGCGGAATCCATAATTGCTCTCGGTGGTCTCTGTCTGGTTTTGGGAACTCAGGAAGAAATTGAAGTCGTGGGCACGGCCGCCGATGGAGTCGAGTTGCTCGAAAAAGCTGTCTCCCTGCAGCCCGATCTGATTGTTTCGGAAGTATCGATTCCCCGCTTGGATGGACTTGCCTGCGCTTCCTGCCTCCGGTATTTGATGCCGGGCGTGCGCATCATCTTATTGACGGGATCGAATGGAAATGTCTCTCTTGACGAATGCCTGAGATCGGGCGCGGACGCTTGCTTGAAGCGCGCGCAGATTCCCGAAGGCCTGCTTTCGGAAATCCGTTCGCTTTTCCCCACTTCATAGGCCCCAAGCTTTGCCCGCCAGCTTTCACGCCCAGGATTGTTGTGCGCAGACGGGCCAGCGAGAGAGGTTTGCCGCATTCCGGGTCGTCAGCTAGAATAGCCGCTTTGCGCGGTCACCCTAATGATAGAGATAAAGCTGCATAACACGCTAACGAACCGCCTGGAGCCGCTCACTCCGGTTCATCCGGGTGAAGTGCGCATCTACACGTGCGGCCCGACGGTCTATGCATTTGCCCATATCGGGAATTTCCGCACCTTCATGTTTCAGGACATCTTGCGGAGGTTCCTTCGCTCCCAGGGCTATCGAATCTTGCAGGTGATGAATGTAACCGATGTGGATGATCGCATCATCCAGGCTTCATCCGCTGCGGGCGTGGGCATTCGCGAGTACACCGAGAAATACATCCAGGCCTTTCTCGAGGATATCGACGCGCTCCACATCGAAATGCCGGAGGAGCTCGTCCGCGCCACGGATCATATTGAAGACATGGTCGCGCTCATCGAAAAGCTTCAGAAAAAGGACCTCACCTACACGAGCGACGGCTCCATCTATTTTCGGATTGCCCGGTTTCCGGCGTACGGGAAGCTTTCGAAAATCGACATGACCGGCATCCGGGCTGGCGCGCGCGTGGACGTCGACCAGTACGAAAAGGACGATGCGCGCGACTTCGCCCTATGGAAAGCTCCAAAGCCCGGAGAGCATTTCTGGGAGACTCGTATCGGCCCCGGCCGCCCTGGCTGGCACATTGAATGCTCCGCCATGGCCATGAAATATCTTGGCGACACCATCGATATTCACACGGGCGGAGTCGACCTTGCCTTTCCGCATCACGAAAACGAAATCGCCCAGAGCGAAGCGGCCACGGGAAGACCCTTCGTGCGTCTCTGGCTTCACGCCGAGCACTTAATTATCGAAGGCCAGAAGATGTCGAAATCGCTCGGCAACTTCTATACGCTCCGCGATCTTTTCGCCAAGGGTCAGAAGCCTTCGACGATTCGGTTCCTGCTGCTCTCCGTCCCCTATCGCCGCCAGCTAAATTTCACAGAAGACGGCCTCACACAGGCGCGGAATTCCGTTGAACGCCTGCGCAACTTCGTGACCCGCGTGAAGACCACTCAGTTCCCAGCGGGCTCGAATCCGGAAGCTGTGAAGCGCATCGAGAAAGCGGAGACCGATTTCGACGCGGCTCTTGCCGACGACATCAACACTGCCGTCGCGCTTGCCGTCGTCTTCGATTTTGTCCGTGACGTGAATACTGCAACCGACCGCGGAACATTTCTGCAGCAGGACGCTATGCGTGCCCTCGCCGCTATGGAAAAGTTTGACGCGATCCTTTCCCTGGTCACCGATGACGATGACGAAAAGCTCGCCAAGCTCGGATTTGCTTCTGCGAAGGCGCGCATGAGCGCCCAGCAGGTGGAAACGCTGATCGAGGAGCGCACCGCCGCCAAGAAGCGCAGGGATTTCCAGCGCGCCGACGCCATTCGCCAGCAGCTCCTCGATTCTGGTATCATTTTGGAAGATTCGAAAGACGGCACGGTTCGCTGGAAGTACAAGTGACCTTTTCCGCCCAACAAATGCTTTCACCTCATAGCAAGCCCTCATTCGAGCGCCCGAGTCTCTTCGGCGTAGACTGACGTTACTCTTCCGACGCTTCTGCCACGCGCGCCTTCACGACACCACTCCATGCGCTGCAGATAAAGTACACTCGGGGAGGAAGATATGGCGATCGCTGAAAAGAACGAAAAAAAGAAGCTCCCGCAGCTTCTAACTACGCTCCCTGGTCCGAACGCCCGGGCCATCGTCGAGCGCGACCACGCTGTGGTCTCGCCCTCCTACACTCGCGACTACCCCCTTGTCGCGAAGAAGGGCCGCGGCGCACTCGTGGAGGATGTCGACGGCAATGTGTTCCTCGATTTTGCCGCCGGAATTGCAGTTGTTGCCACGGGCCATTGCCACCCCCAGGTTGTCGCCGCGATTCAGCATCAGGCTGCCGAACTCATCCACATGTCATGCACGGACTTTTACTACGAGGGCATGGTCGAGCTGGCCGAGAGGCTTGCCGCAATCGCGCCGGGTGACGGTCCGAAGCGTGTCTATTTTGGGAATTCCGGCACGGAAGCCATCGAAGCTGCGATGAAGCTCGCGCGCTATCACACGCGGCGCGACAAGTTCATCGCCTTTCACGGCTGTTTCCATGGCCGGACGCTGGGCTCGCTTTCACTCACGGCCAGCAAGGCCGTTCAGCGCGAACGTTTCGGTGCTCTGCTCGCCGGAGTCTTCCACGCCCCCTATCCGAACACATATCGTGGCGCCTATGGCATGCGTCCCGAAAGTGCCGCCTCCGATGCTCTCGCTTTCATTGAGGAAGAGCTTTTCAAGCGCCTCGTCGATCCCGAAGAGGTTGCAGCCATCTTCATTGAACCGATTCAGGGTGAGGGCGGCTATCTGCCCGCGCCCGACGCATTCCTGCAGGGCCTCGAACGCCTCTGCCGGAACTACGGCATTCTTCTCGTTGTCGACGAAGTCCAGTCCGGAATGGGTCGCACTGGGAAATGGTGGGCAGCTGACCACGCCGGAATCGAGCCGGATATTATCTGCACGGCAAAAGGCATCGCGTCCGGCATGCCTCTCAGCGCCGTCATCGCCAAGGCCGAAATCATGGATTGGGGACCCGGCGCGCACGCTTCCACATTCGGCGGCAATCCCGTTTCAATTGCAGCTTCCTTGGTCACTCTCGATCTGCTCGAGCAAAGTCTGATGGCCAACGCCGCGCGCATCGGCAATTCCATCCTTCGTCAGATGTCGAACTGGCCCCGCCGCCACACCATCGTCGGCGACGTTCGCGGCAAGGGTTTGATGATCGGAATCGAATTCGTTCGCGATCGTGAGACGAAAGAAAAAGCGCCCGAGCTGCGCAATCGCATCCTCTCCCTTGCTTTTGAGAAGGGCCTGCTCCTCCTCGGCGCCGGAGAGAACACGCTACGCATCGCTCCGCCGCTTGTGGTCGACGACGAACAGACCGACTTTGCAGTCCGTACCCTGGACGCTTGCATAACCGAAGTCGAACGCGCCCTCTTGTAATCTCGAGTCCTTCGAGGGTACCTTCCACTCACTTAAGAATGTTGTCGCGCCTCCTCTTTGCGATCGTAGACCACGCGGCCCGCAAGGGCCTCGCGGAATCCAGCGCGGATGACTCCTCGGACGCTTCTCCGAAAGACCGCGCTCGTCGCACTGGCATCCGCGGCGAGACATACGCTTATTGGTACCTTCGCCGCCACGGTTACATCATTCTCGCGAGAAACTACACGCGACCGGGCATCAAAGGCGAAATCGACATGGTGGGCTACGACGGCGGTGTACTCGCGTTTGTCGAGGTCAAAACGCGCTCAGCAAAGGACACCAATGCGCCGTCACCCGAGGCCGCCGTAGATCAAGACAAGCGCCGCCATCTCGCGCGCGTGGCGCGGCAATTTCTTCGCGCGCGCCGCATCGATTCGCAGCCTTATCGGTTTGATGTGCTCGCCATTGAGAGCCGTCCGGGCGCGCGCCCGGAAGTGCGTCTGCACAAAGGTGCTTTCACGCCGTACAATTGAAGTAGCACCCGCCATCGACGGGAGCCCTTCCGCCTCCTGCGTGGATGTAAAATAATATTGGCTGGATAATTTCTTTCGCCGGGGGGCAGCGTTGCCAGAACTTCGCAAAGATCCGATTACGGGCCGCTGGGTGATCATTTCCTCAGACCGTGGGAAGCGCCCATCGGATTTCGTTCGCGAGAGCGTCCATATCAAGGGGGTGGGCGCTTGCCCCTTCTGCCCCGGCAACGAAGGAAAAACACCGCCCGAAGTGCTCGCTTACGGCCGCAACGGCACCGGCAAGGATACGCCCGGCTGGAGCCTCCGGGTCGTGCCAAACAAATTCCCTGCGCTCGGCATCGAGGGCGGCCTTGATCGAGAGGGAGAAGGCCTTTTCGATCGCATGAACGGCATCGGCGCACATGAGGTGATCATCGAGACGCCGGACCACCAGGCCACGCTCGCCACTATGCCGCAGAAGTCACTCGAGGAAGCTCTGTGGGCCTATCGCGACCGTATGCTCGACCTAAAAAACGACCGCCGCTTCCGCTACATCTTGCTCTTCAAGAACCACGGAGAGCCCGCCGGCGCGTCTCTCGAACACACGCATTCGCAGTTGATTGCCCTCCCGATTGTGCCCAAGCGGGTCCGTGAGGAAGTGGATAACTCCAAGCACTATTACGATGAAAAAGAGCGCTGCATCTTCTGCGACATGATTCGTCAGGAAATCGAAACCGAGGCACGCGTGATTCTCAACAACGACTACTTTATTGCGCTCGCTCCCTACGCGCCGCGCTTTCCGTTCGAGACCTGGATTCTTCCGCGCCAGCACAGCTCTGCCTTCGAGAACATGCCGACTCCCTATTACGGCAGTTTGGCCTCCGTACTGAGGGATTTCCTCGGGCGCCTCGACGCCGCGCTCGACTTTCCCTCTTACAATTACGTCGTGCACACGTCGCCCATCGGCGAGGAAATCAACGATCACTACCACTGGCACATCGAGATGATGCCGAAGCTCACGAAAGTGGC
>Ga0187780_10002301_pt1 | contig 14369 bp, 13 predicted proteins | sample 1015_Q2_SP10_20__FD_132429 | JGI IMG/M metagenome (GOLD analysis project Ga0187780, IMG submission 132429) | Tropical peat soil microbial communities from peatlands in Department of Meta, Colombia - 1015_Q2_SP10_20_MG | ecosystem: Environmental > Terrestrial > Soil > Wetlands > Peat | place... | reverse complement strand
GGTCGTAGTTGCGGATGGCCTGCTCGCACTGGCGGGTGAGCTCGGCGTCGTCGAGGTCGAGCCTGGCCTCCGCGAAGGCACGCAGGTCGGCTTCGATGGCCGCCTGGTTCTGCGAGGTGGGAGGCACGATCTTCGCCGCGGATATGATGCCGTCCGCGCCGATCTGGTACCGGTGGTACAGGGTGCCCCTGGGCGCCTCGGTCACCCCGTGGCCGACGCCGGCCTGCGGCCGCACCTCCACGGCGGGTCGTTCCGGAGGTTCGTACCCGGCGATCAGCCGCAGCGCCTCGTCGATCGCGTAGACCGTCTCCACGGCCCGGACGATGATGCTGCGGAACGGGTTGTCGCAGGTCGCGCCCAGCCCGGCGGCCTGCGCGGCCTCGCGGGCCAGCGGGGACAGCCAACGCGAGCTGAGCGAGTACCTGGCCAGCGGCCCGGTGAGGTAGCGGCCGCCGCCGGCCAGGTGCGCGTGCAGTGCGTTGGAGTGCGCGACGTGCTCCTCGATGACGTGCTCGTTCCACCCGGCGGCCGGGAAGGCCAGGCCCGAGCGGGTCGCCACGGTGCCCCGCTCGATGGCGTAGGTACCGGGCCGCGATATCGCGAGCATGTCGGTCTCGCCGGCGTGATCGGGGAAGTCGAATCCGGCCACCCAGCGCACGGTATCCAGCGCGCCGTCAAGCGCCCGGCGCAGCGGGTCGGTGAGCGCGGCCAGTTCGGCCCGCGCGGGCGCCCGGTAAAAGCCGCCGACCCGCACGTTGACCGGGTGGATGGCCCGGCCGCCGACCACGTCCATGATGGTGTTCCCGGCCTTCTTCAGCGCCAGGCCCCGCTCGACGATGTCCCGCCGGTCCGCGGCCATCTCGATCCCGCTGGAATAGCCGAGGAAGTCGGGCGCATGCAGCAGGTAGATGTGCAGCGCGTGGCTCTCGATCCACTCCCCGCAGTACAGCAGCCTGCGCAGGTCAGCGATCGGCCCCTCGACGGTGACACTACAGGCGTCCTCGATCGCCAGGCACGCGCTCATCTGGTAGGCGACCGGGCAGATGCCGCAGATCCGCGCGGTGATGTCCGGTGGTTCGGTGTAGCCGCGACCGCGCAGGAACGCCTCGAAGAAGCGGGGCGGCTCATAGATATCGAGCCGCGCCTCGGTGACCTTGTTGCCCCTGGCCCGGAGGTACAGGGCGCCTTCACCTTCCACCCGGGCCAGTTCGGTGACCGACAGCACGCGGTCGTTCTTGTGTGTCATCTGAGCTACTTCCCGCTGGCCGATGCTTTCTTCATAGTCTGCATAGTCTGCGTGCCGATGGTTCGCGTGGGCAGGCCTGTCGGTCCTTCGGCCACCAGACCAAGGTCCCCCGGCGGCCATGATCAGGTCATCCGGCGCAAGGTCGGCAGGGATGCGTGCCGTGCGTCATCTACGCGTTGATCTGCTCCTCCGGCTGCAGGAAGACCCGCAGCAGATCCCGCGGACCGACCACCCCGAGCAGGTTCCCGCCCTCGTCGACCACCGGCAGGCAGACGGCATCGTAGCGGTCCATCACCCGCGCCGCCTCGGCCACGGTCGCGTCGGGCCGTACCGTCGCCGGGTGCGTGCTCATGAGCTCCCCGGCGGTCTTGGCGGTGGCCATGTCCCTACGTACCCGGTAGGTCAGGTCAACCGAGTGCTCGCCGTCCGGGTCGCGCTGTAGTTCTTCCTTCCTGAGCAGGTCGTTCTCCGAGACCACGCCGAGTACCTTGCCCTGGAGGCTGAGCACAGGCACGGCGCTGAGCTTGTGCTTGACCAGGCTGGTGGCCACGTACCTCAGCGGGGTGGCCGGGGTCACGGTCACCGGATCGGCCGTCATGACGTCCCGTACCTCGTGATGACGCATCGTGTGCTCCCGTCGGCATTAATCCAAACGTCCCCTGTAGAACAGCATCCGCGGCGCCGTGCCCGGTAGGGTCACAGTTCCCCCGGCAGGTGGCCGAACAGCCGTGCCCAAAGGCCCGGAAACCGGAGCCGCAAAGCGGCGCTAGCGCTGTGCCGTGGTTAAGATGCGCGTCTGGCCTGGCGCGGGTCTGGAGGCCGGGTCTGGCGCGGACCGTATACGGCGTCGTGCACCGCCCAGATCGCCGAGGTCAGTACGTCGAACCTGCACAGGTGCTGGCGCAACTCGGCGGAGTTGCCCGCCCGCGCCGCGGTGATCGCGTCGTTGGCTGCGGCCGCCAGCCGGTCCAGCCGGACCCGGAGGAACGTCTCGTCCCCGCGACCCCGGTCGCCGCCAGCGGCGGCCAACGCTGCGTGGCCGGCGGCCTCGGCTTCCGCGAGGATCGCGCTGGTCGCCTTCGCAATCTCGACCACCACCCAGCGCGGCGGCGGCATTCCCGTCTCGTTCCTGGCCAGCATCCGCAAGCTGACCAGGTGCGCCAGGCAGCGCGCCTGATGATCCTGTCTCTGGTCGGCGACGGACATGGCGGCTACGCCTTTCAGCTGGTCGGTCCCGCTGCAACGTTCATTCCATGGCGATCCCTGGCCGCGCGCCAAGGGACGAAGGTCCCCTCTTCCGGCCAGCGATGCAGATCGATAACGGCCGGATCGTGCTCGACGGCACCGACTACCGCAGGCTGACCCGCGACCAGGTACGCCCACCCGGGCATCCTCGGTCATGGCCGAGGCGAGCTACACCCGCGACAGCCAGGACCAACGGCCCGGCGTCACAGAACCTCGTGCGGGTCCTTCGGCCCTACCCACAGCAGCTACCGCATTCCAGGCTCGCTGCATGACCTGCATGCCACGAGGAGGTTTGGTCATGTACGCACAAGTGGGAGACGAGCTGACCGTCAAGGGGCGCCATCAGGGCGATGAGGACCGCCACGGCGAGATCATCCAGGTCGACGGGGCACAGGGCGCGCCGCCATACGTGGTCCGCTGGCGTGACGGTCACCAGAGCGTGTTCTTCCCCTCATCAGATGCCGAGATCGAGCATCGTCCGGCATCCACTGCCCAGCCACGGTGACGTGCGATGTTCACCCGTGCGGCGTCGAGAACCTCGGCGCCGTGCACGTCGTGCCAGAGGCGGTACTCTCCCTGTACCCGGTAGCGCGGGTCGCCGGCCCGGTAACCGGCAGCGTACGCCGTCACCGCGTCGGCCGCGCTTCCGGAGCGCGGCCAGGGCGGCCAGCGCGGCCAATATGACTCATGGCGCCGGGGCCCGGGCGGTGGCGCCGTTCCGCGCCGTCGGCTCTACTTCCCCGGCGTGACCTCGATCTTCTTGGCGGGTTCCTTCTTCTCGGTCTTGAGTCCGACACAGACCGTGAGGATGCCGTCGCGGTAGCTGGCCGTGATGTCGTCCTCGTCGGCGGTAGCCGGCAGCGCGAGGCTGCGGGTGAATGACCCGTACCGGAACTCCGACCGGTGCTTGCCCTCGATCTTGTCGGACCGCTCCGCGTGAATGGTCAGGTACCCGGATTGGACCGTGACCTCGACGTCTTTCTCCGGGTCGATCCCGGCCAGTTCCGCCCTGATCATGTAGTGGTCGTCCTCGACGAACTCCTCGACCCTGATCGGCTGGGCCAGGAACGGACGAAGCGTCATGAAGGGCGCCTCGAACCAATCCATCAGGTCCGGGAGAACCGTCTTCGGGTCCCTGTGTAGCAGAGTGTTCATCTGATCTTCCTTTCTCTGCTGACGCCTGCAGTTCCATCTCAATTTGATAACGGCCCGGGCCGCGAGCAGCAGGGCCGGATGGCACGCCGAGGTACGACCTTCGTCATGATCTGAGGCCCTTGGGCCGCCGCTCCAGGACCAACGGCTCTGCCGCGCTGCCGCGCCAGGGACCACACTGAAAAGTGAAAGAAAATTCGTGAAGCGAGCTGGTTCACAATGAATGCCATTGTCAGGGACGTCATGTCCAGCCATCCGATTTCGGTGCACGAGAGCTCGTCATTCAAGGACCTAGTCCACAGGTTCCGCGAGTTCCGCGTGAGCGCGTTCGTCGTCCTCGCCGACGACGGGAAGGTCATCGGCGTCGTCTCCGACGCGGACATGCTGGTCAAGGAGGCCCTCGGTGGCGGAGATGACGGCATGCGCGGCCTGGTCACCGGCATCCTGCACCGCAAGGCACAGGAGAAAGCCCAGGGGATTACCGCGGGCGACCTGATGACGAGCCCGGCGGTGACCGTGATGCCCGGTGACACCGTGGAGCACGCCGCCCGGCTGATGTATGACCGCAGGCTCAGGCAGCTTCCCGTGGTCGATGCGGCCGGCCGGTTCGCCGGGATGATCGACAGGACCGACGTCCTGGCCGTCTTCGACCGCCCCGATGAGGACATCCGCGTGGAGATCATCAGCCAGGTGATCCCCGCCCTGTCGGAGCCGAGCTGGTATTCGGTCATCGTCAACGACGGCATCGTCACCTTGGAAGGCACCCCGGAGACCGTCTCGATCGGTCACGAAGTCCTCACCCGGGTCCGTCATGTCCAGGGCGTGGTGGCCGTCCGCGACCGCCTGGTCTACCCTGCTCCGCCCGTCCCCGCCGCACCGGGCCCCTATTTCCACGCGTACCGATGACCGACACCAGGCGGAGCGCCGCCGGCGTCGCTGCTCCCGCAGGCGGCGGCCCGGCCGCCCTCGCGATCCTGTGCACGCTGCTGTTCCTGACCTTCCTGGACAACACGATCGTGAGCGTCGGGCTCGGCAGCCTGCAGTCCGACCTGCACGCGGGCGTCCTGGCGCTGCAGTGGATCGTCGGCGCGTACGCCTTGACGTTCGCCAGCGCGATGCTGGCCTTCGGCATGGTGGGCGATGAGTTCGGCCGCAAGAAGGTCATGCTCGCGGGCGGGGGCGTGTTCTGTGCCGGTTCGGTGCTGTGCGCGCTGGCCCCAGGTTCCGGAGTGCTGATCGCCGGCCGTGCCGTCATGGGCCTCGGCGCGGCCGCCAGCGAGCCCGGCACCCTGTCGATGCTCCGGCACCTCTACACCGATGAGCACGCCCGCAACCGTGCCATCGGCGTGTGGTCTGGCGTCTCAGGCCTCGCCCTCGCGGTCGGTCCGGTCGTGGGCGGGACACTCATCGGGCTGTGGAACTGGCGCGCGATCTTCTGGTTCAACCTGGCCTTCGGCCTGGCGACGCTGATCGCGGCGGCAATTGTCCTGCCGGAGAACGCGGATCCCGAGGCGCACCGCGTCGACATCGTCGGCGCCGTCCTCGGCGCGGCGGCGCTGGCCACGCTGGTCTTCGGCGTGATGACCGGTGAGGGCACGGGATTCACCTCCCCGCCGGTGCTCGCGCTATTCTGCGTCAGCGCGGCGGCGGGCGCCGCCTTCCTGTGGTGGGAGCATCGCGCCGCCCACCCGCTGCTCGACCTGCGATTCCTGCGCATTCCGGGCTTCACCACCGCCAATGTTGTCGCGTACTGCAGCTATTTCGCGACGTTCGCGATCTTCTTCTTCACCGCGCTCTACCTCGCCGAGGTGGTCGGCTACTCCGGCTACCGCATCGCGCTGACGTTCCTGCCGATGGCAGCGCTGATGATCATCTCGTCGCTGCTGGCCGGCAACTGGACAAGCCCGGCCAGGTTCCGCTGGTCGATCAGCGGCGGCTGCCTGGTGTTCGCCATCGGCCTGCTGCTGACCAGCGTCACCCTCAGCCCGCACCCGCACTACGCGCTACTGGCGGGGGCGCTGGCCGTCACCGGCATCGGCATTGGCACGACGGTCGTGCCCATTACCGCATCGGTCCTCGACGCGGTGCCGCCAGAGCGGTCAGGCATGGCCGCGTCGTCCGCCAACACCAGCCGCGAAATCGGCGCCGTCACCGGGGTAGCCGTTCTCGGCGCCCTGGTCAATGCGCAGCTGCACTCCGACCTGATCAGCAAGCTGAACCACCTCGGGATCCCGGCCAACTTCCAGTCCCTCGTGGTCAACGCGATTGAGACCGGCGGGGTCCCGCCCAGCAGCCAGACCTCACACGCCGGAGGCGCCGGCAATCAGGCCATCGTCCAGCAGGTGATCAACGCCGCGTACGACGCATTCCAGGCCGGTTTGCACGCCGCCCTCTACCTGTCGGCCGGACTAGTCCTCGCCGCGGGGATCCTGGCCATCATCACCCTCGGCCGCTCCTCGGCCCGCCGTGCCGCTCCCTGAAGCGGTGACCTTCGCGCCCGGCCCGGTCTGGATCGTGCTCACCGCGGCTCCTTGAATCATGCCTGTCCTGCCCGCCATGTGGGACCGTTCGCGGGACCTTCTCCCCTAGGCCGACCTGGATCCGGATCCGAGTCTGATAACGGGGACACCATCCGAGGTTACTTCCAGCAGCAAGGGAGGTCACCATGGCTGGAATGAGTGGCGGCATCGTAGCCGGATACGACGGATCGCCCGGCAGTGACGAGGCCCTGCACTGGGCGGCCTGGGAGGCCGCGGCGCGCGCGACGGCGCTGACTGTCTGCCACGCCTGGGCACCCGAATACCTGGCGCTCATCGGCGACCCGGCCGTCTGCGAACTGGCCAGGAAGCACGGCAATGAGGTCCTCGCCCGGGGAGTCCGGTACGCCACCTCGGTCCTGGACGACGTCCGTCCGGTGCTGGCTGACGGGCCGCCCGCCCCGGTGCTGTGCGAGCGGAGCCGTACCGCAGAGATGGTCGTGGTCGGTGCCCGTGGGCACGGCGGGCTCACCGGCGCGCCGCTAGGTTCGGTTTCCTGGCAGGTAGCCGGCCATGCGCAGGGATGCGTCGTGGTCGTCCGCGGCCAGTGGCTGCCTGTCAATCGATCTCCGGGACCGGTCACGGTCGGAGTGGACGGATCACCGGCATCTCGGGCCGCGCTCACGGTCGCCTTCGGGGAGGCGTCACTGCGCGCGGTACCTCTGGTGGCGGTCTGCGCCCTGGCCGATTCGCCAGGCAGACTCGGCGGCGCGCGGCAGATGGAAGAGGACTTCAGCCATCTGATGACGATCCACGAAAAGGAATATTCCGAGGTCACGGTCATGAGGCAGGTGGCGGTCGGCTCACCGCGCTCGGCGCTGCTGACGGCTGCGGCCGAGGCTCAGCTGCTCGTGCTGGGTTCACGCGGTCTCGGCGGCCTGGCCGGCATGCATCTCGGCTCGGTCGTGGCGGCCATGCTGCACCATTCACCGTGCCCGGTCGCCGTCGTCCACCCGGACGCACGCCGGTCCTGATCCGCCACCCGCACCGTGAGGTTACGGCGGAGCCGGGTGACCTGGCGCGTATGCGCCAGCCGTGTACTCAGCTCCCGCTGACTGCCGTGGCCGGGTCGGCCTGTGCGTGGGCCGGCTCGGCGTGCCTGTCCGGCCGCGGCACGATGAGGACCGGCCGGGTCGCCATGTGCAGGAGCCGGTTGGCCACGCTGCCGAGCAACACGCGCGGCAGGTCGGTGCGGCTGCTCGAGCCCAGCACCACTACGCGGGCGTCGTGGTCCTGGGCGGCGTGCAAGATGGCCGCGGCGATGTGACCGAAATTGGCCTCGCGGATTTCGCCTTCCGCGCTGACGCCCGCGGCCTTCAGGTCGGAGACGACCTTCTCGACCACGCTTTCGCCTTCGCCTTCGCCGCAGTCCACCCGGATGCGGCCGAAGCGGCCGGTGGCGAACTCGTGCACGTGCAAGACGATGACGTGGTCTCCGCTGTCCCGGCTGAGGTCGCGCGTCATCTCGGCGGCGGCGACAACATGCCGAGCGGGATCGTGCGAGGCCACATCGACGGCCAGCAGGATGTTCTTGCTCATCGATCCTCCAAACAGGTGCTCAGACGCCGGATTACCGAACGACCAGGACCGGTCGGTCGCTGAGGTGAATGACCTTGTGCGCGGTACTGCCCAGCAGCAGCCCGGCGATGTCGCCGCGGCCGCGCGAGCCCATCATGATGATGTCGGCGCCGATCTCCTTGGCGTCGTTGATGATCTCGCGGGCGGCGTACCCGAAAATAGTGTTCCTGACCTCGCCGTGCGCCTTTACCCCCGCCTGAGTCAGCACGTCGACGGAGGCCGCCACCGCGGCGTTCGCATCGTCCGTGGTCTCGTCGGCCGGCAGCACGCCGGTCTTGGCGCCCAGCTCACGTTCCCGCAGGTGAAGGACCCATACCTCACCCTTGGACAACACGGCCAGGTCCCGGGCCGCGACTACCGCACGGTCCGACATCTCCGAATGGTCAACCGCGACCAGAATCTTGTCGTACACCGTCCTCACCCGCTTCGAATCCTCCACGTCCCGCCACGGCCATAATGGGCAAATCGTAGTCCTTTTCCTTGCGATCTTCTTACTTCTGCATCACCCAAAACGGCAGATGCGGAAGTAACGCCAGGGCAGGACCTTGGTATCTAGACTCCCGCGGCCGCCCGTGCTGCCAACCCCCGGCCTAGGCGGTGGGAACGGTGACCACGGGGCCGTGCGCGTGGCTCAGCAGGGCGTTGATGACCGAGCCGGGACCGTGGTGCGGGGCCTGCCTGCCGATCACCACCAGGTCGGAGCGGGCGGACAGGCCGATCAGCGCCCGGCCCGGGTGGCCACGCACGACGTCGTGGTGGACCGCGACGTCGGGATACCTGGCCTGCCAGTCGTTGAGCACCTGCTCCAGCTTCGCGGTGGTTTTCTGTTCCACGTCGTGCAGGCCCGGCGTCGCGAGTGCTGCGCCCGCCCGGGAGATATCGGATTCCGGCGAGTGCCAGGCGTGGACGGCGATCAGGCTGGCCTTGCGCAGGGCGGCTTCCTCGAACGCCAAGGTGAGCGGCGCTTCGGCATGCTCCAGGTCGCCGATGCCGATGCCGACCTGCCGCCGCACGGCCTCGGGCGCCTCGCGGACGATCACGACCGGGCAGGACGCATGGGTGGCCGCGTACCGGCTGACCGATCCGAGGATCAGCGCCGTGAACGCCCCGATGCCACGGGAGCCGACCACCAGCATGAGCGCGCCAGATCCGCTCTGCGTGACCGCGTCGGCGGGCGCCCCGGACAGGTGGTCGGCGTCGATCAGCAGTCCCGGTGCCGCCTTCGCGGCCCGCTCCGACGCCGCCTGCAGGGCCCGGTCGCTGTTTTTTCTGATGACGTCGGTCACGAGGTCGTACTGTTCCTTCTCGTCGTCGCCCATCATCCGGGGCAGCAGCCCTGGGGCGGAGACGATCCGCAGCGGGGCGCCGCGCAGCACGGCCTCCCGCGCGGCCCAATCGACCGCCCGCAGCGATTCCTCGGAGCCGTCCGTAGCGGCCACTATGGGCTTATCTGCCATGCTCGTCCTCCTCGGTGGACCCGGATATGCCGGGATGTCTCGCCAGGCGGCGTTTGCCCCACCGTCATCATGATGATGTGCGGACCCGGGGGGCAAGGCCGCATCTGCCGAGACTAAGGCACCGCCGATCCCGGTGAGCATGCGTTTGCCGGGCGCCGTGCCAGGTTGCGCGAATTGTTAGCTGATCTGAGCGGGAGACCCGGGGCGTTCCGGGCCGATCTGCGTCCGTCTCCGCCGGCGACTGGGGTGCCTGCGCGCCGTCACCACGGCCCGTTCGGTACCAAAGATCTTTTGACTTTGCCCGGCTGCCTCGCTCCTAGCCGCGTCAAAGACCTGGCGTTATCCTGACCATGCGCCGTCGCCTGGAGGAAGCCAGCCGTGGAACCGGATGCTGCGAGCCGCCCTGAACTGCAGCCCAGCCTGCAGCTGGATGAGCTCCTCGCCGAGCTGCAGGGACGTCTGACCGCGGTCCTGGCGACCAGGGACCGGATGCGCGGCCTGCTCGAGGCGGTGATCGCCATCAGCTCCGGCCTGGACCTGGAATCCACCCTCAGGCGAATCGTCGAGACCGCGGTCGGCCTGGTGGACGCGACCTACGGGGCGCTGGGCGTCATCGGAGACGACAACCGGCTGGCCGAGTTCATTCCGGTCGGCCTGAGCGAGGAAGAGATCGGGCGGATCCATCATTGGCCCGAAGGACGCGGCCTGCTCGGGCTGCTGATCGAGAACCCCCGTCCGTTGCGCCTGGCCGACATCGCCGCGCACCCCGCGTCGGCGGGGTTCCCCGACGGGCACCCGCCGATGCGCGGCTTCCTCGGCGTCCCGGTCCGGGTCCGCGATGAGGTGTTCGGCAACCTGTACCTGACCGATAAGCGGGATGGCGGAGAGTTCACCGAGGATGACGAGGCGGTGCTGGTCGCCCTGGGGGCCGCGGCGGGCGTGGCGGTCGAGAACGCGCGGCTTTATGACGCGGCGCGCCGCCAGCAGCGCTGGATCCAGGCCAGCGCCGAGGTCACCACCAAGCTGCTGTCCGGCTCCCAGCCCGGCGAGGTACTGGCCGGCATCACCCGGCAGGCGCTCGAGCTGTCCGGCGCCGACCTGGCCGTGCTGGCCCAGCCCGACGAGGAGGGGCGCCGGCTGACCATCACCTACGCCGAGGGCGACGGCGCCGCCGCGGCCCTCGGCCTGGTCCTGCCGGCCGGCCAGTCCCTGTCCGGGCGGGTACTGTCCACCGGGAAGTCCGTGACGTCAGCCGATTTCGCCGCCGACGAGCGGGCCTCCAGGGCGGCTCGCGGTGCGATGAGCCAGATCGGGCCCGCGGTCGTGTTCCCGCTGGGCGCGCCGGGCAACGTCCGCGGTGTGCTCACCATCGGGCGACGCCACGGCGCGGTACCGTTCCCGCAGGCCCAGGCCGATGTCGTGGCCTCGTTCGCGGCGCAGGCCGGCGTCACGCTCGAACTCGCGGCCAGGCGCGCGGATGCCGAACGCCTCTCGCTTTACGAGGACCGGGACCGGATCGCCCGCGACCTGCACGACCTGGTCATCCAGCGGCTCTATGCCACCGGCATGTCGCTGGAGGGAACGCTGCCCATGGTGGCCAGACCGGAGGTCGCCATCCGGATCAGCCACGCCGTTGACGCGATGGACGAGACCATCAAGGACATCCGCGCCACCATATTCCAGTTGCAGGCGCGGGGCGACGAGGACCAGCCGGACCTGCGCACAGACATCGTGGTCCTGGTCGAGGAGATGACATCCATGCTCGGTTTCGCCCCCTCGCTGCGGCTGGGGGCCGGCCTGGAGGCGGAAGTCAGCCAGGAGGCGGCCGAGCAGGCACTGGCCGCGCTGCGTGAGGCGCTGTCCAACGCCGCCAGGCACTCCGGCGCCAGTGAGGTCGAGGTGATGGTCGACATTGATCCGGACGGAATCCTGGCCGTCCAGGTCACCGATAACGGGACCGGCCTCCCGTCCAAGGGGCGGCGTAGCGGCCTGGGCAACCTGGCCCGCCGGGCCGACAAGCTCGGCGGCGAGCTGCACCTCGGCCCGGCCGACCCGGGCGCGGCCCGGCCGGGAACCAGGCTGGAGTGGCGCGTCCCGCGCGCCTGACGGCCCGCGGTCAGCGCCTGACGGCCGGCGCTCCGCCCGCCGAACCCGGGCGCTCCCGGCCGCCGAACCCGGGCGCTCCCGCCCGCCGAACCCGGCGCTAGTCCTTCTCGTGCTCGTGCTCGTGCTGCTCGCCGAAGACCCGGACCGCGTACGCGGCCGCCTGGGTGCGGCGCTCCATGCCGAGCTTGGCGAACAAGGCGGACACGTAGTTCTTCACCGTCTTCTCGGCCAGGAACATCCGCTCGCCGATCTGCCGGTTGGTCAGTCCTTCCCCGATCAGCTCCAGGATCCTGCGCTCTTGCGCGGACAGCCCGGCCAGCGGATCGCGCCTGGTCGATTGATCGCGCAGCCTGGCCATGAGCTGGCTCGCGGCCCGCGGGTCGAGCATGGACTGTCCGGAGGCCACCGTGCGCACCGCCCCGACCAGGTCGGTACCGCGGATCTGCTTCAGCACGTAGCCCGCCGCGCCCGCCATGATCGCGTCGAACAGCGCCTCGTCGTCGCCGAACGAGGTAAGCATGAGGCAGGCGACCTCGGGCATCCGGGACCGGATCTCGCGGCACACCGACACGCCGTCACCGTCCGGCAGCCGCACGTCGAGAATGGCCACATCCGGCCGTAGCGCCGGGATGCGGGCCAGCGCCGAGGACGCGGTGCCGGCCTCGCCTACCACCTTGATGTCCGGCTCGGCTTCGAGCAGGTCACGGACTCCTCGGCGGACGACCTCGTGGTCGTCGAGGAGAAAGACGGCTATCGGCTTCTTGGCCTCATCGGCCGGGCCAGGACCGCTCACCGGACTTGTCACCGTGACTCCTGTATGTTGGCCAGAGCCGCCCCGGCAGCTGGGGCGGTACGTCACATTAACTCTAGGCACTTCGTCGGCACGTACGTAAGGACCAAGGTCCCAGGGTGAGCAGCCCCGTTGACCCTGTTGCTGCGGGCCTTGAGTGCCTAGATGCCTGGAATCCTTGTCAGCATAGACGGTTCCGGTCACTCGCAGCGTGCCCTCGAATCGGCGGGCGCGGCCGCCTGGGCTCCCGGACTCCGGCCAGTCCCGGCCCGCCCCGGTGCGGCACGAACGGGAGCCAGTACCACAGCCGGACCAGCCACCACCGCAGGTCAAACCCGAGCCGACGCGATATCACTCGATTAGTCTATAAGAACCAGCGATCCGAGGAGCGGGGATGACAGCTACGCCGCAGCTGAACGGGACCCGGCCGCTGGACGGCATCCCGCGAGTGCGCGTCGAGGGCACGAGCTATGAGCGCGGCCGGCAGTACGGCGCGCAGGCCCGGAACCGGGTCCGCCGGTCAGTGCAGGCCTACCGGCAGGTCTTCGCGCACTACGCGGGGTGGGACTGGCCGACGGTCCGGCGCGCGGCGGCGGGATTCGAGGCCCCGGTGGCCGCCTTCCGGCCCGCCTATCTGGAGGAGATGCGCGGCATTGCCGACGGGGCCGGGCTCGACCTGGCCGACGTGCTGGCCATCAACGTGCGGACCGAGGTGATGTACGCTGCCAAGGCCCGCCAGGCGCCTCTGGCCAGCAGAGCCGCGCAGCCGCCGGCCGAGTGCAGCGCGTTCGCGGTCGTCCAGGACCGGTCGGCGCCGACGCTCATCGGCCAGAACTGGGACTGGCTGCTCCACTCGGCCCAGACGCTGGTGCTGCTCGAGGCCAGGCAGGACGACGGGCCGGACTTCGTCACCGTGGTAGAGGCGGGCCTGCTGGCCAAGACCGGCCTGAACGCCGCGGGCCTCGGCCTGGTCACCAACGCCCTGGTCACCGACGCGGACGTGGGCACCCCCGGACTCCCGTACCACGTGCTGCTGCGGGCGGTACTCGACTGCGCCACCGTCACCGAGGCCCTCATGGCACTGCAGGCCGGGGAGCGGTCCTCGTCGGCCAACTACCTGATCGCCCACTCCAGCGGGGTCGCGCTCGACGTGGAGGCGGCCCCTGGCGACTTCACCCGGCTGTACCCGCTATATCCCGAGCACGGGCTGCTGCTGCACACCAACCACTTCCTGTCGCCGCGCCTGCACCCGGTCGACCTGTCGCCGTGGGCCATGCCGAGCAGCGCGGTCCGCCTGCAACGGCTCCGGGCTTTCCGGGACAGGGCCCGGTCCTGGGACCAGCACTGGACGCTGGACGACTTCCGCGTCCTGCTCGCCGACCACGCCGACTGCCCCTACAGCGTCTGCGCCCACCCCGAGCCGGGGGTGCACCCTCTGGAGCAGGGTGCCACCATCGCGTCGGTGCTGATGGACCTGACCGCCCGCCGGATGCGGGTCGCGGTCGGCCACCCGTGCCAGGCCCGCTACCAGGATGTCGGCTGGCCGGCCTCACCGGCCGCCGCCTCCCCGGCCGGGGCCTCGCGGACCTGAACCTGGCGGCCCGCCGCTTGGCCGATGGAGGCCAGCCCGGCCGCTCGGGTTCGGCGGGCCAGCCCGCGGTGAATGCGCCGCGGCCACAGCGGCCCGCCGTAGACGAATCCGGTGTACGCCTGGACCAGCGTGGCCCCGGCGCGCAGCCGCTCCCACGCGTCATCGGGCGTGTCGATCCCGCCCGCGGCGATCAGCACCAGGCGATCCCCGGCCCGGGCGCGCAGCCGCCGCAGCACCGCCAGGGCCCGGTCCCGCAGCGGCGGCCCGGACAGCCCGCCCGCCCCGGCGGCGGCCACCTCGGCCGCCGAACTGGCCAGCCCGTCGCGGGAGACGGTGGTGTTGGTCGCGATGATCCCGTCCAGGCCGAGCCCGACCGCGAGGTCCGCGACCGCGTCGATCTCCGCGTCGGCCAGGTCGGGCGCGATCTTCACCAGCAGCGGTACCCGCCGTCCCGGGACGCTGTCGAGCGCCTCGCGCACCGCCATCAGCACCGGCCGGAGCCGGTCGGCGGCCTGCAGGTCGCGCAGCCCCGGCGTGTTCGGCGAACTGACGTTGACCACCACGTAGTCGGCCGCCCCGGCCACCACCCGCGCGCTGGCCGCGTAGTCCGCCGCCGCCTGCTCTTCGGGCACCGTCCTGGTCTTGCCGATGTTGACCCCGATGATCG
>Ga0187780_10002300_pt1 | contig 14372 bp, 12 predicted proteins | sample 1015_Q2_SP10_20__FD_132429 | JGI IMG/M metagenome (GOLD analysis project Ga0187780, IMG submission 132429) | Tropical peat soil microbial communities from peatlands in Department of Meta, Colombia - 1015_Q2_SP10_20_MG | ecosystem: Environmental > Terrestrial > Soil > Wetlands > Peat | place... | reverse complement strand
GTGCGAGGAAGGAACCATCCAATCAATTCGGGTGGCGCGGGATTGCGCTGCCAGCGCCAAGCCCTGGGTGCTGCTCGCAACGATTCTCGCGTCGAGCATTGCCTACATCGACGAATCTATCGTCAACGTGGCTTTGCCGGCGATTGAAACGGATCTCGCAACTTCGGTGATTGTCGTACAGTGGCTCATTAGCGCCTATACGCTTACTCTATCTTCTCTGCTTTTGGTTGGCGGTGCCGCTGGCGATCGGTTCGGACGGCGACGATTATTCATCGTAGGGATCAGCATCTTTGCTGCGGCGTCGCTTTGGTGCGGCATTTCCCCTAACGTGACGCAATTGATTTCGGCCCGCGCGGTACAAGGCGTGGGGGCCGCTCTACTGATCCCCAGTTCACTGGCGATTATCGGCGCAACTTTCGCCGAAAACGAGCGCGGCAAAGCGATCGGCACCTGGGCGGGATTTTCAGCATTGGCGGCGGCAGGCGGCCCATTGGTGGGTGGGTGGATAGTCGATCATTTCAGTTGGCGCTGGATTTTTTTCGTCAACCCCCTCCTCACAGTGCCGACAGTCTGGATCGCCCTTTATCACGTACCGGAGAGCCGAGATCCGGAGGCAAAGCCGGGACTCGACTGGCAGGGCGCGCTCCTCGTGTTGATTGGACTAGGCAGTGTTACCTATGGACTGATCGCTTTGCCCATTTTGGAGTGGAGCCATCCGACCGTATTAGCTTCGCTCAGTGTGGGGCTGATGCTGCTTGGTGCATTTGTGTGGGTCGAGGGCCATAGCCGAGCGCCGATGCTGTCGCTCGCCATGTTCCGCTCACGCACGTTCAGCGTCATCAATATTTTGACGTTGCTTCTCTACGGTGCCCTTGGCGGCGCGTTCTTCTTTCTGCCATTTGCACTCATTCAAGTTCGCGGCTATCCGGCGGCGCTTGCCGGCGCTGCTTTTCTTCCTTTCACGGTCATCATGGCTGGCCTATCGCGCTGGGCAGGTGGATTGCTTGATAGCTTTGGCGCCAGATTGCCTCTCGTCATCGGTCCCGCGCTCTCCGCGCTGGGATTAGGATTGATGGCGTTGATGGTTAGTCGCGGCCCATATTGGGAGTTTCTCGTCCCCATTGTCATACTTGGATTTGGCATGGTCATAAGTGTTGCACCGCTCACGACCACGGTGATCAATTCAGTACCGACAAATCAGACTGGGATTGCCTCCGGGATCAACAACGCGGTTGCGTCGGTGGCCAATCTTTTTGCAGTTGCCATACTCGGTGCAGTTGCGCTTGGGATTCTAAACCACACACTTGACCAGCACCTAGAAAGCGCGACTGTTTCAACGGGGGTGCAACAAGCTATCCGAGCCGCGCACGGAAGCTTTGTGATCGAACCCGCACTTTCAAACACTCAGGGCACCGATCGACTCGCGGCAGAGACAATCATCAAGGGGTCGCTCGCGGAAAGCATTCGGTCTGTAATGCTTATCGCCGCGGCTCTTGCAATAAGTGCAGCAGCGGTCGGCACTTTGCTTCCTCGGTCGATCAAGATTACCGATCCAAATGACCCTTAGACGCTTGCTTTTTGCTGCAGTGCATGAGTCTGCTTGTGGCACAAAGCGGATCATAGCCGTAGATGGCGCCAGCCTCAGTGCTTGCTGTGACGCACAAGTTCTCCCATTCAGTGATGTGTTACAGTGCCCCTCGACCTGAGGGGAGGACCCGTGAGGCGGCGTGATTTCATTGCGGCCGTGGGGAACGCTGCGATCGCGTGGCCGCGCGCGGCACGCGCACAGCAGCCTGGCGAGCGCATGCGGCGGGTGGGCGTGTTGGAGGAAACCGCCGAGGACGACAAGGACAGGAATAGCCAGTTTGCGAAATTTCGGGAGGGGCTCGCCAGCTTTGGTTGGGTGGAGGGCTGTACAGTCCACATTGAGCATCGTTTTGCTGCTGACCCGGGTCGATACCAGCCCCTTGCAAGGGAGCTGGTCGCGCTGCAGCCCGAGGTGATCCTCGCAGTGTCAACACCAGTTACGGCTGCATTGCAGCGCGAGACCAACGCAATCCCGATCGTTTTTCTCGGCGTCTCCGATCCGATCGGATCGGGTTTTGCTACAAACCTGGCGCGGCCGGGCAGCAATCTCACCGGCATAATGCTTTACGAGGTGGGCATTGCCGGCAAGTGGCTAGCGATGCTCAAGGAGATCGCGCCCCGCCTTACGCGCGTCGCTCTAGTCGCCGGACCCAAGACAACCGCCTACAATTACTTCGTGCGGAATGCGGAGACCGCAGGGCCGTCGCTCGGCATCGAGATTGTTCCAACCCCGGTCGCTGACGCGGCGGACATTGAACGCGGAATCGAGGCGTTCTCGCGCGTACCGAACGGCGGCCTTCTGCTGCCGCCGGACGGCACGACCATAGTCCATCGTGATCTCGTGATCGCGCTCGCGGCTCGGTACAATTTGCCAGCGGTTTATGCACAGCGCTTCTTCGTTACCGCCGGCGGACTTATGTTCTATGGCACCGAACTCAGTGAGGCGTTCCAACAGGCGGCCTCGCTTGTCGATCGCATCCTACGAGGCGCCAATCCGGTGCAGACACCTACCAGGTATCAGACGGCGCTCAACCTCAAGACAGCAAAGGCGCTCGGCCTTACGGTGCCGCGCCTTCTTGTGGCCGCCGACGAGGTGATCGAATAGGCCCATCTTAGGTGCAGCGCAGAATATCTGCTTATGGCACAAAGCGACCCAAAGCGGACATCGAGCATCGCTTTGACCCGGACATTATCGTTCCTGCTTGGAACCTATTCAGCTTTTATATTCGCCGCGTGGACCACCTTGCTCCATTTGTCCGTTTCGGCGACCAGATGCTTGCCGAACTGCGAAGGAGTAAGGGCAAAGGGTACCGAGCCAAGCTCGGTCAATCGCATCTTCAGCATCTCATCGATAAGCCCAGCATTTATTTCGGCATTGAGCCTGACGATCGTGTCAGAAGGCGTTTTGGCGGGCGCGCCAATGCCGTACCACGCGCTCGCCTCGTAATCAGGCACAAAGTCAGCGATGACGGGTACGTCTGGGAGCGCTTGCGAGCGTGTTGCAGTAGTCACTGCCAGTGCACGAAGCCTGCCGGTTCTAACGTACTCAATGGACGGCGGTAGCGGCGAGAACATTAGCTGCAGTTGACCGCCGAGCAGATCGGTCAGGGCCGGTGGCGAACCGCGGTAGGGAACGTGTACGAGGTCAACGCCGGCCATCAGCTTAAACAATTCGCCAGCCATGTGCAGCGAGCTGCCAACCCCGGCGGATCCATAGTTGATCTTCCCAGGATTCGCTTTCGCATAGGCAATGAATTCAGGCACGCTTTTGGCTGGAAATGAGGGATGCACCTCCATGGCGAGCGGTTCGCGACTAATGCCGGCGACAGGGGCTATGTCATGCAGAAAGTTGTAATTGAGATGATCATAGAGGCTTGCGTTGACCGCGTTTCCAACTGACGTCAGGAGCAGCGTGTGGCCGTCCGGTGGAGCCTGCACCACAGCCTCAGTCGCTATATTGCCGCCGGCGCCTGTTCGGTTCTCAACGACGAAAGGTTGACCAAGTCGCTCTGAAAGCCATTGTCCGAAAAGCCGTGCGAGAATGTCGGGCGCGCCGCCAGCGGCAAAGCCGACGATGATGCGCACCGGCCGCGACGGATAATTCTCCGTTCTCGCAATGCGCGTGGCAGCGGGCAGCACGGCAGCACCCGCTACCAGATGGAAGAACTGTCTGCGGGGAAATTTCATGGTCATACCCCGCGAGCTTGAGCGCTTCTCAGGCACGTTATCAATCATATCCAACAGCCGTCTATATGTCTGCTATTGGCGCATAGCAGACATCCTCGTCGCGCTTTGAAATGTCCGCTTTCGAAGGAATAGCGGACATCACGGCCAACCAGCGAAACGCCAACGTCTCATTTGTGCGCGCTGGGCCTCATCTCCCACTTGATGCGTTGAACGGTTCCAGTGCCTACTCCGCATTCGCGGGCGCCTTTCAGAATGCCCTTATTGGCCCGCAGGTGCCGTATCTAATCCCTCATCGTCCTGACAAATAACTCCCCAAAGATTACCAACGCATCCAAGATTCACCGGGTGGCCCACTATAAGGCGTTATTGGCGGTGCTCCGCCGCTGAAAGGCGTGTAAGGAGTGGTTTTCTTGCTCCAGTCCGAAGGACGAGTATTCGCAAGGACAATCGCACCGGCACAGGCGTCGCTGATGTCGTCGTGCATTCGGGGCGGATGATCTATCGAATCTTTTCCACCGCGAGCCGTGCGACGTTCCAAGGAACAAAACTGATAAACCATCCGATCATGGTCGAGCATGATTGCTTGGTTGGAGTTTATAATCGGCAATAGCGCCTGGTAGATTTCCGACTTCGTTAAATCCACAAGCTCATAGTTCAAGCCACAAATGCGAAACCGCTCGCGCGGCCATTCGCCGCCGTATCGGTCGCCAACCACCTTTGTTATGCGGTATTTTTTCACAACGGCGGCAAACTCCTCGACTACCTGTTCCGGACTGAATGGCGGGCGCACTTCGCGGATTAGGTCGAGGACAACGGTGTTGCCTTCCTTATGAGCAATGGCGAGCGTGAAACTATCGCTAGAACCGCCGGACGGATCAGTAAAACAATAATAGCGCCAGCGAAGTTCTGGCGGGCGTTCATAGACACCGGATTGAACGCACGAACGAAGAACGTCCATCGAGATAAAGGCTTCAATGTCGGTGCGGAACTCGGCACCATACTCGCTGAGGGCGTTGGCTGGGTCTTTGCGGATTTCCTCGTCAATGAAACTTTGCGGCACCGTCTGATTCATTGTTCGGGTGGCGGCCTTCCACACTAGTGGCGCATCATTTTTGCCGAACCATTTGTCATACGGCCGCTTAGCCAAGGCACGGCTTTACTGGCGATTTTTTGAAAAGCATGCCGGGGGGTTCTTTAGCCGCCAAAAGCATCGAAGGGGACCCATTCGAGGATTTTGTTTGGCATTGACAATCTACGATGGTGAAAGCCGGCATGCCCGGCGCGACTTGCACCTGAACATCGACCGGGCGCACCTCGATGCCCTCGAACGCAACCGTGGAAACGCGCTGGACCATTTCAGCTTCTGGTGCGGGAGAGCGCTGCAGGAGAACGCGGCGAATGAGGGAGGCGGACTTTCTCGGCGGACTTCGTGGATAGGCTTGGCGGCTAGATTTGGCTGACGGACTCGGCTAACGAACTTGACAGAGAGGACTCGGCAGACAGATTTGGGGGTTAGGCGTGTCGGACGGGCATGGGAACAACAAACGGGCAGGCGATAGATGGATTGCGGCCGAGCTTAGCGCAACCATCGGTGGCGTCAAGAACATTTCGGGAACATAGGCCGGCCGCCGCGTTCCCGCAGGAACCCGTCACCCCCGCCGCTTCGCCTCGATCTTGTCCCAGATCAGCGTCGCGATGTCGGCGCCGCCGAAGGCTTTCACGGCGCGGATGCCGGTCGGCGACGTGACATTGATCTCGGTGAGGAAGCCGCCGATCACGTCGATGCCGACGAAGAGTAAACGGCGTTCGCGCAGCGCCGGGCCGAGCCGGGCGCAGATTTCGCGCTCGCGCGCGGAGAGGTCGGTCGCTTTCGGCACCCCGCCGCGCACCATATTGGAGCGCAGATCGTCGGCCGCCGGCACGCGGTTGACGGCGCCGGCAAACTCGCCATCGACCAGGATAATGCGTTTGTCACCCTCCTTCACGGCGGGCAGATATTTCTGGATTACCCACGGCTCGCGGAAGGTCGCGGCGAACAGATCGTAGAGCGAGCCGAAATTGAGGTCCTCGCGCGCAAGCCGGAACACGGCCTCGCCGCCCTTGCCGTAGAGCGGCTTCATGACGAGGTCGCCATGCTCGGCGCGAAATGCCTTGATCGCATCGAGGTCGCGGGTGACGAGCGTCGGCGGCATCAGATCGGGGAATTCGGTGACGAAGACCTTTTCCGGCGCGTTACGCACATGCGCTGGATCGTTCACCACCAGCGTCTTCGGCTGGATGCGTTCAAGCATATGCGTCGAGGTGATGTAAGCGAGATCGAACGGCGGGTCTTGCCGCAGCAGCACGACGTCGAACGATGACAAGGCGGCGAGGCGCGGTTCGCCGAGCGAAAAATGGTCGCCCGGTTTGTCGCGCACCGCAAGCGGACGCACGCTCGCCGAGACGTTGCCGTCGCGCATCGCGAGCCGGTCGGGCGTGTAATACGACAGCGCGTGGCCGCGGGCCTGCGCTTCGAGCAGCAAAGCGAAGGTGGAATCGCCGCGGATATTGATCCGCTCGATGGGATCCATTTGGACGGCGACGTTCAAGCGCATCGGTGGGCAATCCGGCTATCGTGAGGCGGTTTTGTCGGGGGCGGAATGTCGCGGCGGGATCTCATTTTTCGTCGCGGCGCATTCTAACACGCCTGGCGGGATGTCGCGGGCCATCTGACGCATCATCTGTTATGCGCCGGCGTCGAAGGCATTAACCACGTGGCGCGGAAATTTGCCCGGCGTGACGACGATCACGTCGAAGCGGATTTGGCCGTTAGCGTGATCGGGATGCCGCGCGGGCCACAGTTCGGCGGCGCTGACGATCCAGTGTTTGTTCCGCTCCGTCACCGCTTCCAGCGCATCGTCGATGCGCTCACGCGCCTTAACCTCGACGAAGACCAGAATGCCGCGGCGACGGGCGACGATGTCGATCTCGCCGAACGGTGTTTTCCAGCGCCGCGCCAGGATGCGGTACGCCTTGGCGATCAAAAACAGCGCCGCGCGGCTTTCCGCCGAAAAACCGAGCCGAAATGCGTCCACGCGTTCGGGCCGCGGCGCGGGTTTTGGCGGTCGCAAAGGGCTAGCGCGGCGCGCCATCTTTTTCGTCTCGCGTCAGCGCCAGCGCTTGCCGATAGACCTCGCGCCGCCGCCGCCCGGTGGCTTGGGCGACCTCGGCGACCGCGTCCTTGAGCGAATGGTGGGCGAGCGCCCGGCGCAGCAGGGCCTCGGTTTCGCCGAGGCTCGCTTGCGCCTGTTGCGGAGCCGGCGCGATCACCAGGACGATTTCGCCGCGCGGCGCCTCGCGCGCGCAAGCCTCGGCCAGTTCTGCGAGTCGGCCGCGCTTGATCTGCTCATGCAGCTTGGTCAGCTCGCGGCATAGCGCCGCATCGCGCTCGGCGCCAAGCCCGGCGGCGAGGTCGAAAAGCGCCGCCGCGACGCGCGGCCCCGTCTCGAACAGAACGAGCGTGCCGGGCAGCTGGCCGAGTTCAGCAATGCGGGCGCGGCGCGCGGCTTCTCTGGGCGGGAGAAAGCCGGCGAAGAAAAATTGATCGGTCGGCAGGCCGGCGGCCGTCAATGCGGCTAGCACGGCCGACGGGCCGGGCAGCGCCGTGACGGGATGCCCCGCCTCTTGCGAGGCGCGGACCAGTTTGAATCCGGGATCGGAAATGAGCGGCGTGCCGGCATCGGACACAAGCACGACGGCGCCGCCTTCGGCGAGCCGGCGCAAGATGCCGGGCCGCGCCTTGGGCGCATTATGCTCGTGATAGGGCGTGAGCGGCGTCTTAATGGCGTAGCGGTCGAGCAATTTGCGCGTGACGCGCGTATCCTCGCAGGCGATCACGTCGGCGCCGGCGAGAGCCTGTAGCGCCCGCACGGTGACGTCGCCGAGATTGCCGATCGGGGTAGCGACAAGATGAAGCCCCGGCGCAAGCCGCGAGGCTTGGATCGGCTGGCCGGCAATGATAAAGCGGCGCGCCGCACCATCGTCCTGTCGCTGCGGGTTATCGCCAACGGCACCGTTCATCGCGACGACTTTATCTCCGCTTCCTTGAATGATGACAACATCCGGTCGTCCCTCAATTGTTGGGGCCACGCCAAATTTCTTATGTTTTTCATGTGGTTAACTATTCGCCGCCAATATGTCTGATTTGGTAGTGCGGTATTAGGCGGCTGCGCTCGGGGTCGCGCCGTGGGGAGGACTGCCGTGTCCGCGCAAGTGCTGGTTCAGAAATCGGCGGCCATGCCGACGCGGCGCCGCTCGATCGCGGGCTTGCTTGCCACGGCCGGCGCGCTGCTGACCGGCTGCTCGCAAAGCTCGCAATACTTGACGACCGGCTCCACGCCGCCGCAGAGCGCACAGACGCCGCCGGCGACGACGATCGGCGCCGGGCAAGTCAAAGCCGGGCTCGTTTTGCCACTCTCGGCGCCGGGCAATGCCGGCGTCGCCGGACAGGCGATGCGCAACGCCGCGGAAATGGCGCTGGCCGAATTCAACAATCCCAATATCCAGCTCCTCGTCAAAGACGACGGCGGCACCGCGGAAGCCGCGCGGCTCGGCGCGCAACAGGCGCTCGACGAAGGCGCGCAGATCATTCTCGGGCCGTTATTCGCGCAGTCGGTGAGTTTCGTCGGCCAAGCGGCGCGGGCGCGCAACGTCCCCGTCATCGCTTTTTCGACGGACGCCAACGTGGCCTCGAACGGGGTCTATCTGCTCAGTTTCCTCCCCGAATCCGACGTCGATCGCATCGTGTATTACGCCGCTTCGACCGGTAAGCACTCCTATGTCGCGCTCATTCCCGACAATCCCTACGGCACGGTGGTAGAAGCGGCCTTCAAACAGGCCGTAGCGCGCCGCAGCGGCAGCCAGATCGTTGCGCTCGAGCGCTATCCGCACGACAAAGCCGGGATGGCGGCGCCTATCCAAACCGTGGCTCAGGCCTCGGTACGGGCGGATACTTTATTCATCCCTGACGGCGGCGACGCGGTACCGGATGTCGCTCAGGCCATGATCGCCGGCGGCGTGAACATCAAACGGCTCCAGCTTCTGGGCACCGGCCTTTGGGACGATCCACGTATCTATGCGACACCTGCGCTCGATGGCGGCTGCTACGCGGCGCCGGACGGGGTTGGCTATCGGAACTTCTCGACGCGCTATCGTGCCCGCTACAACCAGGATCCGGTTCGTCCCGCGACGCTCGCTTATGACGCGGTCGCGCTCATTGCGGCTTTGGTGAAGACGCAAGGCGCGGCGCCGTTCACGCAACAAATTCTGACGAATCCGTCTGGCTTCTCCGGGATCGATGGCCTGTTCCGGTTTCGCGCCGACGGCACGAACGAGCGGGGCCTGGCCGTGCTCCGCGTCGCCAGTTCGGGAGCGCAGACGGTTTCGCCGCCGCTGCGAAGCTTCAACGGTAGCTCCGGAATATAAGCTCGCTTATAAAAAAATAATGCCCCTTTAGGCGGCATCGCCGCGGTATGCCCCAGCGCATTCCGTCGTTTGCCGCATTGTTCGGGTCGTCAGTGCGGTTATTGCATAAAATATAAGTCTGCTTATGATCTGCTCCACTCCCTAAGCGGCGAGGTCGGCAACGACCGCGTCCAGCACGGGGAAGCCCGAGCGCGTCACCCGCAGCCGGCCCGTGCAGTTTGTTTCGACGAGGCCGTGCCGGTGCAGGGCGGCAATGCGTTCAGGCGCGAGCGCCCGCTCGGCGATCTGCTCGTAGCGCGTAAGATCGATGCCCTCGGCAAGCCGCAGCCCCATCAACAAGAACTCGTCTGCTCTCTCCGAAAGTGTAAGCACCTCGTCCGTGGTCACGCCGTGCCCTTGGGCTTCGACCCGCGAAAGCCACGTTTCGGGCCGCTTCTCAGTGGCAGTCGCGTGCCGTTCGCCGGCAATATCCAGGCGGCCGTGCGCGCCGGGCCCAATACCGGCATATTCGTTGCCGCGCCAGTAGATGAGATTATGCCGGCATTCGCCGCCGGGCCGGGCGTGATTCGAGATTTCGTAGGCCGGCACGCCGTGCGCGGCGCAAATCTTCTGGGTTACATCGTACAACGCGCGGGCAGTGTCCTCGTCGGGCGGGTGCAGCTTGCCGGCAGCATGCAAAGCCGCAAACGGCGTGTCGGGTTCGACGGTCAACTGGTAAAGCGAAATATGTTCGCCGGCGTGCGCCAATGCGTTGCGCAATTCGCCGGCCCATTCTTCGGGAGATTGGTTCGGCCGCGCGTAGATGAGATCGAACGAAAAACGCCCGAAGATGGCGCGCCACGCCGAGCGCGTCGAGCGCCTCGCGCGCCGAATGCGTGCGTCCGAGCTCGGTAAGCGCGCGGTCGTCGAGCGCCTGCACGCCGAGCGAAACGCGGTTGACGCCGGCACTGCGATAACCGCGAAAGCGCGCCGCCTCGACGCTCGTCGGATTGGCCTCAAGCGTGATTTCGGCATCGGGCGCGATTGACCAGGACCCGGCCACAGCCTCGATCAACGCTGCGACAGTCGCAGGCTGCATCAGCGAAGGCGTGCCGCCGCCGAAGAAGATCGTGGAAACTGTCCGCGCCGGTACGCGCGCCGCCGTGGCGGCGATCTCGGCGGCGAACGCTTTCACAAATCGTGGCTCGTCGATCGCTTCGCGCCGGACGTGGCTGTTGAAATCGCAATAGGGGCATTTCGACAGGCAGAACGGCCAATGGATATAGACGCCGAAGCCTTGCCTATCGTCGGGGGTTTCACGTGGAGGAAGCAAAAGATCACGCGCGGTCAAGGCATGCCTCCGCGAGTTTTAAGAAGGCGCGGGCGCGATGCGACAAGCCTCCGCCGAGCGGCGGCAGGCTGTGTTTTTCCTCGCTCGACATTTCGCCGAAAGTGCGCTGGTGACCGTCCGGCAAGAACATCGGATCGTAGCCGAAACCTTTGTCGCCGCGCGGCGGCCACACGAGCGTACCGGGCACGCGCGCCTCGAATTCCTCAACATGCCCGTCGGGCCAGGCCACGCACAGAGCGGAGACGAAATACGCCCGGCGCCGCTCAGGCGTCGTAGCGCCGCGCTCGCGCAACTTCTCTTCGATCATTTCCATCGCGTGGCGAAAATTCCGGTCACGCCCTGCCCACCGCGCGGAGTAGATTCCTGGCGCGCCGCCGAGCGCCTCGACCGCAAGCCCAGAATCGTCGGCGAACGCCGGCAAGCCCCAGGCCTTCGCCGCAGCTTCGGCTTTGATGCGCGCATTGTCGGAGAAACTTATTCCAGTTTCGTTAGGTTCGCCGAGGCCAAGCTCGCCCGCCGAGACAGCCGCAATCCCGTAAGCCGCAAGCAGTTCGCGCATTTCGGCGAGCTTGCCCGGATTATGCGTTGCAATCACCAGGCGATCGGAAATCGCTCGATGGCGCGCGGGCAAGGAGATGCGAGCTTCCGTCATTTTTTGCCGCCATCCTTCGCCGTCCGCTTTACATCACCGCCATCTTTTGCAGGTCGACGAGCTTGGCAATACCTTTGCGCGCGAGCGCAAGCAGAGCCGAGAACTGCTCCTCCGAGAACGGTATCTTTTCGGCGGTCGCCTGAACTTCGACGATATGACCCGAACCGGTGAGAACGAAGTTGGCGTCGGTATCGGCTTGCGAATCCTCGGCATAGTCGAGATCGAGTACCGCCACGCCGGAACAGACGCCGCAGGAGATCGCGGCGATGTGGTCGCGCAAAACTTCGGCCTCGATCATCTGCCGCGCCTTCATCCAGGCGAGGCAATCGTAGAGCGCGATCCATGCGCCGGTGATGGAGGCCGTGCGGGTTCCGCCGTCGGCTTGGATCACGTCGCAATCGATCGTGATCTGCCGCTCGCCAAGCGCCTTGAGGTCGGTCACCGAGCGCAGGCTGCGCCCGATCAAGCGCTGGATTTCCACGGTGCGGCCGTTCTGCTTACCGGCCGAGGCTTCGCGGCGCGTGCGTTCCAATGTTGCGCGTGGCAGCATGCCATATTCCGCCGTGATCCAACCGCGCGCTTGACCCTTGAGCCAGGGTGGCAGCCGATCCTCAAGCGTCGCAGTCACGAGCACATGCGTATCGCCGAACTTCACGAAACACGAGCCTTCGGCATATTTTACCACCCCGCGTTCGAGCGAGACTGGACGTAATTCGTCAGGTTGTCGGCGGCTCGGCCGCATGCCTTTCTCCCATTTCTAACCGCGCCACTGCGGGCGCCGCACCCCTGAAAGGATGAAACATCCAATGGTTCAGCTCTTGTCGTGGAGAGACTTGTAGTGGCTCGGACAGGGGCGGGACAAGGGAGTCGGCAATCGAACGCAAAGATCGTAAACGAAACGCTCGGCGCCGACGGCCAGCCCGCAATTGCCAGCCACGCCGGCTTGCCGCTACGCTTGGTTGCGACCGAAGTCAGGAGGGCGCATGGCGAATCAGTGCCCGCAGGAATTGACGCGAAGGCTCGCCGGGTTCGCCGCCACGCTCGGCTATGACGATTTGCCCGAACGCAGCCGCGAGCATTGCAAGAATTTGATCTTGGACGCGCTCGCCTGCGCGGTCGCCGGGCATCAAGGCGAAGAGACCGGTCAAATCTTGGCGCTGGCGTCGGCGCTGGCGCTAGGGGACGAGTCGAGCGTGATCGGCGGCGGGCGCTTGTCGCTTGCGGGCGCGACCCTGTTCAACGGCTACCTGATCACCGCGGTGACGATGTGCGACGTGCATCGCGCCACCATGACGCATGTGACGCCGGAAATCGTTCCACCGGCGCTCGCCATTGCCGAACGCGACGATATTTCCGGCCGCGCCTTATTGGCCGCCGTCGCCGCCGGCTGCGAGGTGACGACACGTATCGGGCTCGGCCTCGACTATCCGGTGTTTCGCGCCCATGGCTGGCACGGGCCGGGCGTGATCGGCCCGTTCGGCGCGGCCGCTGCGGTCGGTTCGCTCCTGAAATTCGACGCCGACGCCATGGCGCGGGCCTTCGGCCTTGCCGGCAGCCAGGCGGCGGGAACCTTCGCCGCGTGGGGAACGCCGACGGTGAAGTTCCATCAATGCCGTGGAGCGCTGTCCGGTTTGCTGGCGTCGCTGTTGGCGCACCAGAATTTCGTCGCGACCCGGGAATTCCTCACGGCCAAGGACGGCGGCCTCTACAACAGCTACGCCAAGGGCGGCAAACCGGAGGCGGCACTTGCCGAACTCGGAAGCCGTTTTGAGCTCGAACGGATCGCGCTCCGGCTATGGCCGTCGGCGACGCTGATCCAAGGTCTTAACACCGCGCTGTTCGATCTCGTCGACAGGCACAAGCTCGACGTCGCGCGCGTGCGCCGCGTCGACATTGCGCTCAGCCAAAGCGCCTTCGACATGCATGGCGGGTTCGGCGCCTATAAGGGAAAGTTCGAAGCGCTGTTGTCGGCGCATTACGCTGCCGCCGCGATCTTGCATGACCACGCACTGACCTTGGCTCAGTTCGCTCCCGCGCGGTACGACGATCCGGCATTGCGCGCTTTCGCCGGAGAAAAGGTCGCCGTCCGTCCGGACGCGGCTGTCGCCGGTTCGCAGGCGAAGGTCGATGTCGTCATGAACGACGGTACCGTCTATGCGGCGCGTTGCGATCATCCGCTCGGCTCGTTCGAAAATCCTTTGTCGCGGGGGCAGGTCGAGCAAAAATTCCGCGCCTATGCCGCTGGCGTGCTGTCCGATTCGCACATCGACGAGGTGACAGGAGCAATCGCCGGCCTCGAAACGTTCGGTTCGGTGCGAAAGCTGATGAGCCTGCTGCGCAGGGCGCCGCGCGCCCGTGCGATGGCGGCGGCGGAGTGATACATATTGCCTTAAGACCGCGGAGCGCGTTTTGACCAGTCACGAACTTCCGCTTGGCGCAAGCCAGCTCGGCCTTGCTCAACTCAACGAGCGCTCGCGCGAGATATTCCGCCAGATCGTCGAAAGCTATCTTGCGACCGGCGAGCCTGTCGGCTCGCGCAATCTGTCGCGCATCCTGCCGATGACGTTATCGCCCGCCTTGGTGCGCAACGTCATGTCCGATCTCGAACAGCTCGGCCTTGTCTATGCCCCGCATACCTCGGCGGGTCGCCTGCCGACCGAAATGGGGCTGCGGTTCTTCGTCGATGCGCTGATGCAGATCGGCGATCTCACCGAGACCGACCGCAAAGCGATCGAAGCTCAGGTCGCGGGTTTGGGCCAGGGGAAATCGGTGGAAGCAGTACTGATAGAGGCTTCGGGATTGCTGTCCGGCTTGAGCCGCGCCGCCGGCGTGGTGCTTACGGTCAAATCGAACCCGCGGCTCAAACATATCGAATTCGTGCGGCTCGAACCCGAACGCGCGATGGTCGTTCTGGTCGGCGAAGACGGGCAGGTCGAGAACCGCATTCTCAATATCCCGATCGGCCTGCCGACTTCGGCTTTGACCGAGGCTGCCAATTTTCTCAACGCGCGCATTCGCGGCCGCACGCTCAACGAACTGAGGGCCGAGATCGAACGCACGCTCAAGGAAAGCGAGGCGCAACTCGATCAATTGACGAAGCGGATCGTCGCCGAAGGTTTGGCGAGCTGGTCGGGAGGCGAAAACGAAGAGCGC
>Ga0187780_10002299_pt1 | contig 14376 bp, 7 predicted proteins | sample 1015_Q2_SP10_20__FD_132429 | JGI IMG/M metagenome (GOLD analysis project Ga0187780, IMG submission 132429) | Tropical peat soil microbial communities from peatlands in Department of Meta, Colombia - 1015_Q2_SP10_20_MG | ecosystem: Environmental > Terrestrial > Soil > Wetlands > Peat | place... | reverse complement strand
GCCGCGTACTTCGAGCAGAAAGCCTCGTGGGACGCCAAGTACAAGAAACAAACATTTAAGCCACCAGTGGTAAAAGCGATTGAGACGCTCATCGAAGCTGGTGACTTTGCCGTGACCGTAGTTGGTGACAATCTGCCCAACGAAAACGAAGTTCACGAAAAATACGGCACCAAGAATTTTCTGTTCACCAGCAGCACGCGGGCGCTGAACAACGCCACGGGAGGCGTGACGGCCAAGGAATTTGCGGCTAGCAAGGAAATTGCCGAACGAAGCGCAAAGTATGGCAACGAAGCCGGAGACTTGATGACCGCCCTTCACGAAGTGATTGGCCACGGTTCCGGGAAACTGAGCGAACGATTGAAGGGAGGCGCCGAACCTTATCTAAAAGGCTATTTTTCGACGCTGGAGGAAGGACGCGCGGATCTGAGTGCGTTGTGGAACGCGTGGGATCCTAAGCTGAAAGAGCTTGGGCTGGTCAGCAATCAAGACGAAGTTGCAAAAGCCATGTACGACAACGCCGCGATGGCGCCGTTGGTACAGTTGCGGCGCATCCCGAGAGGCGACACCATTGAGGAAGACCACCAGCGCGACCGGCAGTTGATCGTGAATTACATCCGGGCACGCGTGCCCGGCGCCATCGAACAGTTCGACCGCGATGGGAAGACCTACATCCGCGTGCAAGATTACCCGAAGATGCGCCAGGGCGTGGGGATGCTGCTGACGGAATTGATGCGCATCAAGGCGGAGGGCGATTACGACGCCATCAAAGCGCTGGTGGACGAGTACGGTGTGCACTTCGATCCTGCGCTGCGCGACCAGGTTGTGGCGCGATATAAGACTCTGAAAATCCCCACGTACTGGGCGGGTATCAATTCTAAACTGACCGCACAGATAGGCGCGACTGGACATCCAAAAAAAGTGGAGCTCAGCTATCCTCAGGATGCGACGGAACAGTATCTGGCCTACGGTGCGATGTACGACAAATCGCTTCTTCCCGCTCGTAAGCCTTAGAGAGGCCATTGCCGACGAATAGAAACTGGGTGCTCCTCAGGGAACGCGGTGGACCATAGGATGGGTAATCCACTCTGCCGCAAGGAGCAGCAAGGTGAGAACCGACAAGGCGATTTGGAAGCGCTCGGAGTTGAGTTTTTTCTTGGTGACGGGCTGCATGCGCCATTGTGCGGCGGGCTTGTTGCGTAGATGACGAATTTTCCAAATGACGTGGAGGTTGATCATGGCCCCAAGGAAGGCGAGAGCCATCATGGGGATTCGAATGGCATCTTGATGGAAGCCATGCGCCGGCGCCTGGATGCCGGCGGCTGCAGCGAGAGCGCTAAGCCCGATGGCCACGCGCAAGCCGCTGATGGCGATGACGGCCGTGCAAGCGCTCTGAAGAATAGCAAAAACGATGCTCGACCAGTTGATGAGGGTGACGTTCATTGGCAGCGCGCGCCCGCCATCCGCGCGGGCATTCACTTGCGTCATTTCTGCGGCATTTTGAGCTTGGTCTGACATTTTCGTGATGAATCGCTTTCCTCAGGAATTCGGTGCCCACTTTAGAAAGACGGCGGCGAGGGGCGGAAGGGTGAGCACAAGAGAATTAGGACGGTCTTGAGAGGGGTCGCTCGAGGCCTCCTGGCCTCCAATGTTGCCGACGTTCGAACCCCCGTAGCTTGCGGCGTCGGAATTGAAAATCTCACGGTAATAACCGGGCTGCGGGACACCAAGGCGATATCCTTCGCGGACCACAGGAGTGGCATTGATTATCGCGATGATCAGATCCTCCGGTTTTTTACCGTGGCGTAGAAAAGTAAAGACACTGTTGTCGGAATCGTTCGCGTCAATCCACTCGAAACCGTGCCAGTCGAAATCGATTTCGTGAAGCGCCGGCTCGGAAGCGTAGAGATGATTTAAATCGCGGATCAGGTGCTGAATGCCGCGATGGGAATCCCACTGAAGCACATGCCAATCGAGGCTGCGCGCCTCGCTCCACTCCTGGCGTTGCGCGATTTCCTGACCCATAAAAAGAAGCTTCTTGCCAGGATGCGCACATTGGTACGCAAAGAGCAGCCGGAGATTAGCGAACTGCTGCCACAGGTCGCCTGGCATCTTGTGGAGCAGAGAGTTTTTGCCGTGAACAACTTCATCGTGAGAAAAGGGCAGCACAAAATTCTCCGTGAAGGCATAAAGCAGGGAGAAGGTGAGCTTGTTGTGCTCGTACTTGCGATGTACGGGGTCGTGCGAAAAGTATTTTAGGGTGTCGTTCATCCACCCCATGTTCCATTTGAAGCTGAAACCTAGGCCGCCCAGATAAGTGGGGCGGGAAACCGCGGGCCAGGCGGTAGATTCTTCGGCGATGGTAAGGACACCGGGAAACTTTCCGTGAACGACTTCGTTCATGCGCTTGAGGAATTCGATGGCTTGAAGATTTTCGCGGCCACCGTACTGATTGGGGACCCATTCGCCCGGCTGGCGTGAATAGTCGAGATAGAGCATGGAAGCGACCGCATCCACGCGAAGCCCGTCAATGTGGTACTTGTCGAGCCAGAAGAGCGCATTCGAAATTAGATAGTTTTGGACTTCGTTGCGCCCGTAGTTGTAAACCAGCGTGCCCCAGTCGGGATGCGCGCCTTGTCGCGGGTCGGCATGCTCGTAAAGATGGCTGCCGTCGAACTGCGCCAGGCCGTGCGCATCGCGCGGGAAATGCGCGGGAGTCCAATCGAGGATAACGCCGATTCCGGCCTGGTGGCAGCGATCGACAAATTCCATGAATTCCGTCGGCGTGCCGTAACGGCTGGTGGCCGCAAAATAACCTAGCGTTTGGTAGCCCCAGGAACCATCGTAGGGATGCTCCATGATGGGAAGCAGCTCGATGTGCGTATAACCAAGCTCCTTCACGTAAGGAATGAGCTGATCGGCGAGTTCGCGATAGGAAAGCCAGCGATTGTGGTCTTCCGGGACGCGCCGCCAGGAGCCGAGATGAACTTCGTAAATGGAAACCGGAGATTCAAACCAGTTTTTTGTGGCGCGATGCGAAATCCAATCCGAGTCATTCCATTGGTAGTTGTGCAGGTTGGCCACGATTGATCCGGTATTGGGGCGGAGTTCTCCTCGAAAGGCGTAAGGGTCGGCCTTGAGCGGCAACATGTTTCCATTTCCGCCGATGATTTCAAATTTGTAGATGGCGCCTTCCCCTATTTCAGGGATGAAAATTTCCCAAATGCCGGAAGAGCCGCGAGCGCGCATGGGATAAACACGTCCATCCCAGTGATTGAAATCGCCGACGATGCTGACGCGGCGAGCGCTGGGAGCCCAGACCGCAAAATGCACGCCGCGAACCCCTTCGAGGGTAATGAGATGAGCTCCTAGTTTTTCGTAAGTGTCGTAATGGCGGCCTTCCCCCATGAGGTAGAGATCGAATTCGCTCAGGACGCAAGGGAAAGCGTAGGGATCGTAAATTTCGAACGGCTCGCCATAGTGATTGTGGCCCTGAATCTTGTAGCTCGAGGGAGCTGGCGGGGTGGATTGGTTCGACGGCCAGATAGCTTCGAAAAAACCTTCCGGGCGGAGTTTGATGGCATCGGTGACTTTTGCCGGTGGGAGAGTCGTACCTTCGATTTCAGGAGGCCGCAGTGAAATCGAGGCTTCGGCGGCCCACGGAAGGAAGATGCGCACAGCCCAGGTGCCGTCGATCGGATGAGGTCCGAGCAACGCGAAGGGATCAGAATGGCGGCCGGTGACAAGCGCGTCGATTTGCGCGTGGAGCCGCGGGTCGCGCGGACCGACCGGTTTCGATTGCGGCGCAGCGGCGTGGTGCTCGGGCAAGAGAAGGTCTCCGAAAGTGATCCCGGAAAGCGAGATTCGAAAGCTTATCCTGGAAACGAAATGGCGTCGCCAAAATTCTAAAATGAGGGAGGGAAAATGCCAAACGCCGGATAGGCAGAGAGCAAAGGAAGCGCCCTTGACCTGAAGTGGCCCAACCAGTATCATCCGCGCAATTCCAGGCAAAAATTTAGCGAGTGAGGTCTGTCATGACGAAGCGAGTATGCTTTGGTCTACTTTTGGGAGCGGTGTCCGTTCTGTGGGCAATTGGAATCGCAAGCGCGCAACAATCGCAAATCAATCCTGATGTCTATAACGAGATCAAATTCCGCTACATCGGTCCGGTGGGAAATCGCGCCACGGCGGTGGTGGGAATCCCGGGGAATGCCAATATTTATTATGTCGGCGCGGCATCGGGAGGAATCTTCAAGTCGACTGACGGGGGAACCCACTGGGATCCCATCTTCGACGACCAGCCGGTTTCTTCTATCGGAGCCCTGGCGGTGGCAACAAGCGACCCGAATATCGTGTGGGCAGGAACAGGAGAATCGTTCATCCGCAGCCACATTTCGGTAGGCAGTGGGATCTACAAGTCGACGGACGCGGGCAAAACCTGGAAGTTGATGGGTCTGGAAAAGACCGGCCGAATCGGGAACGTGGTGATTGACCCGCATAACCCGGATATTGTCCTGGCATGTGCGCTCGGGCATGCGTATGGTCCTCAGCTCGAAAGAGGAGTCTTCCGCACAAGCGATGGAGGGAAGACCTGGGAAAAGACCTTGTTTGTGGACGAGAACACCGGCTGCGCAGACTTGGGAGCGGATCCGAACAATCCGCGAATTCTGTTCGCGGGAATGTGGCAAATCGAAATCCATACCTACGGGCGCTCGAGCGGCGGACTGGGCAGTGGATTGTACAAATCCAACGATGGCGGAGCGACATGGAAACGGCTCGAGGGGCACGGCTTGCCAAAGCCACCGGTGGGCCGAATCGCGGTGCGAGTGGCGCCGAAAGATTCCAATCGCGTATACGCGGAAATCGAGACCGGCGACGGCGTGCCCTTCGAAGGTAAGCCGACGCAAAGTGGGCAATTGTGGCGCTCGGATGATGGCGGCGAAAACTGGCAACTGGTCAATTCCGACCGTCAGATTCGCGGGCGTACGCACTATTACACACGCGAAGAAGTCGCGCCCGACAATGAGAACGAAGTGTATTTCTTCTCCGCAGCGTTTTCGCGGACGCTCGACGGCGGGCACACGCTGACGAACATGCCTTCGACGCCCGGCGGCGACAATCACGAGATGTGGATTGATCCGACCAACGGCGACCGCATGGCAGTAGTCAATGACGGCGGGGTAAGCATTTCCGTGAATCGCGGCCGTACCTGGAACCGCATTCAATTGCCAATTGCGCAGATTTATCACGTGACGCTCGATGATCAGATTCCTTATTTCGTGTACGGCAACAAACAGGACGGACCGTCGTATCGCGGGCCGAACAACAGTTTGCAGTTTGGCGGGTTTGGAGGAGGATTCGGAGGAGGGCAAATTCCGCGCAGCGTCTGGCACCCCGTCGCCGGCAGCGAGAGTGGATTTGCCACGCCGGATCCGGTGGATAACAACATCATCTGGTCGACCGGAACGGGTTCCGGAAGCGTCGGCGGAGCGATGGCGCGGTTCGATGAAAGAAACCATCAGGCACGCGAAGTGGAAGTGTGGCCCGAAGATGTCTCCGGAGCCAGCGCGGGCGAAGTGAAATACCGCTTCAACTGGGAATTTCCCGTGACTATATCTCCGCACGACCACAACAAGGTCTACGTCGGCAGCCAGTTCGTGCACGTGACCACCGACGGTGGCAATAGCTGGCAAATCATCAGTCCCGACCTGACGCGCAACGACAAGAGCCGCCAGCAAATCTCCGGCGGGCTCACTCCGGACAATATCGGCGTCGAGTATGCGGGAACGGTGTTTGCGATTGCAGAATCGCAGAAAGAAGCAGGCGTGATTTGGGCTGGCACGAATGACGGGTTGGTGCAGATCACGCGCGACAGCGGAAAAAGCTGGGCCAACGTCACGAAAAACATTCCGAATCTTCCGGATTGGGGAACAGTAAGCAACATCGAAGCTTCGCGCTACGACGCCGGGACGGCTTACATCACCGTCGACTTTCACCAGATGAACAATCGCGACCCCTTCCTTTATAAGACGGCCGACTATGGAAAAACCTGGACGGCGATTACCAATGGGATTCCGCACAATATGCTCAGCTACGCGCATTGTGTCCGCGAGGACCCCGCGCGCAAGGGAATGCTCTATGTAGGCACTGAGGGCGGCCTGTATCTGTCCTACGACGACGGAAAAAACTGGCAGCCGCTGCAAAGCGCCTTGCCGCATGCTCCCGTTTATTGGATCGCCGTCCAGGAGCGCTTCCACGATCTGGCGGTCGCAACGTATGGCCGCGGTTTCTGGATACTCGATGACATCACTGCGTTAGAACAAATGACGCCGGAGATTTTGGCGGCGAATGCTCATTTGTTTGCTCCGCGCGATGTGTACCGGTTCCGGCCCGTTGCGCAACCTGCGACGGTTTCTTACGACCCCACCGCGGGCCGCAATCCTCTTTACGGTGCGCCCATCAATTTTTACTTGAAGTCGAAGCTGGGCGAAAAAGATCGCGCCAAATTGACGATCACCGATTCGAGCGGCAAAGTTGTTCGCGAAATCGAATGCCGCAGCCCAAGAGAAGAAGGTGCGCGTCGTGGTGGAGGGCCGGGCGGCCCGGGCGGCGGTGAAGGCGGCGAGGGTGGCCCGCCGTGTGAAGCCAAGCCCGGAATCAATCGCTATTGGTGGAATCTGCGCTCTGAGCCGGGGACGGAAATCCGCTTGAGGACGAGCCCCCTGAATGCGCCCGACGTCAAAGTTGGAGCAGAAGGCTGGCGGCCTGCGCCGGGTGCGGATCGCATTTCGTTACTCGCGCCTCCAGGGACGTACACTGCCACGCTCACGCTCGGCGACGAAAAATTCAGCCAAAAACTCACGGTCCTTAAGGACCCGCATTCGAGCGGTACCGAAAGCGACATCCAGGCACAGACGCAATTGGTGGCATCTCTGCGGGAGGAAATGAACGCCATTGCCGCCAGCGTCAATCAAAACGAATCGATTCGCGCACAGCTTGCTGCCCTCGAAAAAGAGCTGGGCTCGGATGACACCGGGAAGGCGATTCGCAAGGCTGCCGATGAATTGGCGGACAAGCTGACCACCGTCGAAGGCAAAGTCCTGCAGCTCAAAGCAACGGGAAGAGGCCAGGACGACGTGCGCTGGCCGCCCATGTTGGCGCAAAAGATCGGCTATCTCGCCGACGAAGTCGGTTCTTCCTCCGATTTTCCTCCGACAACCCAGCAGTTTGCGGTTGCCGATCAACTCAAGCAACAAGGCGACCAATTCCAACAGGAGTATCAACAAGTTCTGGCCAAGGACCTTGCGTCTTTCAACGCCATGCTGCGGGAGAAGAACATCCCGAATATCATTAGCAAAACGCAGTGAAGAATGCCGGCCGGGTACACTTGGTTACAGTAGAGAGGACAGCAGCGTGCGAATCTTTCGCAGATGGATGTTTTTGTTTCTTGCCAGTGCCATTGTGAATGGGAACATGCAGGCACAGGATCGCTCGCAAATGCGTTCAATGGTAATTTCGCGGAATGGCATTGTCGCCGCGGAGTCGCCGCTCGCCGCGCAAGCGGGCGTGCGAATCCTCGAGCATGGCGGAAACGCTGTCGATGCGGCCATTGCCACAAACGCGATGATGGGCGTCGTCGAGCCAATGATGAACGGCATCGGCGGTGATTTGTTTGCGATTGTGTATGACGCGAAAGCGAACAAGCTCTACGGACTAAACGCCAGCGGCTGGGCGCCGAAAGCGCTGACCATCGAATATTTGCAAAAACTCGGCATTCGCAGCATGCCGCAACAAGGCGTGCATGCCATCACTGTTCCTGGAGCCGTGGACGGCTGGCAAAAGCTGGCGGACAAATTCGGTAGGAAAAAACTGGCGGAAGATCTGGCGGCGGCGATTCGAACAGCGCAGGATGGCTTCCCCGTGCCGGAATGGACGGCAGCGTACTGGGGCAGCCAAGTTGACCACCTGAGAACCGATGACACAGCGACCAGCACGTTTTTGCCCGGTGACCGCCCGCCGAAAGTAGGCGAAGTGTTTCGCAATCCAGAGCTAGCGTGGTCGCTCGACCAAATCGCCCAGCATGGCCGAGACGCCTTCTACAGAGGAGAAATCGCGGCAAAAATTCTCGAATCCATGAAGCACCACGGCGGGACGATGGTCGCGGCAGACCTCGCGGACTTCTCCAGCGAATTTGTCGAACCGATCTCGACGACCTATCGCGATTGGACCGTTTACGAATTGCCGCCCAACGTGCAAGGTCTTGCCGCCCTGGAAATGCTGAACATCATGGAAACGTTTCCGCTCGGCCAGAAGGATTGGGGGTTCGGCTCGACCAAAGCGTTGCACGCGATGATCGAAGCGAAGAAGCTCGCGTACGCAGACTTCTTGAAGTACATGGGCGATCCGCGAAAGCAAAAGCTGCCGGTGGCCACATTGCTTTCGAAAGACTGGGCCACGCAACGTGCGAAACTGATCGATCCCGATCACGCGAATTGCGAAACAGCCCCAGGTGACCTCCCCATCGGCAGCGACACGACGTACCTCAGCGTTGTGGACCGCGACGGCAACATGGTCTCGCTCATTCAGAGCAATTACGATTTATTTGGCTCAGGAATCGTCGCTGCTGGAACAGGATTCGCGCTTCACAACCGCGGCGCGCTTTTCAATCTTGATGCAAGCTCGCCCAACGCACTCGCCGGCCGCAAGCGCCCCATGCACACGATTATTCCCGCCTTCGCGCGAAAAGGCGACGTGCGAGTGGCATTTGGAATTATGGGCGGCTGGAACCAGTCGCAGGCCCACGCGCAGTTCATTGCCAACCTCGCGGATTTCAAGATGAACATTCAGGCAGCGCTCGAAGCGCCAAGATTCACAAAAAGGACCTTTAACGGCTGCGACGTGGAGATGGAAAACCGCTTTGCCGGGAACGTCAGAAACGAACTGACGGCCAAAGGGCACAAGATTGAAGTAAAAGGCATGTTCACGGCCGACGTAGGTGGAGGCCAGGCAGTCCTGCGAGATTTTGCGGCGGGCGTGAATTATGGGGCTTCGGACCCGCGAAAAGACGGGCAGGCTGTCGCAGAATTACCATTTGAGTAACATTTGACGTCCCGTGATGACATTAATTGCCCTACCCGACAGTGCAAAAGACTTCCCTCGAAGGGCGTCAGAGCGGAACAGACCTGCCCTTTGGGGGCAGTTGCCCGCTGGGACAGTTTTACAAGTGATTGTAAATGAGGGTTTTAGAGGCGATTTGCTTGGCGGCGGAATTGCACCTGTACCATCGGCCAGGGCCCGCTGACTGCAGCCAAGCGACCTGGAGGGGAGAACCTATGGGGTCGGTTTCGGTCGCTAGGCGCCTCGTACGATTCCTGCCACTCTTCGCTGCCTATTTCCTCTGGCCAGCCTATAGCCCGGCGCAAACGATTGACGTTTCTGGTCGCTATCAGTGCACGAAGGTGAAAGTTCGCGACAAAGAGATTCCCTGCAACGCTGCACCCCTAATTTTGAAGAACGACGGGCGGTTCGAATTGCGCGGATGGGAAGGCAGTTACATGGTCAAGGGCAGCTGGGTAGAGCTGTCGGATTCCTTGCTCAAAACGCGCGCCAAGATCGAGCCTGGACACAAAATTGTCCTGCGCTACTATGGAAAAAACGGGTTGGTGGAAGTGACCTATGAACGGCGCGTGGTCGAACTCGGCAAAACCGCTCTGGGTTGATACTGATGGAAGTCAACGTCAATTTTGTTTTCTTCGAAGAGCTTCAGGACCGAACTGCAGATTCCGGGGGCGTCCTCCGGGTCGTGGTTGTCCGAGAAGGCAAGAGCCTCGACGCCGCCCTTGAGGATAGCTCTTCAGAAATTTCCCCGCTTCAGTTAGAGTGACTCCGCAATACCCTGCAATTTGTCCTGCGCAATAACCAAGTACGTCTCTTAGTTCGCCGGCGGATGCCAGCCGCGCCCGCGCAGCACTTTGCCTGAAGTCACGCCAGTCACTTTGCCGTGCTCGTATTCGATCTGCCCGTTAACGATGGTGAAGTCGATGCCTTCAGAAAGTTGATCGGGCTTCGTGAACGTCGCGCGGTCGATGATTGTCGCCGGATCGAAAATCGTGATGTCGGCAAAGTAGCCGGGCTTCAACAAACCGCGGCCTTCGAGGTGCTCGCGTTGCGCGGGCAGGGAAGTAATCTTTCGAATTGCAGCCTCCAGCGGCATGAGGTGTTCGTCGCGCACGTAGTGGCCAAGAAAACGCGGCATGGAGCCCATCGTGCGCGGATGCGTATGCGGCTCGTAGGTGGGGCCATCGAGTGACATTTCATTTGCGTCGAGGCCGATGCTGGTCCACGCCTGGCTCAGAGCCGTGTGAAGGTCCTCTTCGCTGGCCATGAAATAAATCGCGCCGGTTTGCCCGCTGTCGGCAATCACGAGATCCATCAGCGTGTCCTCCGGCGACTTTTTCCAAGCTTTCGCGACGTCATCGACCGTTTTCCCTTCGAACTGCTTCAGCTCAGGCTTCTCGGCCGAGGCGATAAGCACACCCGCCGCCCCGCCGCAATCGTAGAAAAGGTTCTCCCAATCGGGATGATCGCTGGCAAGTTCTTTCTTGATGCGCGTTCGAATCGCCGGATCCTTCAAGCGTTCGAGCAGCTTTTGAATTCCGCCGTCGGCAACCCAGGGCGGAAGCGCCGAAGCCAGCGCCGTGGCGCCGGCGGGATAGGGATACATATCGGCCGCAATGTCCAGACCCGAATCGCGGGCGTTCTGAATCGCCGCAGCGACGTTTTTCATGCTGCCCCAGCGGGGCTTGCCGCTGACTTTCAAATGGAAAATTTCGACTGGCAGATGCGCTTCCCGCCCAATGCGAATTGCTTCCGCGATCGCCGCCATTTCCGAAGCGCCTTCGCTGCGCATATGCGTGGCATAAAGGCCTCCGTACTGCGAAGCCACTTGGGCGAGCGCGATGAGCTCGTCGGTCTTCGCATAAATATTCGGAGGATAAATGAGCGCGCTGGAAACGCCGAGTGCGCCGTCTTTCATGGCCTGCTCGACCAGCGTTTTCATCTGTTCGAGTTCCGTGGGAGTGGGAGCGCGGTCGTCATCGCCAATCACGGCTTCGCGGACTTGCGCCGAGCCGACGTACGTACCAATGTTCAAAGGGGTGCCCTGTTTTTCCAGGCGGCGGAAATAGCCGTCAAGTGTGGTCCAATCCACGGAAAGCTTGTAGTGTTCGAGAAATGGTTTTTGTGGCTCGATGGTTTTTGCATTTTGCGGTGCGATGGAGCCGCCCTCGCCCGTGATTTCCGTCGTGATTCCCTGCGAAAGTTTGCTGAGCGACCGGTTGTCGAGAAGCAGCGAAACTTCCGATTGCCCGAGCATGTCAATGAACCCGGGCGCGACGATGCGCCCCTTGGCATCGATTTCGCGCTTGGCGTGCGCGTCATGGAGGTCCCCAATCGCCGCGACGCGTTCGCCCGAAACAGCGACGTCCGCGGCGTACCAGGGATTGCCCGCCCCATCGATGATGTGCCCGTTGCGAATGATCAGATCGTACGCTGCCGCACTCGCGGGTGCATTGAGGTCGGCGTCGTAAGCCGCCGCCGCAATCTCGCCTAGCGCTTGGCCTGCAACTGTTTGCGCGGCCTCCATGTCGGGAGGAAGGGTGACGTGATTCACGTAAGCCGCGAAGGCCAGCTTCTTGTCGTCCTGGGTGATGACGTAGCCTACAAGGCCCTTGCCATTGAGCATCAATTTGCCGTTCAGCCGGTCTTCCGAACCGAACGTTCCCGTTTTTGCGAAAACATGTCCCGCTCCGGGAGAATTCACTTGAATTTTCGCGAGTGTGCCGTCTTTGCCGAGAATCGGGAGCGCTTTGAAGAAGGCGGGATAGTCCGGGCGCGTGGTCCAGTAGGTGAGGTAGTGCACTATGAAGTCGGGACTGAACAGATCGGACCAATCGCCGCCCGCGCCGTCGCCTTGTCCAGCGCCGGAAAGATCGAGATTTGCGGATTGCAGAAAGTCGTGCTCGACGCGAAATCCCGCACCGAGCGGATTCTTCGTATCCTTCGCCACCAGCGTGCCGAGCAGATACGGTCCCATTCCAGCATGCAAATTCTGGCTGACTTTCAGCGTGATTTTGACTTCTTCGGACAAGGAGGGAGAGACGTGCTCGGTAACTTGGTTTTCGACCTTATAAAAATGCTGGAGCGACGAAAAATCGGTTGGAGTAGGTGCTGGCGATTTCTTGAGTTGAATGCCCGCCGCCGCGAGCGCCTCGCAGAAAACCGTTTCCGCAAACTTTGTCGGGGAAGGCACGGCAAATGCTGCCGTTTGCGGCTTGCCTCCCGCGGGCAAGCTGCCGGAAAGTGTGACGGTGACAGTGCCATCCGGATTAGGCGACACATCCGGCGGATTCAGCGCAGGTTTTCCGTCCGAGGCAGATGTGGTCAGATGGTTGACGAATTTGATGTACGCCGTTTGCGGTGAGGATTGCAAAATGACTGGCTCGCCGGCCTTCGCCCCTGGATTGCCGGTCAAATCAATGACGTTGTCGTTGACGATGATAGCGGACATGACTACGTCAGTGCCGGCTTCGCGGGGGCCGTCGGGGAAGAGCGAAGCGTCAATCAGCACGCGTCCATCGATTTTGTGAATGCCCTTCGCGGCCACATCCTTGGCCAATTGCTTGATCACTGCCAAGGGATCGCCTGGCAGCGCGGGACCATTGTAAGAATGATCTTCGTCCACGAACCCCAGCGTGCCATCCGACTGAATGCGGTTCGACAGATTCGGATCTCCGCTCGCCACCAAAATCAAATCGCCCTTGAGCGTGCCGTGTTTGTCGATTGTGCCGGTCCGGTACACGCGCGTATGAAAACGATAGTCCGCGCCGAGCTTGGCGAGCACGGTACCTTCGGTCAGCGTTTTCGTGGTCGAAGCCGGCACGAATAGTTTCTCGGCATTCAGTGCGTAAATCACTTTTCCGGTGTCGAGTGAATAGAACTCGATTCCAAAATTCGCGTGCGCGAATTCCGGCCGGCTCATGACTTTCTGGATGCGCGCTGCCAACGAATTGTCCGACTGGGCATCGGCTCGCGGGGCTTCACTCAAAACTAAGAACAGCGCGAGCGCAACGCAACTCCCTATGGAAACGCGCAGATTTGTTTTCATGGGAAACCTCCCAGCGATGATTTCACTCTCCCAACTAGTTGACAGGCCCGGACACCGAATCCTCACCCAGCTTTTCGAACGGCACATTCCAAATCGGATATTCTTTCCAATCTTTGTAATCGAAGTGCCACCACTCGGTTTCATACACCGTGAATCCTTCGGATTCCATCGCGCGACGCAGCAGGTCGCGATGCCACCGTTGCAGCGAGGTCCCGCCTGGATAGTCTGGATACGAGCGCGGCGACATCTCGTCGTAGGTTCCGGGCATTTCGATAGGCTTGCCGCTTGCCAGATCGTACAGCGTGAGGTCAACCGCGCAGCCGCGGTTGTGCCGCGAGCCTTGCGCCGGATCGGCAACGAAGATTTTTCCTTCCGGCGGAGTAGCCTCCCAGAAAATTTTTGTAACGTACCACGGGCGATACGCGTCATGAATCAGCAGTCCGTAGCCCAGGGGCTTCAGTTTCTGATGCACGCGCAGCAGCGCCTCGGCAGCGGGGCGCTGCAAAAACGCCCTCGCCTGCGAATAAACCGGCGTCCCCAGGAAATCGTTGGACGTTGCATATCGAATGTCCAGATGAATGGACGAATCCAACAGCGCTAATTCCACGAGATCTGGCTTGCGGAACTCGGCTTCTTCGTGGGGAGGGATAGCTGCGAGAGCTTCGACACGGAGTTCGGCGACTGGCCTTACCGGCTTAATCAAGACTTGCGCGCGAGCGTCAAACTCCGGCGTGCTCTTGCCGGCCACAACATCGCCCAGAACCAATTCTCGCTCGCCATGCTGCCCCGTTTGAAAACCATGAACTTCAGGCGACGACCCGCGCACGGGAAATCTCTCCCTTGTTTCGTAGCGTGTTCCGGATGAGGTTTTGATTCGCTCCAGGAACTCAATGTAACCGTCTTTCTCTGAGAGCACATTTACAACCACGATGGGAGCCGAGCGTGGCGCTCGGTCATATTCGCCGATCCAGGGCTTCCATTGTTTTGGGACATCAGGGGGCTTGGGGCCGGGAAGGAGTGCATTTGGCGATTGCGCAAGGGCAACAGATACATAACAAAGAAGGAGAAAAATCAGGAACCCGATTCTTCGCAGACGAACTCCGCACTCAACAGTCACGCCACGTTTCCTTTTCGACGGTGCAACGTTCAATGAGATCGCGGCGAACATGATAGCCGAGCCCCGGTGTGGAGGGCACTTTGATTGTGCCCCGCGG
>Ga0187780_10002297_pt1 | contig 14383 bp, 16 predicted proteins | sample 1015_Q2_SP10_20__FD_132429 | JGI IMG/M metagenome (GOLD analysis project Ga0187780, IMG submission 132429) | Tropical peat soil microbial communities from peatlands in Department of Meta, Colombia - 1015_Q2_SP10_20_MG | ecosystem: Environmental > Terrestrial > Soil > Wetlands > Peat | place... | reverse complement strand
GATAGTTTGCAGCCAACAGAAGACGACGGTATTCAGCCCCACGCCAAGCGCCAGCATCAGCACAATCATTGCGGTGAAGCCTGCATTCCGCCGCATTACTCGAAGGCTAAAGCGAATGTCCTGGTACATTCTCGCTCCCGGTCATTCCCGTGGGGTATGGCGCGAAGTATAACGGTACGGGGCCGGGCACTCAACTGCGTGGGTGTATTGCTGCGCCATGAACCTCCAAGAACTTGCTGTCATCGGGCAGAAGTGCAATCTCCGCGGGATAGGTCTGACTCTGGCGGCGCACGGTGGGCAAGCTCAGTGCCGTAGCCAGGCTTTCTGCCAGCATGCTGGGCAGGGTGCGGTAGAGACGGCGGCGCAAGTCGAGATAACCTTGAATGCCGGCGAACAGATCGGACATCAACAAGCGAAAGCTCGCACTCCCGGCAGTAAATTGAATTGTGCGTTCCAGCACGCTTTCGCCCATCCAAGTCCCACGATAAAACCGCTCGCTCATCTTCGCCGCGAGCTCTAGTTCCGGCAGAAAATCCCGGCGCAAGACCTCGCAGTATTTTTCAACCTCACCTTCCAGAATGGCCCGGCTCAGGAGTTCGGCGGAGCGCATAGCGTAATACAAACCTTCACCGGTTATCGGGTCGACGAAGCCGGCGGCGTCACCAATGAATGCCCAACCCTCGCCTTGGATGGGAGCTTCGGAAAAAGTCTCTGATCGCAAAGAGGGCAGGATATGCGAATAGAATTGCCCGTCCGCGAAATCCAGGCCGAGCTTCTCGAGAACCTGCTCCAGTAGTTTGCGCAATTCCGCCGTGCTGTTGACATGCATCTTGCCGCAGATTCCAGCCGAGAAATGATCCAGCCGCGGGAAGATCCAAATGTAACCATGAATATCATTCAGGAACTGGATCTGCATGACCTTGCTTTGCCCGGGAATGAAGTAGCCAGCGGTCACCATGAGGTCTTCTGGAGCAAAGGGCGTGGAGAATTGTTTTCGGAAGCTATTACGCGCGCCGGCAGCGATGATCACATAATCCGCATCGCAGGAAGGTCCATTTGACCGCAGGCGCCAACCGTCCGGGCTGCGGTCGATCCGAACAATTCGGTCGCGAAAGACTTGTGCCCCCGCACGGTGGGCACGTTCGAGCAGAAGGCCATTCAAAGTTAGCCGGGAGAAAATTGCGATCGGCTGCTGTAGCCGGAACGAGACCGCTCGACCTGAAGGGCCGACCAATTCACACTCGCGTACCCAATTTCGCTGAACACTGGCGGCGGCAAGAAACGGCCAACCGGTCAGCGCCTTATGAGTAATCCCACCTCCGCAGGGTTTTTCCCAGGCAAGCTTCTCATCGAATAACAGAACTTGCCGCCCGCCTTTGGCAAGCATGGCTGCGGCAAGGGCGCCGGCTGGGCCACCACCGACTATGGCAATCGTCTTTGGCTCAAGCGGTGTGGGCATCGCGATCGAAGCGTCAGATAATAGGCGAACTTAAAGCTTCGTGCCGAAACCAGGCTTCCCGGTCAGAATCGGGCAGATGTGTGGCGAGACTTGTGAGCGCTTGGGCACCCGCCAGGGTTACTGTACCTGGTTCAGGCCTTGGTAAACCGCCAGTCCTGCGATGACCAGGATCAAGGCACCGGAAGCGGCTCCCAGCCATTTGACGAAGGGAGTGACTTTGTTGAGCTTGGCCATAATTTCTGCCTGCTCCTGAGCCATCCCGGAGGCTGATTCGTCCAGGAACAGCTGGTCGTCCTCATGCATAGTGAGGGTGCTGCGATAGATGAGCAGGACGACGAGAACCGCGGTCAGTGCACCCCATACAATCAGCGGCCACATCAGCATGGACATCATATGCCACCTCGGTGCTGATCTGTCACATCCAGAGACCCTGGCGAACGCTGGTCGTGGCCTCACAACCTGGCGTCGAGGGCCCCACGGAGGGATTATAGCTCCAGAATGCAAGCACAGAAGCTTTTTGTTTTTTTGGCCAGCGACCCCTGGGCCTTATGGGTCATCTAACTGTTAAGTAACGCTTTGCGGGATCGTTGACCGCGTTTGTTATAATAGGTAACCATTTCAAGGAGATATCATGGCCACAACGACCACCCCGACCACCCCAGAAACTAAGCCGAAAGCAGCTCCAATTACGCTGACGCCCAACGCTATCAAGAAGGTGAAGGAGATTATGGCGCAACAGGATCCAGTTCCCGCTGGGCTGCGTGTCGGCGTCGTCGGGGGCGGCTGCTCTGGTTTTTCCTATTCAATGAGCTTCGAGAACAACGCCGGTCTGATGGACAAGACCTTCGATATGGACGGTCTCAAGGTGTACGTCGATGCCACCTCGGTCATGTACCTGCAGGGCTGCACCGTCGATTACGTGGAGACCCTCGAAGGAGCCGGCTTCAAGTTCGACAACCCGAATGTTAAGAGTACCTGCGGCTGTGGGTCGTCTTTTAACGTTTAGGGTGCAATCCCGATTCGGTTACAGCCTCAGCCCCAAAAGAGCTGAGGCTTTTTATTGCTGCGGACCTTGTTCAGGTGGAAACGACGATTGCGGCCCCTGTGGCTGGGGCTGCGAGGGTGTAGGCTGCATTCCTCCCGGAGAAATTGTTGCGCCCTGAGGCCCGAAAGGCGAGCTCTGGCCAAATGCTGAGCCCTGTGTTCCAAAAGGTGAGCTTTGCGTTCCAGGTTGGCCTTGCATGCCCTGCTGCAAACCCCCGGCCGACTGCAGGCCAGGCTGGTTAGGCGTCGAAAGCAGTCCCCCCGAGTCGCTAGTGGGATCGTAGATGAACTGCCACTGATAGTAATGCTCTTTCTTGTTAAACACGCGAATTGACTTCTCCTTGCTTAGGCTGGCGACTCCAACAATCGGCCCACCACCGAAAACTTTGTTTGAAAGCGAATCGCTTTGACTCGGCTGGCTCAAGACCTTTTGACTCGCGGTGCCTGCGTCAGTCCCTGCGCCCTGAACCTGGCTGCCCTCGGATGGCATTGGACCCGAGTCTTCGGGCGCGTTGGAACTACTACCGAAGCTGGAACCGGAATTCGCCGCGCTGAATACGCTCCCGCCGCTTGCTCCGAACGAACTGCCGTTAGAGAACGCGCTGCTGGTAGAAGGGCCTCCGAATTGTGATGTGGCAGCGAGGCCAGCTGCCGATGTGGCGCCGGCCAGGCCGGATCCGAATGAGGCTTGGACCTCACCCATGTGCAAAAGCTTGAAATCCTTTCCGGTGATCGGATCTTTGTATCGCTTGCGCAGAAAGCGGATATTGTTGGTGTTCTCCAAATCCTCAAGTTTCGTCGGATAGCGGCTAAACTTCTTGACGAAGTGTTTGATCGCCCGGGAGTACTGCACACCTCGGTGAATCAACTCGTCCTCGCGATCGCGCTTGATCTGCTGGCTGAGGATGGGCGCCATTGCCATCATGGCAATGGCCAGCAACGCGACGAAAAGGATCAGAGTCAGCAACACATAGCCAGGTTCCGTGCGGCTTCGGATCCGAAATCGTAATGGTGCGAGTAACTTCATTCAAACTGTGTTTCTGAGTATGGCAATTTTTAGTCAGTAATTGCCAATTGCCATCACCCTTGTGTCAGCGGAATACTTTGCCGGTTGTTGTTCAACACATCTTCAATTTCTACCGACATGGGATTGATGTGCAGGACCTTGTATCGGCGATCCACAATTTCGCCTTCGCCCGCGATGAAAACATCTTCTCCCTGGGAAAGAAAGACTTTTTTCGGTTCACCCGGTCCGCTTGCAAAACCGTAAAACTTCAGGTTGATGGGTGGAGGCGGGGGGGGGCCCTGAGGGATTTGCGCTTTTGGCTGTTCCACGACAGCCGGCGCAACGGGCTTCGGAATCTCTGCCTGGGCCAGAAAAATGTTTCTACCCCTGCCTTCGTATTTGGTCTTTTCGCTGAGGGCGAGCCAGTCATAGCGCAGCGTCGGGTCGATGGAGTGCGGTGCTGAGCTCGCTTTCTGCGTGCTTCTACTGCCAGGGGTCCGCGATCGCGCGGAAACTCGCGTGGTGTGAGCGGGCACGGTCGGCGCGGGAGTGCTGGCCACAGCAGGTATCGGAGAGGGCCCAGAGAACAGCATCCGTAACACCAGCACGGCTGCGATCCCCATCAACATAACCGCCGCGATCAGCTTATTTCGGTTTTCAGCGCCGATTTTCACCTACGCCACACCCGTCCTCAAGTAGGTCTCCATCTTCATCTGCAGTCGCACCACTCCGCCCTGCTCGCCACCGAGTTCGACACTGTCTACGAGGAAAAATGTCGGCGCACGCTCGAGCGAGTTGATGAAGCGCACCAGTTGCAGGTAGTCGCCGGCTAGGTCGGCTTCGACTTCCACCCGCTGCAAGCCAAGCACTTCCGTATCTTTCATCGAGTACTTGAAACTGCCGATCTTCACTCCATTTTCATTGGCTAGTTTGCCCAGGCTGTCCGAAATGTCAGAATCCTGGGCGGGGAAGCGCTTCTTGTAGAAATCGTCGATCTGTTGTTGGGCACCCGGAATCTTCTTGTCCAGACCGCGCAGCGGCGCGACCTCTCGCGTCTTCTGTTGCAGCTCCAGCCAAAGTTGCTGCATGTGCGTCTGACGGGTCGTTGCCGAGCCGATCAGCGGAGAAAAATACACCAGTATTGCGGCAATATCCAGAAGCGCCATGCCGGCGAGAGCAACCTTCACCTTACGTTTTGTATCTCTCAAATCCGGCATTACGGTGCGCTCTCCTGCGCAGTTTGGGTCTGAAGCTCCGGCACATAGATCGCGCTGATGTCGAGCTTCACCGTGTCTCCTTGGTTACCGCTGTTCGCACTCTCGGCAGTTTCCTGCTGAATTTCGGTCTGCCGAAAATGCTTGGAGGCCTCCATTTTCCGAACTAGCTCGAGCGCGCGTTCCCGGGAGTCTCCAGCAATAACCAGCTTGATCGCCAACTCGTTGTTGTTGGTGAGTTCCGGGTGGATGGAGACAACGTGAACCCGCGGCGGCATCACGTCCTCCAGGTTCTCAAACACACGGGTCCAGGAGAAGGCCTTGCGATAGAACAAGTCATTGAGAAACTGTGAGCGGTCGCGGGTATTCGCGTTCTGCGGTAGATTCATGAGCGCCTGCGCATCCGCTCTTTCTTTGTCACGCTCCGCAATCTGCTGCTCGTACTGACTGATCAGCGCCCTGTCTTTACGCGCGCCTAGCCAGGCGATGAATGTGAGATAGAGCAAAGCAATCGTGAGCAGACCAAGCGCAGCCATCGCTCCGCCCCACTGCAACCAGAAGCGCCGCGAATCCTCATAAGGATGAGTTGCGAGATTGATATCGAGACGCATCTAAGAAAGCAGTGCCCCCACCACTCCCGCCATACGCCACCTTGGGACTGAGCCAAAGCTCGATCCCAACTGCGCGGAGCTGACCAACTCGTGCACCGCAACTCCAGTTTGTGCGCTCAGCGCAGGAAAAGCAGCGGGATCGGCCAAGCCCGCCACAAAAATTTTTTCGAGGTTCAGGTGGTACGTATCCTGAAAGAACACAATGGAAGGGTAGACTTCTTCTCCCAACTGCTCTCCCGTGATCTTCGCGCCCCAGGCATTCTCCAAGGTGCGGAACAACAACAGCTGTTGCCCTTGCAGAATGGCAATACTGGCAGTGCGGGCATCGACCTTTACGACCATGGCGGGCTTCTCTGCCTTCGTCGCGCCAAGAGCCGCCAACATTGACGGCAAAACCACGCCGGGTGTGTAGCCGGCGTCGCGAAAAGCTGCTTCGTAATCTTCAATAACACTGGTCAAGGCCACCGCGGCGATGACACGTAAGCCGGTGGCTGCCGTTTGTGTGTGATATGAAACCTTGGCTTTTTCAACATCGAAGGGCAACGATTTCTTTAGCCGGAACCGAACTACTCCTTCGGCTTCCTCGCGATTCGAGGGAAGGGTTTCAAAATCCAGGATGGCGACGCGGACCACCGTATCCGGCAGCACGGCGATCACGTCGCGCGAGCGCCCGCTGACCGCGCCCAGGGTTTCGCGAATCGCTTTGGACACGCTGTTACGGTCTTTTAGGTTCGTTTCGGTGAGATCGGGAACCAAGCCACCGGGCGCCAAGTCACCGGCGGCACACACCTCGATCGTGTCCCCTCGTTCAGAAACCCGCCCTGCGAGCACCCGGTCAGCCGCAACTTCGCAGGCCAATTTTGGTTTAGATCGTGAGCCCATTTTAGACACTAATGCCTGCTCTTAGTAGAACGCTGGAATCCCAAGATTTGCAATATCTGGAAGGGCACTCAAGCCACTGGCCCAATGCCTAGCGGTTACTTTCAATGAAGGTAACTTTGTTGATCTCTTTCAGCGTGGTCAGGCCAAACCTGACTCGGTCGAGCGCAGATTCGCGGAGGAACCGCATTCCCTCCTCGCGCGCTGCGCGGCGGATCTCGGAAGTGGGCTTCTTCAACAGAATCATCTCGCGAATACGGTCGCTCAGATCCAGCAGTTCGTGAATCGCGGTACGACCACGGAATCCTGTACCCGCACATTCGATGCAGCCTTGCCCTTCGTAAAACGGCACCTTCGACCACTGATCAGGATCGAGCCCACTGGCTTCCAGGGTTTCGGCATCGTAATGCACCTGCGTCCGGCACGATTCGCAGATCAACCGCACCAGACGCTGGGCCAGGATGCAGTTCAGAGCGGAGACAAAATTGTAGGGCTCAACTCCCATGTTCAGGAACCGGCCAATCACGTCGACGACGTTGTTCGCGTGTACCGTTGTGAACACCAGGTGTCCGGTAAGAGCCGATTGAATGGCGATCTGCGCGGTCTCAGTATCGCGGATTTCGCCCACCATGATCTTGTCGGGGTCGTGACGCAAAATTGAACGCAGCCCGCGGGCAAAGGTCAGACCCTTTTTCTCGTTCACCGGGATCTGGGTGATGCCGCGGATCTGATATTCGACCGGATCTTCGATGGTGATGATCTTATCTTCATCGGTCTTTATCTCATTCACTGCCGCATAAAGCGTGGTGGTCTTGCCGCTGCCTGTGGGCCCGGTCACCAGAACCATGCCATACGGTTCTTTGATGTAGCGGCGGAATTTTCGCAGATCCTCGTCGTCGAAGCCGACAACGTCGAGTGTGAGCTTATGGAACTTTTCGCTCATCGACTCTTTGTCGAGTACGCGCAGCACGGCATCCTCGCCGTGGATCGAAGGCATGATCGACACGCGAAAGTCGATGGGACGTTCCGGTGTTCCGTACTTGACCCGGAAACGGCCGTCTTGCGGCACGCGACGCTCGGAGATGTCGAGCTCACTCATGACCTTGATACGGGAAATGATGGTGGAGTGATGCTCTTTTGCAATTGGCGGCATGGCCTGAGTCAGTACGCCGTCAATGCGGAACTTGATGCAGACCGAGTCGTCCCGCGTTTCAATATGAATGTCGCTGGCGCGCCGCTGCAGGGCCGTGAAAATTGTTGTATCGACCAGGCGAATAATCGGGCTTATGTCGCCTTGCGCAGTGAGGCGATCAATACTGATGCTCTCTTCAGTTCCGGCTTCATCTTCCCGAATGACATCCAGCGCAAACCCTTCGCTGGCATCTTCCAGAACCCGCTTGGATTGTTCGGTCTTCTTGAGAATTTCGCTGATTTGCCCGAGAGTGGAGACCTTAGTGATGATGCGCTTGCCCAACAGCAAGCTGATCTCGTCGATCATCATCAGCTGGCTGGGGTCCGCAATCGCAATCGCCAGGCGCCCGTCCGGGGTTTCTTCCAGCGGCACGAAGTTGTAGCGGAACATCAGGTGGACGGGAATCTTCTTGAATAAATCGTGATGAAGCTGGAAATTGTGGAGGTCGACAAATTGGCAGCGGTATCGGCGAGCAACGTCCTGAGCTTTGGCGAGTTCCTGGTCAGCGGCACCCGCGACCACACGCCCGCCGTTGCCCGCGCCCGCCAACGCTGTCTTATTGTCCGGTACTGTCGCCATTACAAACCTGTCTGCCTCAATCGTATAACCAACCCGAGCCGAAGTCTGTGCTGCTAGTGGATGCTGGAGCCCAACGTAAAAATGGGCAGATACAGCGAGATCAATATCCCGCCTACGAAAACGGCCATAATGATCAGAATCACGGGTTCGATCAGAGCCATAGCCGCACCCAACGCGGTTTGCACATCCTCCTCGTAAAACTCGGCAACCGAATTCAACATCGCCGGAAGAGCTCCGGTGGATTCGCCGACTTCAATCATCTCCACCGAAAGATCCGGAAACATATTTTGCTGCTCCAGACTCTTCGCCAACGCTTGCCCTTCACGGACATGCACGGCAGCATCTTTGATCCCGTTGAGGATGCGCCGGCTGCTCATGGAGGCGCCTGCGGTTTCCAGCGACGGCACCAGCGGCATCCCTCCCGCGAGCAAAGTCGAGAGCATGCGCGAAAAATTCGCTACTTGATACTTAAGCCACACATCCCCAAGCATCGGCATTTTCAGAATGCCGCGATCCACTGTCTCAGCCCCGCGATCGGTTCGCTTCCATTGCCACAACAACAACACCCCAATTACGACAGCGGCAACCACGATGGGCGCATATCTCTGGGCATGGGTGCCGACATTCAGCATGATGAGAGTAATAGTCGGCAGCTGAGCATCCATGTCCTGATACAGCTTGGCAAATTGCGGGACCACATAGGTGACCAGGAAAATCATCATTGCGAAAACTACTGTGACCAGCAGGGCGGGATAAACCATCGACACCGCCAACTTCTTCTTAAAGGTCAGCGCCAGCCGCTGGAATGCAATGTAGCGGTTGAGCACCTCCTCCATGTTGCCGCTCTTCTCGCCCGCCATCAGGGTCGTCGTGTAGATCTTGGGAAAAACCCCCTGCGCGGCAAAAGCGTCAGAGAGCAATTCGCCGCCCTTTACCCGGTCGCGGACATTCTGGAGAAGTGACTGCAGGTACGGGTTCTTCTGCCGCTTAATCAGGAGATCCAGCGACTGAAGGATCGGCAGCCCGGCCTTGATCAGGGTCAAAAACTGCTGATTGAAGATCAAGAATTGGCTTTGCTTGACCTTCCTCCGACGCCGTAGGGAAAGATCGCCCGAAAGCACCCCACGGGGTTTGACCCAATAGACCAGGAACCCCTGCTGCACAAATCGGTCACGGACCTCGGCCTCGGAATAGCCGTTTTCCACCTGCTGAAGCAGGTGACCGCGTTCATCGGCCACTTTAACCAGGAATTCCGGCATTAGTAATCAGTTACCCTGCGTCCCACCCAAGTCTAACATTCAAAACAGGCGACACTTTGTTAATTGGCGGTCAAAAGCATTCCGAGAGTAATGTATTCACCCGGGTCGCGAAGCTGCTCGAAGGAAAAGAGTTACTACTACTGCCCAAAGTTCTCATCGATCACTTCCACCCCGGTAGGGACGACAAACACGAACCGTGAGTCGGTGATTCCTACGTCCTCTTTGGGGTCCGTAAAACGGTACTCGGTCGTTGCGCCATCCGCCTGTTGAATTATGATGCGCGTGATCGAACTTTCCGGGGTGATTTCGAGCAACACCTCGCTCACGCGATCCGCCATTGCCTTGGGTGTCCCACGTAGGACAACATCACCAGGAGACAGCGGCGGAACATCCGGCGCCACGGACAAGCCCTGCAACTCCTTCTCCAACTTTGTCTTACCGAGCAATAACGCCAACGGCGAGCGCAGATCATCCAAATCTCGCATTAGCGTCCTGCGCACTTGCTGTTCGCCCGGAATGTAAAACCAGGCCTCCTTGCCGTCTCCCACGAACAGCTTTGCTGTAGGAGAACGGTATTCCCAGCGCATCTTGCCGGGTTTTTTCAGCCACAGAGTCCCTGATTCAGTTCGCTCGCTACCCGCCCCGGAATAGATTTCTGTGAATTCGCATTCAAGCGTATGCAGGTGGTTGTAATGGCGGTCAACGGCATCAGCGATGGCTTGGACGTCAGTGGCTGCCCGGCTCACACCCACGGCCAGCGCTAAGAATCCGAGACATATTGCGATGGAGGTTCGTTTCACAACGCACGAGGGAGGATTTCTGGTTTCATTTTACCTGTTCTGTGTGGCTCGCGCTGACCTCAGCCTCGTAGATTGAATATTGATGCGTTCCGCCAAGTTTGCGCAGCCACCTCTTGTCCGCTAGCAGGTGTTCCAGAAGAGGATTGTGATAAAGCAGGAAGACCGGCCGAGGATCATCTTTCACGGAGCGCTCGAGATTCGCAAGCAGATTTGCCAATCCAACTTCGGGCAGTGGGTTAAACAAAAACACGATCAGCGACTCGGAAGGGAAAACGAACTCACGCGCATCACCACAAAGCGTCTCAATTTCAAAGCAGCGCTGCGAATCGTTCTTGTATCTACGGATGTTCTCTTGGGCAACTTGATTCAGGTCTGGCAGAAGTTCGATGCCGATGATCTTTCGAAACGGGTAGTCGGCAGCCATCAGCAAAACCCGACCCTTACCCGAGCCAATGTCAACGAAAACAAAACGACGAAAATCGATATCGAGCTTGTCCATCATTTCGTGAAACAGGGCGGGATCAGTCGGCTGATACGGTGAGTGGAGAAGGCCCAGGAATCGATTACGCCAACCAACTGTCGCGCTGGTCGTGTCTACGCGATGTTCCCAATCAAAATCAACGTCACCGTAGCGCTGGCGGCGTCGATCGGGCATGGACTCACGCAGGAACTGCGAAAGAATGGCCACCAACTCGGCAATTGCCGTTAGCACGCCACGTTGCTCGGTTTGATCTCGGAACCACTCCAAAAAGCTGAGGCCGAGACTGGGCAGAGGCTGCGGCAAGCGGCTTTCGACCTGGAAACTAGGATGACCCGAGGTCAGAAGGCCGAAACCTCGGAGGCGGTGCAACGTACCCCGATGGGAGACCCTTCGTGATGAAAGGGAAGTCGTCCGGATCACGAACTTCTACTTGTCCGTCTGCAGTCAACTTGTAGGGTTGGCCGAGCGGATCTAATGGCAAGGCTCTAAGCAGGCCCGCGGCCTGCAGGTCGAAAAAGTTCGAGGGCAGCTGGCCGGCTTTTTGATGATACACAGAAATCAGCTTTTCAAGATTCGTGACATCCTCATCTACCTGGAGTGCCCGCAAATGCGCAATTGCATTCGCGCGGACGTTAGGATCTTTGGAGCTTTGGTATGCCGTCGTCCACATCATTTGAGCCATCTGCAACTCGCCGGCGTGTTGAGCCATCTCGGCTGCCATCACTCTAAGAGACGGGTGGGCATCCGGTACCCTGGCACCGCGAGCAAATGCGTCAGCCGCCTCACCGTAGTCCTTGAGTTCGGTGTAATAGATGAAGCCAAGGTTGTAATAGAGTTTCCAGTCGTTGGGATTATTACGTATACCGTATTCCACCAACTCAATTGCCTGTTGTGCCATGCCAGCTCCGTAGGGCGGCTGAGGAGCCAGGAAGTTGGCGCCAAATTCGTAGGCAACTGTAAGCTGCGGATCCAGGACGGTCGTAATTTGTAGAAGAGGCGCGAGCAATTGGTAATCGCGCGCGCCCTCGTGATGTTTCGTCCCGAAATATTGCACGACGCGCGTCCAATAGACATCCGCTAGCAGGCCATCGTAGCCAAGACTCAATCGCTTGACCACTTTCGGGGACGGAACGTAAAGCACTTCATCCCATTCCGTTTGGCTGCGGATGCGGTCGAGGTGATGTACAGCAACCGCGGATATTGCCAGGCAGACCAGAAGCAGGACAGCAGCAATCGCCGTGATTCGTCCACCAGGCTTCATTTCAGGTTTCTACGCTCGAAAATCAACACCGAACCGCAGACTGCCATTGCGGTATAAACGAGGGCGTAGCAGGTGTTGGTGAGAATAAGTTGTGTGCTGACCGCTTGCTGATGGGCCACCGAACTGATCAGGTTAAGCGACGACAGATTCGGCAGCAAGTACGCAGCACCGGTAGCCAGCCAACGTGACAGTCCTGCCGCCATCGCCCCGAAACCCCGCAGGTCCTGGGCGAAGCTTCCAATGATGAAAAGCGAAAACGTAAACACCGCCGATAGCAGTGGAGACGAGAAGGAAGAAAAAAGCAACGCAATCGCGGTCATCATCAAGAACTGCAAGATGATGAAGTACAGGGCTATGCCGATCCACCCATCTGCGGCTTGAAAGCCGTGGGTCACGTAGAGGAGGGCAGCAAATACGCCGATCGCCATAAAAAACGTATTCACTACCAGCGTTCCCGCCAAGCCCAGGAACTTTCCAACAATGAACTCCCAGCGGCGCACCGGTCTGGCCAGAACTGTGTACAAAGTGCGCTTCTCGATTTCCTTCGACACCAGACTGATCCCGATGAATATGGCAATCACCACGCCGAAAAGCGAGACTGCGCTGAGCCCCAGGTTCACCACCACCAAACGCTCGATGCCAATCGAAATCTGTCCCACCAGGATCGCAGCCGCGGACATCAACAGTGCGAAGGCGATCAAGTTGTACAGAACACGGTCGCGGACTGCCTCACGGAAGGTGTTGAAGGCGATACAGGCGATCCGGTTACTCACGAAAGCACCCCTGCTGCAGTTTGCGACACCTGTACCTTTCGGACAAAGTATTCTTCCAGCGACGTTCGCACAGGTGTTACGGAAATAATGCGCAAACCTTCCTTCCTCACGGCATCAATGGCCGCATCCTGGTTGGCCTCGCGAACTACGGCCCGAACCGTATCACCGACTGGGTGGCACTCCGTGGTGAGTGCGGTTAGCGCCGCCGGTATTGAGTTCCCGTGCCACACGATTTCTACGTTGCCCTCCACCGACGAAGTGAGATCTTCAACCGCACCCACCCCTCGCAGCTCGCCCTGGTGAATGATGGCGACACGATCACAGAGAGACTCGGCATCGGACAGGATGTGCGTGGAGAAGAAGACCGTCTTCCCCTGCTGCTTCAGTTCCTCCATCAAGTCACGAACTTCGCGGCGGCCTATTGGATCGAGCCCGGACATCGGCTCGTCGAGGAAGAGCACCTTGGGATCGTGAAGGATGGCTTGCGCAATGCCAACCCGCTGCAGCATGCCCTTGGAGAATTTTCGCAACTGTGTTCCGGCGGCGTCATTCAAACCCACCCGGGCCAGCATCTCCTGCACTTTGCGTGAGCGTTCGGTAGCCGCGACTCCAGAAAGCTGTGCATAGTATTCCAGCAGTTCTCTGGCGGTCAGATAGTCATAGAAGTATGGCTGTTCGGGCAAGAAGCCGATCTGGGATTTCACAAGCGGATGACTGATTTCCATGCCCAGGATGCGTGCAGAGCCGCTGGTGGGAAATGTTAGACCCATGAGGAGCTTCAACGTTGTAGTCTTGCCTGCGCCGTTCGGCCCAAGAAAGCCAAAGATCTCCCCGTCCTCTACGCTCAAATTCAGCGGCCGCAGGGCATGTTTAGGGCGCTTGCGCCAGAAGCCCACTGAGTAGGTCTTTTCCAGACCCAAAATTTCGATTGCAGCCATTGCGGGAGAAGCGGATTGCCGCTCAATCAGATAGATTATATGGAATTGGGTGCAGCCCGGTGAGGTTACGAAGGTAAACAGAGCGGTAGAATTGCTAAGTTCTCTGGCCCACTCGAAAGGCGATCGTTACTGCAAGGCTGTTTGCTTGCCGCAATTGGCATCGCTGCCTTGGACCGCCGCGGGATTTTCAAACCGGATCACGGCATCCGTCGACGCACAGAATCCTCGCACTCCGCTTTCATTCACCAGGGCGGGCGTGGCGTCTATTTCGTACGTGACATTTATGCCTCCCGCAGTAGTAACGACGGGATTCGTGAAATAGTAGCCGCTCTTTGGTGCGTTGCCCGGAATCGCGTTGGACAATACCCAGTCAAGCAAGCAGGCGTTCGTTGAAGTTGGGGTCGCGGCGCAGCCAGCGCTGGAAGCTGGCCCTAATGCGGCCAACGTCGAGGCATATCCCACGGTTGGGTAAGTGGAGCTGTAGGAAGTCTGAGCGCTGCTGATCGTGCGCAAGGACTGGACCGCTGAGGATTCGTTTGCTGCAATCTTCGAGCGCAGCAGGTTTGGGATCGCAATGGCTGCGATGACCAGAATGATTGCCACCACGATCAGGAGTTCGATAAGCGAGAACCCCTTCGGATTTCCGGGCCGCGTTCTTGTTCTCAACATCTCGGCTCTCCCTCGTAAGATTAGAGCACGTTAATAACCAACGCGGGTTTCCAATATCACGAACTACTTATGCACGTTGTGTGACGCGAGGTTGCCCTTGTACCAAATCGGAGATGACACTTTCTGTCAATTTTTGTTCCTAAAACAAAGGGAGCAACGGATTGCTCCGTTGCTCCCGGCTTGTACCCTCCCCCAGGTACTTCGCCAAACTTCTACTG
>Ga0187780_10002296_pt1 | contig 14386 bp, 12 predicted proteins | sample 1015_Q2_SP10_20__FD_132429 | JGI IMG/M metagenome (GOLD analysis project Ga0187780, IMG submission 132429) | Tropical peat soil microbial communities from peatlands in Department of Meta, Colombia - 1015_Q2_SP10_20_MG | ecosystem: Environmental > Terrestrial > Soil > Wetlands > Peat | place... | reverse complement strand
GCGGCCGAGCCGAAATCCCAGAGATGCGGCTCAGCATCGCCCGCCAAAAGCGCGTAGCGCGTGAACTTGTCGCGCGCCCAATTGCCGATCACGGTCGAGGTGATGTAGCGAATGTTGTACTGGTCGAAGACGAGGAGCGCGCCCAGCCCCGAGCGCGCCAGAGCCTGCCGCGTGCGCCCCAGGCGATAGCGATGCAGGCGGCGGAAATCGATGCGCTCCTCGAAGTCAACGGCCATCGGCCCGAGCGCCATGATCGGGCGCTGCCAGTCGTGGCGCGGATCGATATCGGCCGCTTGAACGATCTTCGGCTCGGGCGGTTTTTTCGTCGCCATGGCTCCTCCCTCGGCCGCGCGACGTTGCAGGACATGCGCGAACCTGTCAACTTAAGGCCGGTCCGAACGCGCGCGAATGCGCGCTGCCTTTGGGGAGGATGCGATGGGCTTGGCGAGGATTCTGCGGCGGACGGCATGCGCCGCCGGCGTCTTGGCGCTCGCAGTGGCGGGCACCGCGGCGAAGGCCGACTCGATCCCGCCGGGCGGCCAGGGCGAGCATGTGAAGGTGATCGGATTCTCCGGCCTCGGCGGGCATTTCGGCGGCTTCAAGATCGCCATCAAGCACACCGCCAACGGCAAGTGGTATCTCTATTCCGGGCAATCCTTCGATCAGGGCTGGAGCATCGTCGACGTCACGGACCCGGCTCATCCGCGCTATGTGAAGTTCATCCCCTTCAAGACCGACGACAAGAGCATCATCACCTCGCAGGTGACGCTGCACGACAATCTGATGCTCACCTCGCTCAACAGCTTCACGCCGCAGAAAATCCCGCTGCCGGCGGTGCTGCTCTGGGACATCAGCGACCCCGAGAATCCGAAGCAGGTCGGATCCTGGCAGGGCGGCGACACCGGCGCGCACCGCAATTCCTATCCGGGCGGCAAATACGCCTATCTCTCGACCAGCTATCCGGGCTTCAAGGGCAACATCATGGTGATCCTCGATGTGAGCGATCCCGCGCACCCGAAGGATGTCGGCAAATGGTGGCAGCCCGGCCAGAAGGACGGCGAGCCCGCGGTCGACTATCCCGAGGGCTTCCACGGCCCGGTCAATGTGAGCCCCGACGGCAAATGGGCGACGCTGCCCTACACGCCCGATCTCGTGAATCTCGATATCAGCGACCCGACGAACCCCAAGCTGCTCGGCAAGGTGCATTTCACCGATCCGTTCGCCAGCGTCGGCATCCAGTCGGTGCATTCGGTGCTGGCGCTTTGGGATCGCAAGCTCGCCTATGTCAGCTCGGAAGCGCAGAAGGGCGAGTGCAAGGATTTCGGCATGAACTTCGCGGGGATGGTCGACAACAGCGACCCGACCAAGCCGCAGCTCATCTCGATCTTCCCGACGCCGCGGCCGCCAAAGAACGCGCCCTACAAGGATTTCTGCGACAAGGGCGGACGCTTCGGCCCGCACAACACCAGCCAGGAGATCCATAACCCCGCCATCCAGAAACCGGGCAATCTGATCGATGTGGCGTGGTTCAATGCCGGTTTGCGCGTCTTCGATATCAGCGACCCGCGCCTGCCCACCGAGGTCGCCTATTTCATGCCGCCGGAGCGCCCCGGCCTCAAGGAGCAGAGCGGCGCCCATGCCTCGCCCATCAACTGGAGCGAGGAGATCGCGGTCGACGCGCGCGGCAACATCTATATGAACGACGACAAATGGGGCCTCTGGATCATGCGCTACACCGGCAAGGAGTCGGGCAAGGTCGCGGCATCGAAGTAGCGGCTGCGCCGCTCTATTCGGCCGCTTCGTCGCGCCGGTACCAAGGGAGATGGCGCCGCGTCGCGTGATTGACGAGCGCGTCGAAGCCCACGCCGAAAGCCGCGAGCAGCAGCACGGCGACGAAGGCCTCGTTCTGGTGGAACGTGCGCGAGTTGAAGAGGATGAAATAGCCGAGGCCCGGAATCGCGGTAAAGAATTCGGCCACCACCGCGCCGATCAGCGCGCGCCCGCCGGCGAGGCGCAAGCCCGCGAGCAGGTAGGGCGTCGAGGCGGGCAGCACGATCTCGAAGAGGATGCGCCAGCGCGGCGCGCGGAAGGCGGATGCGACCTCGATATAGTCGCGCGACACCGATCGCGCGCCTTCCGACGCGTTGACGATGACCGCGAAGATCGCGGCGAACACGATCGTCCAGAAGCGCGCCGCGGCGCTGTAGCCGAACCACAGCGACAGGAGCGGCAGGATCACGATCATCGGCATCGCGTTGAAGCTGTTGATCCAGAGCCGCAGCAGCCGGTCGGCGAGGAGGCTGCGTCCCATGAGCACGCCGATCGCCGTGCCGAGCACGACCGCGGCCACCAGCCCCTCGGCGGTCGCGGCCAAGGTGATCCAGGTCGCCTTCAGGAACGCGCCGCTCGACAACACGGTCGGCAGCACCGCGATGATTCCCGACGGCGTCGCGATGAAGCTCGGCGCATAGAGCCGCGCGACCAACTCCCAGAGCCCGAGGATGCCGATACCGGCGGCAAGGCGCGCAACTGCGGCGCCCGAGGGACGGACGGCGAGGATTGGCGCAGGCGAGGCGATCGTGGTCGTCAATGGCGCCAGCGCGCGAAATGCGCCTCGAGCATCGCGCCGAGGCGCGTCAGCCCGATGCCGAGGAGGCCGATGATCAGCATCGCGGCGAAGACGCCCGCCGTGTCGAAGCTTTGCGACGCCGTCATGATCAGCGCGCCGAGGCCCGAGGCGCTCAGGAAGAATTCCGCCGCGATCATGCCGACAAGGGCGCGCGCGATCGCCTGGCGTACGCCGGTCATCGCGTAAGGCAGGGTGTAGGGCAGCATCACCTCGCGCCACAGCGCCCATTCTCCGGAGCGGAAAGAGCGCGCGACCTCGATGAGCTCGGGCCTGATGCTGCGCGCACCCTCGAGCGTGTTGTAGAGGATCGGGAAGAGCGCGAAGAGGAAAACGACCAGCACCTTGGGCGCGAAGCCGAAGCCCATGAGCGACAAGATGAAGGGGATGAGCGCGACCATCGGAGTCGCGTAGAGGATCATGATGTAGACGTCGAAGGCCTCGCGCAGGAGTCGCACACGCGCAAGCAGGAGCCCCAGCGGAATTCCTGCGGCGATTGCCGCCAGGAACCCGGTGGTGAAGATCGAGAGCGAGCTCAGCGTGTCGGCGACGAGCTTGCCGCTGCGAAAGAGTTCGCCCAGGCGCAGCAGGGTCTCGCTGAGCGGCGCCATGAATGCCGCGCCGGTGTTGCGCCCGGCAATCTCCCACAGCGCGAGCCCGCCGAAGAGGCTCACGAGGAAAGGCCCGTGCCGCGCGAGCACGGCGCGCAAGAGCCGTGCTCCGCTCGCGGGAAGATCGAGCCGCGATGAAACCGACATCTATTTCTTGTCCACCATCGCCAAGGCGTCGTGCCAGATCGACGGGTCGACGAGCTGGGCATAGGTCGGCGGCGTCTTGCCTTCCTTGATGTTGCCGCTCTTCTCCTGCTCCGCGATGTAGCCTTCGAGCTGCTTCTGGTTCATGCCGTCATTGTCGATCGCCCAAAGCCCGTATTTGAGATAGCCGTGCAGCGCGCCCAGCGCGATTTCATGGCTCCGGCCGGTGACCTCCGCGATCGTCGCGACGCGGTCCTCGTTCTTGGGATCGGCCATGAAGCGCGCAGCGGCGATGAGGCCCGCGACCATGCGCACGAAGCCGTCGCGCTTTTCGGCGAGCCGGTCCTTGCGCGCGATGATGAGGTCGTTATGGGCGTTGGGATCGGTCTCGAGGAGCGCTTTGATCACCGCCACCTTCTTGCCGCGGCTTTCGATATCGGGCACGTCGTCGAGGTGGAGGATGGCGTAGCTGAGCTGGCCCGCGATCATCGCCTGCGACGAGTTGGAACCCAAAGCCACTTGCTGCACATCGTCGAGCGCCATTTTGCAGCCGCCGGCGAGGATCTGCTTCAGCGCGATCGAGCGCGCGCCGCCGGGCGTGTCGATGCCCACCTGCTGGCCCTTCACGTCGGCGCAGCCCGCCTTGGCCGTGTCGGTGGTGTCGAGCTGGAAATCGGGCCGCGGGAAGCCGTAGATCCCGACGAGATTCACATTGGCGTTGGCGATCTGGCTGATGATGAGCGCCGTCAGCGACATAGAGGCGTCGATATCGCCGGCGACCACCGCGCGCGCCGCGGCGGTCCCGTTGTCGAATTGTCGGAGCTCGACATCGGCGCCGTATTGCTTGAAGAAGCCCTGCTCTTGCGCAACGAAGGTGATGATCGAGACGAAAATCGGCGGAATGCCCGGCGGCGCCAGCACGATTTTCGGCGCGTCGGCAAAGGCGGGGCCTGCGAGTATCAGGCCGAGCGCGGCGGCGAGTACGGTTTTTCGGGTCATTTTTCTCCTCCCGGCTTCTTGTCCTTGATCTTCATGAGCCTGAGCCCTCGAGCTGGAACTCGGCCTTGCGCGCCTCGCCGGCCAGGGTCGACCAGACGAGCTCGCGCAATTCGGAAAACCGCGGCAGGCTCAAGGTTGCGCGGCTCCGCGGCCGCGGCAAATCGATTACGATGTCCTGATCGACGCGGCTCGGCCGGCCTTTGAGGACGACCACGCGGTCGCCCATCAGCACCGCCTCCTCGATCGAATGGGTGACGAACAGCATGGTGGTCGGGCGCCGCTCCCAGATCCGCAGCAGCTCGAATTGCAGGATCTCGCGCGTCTGCGCATCGACCGAGGCGAAGGGCTCATCCATGAGAAGAACGCTGGGCTCGATCGCGAGCGCCCGCGCGAGGCCGCAGCGCTGCTGCATGCCGCCGGACATCTGATAGGGATAGGCGTGCTCGAAGCCGCCGAGCCCCACGAGTCCGATGAATGCCGGCACGCGCGTCGTGATCTCGGCCGTCGCGACCGCCGCCATGCGCAAGCCATAGGCGACGTTGTCGTAGACCGTTTTCCAGGGGAAGAGGCCGAAATGCTGGAACACGACGCCGACGCCGGCCGGCGGCTCGGTCACGCGGCGGCCATCGATCGCGACTTCGCCCTCGCATGGGATGAGCCCGTCGATGCAGCGCAGGAGCGTGGTCTTGCCGCAGCCCGAGGGCCCGACCAGGGCCACGATTTCGCGCGCGCGGACCTCAAGATCGATTCCGGTGAAGACGGTGAGCTGGTCGTAGCGCTTGGTGAGGCCGCTGACGCGGATATGGCCCGAGACGTCGGCGGTCTGCCCCGTCCCGGTCATTCGGCGGTCGAGACCGTTTTTCGCTTCGCAGGGGCGCGCTGCCGCGCCCAGTAATCGGCCGCTTCCTTGCTGCGTTCCTGCGCCTCGGCGGTCTCGAAGCCCGGCGCCATCGAGGCGGAGGTGCCGGCCAGCACCTGGTGATGCTCGATGTTGAGCGTCTTGAGCCAGCGCTGCTGGCCCATGGTGATGGCGACGAAATAGCCGAGCTCGACGATCTGCGCCTCGGTGAAATGGCGATCGAGCCGTTCCCACAGCGCGTCGCCCGTCTCGAGGTCCCAGGTAATCGCCTCGGCATAGGCGAGGGCCGCCTTCTGACGGTCGTCGTAGCGGGAAGAGTGCTCGAAATCGAGCAGGTCGCGGTAATCCGCCTCCTTGAGGCCCTGCCGCGCCGATTTCACCGAGCGCTGGTTGCCGCAATACTCGCATTTCACCGAATGCGAGACATAGACGCGGCAAAGTTCCTTGATCGCGTGATCCATCACGCCGTTGCGGAAGACGCCGTCCCACGTCTCCGCGAAGGAACGGAACGCCGCCGGGACATGGGCGCGGATCGCCTGACTCTCGGGCCGGGGCGTGCCTTCACGCCGGCAGCGCTCGAGCTCTGCGAGCATCGCGGGATCGGTGATGGTCGCAGGGTCGACGTAGCTGATGCGCTGCTTGCCCATGGCGCTCCCCGCTCATGCTTCAGATTTTCGGCAGCATTGTGCGGCGTTGCCCGCGCCCAGGCAACCGCAATCCCGGACGACGGTTAGCGGTCGAGGAAGCCCGCGAGACGGCGGTCGGGCCCGCGCTGGCTCAGCTTCTTGAGCGCCTTCGCCTCGATCTGGCGGATGCGCTCGCGCGTGACCTGATATTTTCGGCCGACCTCTTCGAGCGTGTGTTCCGCGGCCTGGCCGACGCCAAAGCGGAGGCGCAGCACATCCGCCTCGCGCGGCGTCAATCGCGCCAGGGCCTCTTCGGTCGCCTGCCGCAGCTCGGCCGCAGCCGCGGCCTCGAGCGGGATAACCGCCTGCTCGTCGATGAGGAAGTCGCCGATCGTGGCATCACCATCCTCGCCCACGGGCTGGTCCATGCTGACCGGATCGCGCACGAGCTCGAGCACCGTGCGCAGCTTCGCAACCGGCGTGCCGAGGCGCTCGGCGAGCTCAGGCTCGGTGGGCTCGCGGCGCAGCTCGCCCGCGAGACGCCGCTGCGCGCGCAGAACGCGCCGCACCTCGTCCGCGAGATGCGCCGGAATGCGAATGAGATGGCCCTGATCGACGAGCGCGCGCGAGCAGGCCTGGCGGATCCACCAGGTCGCATAGGTCGAGAATTTGTAGCCGCGACGCCAATCGAATTTCTCGACCGCGCGCATGAGGCCGATATTTCCTTCCTGCACGAGATCCATGAGCGGCAAGCCGCGATTGACGTGGCGGCGCGCGATCCAGGTGACGAGCCGCAGGTTGGCGGCGATCATCTGCTCCTTGGCGCGCTCGGCCTCGCGCGTCCCGCGCTGCAATTCGAGCGAGCTCGCGCGGAATTGCTCGAGGGTCTGGCCCGATTCCGCGATCATCGTCTCGATTTCGTCGACGATCGCCTTGGCCCCGGTCGCATGCCGGCCGAAGAAGGCGCGCCACGCCGTCACGCGCCGGCGCCGCGCCGAGTTGTACCAGGTCTTGGCGCTGCCCGCGGCGCGATAGGTGTCGATGAAGTCCTGGCGCGCGACGCCGGCCTGCATGGCCAAGCGCAGCAAGCTGCCCTCGAGCTCCATCAGGCGGCGGCTCAACTCCTTGACGCGATGCGCGAGCTTGTCGACCTCGGCGGGCTGCAGCACGATCTCCGACAGCGCCGCGGCGAGCGCCTTCGGCCGGCCGCGGCCAGCCTTGATCGCGCGCGCGAACACCTCGTTCACGTCAGGGCGTAGTTCGGCCTCGAGCTGGGTTAGGGCGGACGCGGTCCCGGTGTCGTCGATCGGGGCTTCGGTGTCGCCCTTCAAGCGCTGGCGCGTCGCCGAGAGATCGACGATGTCGCGCAACAGGATCGTGTTCTTGGCCAGGCCCTCGCGCCACTGCTTCACGGCGCGGCGCAGAAGCTCGCCCCAGCACAGGGCGGCGAGCATGGCGGCCCGCCCCGCTTCGATCCGTTGCGCGAGTTCGACCTCCTGCTCGCGGGTCAGCAGATCGGCAACAGAAATCTCGCGCAGATAATGCTGCATCGCGTCGCCGGAACTCGGATCCGCAGCAAGGTTGCCGCGCGGAAGATCTTCGACCGCGACGCTGGTCTCGTCGTTCATATTCCCCGCCGGTTCAGCCGTTTGACCCGGCTGATCTGTGCCTTCGGCGCCGGCGTAATTGGCCCGCATTTGGTCTTGCTCGCACACAAAACGGATGGTGGCACCGGCCAAGAACGGCCGACCACCTCGCATCTTCGCACAATATTGGTGCCGGCCGCACCTGTTTTAAGAGAGGCGCGAAAAAATGTTGGATTTCAGGCGGTTGACCCCGGGTTTCGGGCTCTCCAAGCGGTCAGGAACCGATTTGTCGCAGCCGCGGCTCGAAGGGCGCGTTCGACCGCGGGAAGCGCCCGGTCCCGGGCCACGGGCGTCTCGACGTCGATGACGATTCCGGTCGGGACCGCATCGAGGAGATCGAAGAGCGGGAGCTCGCCATCGCCCGGATAAAGCCGCGAGGTCAGCGACTCCGCCCGCAGCGCGAGGCCCGGCGACAGGCGCAGCGGCGCGTCGCACAATTGCACATAAGCGATCCGCGCCGGGTCGATCGCCGCGACCGCTGCCGGCGTCCCGCCGGAGCGGGCGAGGTGCAGGGCGTCGATCAAGAGGCCGAGATTGGCGCCGCCGCTCTCCACGAGCCGGCGCGCCTTGGCCAGGGAGTTGACCTCGGTATAGGGCATGAGCTCGAGCGCCAAACGAAGGCGGAAAGAGGCGGCGGCCTCCGCGAGCGCGTGCAAATGCGCGGCAAGCCGCGGTTCATCGGGGTCGTTGCCGACCACGAGGAATTGTTCGACGCCGAGGCGCGCCGCGACCTCGAAGGCGGGAAGCGCCGCCTGCAGCGCGAAATCGGGCTGGATCCAGATCCCGGTGGCGGCGAAGAGCGTGACCCCGGTATCGGCGCAAGCGGCAGCGACCGCGGCGATCAGCGGCCGGTTGCCAATGAGCGAGACCACCGGCGCGGCGCCCGGTGAGCCCGTGACGCGCAGATCGGCCGACTGGAATCCGGCCTGATGAGCCGCGGCGATGAGCTCGGGCGGGTCGACCTCGTTGATCGTGACCGGTGCGAGCGACAGGCGATTCATGACATCATCCGATGATTTCCACGCGCTTTTCGATACATTTCCGCACCATCCTCCGCCGGAGTCTACATGAAGCGCAGCACCGACCGCATCCTCACGACGCATACCGGCAGCCTGCCGCGACCCGAGGACCTCATCCGCGCGATGTTTGCGAAGGAGGAGGGCGTCGCGGTGGAAAAGGGCGCGCTCGCCGAGCGCATCCGCACGGCCGTGGAGGAGACCGTGGCGAAGCAGGTCGCCGCCGGAATCGACATCGTCAATGACGGCGAGATGAGCAAGCCGTCCTACGCCACCTACATCAAGGACCGGCTCGCCGGATTCGGCGGCACGAGCAACAGCTTCGTCTATCAGGACCTGGTCGATTTCCCATCGCTTGCGCGCAAGGTCTTTGGCGATCCCGGGCGTTCGCGGCGCAAGACGCCGGCCTGCAACGCGCCCATCGCGCTCAAGGACCGCGCTGCGGCCGCAACCGATATCGCGAATCTCAAGGGCGCGCTGAGCCGATCGCCGGCGAGCGAGGGCTTCTTGACCGCGGCCGCGCCCGGCCTCATCTCGCTCTTCTTCCGCAACGACCATTACAAGAGCACCGAGGAGTACCTCTACGCCATCGCCGAGGCGATGCGCCCCGAATACGAGGCGGTGGCCGCTGCGGGCTTCGTCCTCCAGCTCGATTGCCCCGACCTCGCCATGGGCCGCCATATCCAGCACGCGGATCTGAGCCTCGAGGAGTTCCGGCGCGCGGCGCACCTCCATGTCGAGGTGCTGAACCACGCGGTCGCGCGGATCGCGCCGGAGCAGATGCGGATGCATCTCTGCTGGGGCAATTACGAGGGACCCCATCACTACGACGTGCCGCTCGAGGCGATCATCGACCTCGTCTTCGCCGCGCGGCCCGCCGCGATTTCCTTCGAGGCCGCCAACCCCCGCCACGCGCATGAATGGGCGCTCTTCGAGCGCGTGAAGTTGCCCGAAGGCAAGCTCCTCATCCCGGGCGTGATCGAGTCGAAATCGAATTTCATCGAGCACCCCGACCTCGTGGCGCAGCGCATTGCACGCTACGCCCGGCTGGTCGGCCGCGAGAACGTGATCGCGGGCACGGATTGCGGCTTCGGCACCTGGGTCGGCCAGGCCGCGGTCGACCCCGATGTGGTCTGGGCGAAGCTCGCCACCCTCAAAGCGGGCGCGGACCGCGCCAGCCGGGGCTGAGAGCTCACCGGCGCCGGCCGGAATCGCCAGTTTTTCCTTGGGTTTCAAGCAGTTTCGTTAATCGCCCATTAAGCCGGGTGCCGCATCATTTTGCCCGTCATTAAGGCTATTCGGGGGTCGGGCGGTGACGAGGTTGACGCGTTGGGCTCACTTCATTGGGTCCCGATCCGGCCAGGGCTTCATCCTCTTCGTGTGCCTCTCACAGCTCATCGCGGCGGGCGTGGGCTACGGCTTCTACACCCAGAATCTGGGCTGGTTTAAGGAGCACAAGAGCGGAGAGGAAATCACCGCGCTGCGCCTCGTCGACGCCTTCGTCAACAATTACGCGATCCTGCGCGGCCAATTCGGCAGCGACGCGCCGGTTCCGGCGACCTTCCGCGCGGATTCCATCACCGCCTTCAACAAGGCTCAAGGCGCGGAGAGCGAGCTGCAGCTGCAATGGGTTGGCGTGCCCAACCGCGAGATCAAGACTGCGCCCTCGGATCCGGCCATGGCCGCGACGATCAGCACCCTGGCGGCAGCGAGCGCACCGGCGCCGGTGACACGGACGCTCGTCCTCGGCGACCAGGAAGTCCTGCGCACGATCTATCCCTCGGTCGCGCGCGAGCAGGCTTGCGTCGACTGCCACAACAAGATCCAGACCGGCAAGGCCCCGTGGCATTTGAACGACGTCATGGGCGCCTTCGTGATCGACGTCCCGATGGCGTCCTTCACCTCGAGCAACCTGCGCGAGGCTTTCGCGCTCGCCCTGGCGGTTTTCGCGGCGCTCGCCGCCGTCGGCCTGTTCTTCGCGCGCTCGCAGTATAAGAACTCGCTTGCCCGCGACGCCGCCGAGGCCGATCTCGCCGACAGCGAGATGCGGTTTCGCGACTTCGCCGAGGCCGCCTCGGACTGGTTCTGGGAGCAGGACGAGAATCTCCGCTTCATCCGCTTCTCGGGCAGCGGCCGGTCGACGGGAATCACCAGCACCAGCGACGTCGGCAAGACCCGCCACGAGACCGTGAAGCTCGGCGTCAGCCCCGAGCAATGGGCTGCGCATGACGCCGACCTCGCCGCGCGCCGGCCGTTCCACAATTTCCGCTTCCAGCGCGCGCTGCCCAATGACGAGAGCCGCATCCTCCATGTGAGCGTTTCGGGCAAGCCCGTCTTCGACGCGAACGGGCGTTTCCGCGGCTATCGCGGCGCGGGCCGCGACATCACCGCCGAGGTCGCGGTCGAGACCGAGCTGCAGCGCCGCGTCGAGGAGCGAACGGCCGCGCTCAAGGCGGCGCAAGGGGAGCTCTTGCGCAAGGAGCGCCTCTCGGCGCTGGGCCAGCTCACCGCGACCATGGCGCACGAGCTGCGCAACCCCTTGAGCGCGATCCGCAACACGCTCTTCTCGGTCAAGGAGACGGCGGCGGCGAGCGGCGTCGACCTCGCCCGTCCCCTGGGACGCGTCGAGCGCAGCGTCGAGCGCTGCGACCGCATCATCAAGGACCTGCTCGACTACACCCGCATCAAGGACCTGCACCGCAACGCGCTCGCACCCGATCCGTGGGTCGGCGAGGTGCTCGACGAGCAGAAGCTGCCCGAGGGCGTGGCCCTCATCCGCCAGCTCGACGCGAAATGCCTGGTCGCGATCGACACCGAGCGCATGCGTCGCGTCATCATCAACCTCCTCGACAACGCGGCCCAGGCCATGGCCGACCGCGACGGTCCGCACCGCATCACGGTCAGCACGGCGGTGGCGGGACAATCCTTCGAGCTCAAGATCGAGGACAACGGCGCCGGCATTCCGGCCGATGTCCTGCCGAAGGTGTTCGAGCCGCTCTACAGCACGAAGAGTTTCGGCACGGGGTTGGGATTGCCGATGGTGAAGCAGATCGTCGAGCAGCACGGCGGCACCATCGCGATCACGAGTGAACACGGCAAAGGAACGCGCGTCATCGTTCGACTGCAGACGGCCGCGCAAAACGAGGAGATCGCGGCATGAGCGCGCGGGTTTTGGTTATCGACGACGATCGCGATCACGCGGAAAGCATCGTCGACATCTTGAGCATGCGCGGCCACAAGGTCGAAGCCGCATTCAGCGGCGAAGCCGGCGTGAACGTGTTCAAGAGCGGGCATTTCGACATCGTGTTCATGGACGTGAAGCTGCCCGGGATGAACGGCGTCGAGACCTTCTTCGAGTTCCGCAAGATCCGCCCCGACGTGAAGGTCATGATGATGACCGGCTACAGCGTCGAGCAGCTCATCTCGCAGGCGATCGAGAACGGCGCCCTGGGCGTCCTGCGCAAGCCCTTCGCCATCGCCGATCTCTTGCGCACGCTCGAAGAGATCAAACCGCGCGGCATCGTGCTTGTGGCCGATGACGATCCGGAATTCTCCGACAGCCTGAAACCCGTCCTCACCCGGCACGGCTACACCGTCGTCGTCGCCTCGACCGGCAAGGAAGCCTTCGAGAAGGCCACCGCTGCCGGCGTCGACTGCCTCGTGCTCGACCTCGCCATGCCGCTGATGACCGGCATGGAGGTCTACCTCAAGCTCAAGAATGCCGGAAAGTCGATTCCGACCATCTTCGTGACCGGTTCCGCGGGCGAGAAGGACGCGGCGCTCGACGACCTCGCGCAGGCGGAGAACGGCATCCTCCTGAAGCCCTTCGATCCGCACGAATTGCTGCGCGCCATCGACATGGCCACCGGTACGGGACCCGGCGCCGCGCATGCCTGACAAGGGGCCCATAAACCACCGGCAGATCCTGATCGTCGACGACGATCAGGAATTCGCCGAGTCGGTCACGGACATCCTCATCGCCGAGGGTTACTCGCCGATCATTGCCGACCGGCCCGAGACCGCGACGATCGCCCTGAAGCGCTACACGCCGCCGGTGGCGCTGATCGATGTGCGGCTGCGCGGCATCTCGGGGGTGGAGCTCCTCGGCCGTCTGAAGACCGAGCAGCCGGACCTCGTCGTCGTGATGATGACCGCCCATGCGGAGACCCAGACCGCGATCAACGCGCTGCGGCAAGGCGCGTACGACTATTGCGACAAGAACTGCGATCCCGAAGAGCTCATGGCGGCGCTCGACCGCGCCTTCGAGCGGCAGCGGCTCGAGGCCGAGAACCGCGCGGCCTACGAGACGCTGCGCGCCGCAAAGGAAGCGGCCGAAGCCGCGAGCCGCGCCAAGACCGCGTTCCTCGCCAATATCAGCCACGAGCTTAGGACGCCGCTGAACGCGATCATCGGCTTCTCCGAGCTCATGCTCAACGGCGCGCGCGGGCCGATCGGCAACGCGGATTACCGCGGCTACCTCAAGGACATTTTCGACGCCGGCACCGATCTGCTGCGGCTCATCAACGAGATTCTCGATCTCTCCAAGGCCGAAGCGGGCAAGCTCGAGCTCCTCGAGGACACGGTCGACGTGGTGAGCGTGGTGCGCGCCGTGACGCGCCTCGTGGGGCCGAAGGCCGATGCCGCGGGACTCACCCTCGAGACCAACTTGCCCGACACGCCGCCGCTCCTCTTCTGCGACCGCCTCAAGGTCAAGCAGATCCTGCTCAACCTCCTCTCGAACGCGGTCAAGTTCACCGAGGCGGGCGGCAAGATCACGGTCACGATGGGCACCGATCCCGAGCGCGGCCTGTTCTTCGCGGTGCGCGATTCCGGCATCGGCATCGCGCCCGAAGACATTCCGCGGGTGCTACAGCCCTTCGTCCAGGTCGACAGCGCGCTCAACCGCTCGCATAACGGCACCGGCCTGGGCCTGCCGCTCGCGGCCGCGATGGTCGAGCTTCATGGCGGCAAGCTCGCGATCGAGAGCGAGCCCGGCCAGGGCACGACCGCGACCGCGTTCTTCCCGGCGGTGCGGATCGTGCACATCGCCGACGTGGCACCCCTCGCGACCGCCCCCCAAGCGCCGCCGGCCCAGCCCCGCCTCTCGCGCGCGAATTAGCGCCTTCGCGCGCCTCCCGCGCGCGCTCCTTCCCGCCTCGAAAACCTAGGGCGGCCGCGCGCGGCCGTCTTTTCCTTGTCATGGAGTTTGGCTAAACCCGCGCTCGGGACGCGCATACCGGGGACGGACGGAGACGATGCAACAACGCTGGGGCCTGCCCATCGTCGCCTGGCCGTCGCGCCTGCGCCCGAGCTATTGGGACGGCATCGCGCTGCCGCTTGTCCTCGGCGCGATCATGCTGATCGCCTGGGCGAGCTCGCAGATGAACGCGCCCTATCATCCGGGCCAGGCGCTGCCGATTTCGCTCGATCCGCGCCACTTGCCCGAATACGGGCTGCGCACGGTCCTGCGCATGGTCGCGGCCCTCACCGCCTCGCTTGTCTTCAGCCTCGTCTATGCGGCCGTCGCGGCGAAGAGCAAGCGCGCCGAGAAGCTGCTCATCCCGATCCTCGACATCCTGCAATCCGTGCCGATCCTGGGCTTCCTCTCGATCACCGTCACCGGCTTCATCGCGCTCTTCCCGGGCAGTCTCCTCGGCTACGAGTGCGCCGCGATCTTCGCGATCTTCACCTCGCAAGCCTGGAACATGACCTTCAGCCTGTATCAGTCCTTCATCGCCGTGCCGCACGACCTGCGCGAGGCTGCGCGCATGTACCATCTGTCGCCGTGGCAGAGCTTCTGGCAGCTCGAAGTGCCCTTCGCCCTGCCGCAGCTCATCTGGAACATGATGATGTCGGTTT
>Ga0187780_10002295_pt1 | contig 14390 bp, 11 predicted proteins | sample 1015_Q2_SP10_20__FD_132429 | JGI IMG/M metagenome (GOLD analysis project Ga0187780, IMG submission 132429) | Tropical peat soil microbial communities from peatlands in Department of Meta, Colombia - 1015_Q2_SP10_20_MG | ecosystem: Environmental > Terrestrial > Soil > Wetlands > Peat | place... | reverse complement strand
CGGCAACGGCGATGCCGACTCAGGCCTAGCGGACGGCGTGGCGATCGTCGCCACCAACTGGTGGCTCGCCAACGAGGCGCGCTCGAAGCTCAAGGTCGACTGGGACCTGAGCGCATCGCTTGGTCACAGCTCCTCGGTCTACCAGGCCAACGCGGACGCCGCGATGGCAGCCGGTGCCGGCGCGGACCTGCGGGTCGATGGCGATCCGACGGGGAAGCTCGCCTCGGCGGCCAGGCGCATCACGGCGCGCTACGACTATCCCTTCCTCGCACACGCGCCGATGGAGCCGCAGAACTGCACCGCCCGCTACGCCGACGGCAAGCTCGAGATCTGGGCGCCGAGCCAGACGCCGCAGCGCGGCATGGATCAGCTGAAGAAGGTGTTCGGCTTCGAGCCCGAGGCGGTGACGCTCCACCTGACGCGCGCCGGCGGCGGCTTCGGGCGGCGCCTCATGAACGATTACATGGTGCAGGTCGTCGCCATCGCCAAGGCGATACCCGGAGTGCCGATCCAGCTCATATGGTCGCGCCAGGACGATATCCGCCGCGACTACTACCGGCCGGGCGGCTGGCACAGCTTCGAGGCGGGGATCAGCGCGCAGGGCGAGCTCATCGCCTTCACCGATCACTTCGTGACCTTCGGCGACGGCAAGAATACCGCGCGTGCCGCGGGCTTCAACCCGGCGATGCCGCCGGCGGGGCTCATCGAGCACCTGCGCTACAGCCAGTCGATGATGCCGACGGTCGTGACGACCGGCGCAATGCGTGCGCCGGGATCGAACGCGCTGTGCTTCGCCTCGCAGTCCTTCCTCGATGAGGTCGCGCTCGCTGCGGGCACGGATCTTCCGCACCTCATGCTGGCGATGCTCGGCGAGCGGCGCGAGATCGCGCCTCCCGGCGGCGGCGTGCCCTTCGATACCGGGCGCGCGCGCGATGTGATCGAGAAGGTCGTGCAGACCTCCGACTGGGCGCACCAGCCGCAGCAGCCCGGCAGGGCCAAGGGCTTCGCCTTCTACTTCTGCCATCGCGGTTATTTTGCCGAGGTGGTCGAGGCGAGCGTCGCGGGACACGCGATCGCGGTCCACAAGGTCTGGGTTGCCGGCGATATCGGCAGCCAGATCGTGAATCCGCTGGGAGCCGAGAACCAGGTGCGGGGAGCGGTGATCGACGGGTTGGCGCAGGCGTTCGCCGGGCAGGCGATCGAGTTCGTGGACGGCGTGGTGCAGCAGAGCAACTTCCACGACTTCCCGCTGGCACGCATGCCCGCGACACCCGAGATCGAGATCGCCTGGGTCAGATCCGACAAGCCGCCGACGGGACTCGGCGAGCCGGTGCTGCCGCCGGTCATTCCGGCGCTGACCAACGCGATCTTCGCCGCGACCGGCACGCGCATCCGCTCGCTGCCGGTGCGGCTGAAGAGCGCGTAACCGATCTCCGCCGCGATCGATGCAGGCGCCCGCTCAAGCGCCGCGAGGCGATACCCGGTTCCTGGTGGGTGCCGCCGCGGCAATTCTGCTCATTACGATGGGCGCGCGGCAGACGCTCGGTCTGTTCGTCGCCCCGCTCAACCGCTCGACCGGGCTCGGCATCGTAGCGATCAGCCTCGCGATGGCGATCGGGCAATTCGTGTGGGGGCTGGCGCAGCCGATCTTCGGCGCCGCGGCGGATCGCTTCGGCAGCCGGCGAGTCCTGGCCGCCGGTGCCCTGATGCTCGCGGCGGGCGCCACGCTGACCACGCTGGTCTCGAACGAGCTCGGACTGATCCTCGGCATCGGGGTGCTGTTCGCGGCCGGCGCGGCGGCCGGCAGCTTCTCGATTCTGATTGGCGCGACGGCGCGCCGTCTCGCCCCTGAGAAGCGGGCCTTCGCCTCCGGCGTCATCAACGCGGGAGGGAGCCTCGGGCAGTTCCTGCTGGCGCCGATCAGCCAGCTGCTCATCTCGACCTTCGGCTGGGTGGTGGCGATGTACGCGCTGGCGGTGGCGGCACTCGCGACCATTCCGCTGGCACGGCCGCTCGTCCGGTCGCCGCACGTCGATGAGCCGCCGGTCGGGCCGGCTGCGGCAGCCGGCCCGACCGGCTCCCTGTGCGAGCAGCTGCGATCGGCAGGGCGCGACCGCAGCTACTGGTGCCTGCATCTTGGGTTCTTCACCTGCGGCTTCCACATCGCATTCCTGGTGACCCATCTGCCCGGCGAGGTGAACCTGTGCGCCCTGCCGGCGAGCGTGGCCGCAGGCTCGCTCGCCATCATCGGCCTGTCGAATGTCGTGGGCAGCCTCGGGATCGGCTGGCTGGGCGGGGCGTTTCGCATGAAGTGGCTGCTGTTTTACGTCTATTTCAGCCGCGCGGCCGCCATCGGCATCTACCTCATGATGCCGAGAACTCCGCTCACGTTCTACGCGTTCGCCGCGGTGCTCGGCCTGACGTGGCTGTCGACGGTGCCGCCGACCGCAGGGCTCGTGGGGAAACTCTTTGGCGTGCGTTATCTCGCCACGCTGTTCGGGCTCACGCTGCTCTCGCACCAGATCGGCGCCTTCTTCGGCGCCTGGCTCGGCGGCATCGCGCTGGTGCGCTTCGGTGACTATGGCTGGATGTGGTACGCGGACATGTCGCTGGCGCTCGCCGCCGCGCTGGTCAACCTGCCGATCCGCGAAGCGCCCGTGCTGCCCAGGCCGCTCGCTTCGTCCGCTTGAACCCGGGGGTTATGTTCAGTCCCGCGGGATATGTTCAATCAGGTTGCGGCGCACAACGAGAGGCCTATCCTAACGCCTGCCCAAACAAGAATTGTTAAGTCGGTTGCGAGTTTCAGGGATGGTCTGTGGGGAAGTGCGCTATGGACTACAGCGTTGAAGAGATTCAGCCGAACGTCTGGCGTGTGAGCATCGGAACAGTCACCCGCATCGTTCGATTCCGCAGCGACGACATGACCTTCGCGCCCTGGGACGTCACCAGCGCGGACGGCCAGACACTCTGGAGCGCCTCATCGCTCGCGTCGGCCTTCCGTTGGATCCAGGCGCGCACCGGCTATCCGGTCGAGGCGCTGTTCGCGCAGGCGTTGCTCGAGCGCAGCGCCGGTCCGGAGTCGGGTCACGGGCGCGTTGCTGAGGAATCGGCGCAGGCGGGTGGCGACAGCCAGGCGCTCGGCGGTTGATCGCCGCGGCGGCGGCCGTTCGCGGGCGTCCTCTGACGGTCGCCGCGGGGCAGTGCGTTACTGCAGACCGCCGCGGACCGAGGTGATGCGCTCGGTATTGAAGCCCAGCCAGTGCATGCGCCCCACGTAGCGGGCGTGCTCGACCTTGATGCAGCGATCCATGACGACCGTCAGGCCGCCCTGCTCGGCGATGCGCGCGCCTTCCTCGTTGATCACCCCGAACTGACACCACAGGCACCGGGCCTTGATCGCAACCGCGTCCGCGGCGATGCCGGGCAACGCCTCCGGTGCGCGGAAGACATTGACGACGTCCACGGGCACCGGCACTTCGCGGAGAGTCGCAAAGCTGCGCTCGCCGAGTATCTGCGACTCGCGCGGATTCACCGGGATCACGCGGTAGCCATGCCGTTGCAGATAGAAGCCGACGAAGTAGCTGGCGCGCAGCGGGTTATTCGATAGTCCGACGACCGCGATGGTCCTGGCGCTGAGCAGCACCTGCTGGATCTTGAGCGGATCCTGATAGCGCGCGAGATCGAAGCCCGTCATTGCCGCCCCTCCCGGGAGGGCAGCGCGCGGACACGCGCGAAGCCCTGCTCGAGATCCCAGATCAGATCGTCGGCGTCCTCGATGCCGACCGAGAGGCGGATCGTCCCGGGCCGAACGCCGGCCGCGAGCAGCTCCTGCTCGTCGAGCTGGCGGTGCGTGGTGCTCGCCGGGTGGATGACGAGGCTCTTGGCATCGCCCACGTTCGCAAGGTGCGACCAGAGCGTCACACCACGGATGAATTCCTCGCCGGCTTCGCGGCCGCCGCGGATATCGAAGGAGAACACCGAGCCGGTGCCGCGCGGCAGGTATTTCGCCGCGAGCGCGCGGTAGCGGCTGCTGCCGAGGCCCGGGTAGGTCACGTGCGAAGCGAGCTCGTGTGACTCGAGGTAGCGGGCAACCTTTCCGGCATTCTCGACGTGGCGCGCCATGCGCAGCGACAGCGTCTCGAGTCCCTGCAGGAACAGGAACGCATTGAAAGGGCTCAGGCAGCCGCCGAGATCGCGCAAGGTCTCGGCGCGCAGCTTCATCAGGTAGCCGTAGGTGCCGAAGGTCTCGTGGAACTGCAGGCCGTGATAAGCGGGAGAGGGCTCGGCGATCACCGGGAAGCGGCCGTTCGACCAGTTGAACTGCCCGGAATCCACGACCACGCCGCCGATGCTGGTGCCGTGGCCGCCGATGTATTTGGTCGCCGAGTGCAGCACGATGTCGGCACCCCACTCGATCGGCCGGCACAGGTACGGTGTCGCGAACGTGTTGTCGACCAGGAGCGGCAGCCCCTGGCCGTGCGCGATGGCGGCGACGCCGGCAATGTCGAGCACGTTGCCACCGGGGTTGCCGATCGTCTCGCCGAAGAACGCCTTGGTGTTCTTGCGCACCGCGGCCTTCCAGGCCGCGAGGTCGTCGGGATCGACCCAGGTGAGCTCCACGTTGAGCTTGCGCAGCAGGTGCTTGAACTGGTTGACGGTGCCGCCGTAGAGCGCCGCGGAGGAGACGATATGATCGCCCGGGGTGAGCAGCGTAAAGAGCGCGGCCGCCTGCGCCGCCAGCCCGCTCGCGAATCCCACGGCGCCGCAGCCGCCCTCGAGGCTCGCGATGCGTTCTTCGAAGACCGCCACCGTCGGGTTCATGATCCTCGAGTAGGTATTGCCGTACTCCTGGAGGTTGAAGTAGGCGGCGGCGGAGGCCGGGTCCTCGAAGACGTAGCTGGTGGTCTGATAGATCGGCACCGCGCGCGCGCCGGTGTTCGGATCCGGGCGCTGGCCCGCATGGACCTGACGAGTCTCGAAGCCGAAATGACGCGATGCTTCCACGGGCACGGCTCCCCAAGCGCGAAGGACGGCAGGGGATGATAGGCCTCTGCTGCGGCGCCTCCAATTACCGCCAGTGACGGCCTTATAACCGATAGGTGCTGGTGCCCGACCCAAGCCGCTTGTAGGCTTGGGTAGCAGGAGCGTAGCCTCGGTGGCCCGGCGCTCAGGCAGTGCCGGCGGCGGGGCATTCAGGTCATCCTTGGAGATACAAACATGGCACAAGCCAGTGTCGGCAACGGCGTCAACAACGGTGTCAACGTCCAGGCCCTTCTCGATGCGAGGGAGGCGCTGAGAGGCGCACCCGCGGCCGCCGAGTTCACCTGGCGTGCATCGTGCAAGTGGCAGAACGGGACCCACGCCCGCTCGACGGTGCGCGGATTCAAGGGCTTGGGCGAAGAGCAATCGCACAAGACCGAGTTCTCGTTCGAGACCGATCACCCCGAGATCTTCGCCTCCGAGGACCAGGGTGCGACCCCGGTCGAGCTGGTGCTCGTGGGGCTGGCGAGCTGCCTCACGGCCGGCGTGGCCGCCGTGGCGCAGAACCGTGGCATCCAGCTGCGCTCGGTGGAGGCGAAGCTCGAGGGCACGATGAACCTTTACGGCATCCTCGGCATCGACAGCAACGTGCGCAACGGCTACGACGACATCAAGGTGACCTTCCACATCGATGCCGACGCGTCGCAGGAGGACATCGAGGCGCTGGTCGCGCAATCGCAGAAGCGCTCGGCCGTGTATGACATCGTCACCAATCCGACCAACGTGACGGTCGAGGTCGTAAAGCGGTAGCTCCGGAGCGCGCGGCGGACTCCCATCGAACGCATCACGACGGTCGTCATCGGCGCCGGCCACGCCGGCCTTGCGGCCAGCCGGATCCTCGCCGAGCACTCGATCGACCACGTCGTGCTCGAGCGGGGCGAGGTGGCGAACTCCTGGCGGAGTGAGCGCTGGGATTCGCTGCGCCTGCTGACGCCCAACTGGCAGAGCCGCCTGCCGGGATATCCCTACGAGGGCGCTGATCCCGGCGGCTACATGACGATGCCGGAGATCGTCGCACGCGTCTCCGGCTATGCAGCCGCGATGTCCGCGCCGGTGCGCACGCACACCGCCGTCACCTCGGTCAGCCGTGTCGACGGTGGTTACCGGGTCGCGACCGGGGGCGGCGAGCTGCGCTGTCGTACCGTGGTGCTGGCGAGCGGCGCCGCCAACACGCCCTCGGTCCCGGCCCTGCGCTCGGCCGTGCCGCCGGAAATCCTCTGTCTCACGCCGTTTGACTATCGCAACCCCGGGCAGCTGCCTCGGGGCGGCGTCCTGGTCGTCGGCGCTTCGGCCACCGGCGTGCAGCTCGCCGATGAGATCCAGCGCTCGGGCCGGCCCGTGACGATCGCGGTCGGCGAGCACGTGCGCCTGCCGCGCAACTACCGCGGCAGGGACGTGCTCTGGTGGATGGAGGCGTCCGGCGTCTGGAACCAGCGTTACGATGAGATCGAGGAGATCGAGCGGGCCCGGCGGCTGCCGTCGCCCCAGCTCGTGGGCACGCCCGAGCACGCGAGTCTCGATCTGAACGTGCTGCGTGCCGCGGGCGTCGAGATCGTCGGGCGGCTCGCCGCCATACGTGACGGCCGGGCGCTGTTCTCCGGTGGCCTTGCCAATCAGTTCGCGCTCGCCGATCTGAAGATGAACCGCCTGCTCGGCACCTTCGACGACTGGGCGCGCAGCCGCACTCCGGAGCCGGAGGTGGGGCCGCCGGAGCGCTTCGAGCCGACGCGTGCGCCGGCACGCCCCAGCCTGTCGCTCGAGCTGCGCAGCGGCGAGATCCGCTCGATCGTCTGGGCGACCGGATTTCGTCCTGACTATCGCTGGCTGGACGTGCCGGTTCTCGATCGCAACGGCGAGCTGCGCCACGACGGCGGCGTCGTGACGGAGGCCCCCGGGTTGTACGCGCTCGGGTTGCCGGTGCTACGGCGCCGCAAGTCGACGTTCATCATCGGCGCCGAGGACGACGCGCGCGATGTCGTCGGGCACCTGGTGAGCTACCTCGGCTCGAGCGCTCGCAGCCGCTGACCCGCGGCGCGCGACCGACCTGACTCACTTCTCGAGCTTCTCGATCTCATCGAGCAGCCGATTCATACGCGCCGCCAGGGCCTGATAGGGTCCTGGCGTTGCCATGTCGACGCCGGCCTGCTTGTAGAGCTCGTACGGGTAGTCCGACCCGCCCGCCTGCAACAGCCTGATGAAGCGGCTGCGGGCAGGGGCGCCCTCCCTGAGAATGGCGTCGGTGAAGGATGCCGCACCGACCATGGAGGTCGCGTACTGATAGACATAGAAGTCATAGTAGAAATGCGGCACGAAGGCCCACTCGATGCAGTACGCCGGATCGATTTTCATGACGCCTTCGGCGTCGCCGTAGTACTGCTTGAGCAGGCCGCAATAGAGCTCGGTCATGCGCGCACCCGAGAGCGCCTTGCCCTTCTCGAGCTCCTCGTGGATGGCGAGCTCGAACTCGGCGAACATGACCTGGCGGAAGTACGTGCCGCGGATCGAATCCAGGCCTTGCGCGAGGTAATAGAGCCGCTCGGCGCGGTTGGCCGCATGCTCGACCATGTAGTCGTTGAGCAGCATCTCATTGCCGATCGAGGCGGACTCGGCGATGAAGGTCGAATAGCTCGCCTTCTCAAATGGTTGGGCCCTGGCGGCCAGCAGCGTGTGCACCGCATGTCCCCACTCGTGCGCCAGGGTCGAGAGCGAAGCGTAGTCGTCCTGGTGATTGAGCAGCAGGTAGGGATGCACGTCGTACGCCGACCCGTTCATGTAGGCGCCCGAGGCCTTGCCCTCATGGGGGTAGGCATTCATCCAGCGCGAGTTGAATCCTTTTCTCAGCAATGACAGATAGTCCTCCCCGAGCGGCTTGAGGGCCTCGAGGGTGATGCGCTCGGACTCGGCGAGAGTGAATTTCGGCGGGGTCTCGAGCGCGAACATCGCCGGGTAGACGTCGTAGTACTGCAGCTCGTCATTGATGCCGAGCTGCCGCTTGCGCAGGCGCAGATAGCGGTACATGGCCGGCAAGGCGGCGTGCACTTGCGCGACCAGGGTCCGGTACACGCTCTCCGGCATATTGTCGGGAAACTGCGCGGCCTGCAGCGCGCTCGCGAACTTGCGTGCCTGGGTGGTGAAGTGATCGCCCATCACCTGCGTCGTCAGCAGGCCGCCCGCGGTGCCTTCATACTTCTTCCAGGTGCTCCAGTATTCGTCGAACGCGAGCTTGCGGTCGGCCCGGTTGGGAGCCTGGCGGAACTTCTCGTAGGCCTGCTCATCGAGTCGTACCTTGCTGCCATCCGAAAAGGTCACGGTCGGCGCCGGAAAGTCGCCGTTCTCGAATTGCGTGTGCACGGTGCTCGGCTGTGCCAGCACGTCGCCCGTCATGGCGAGCACGCCCTCGGACTCAGGGCTCAGGGTATGGGGCGCGGCGCGCAGCGTGTTGTCGAGGAAGAAATCGAAGCGTTCTCTCAGCTGCTGGTTCGCAGCGAGGAAGGTCTTCACCCTGGCGGCGCCGATCGCCACGATCTCAGGTGCGACCCAGGCCGATTTCTCCCCGAGCTCCGTGCCGAGGGCCTGCGCCAGCTGCCTGCGCTCGATGTTGGCGCTGATGCGCACGTCCTCGTCCGACTTGAGCGAGGCGTAGACGAACAGACGCTGCGCCTCCCGATTCGCGGCGCTCATCGCATCGAGCGCGGTCAACATGGACTCAGCGCTCTTGCCGAGCGTGCCCCGGTAGCTCGCGAACTTATCGGCCGCCGCGCGGGTACGCGCCAACGCCTGGTCGAAGGCGGCGGGGGTTGGATAAAGATCGCTCAAGTCCCACATCCCGGGTGCCGAGGCATCCTGCGGGAACGACAGCGTCGGAAAACCCGCGCTCACGGTGAGCATGAGCGGTAGCAGCCACTTCCTGAGCATCGCTAACTCCTCGCGGCTTCGGTGCCGCGCATGATAGGCCCCGGGCACGGTGCGGACGCTCGACCGGCCGCCTGAGCGCTTCGGCTCGTCGCGCCCCACCGGGTTGCGCGGCCAAAAACGTGGTACCCGTGACACGCCGGCGGGTGCTCGTGCAGACTCTCGTTGGCATGACAGCGTTCATGGCGCCAGCGGGAGTTCGGGCCGGCTCTTCGGGGTCGGCGGCGGCGGCCGCAGCGGGCACGATCACGATTGGCGGTGACCTCACCGTGAACCGGCTCGGCTTCGGTGCGATGCGGCTCGCAGGCGGTGGGCAGGTGTGGGGGGAGCCGCGCGATGCGGCTGAGGCGCGGCGCGTGCTGCGGCGTGCGCTCGAGCTCGGCGTCAACTTCATCGATACCGCCGATGCCTACGGTCCGGACATCAGCGAGCGGCTGATCTGCGAGGCACTGCATCCTTATCCACGCGGGCTGGTCATTGCGACCAAGGGAGGGATCGTGCGGCCGGCCGCGCCCGACTGGGTGGCTGACGGTCACCCGGATCACCTGCGTGAAGCCTGCGAGGGCAGCCTCAGGCGGCTCAAGCTCGAGCGCATCGACCTGTACCAGCTGCATTGTGTTGATGACCAGGTGCCCCTCGAGGATTCGATCGGAGCGTTGGCCGGGCTGCAGAAGCAAGGCAAGATCCGCCACATCGGCGTCTCGAACTTCCAGCTCGCGGAGCTTGCCAGGGCGCAGCGCATCGCACGCATCGTGTCGGTGCAGAACCGCTTCAACTTCGCGCAGCGGCAGTCGGCGGACGTGCTCGAGGCATGCGCGCGCGACGGCCTGGTGTTCATTCCGTGGGCGCCGATCGCGCATGGGTCGCCCCAGACTCCGGCGCGCGCCAACGGCGCTCTGGAGGCGCTCGCCAGCGCGCACCAGGCAAGCGTCGTACAGATCGCGATTGCCTGGCTGCTGGCTCGATCGCCGGCGATGTTGCCCATCCCCGGGACCTCGTCGGTCGCGCACCTCGAGCAGAACGTGGCGGCCGCGGGCATTCGCCTGACCGGCGCTGAGCTCGCGCGACTCGCCTAGCGCCTTCGATCCCTCGTTGGCAGCGCCTTTTACCCGTGCGAGCATGACGGGCGTATGCCTCCGGCAGTGACTCGACGGGAACTCCTCAAGCTCGCCAGCTCGGTCACGTACGCCCCGCTGCTCCCGGGCATTTTGCTGGCGGGAGGATGTGGCGGCGGAGGAGGGAGCCCGGTTCCTCCCGCGCCCGCTGGCGACGGCTATCCCGGCACGGACGATCAGCTGCTCGATGAGATCGAAGCCGCGGCGTTTCTTTATTACTGGGAGCAAACGGATCCGGCCACGGGCCAGATCAAGGACCGGGCGCTGGCGGCCGGCAACGACACCCGCACACTGTCGAGCATCGCGGCCACCGGTTTCGGACTCACGATGCTCTGCATCGGGGACCAGCGCGCTTATATGCCTTCGGCGCAGATCGCGGCCCGCGTGCAGACGACGCTGCAATTCGTGCTCGATCAGCTGCAAGGCAACAACGGCTTCTTCTACCACTTCGTGGACATGAGCAGCGGTATCCGTGCAGGAACCTCGGAGGTTTCCTCGATCGATACGGCGATACTCCTCTGTGGGGTGCTCACTTGCCGGGCCTACTTTCCCAACACCCAGATTGCGAGCCTCGCTACGCAGATCTACCAGCAAGTCGATTGGGCCTGGATGCTGAACGGCGGCACGACGCTGGCGATGGCGTGGACGCCGGAGAGCGGCTTTGCCACCGGGCGCTGGGATCACTACAGCGAGCTGATGATGTTGTATCTGCTGGCCATCGGCTCGCCCACCTACCCGATTCCAGCATCGAGCTGGAGCGCGTGGACGCGTCCCACGCTCACCTATCAGGGGCTGACATACATCTCGGGAGCTGATCCGCTCTTTGTACATCAGTACTCTCACGCATGGTTCGACTTCCGCGCCAGGAGCGATGCTTACGCCAATTATTTTCAGAACTCGGTCACTGCGACCGAGGCGCATCGGCTCTTCTGCATGGGCTTGAGCAACCAGTTCAGTGACTATTCCGGCGATCTCTGGGGAATCACGGCGTCCGACTCTGCCAATGGCTACACGGTGTGGGGCGGTCCACCGCCGATCGGGCCGATCGACGGAACGGTCGTCCCGTGTGCCACGGGCGGTTCGCTGCCTTTTCTCTATAGCGACACGATCCACGTGCTGCGCTGGATTCGTGGCCACTACGGCCAGGCCTGGCAGCGATACGGATATGTCGACGCCTTCAACCCACTGACCGGTTGGTATGACAGCGATGTGCTGGGGATCGACCTCGGTATCACGGCGCTGATGGCGGAGAATCAGCGCAGCGGATTTGTCTGGCAGACCTTCATGAGCAACCCGGAGGTGGTTGCAGCGATGAGCCTGGCCGGCTTCCACTGAAGGTGGCCTCCGCCATGAACCTGACCGAATCCCTGCTGCAGGCGCTGAAGGGGCATGGCGCCCGGCTCATCTTCGGCATTCCGGGCGACTTCGCGCTGCCGTATTTTCGCATCATCGAGTCCTCCGGCATTCTGCCGCTGTACACACTGTCCCACGAGCCCGGCGTAGGCTTCGCCGCCGATGCCGCGGCGCGCGTCGGCTGCGCGCCGGCCGTCGCCGCGGTGACCTACGGCGCCGGCGCCCTCAACATGCTGAACGCGGTCGCCGCCGCCTACGCCGAGAAGGTGCCGCTGGTGGTGCTCTCAGGCGCGCCCGGCAAGGCGGAGGCGAGCTCGGGCCTGCTGCTGCACCACCAGGCGAAGCGCATCGACTCGCAGTTCGCGATGTTCAAGGAGGTCACCTGCGATCAGGCATGTCTCGATGTCGCGGAGCGCGCACCGCGCGATATCGCCCGCGTGCTGGCGAGCTGTCGGCGGCGCTCGGAGCCGGTTTATCTCGAGATTCCCCGTGACATGGTGAGCGCCGAGTGTGCTGCGGTCGTGGCAGAGCCGCCGCCCACGCCGGATAGCGAGGCACTCGAGGCCTGTGTCGGGGAGATCCTCGAGCGACTGGCGCGTGCGCGTTCGCCGGTGCTCATGGTCGGGGTCGAGGTGCGCCGCTATCAGGTCGAACATCAGGTCGTGCAGCTGGCGCGTCGCCTCGGGCTGCCCGTGGTCAGCAGCTTCATGGGCCGCGGCCTGCTCACCGAGGAGGAAGCGCCGCTCGTCGGCACATACATGGGCGTCGCCGGGATACCGGAGGTCACGCGCCTCGTCGAAGAGTCCGATGGGCTGTTCCTGCTCGGCGAGATCATCTGCGACACCAACTTCGCGGTCTCGCAGACGCGGATCGACATGCGCAAGACCATCCAGGCTCTCGACGGACGAGTGACGCTCGGCTATCACACCTATCCGGACATACCGCTGGCAGCCCTGGTCGAGCGCCTGCTCGCCCGCGCGCAGCCGATCGGCAAGACCACGCGTGTCGTGAGGGGCTCGTTGCCGCGCGGACTCGCGGCCGATGGCGCGCCGATCTCTCCCGGCGACATCTGCGCCGGCATCAACGATCTGTTCGCGCGCCACGGCAGGATGCCGATTGCATCCGACGTGGGCGATTGCCTGTTTGCGGCGATGGACATCGAGCCAACGGCGCTGGTCGCGCCCGGCTACTACGGGACGATGGGCTACGGAGTGCCGGCAGGACTCGGGCTGCAGGCCGCCTCGGGTGAGCGGCCGCTGGTTCTGGTTGGCGACGGCGCCTTTCAGATGACCGGCTGGGAGCTCGGCAACTGCCGCCGCTATGGCTGGGATCCGATCGTGCTCGTGTTCAACAACGCGAGCTGGGAAATGCTGCGGACCTTTCAGCCCGAGTCGGCGTTCAACCTGCGCGAGCGCTGGGACTTCGCCGGCATGGCGGCGGGGATGGGCGGCGACGGCGTCCGCGTCGACACGCGCAGCGAGCTCAAGGCCGCGCTCGAGACGGCCATCTCGCGGCGCGGCCGCTTCCAGCTGATCGATATCACGTTGCCGCGCGGCGTGGTGTCGGCGACGCTCGCACGTTTCGTCAGCGGTGTCAGGCGTTTGAGCGGTTAGTGACCGTTATGACGGACGGGAGCCACCTGTGAGAGCGTTGATAGTCGGAGCCGGGAGTGTCGGCGGCTATTTTGGCGGGCGCCTGGCCGCGGCGGGGCGAGACGTGACTTTCCTCGTGCGCCCTCGCCGTGCCACCGAGCTCGCAAATGGGCTCACGATCGTCAGCAAGGGGCAGGAGACGACAGTACCTGCCAGGCTGATCAGGACGGGGGAGGCGGCGGGTGAGTTCGACGTCATCCTTCTCGCCGTGAAGGCCTATCAGCTCGATGCCGCGCTCGGAGACCTGGGCGCCTATGTCGGCGAGCGCAGCATGATTCTTCCCGTGCTCAACGGCATGAAGCACGTGGAGGTTCTGCGCTCTCGCTTTGGATCGCCCCGCGTCATTGGGGGTGTCGCGAAAATTGCCAGCAGCCTGGATGAGCGGGGCCGCATAGTGGATCAAGCGGATTTCCATGACCTGGCATATGGCGAGTGGGGCGGCGAGAGGACCGCTCGCATCCTCGCACTGGATGAGCTCATGACGGGAGCCGGCTTCGAGGCGCGCTTATCCGCCGACATCGAGCGCGACATGTGGGAAAAGTGGGCGATGCTGGCCAGTCTTGCCGGGGTTACCTGTCTGATGGACGGCGACGTCGGCCAGGTGGCGCGTGCGTCGCGCGGCACCGAATTCGTCAGGGATCTGTTCGGTGAGGTAGTGGCCGCCATTGGTGCGGAATGGCGGCCGCTTGCGGATCCATTCAAAGCTCAGGTCCTGTCGCTGCTGACGAATCGAGCGTCCAGTCTGACCTCCTCGATGTACCGCGACATGAAGGGTGGCCACCGTGTCGAGGCGGATCAGATCATCGGCGATCTGGTGATGAGGGCGGCCGGGAAGGGGATCGCGACGCCGCTGCTGTCGGCCGCGCTGACCCGGCTGAAGGTTTATGAAGAGAGACAGGCTGCGCGCGGCCGTTAACCACTCGTTGCCTCGAGCCAGGCAGGTGCTTCATGAATAGGACGCAATTCGACCTGACGCCGCCAAGCTCAGCCCAGCGTGAGGCGATCACTGCGGGCCTCACCGCCGAGGAGCACGAGGTGCTGCTGGAGCACGGCACCGAGGCCGCGTTCTGTGGGGTGTTCGTCGACAACCACAAGGACGGTGTCTACACCTGCCGCTTCTGTGGATTACCTCTGTTCCGGTCGAGTGCCAAATTCGATTCCGGCACCGGCTGGCCGAGCTTCTTCGAGCCTTACGACGCGGCACACATCCGGCGGCTGCGCGACACGAGCTATGGAATGATGCGCGTCGAGGAGGTGTGCGCGCGCTGCGGCAGCCACCTGGGACACGTCTTTCCGGACGGGCCACCACCGACCGGCG
>Ga0187780_10002294_pt1 | contig 14391 bp, 17 predicted proteins | sample 1015_Q2_SP10_20__FD_132429 | JGI IMG/M metagenome (GOLD analysis project Ga0187780, IMG submission 132429) | Tropical peat soil microbial communities from peatlands in Department of Meta, Colombia - 1015_Q2_SP10_20_MG | ecosystem: Environmental > Terrestrial > Soil > Wetlands > Peat | place... | reverse complement strand
TCTGCCCGAAATGCGGTTGGGAATATCCGATTCCGTTACGTTAGGTGAGCCAATTCGCACGAAAAACCGCTAACCTTTCTGTTGCTCTTCACTATCGATTTTCAAAAATAGCTCATGTATCCAATTTTCTAATGAATGTCCTTTTGGTAATCCAATATGGTTTTTTTGGGTTTCCAAGGCTGGCTGCCATTCCCGTTCCGATTGTGGACTGTTGCGACCCGCACTACAAAGATCTCCAATAAAATAAATAAAAAGCAGATGAGAAGGAATTTTTTGTTCGTGCAGAAAATGTAGGAAGGCTATCCTGTTCGTGACCTGATAATAATCTTTCATCCAATCAATTTCACTCGGAACGCCAAGGGCATTCTTTACTTTCCCGAGTGATTCCTCAATTTTTTTGATGCTCTCCGGATGCTTCGCTTGACAATCTGTTTTAATCTCTCCAATATGTGCTTTTGCCTCAACTAACAATAGCTCCTCAATCCTGTCAAAACTTACCCAACCTACTGCATCCCAATTGTGGATACCTCTTCCTACGGGCCAGAACTCATTCCAATCCTTTTGGAGGGCTTCTTTGTTCTTCAAGAAATCCATGCCCCTTAACTCCGCATCGGGCCACATCTCCCCTTGCTTGAATTCGAAATCAAGCCGTTCTATTCTCGAACCCTCACGTTTAATTGACGATAGGACAGCAACATCAAAGGCTTTCCTGTGCCGACCCATCCATCTAAGCAAGTGACATTCACTACCATATCCATATCCCATCTTGCCCATATGTTAGGCCCTCCAAAACTTTATCTTAAACTAACTGCTGTGCCCTTCGTGCAATGCCTTAGCATAAAACGGGGTCCAACTTTTTTATGGATGCCACCTGGTAGGGTCAAGGAATGGCGAGTTACCTTAGGTGGCCCCTCGGCCGTATCCGCCGTTTCCAGCTCCGTGCCCGTTTAGGTTCTCCATAGCACTTCTCCATCCCCTGCCACCTTAAACCGTACATGAGGTTTTCCCTCATACGGCTTTCCTGCTCTCTTCGCAACAAAGCCTATACACCTATCGGTTTGGAGTTGCTTTCGGATAAAGATAGCGTGAATATCTTCCCTACTCCACCGCTTCCAACCGAATCGGTCTTCGCTTTGCTGTATATCTTTCGCCTCAGTTCCTGCAGATTGATGGAAGCCTTTATCATTCTCCCCTGCCTCTCCTCCGTCGAAAGATTCAAGATACAGCAGAGCCCCTTCGCTCCGGTAAGGTTATGTTGTCCTTACCCTCTCCGCTACTACGGACTCATCCGCCATCCTCTCGCCTCTCGGTCCACTTCGTCTTCCAACTTATAGAACCTACCCTGCTCCTGCCGTTTCCGTCAGGGACGAGGAGGGCTTCCCCATGAAGGGGACAATCTTTTTTCCTTTAGGCTTCTTATTCGATTTTTTCATTTTTTTCTCTATTTTTTATGAATCAATGCCATGAGTAGGAGAAGGCCAAGAATTGGAGGGTTGTCACCTTTATCAGGGTCATCCATATCGTCTTCGACCTCTCTGAGAAACTCGTTAAGGTCCTCATCCTCTGCAAATTTCTCAACTCCCTTTTTAAGAATCTCCAACATTTCCTCGCCCCAGCCCATCCCCGAAAAGGCAGCGGCTGCATTGTAATACAACACCGGGTATCCATCTGGAAATCTCTTAAGCCCTTCCAGGGCGGTCACGATCGCCTCTCGTTTCATTCCGAGCTCTATATACGCAGAGCAAAGCCCGGCGTAAATACAAACGCCAGTGTGCATATCTGAAGATTCAGAATAGACGGCCATCGCTTCTTGGTAATATTGAAGCGCCTCAAGAGGATACCCCGTCTCCAATGCGCAGTTTCCCCTCTCTGCAAAATACAATGGCTCCTCAGGGTATTCGTCGATGAGGTGATTAAGAATCGACACAGCATCCGTATGTGATCCCAGACCCATCAGGGCCAAAGCCTTGTTTAAAAGTGTACCCGGATCTTTTTCAGTGTCGCACCTTATGGCTGCCTCATAACATATCAATGATTCGAAATGATCGCCCAGACCCTCGTTTAAATTTCCGAGGCATGTCCAGAGCACACAGGATTCCGGTAATTCCTTTAAACCCTCTTCCAGGATCTTTCTTGCTTCTCCGTAATGCTTCATTTCTATCAATGCTCTTACGATCCCGTTATACTTCGTCTCCCCAAAGTCTCTCCACGAAAGCGACTCGAATAACACGAGCCCCTGTTCGTACTCTGCATGGTCAAGAAGAGTCCAGCCCAGATTGATCTTCAGGTCATCTACGTGTTCTTTTAGCTCCCTTCGTTTAGCTTCTGACTTGACGCGGCTCAATCTCCTCGCTGCCATGAGGTATTCTTCCTTTAAGGTTTTCAACTCAGTCTGTTTGCTATTCATTTTCCCTCCCCTTCTTTCTTGATCCACCCGAACCCTCCGCATTGACTGCAAACCTTGGTTCCCTCCTCCCCATCGGGTGACTTGCCAGTGCCTTTACAATGTGGGCACCAGGTCATCTTGTATTTTTCTGGATTAAAGCTTTTATTCAGTTTTCCTTTTTTTCTTTTCATAACGAACGCATTCATATCCACGCTGGTGATAAAATGGGTTTTTTAAGAATAGATATCCGGCCGATCGAACCGGTTACCATTCAGTTCTCTTTGGTCTTTATATAAATTTACATCCCAGGTTATGATTTTTTCCTTCTCTTCGTGGGTTAAGGATTTAAAGTATTTGTAATCGCCTATCACCCACCACCTGCCACAGATGCATTTCACATAAGCCGCAGGCTCGGCTTTGAAAAGACCTCGAAAACCACAAGATGGGCACTCGAACAAGTCGGTTAGTGGTATGTCCATTTCCATAACAACCTCCTTTCTAAAGTTACGTGGATTACTTTTCTTAGAAGTCTATTTATAGACGGAGACCTACCCCAGGAAGTGTCGTATGTTTTAAAGAAAGGGGTCGGGGGAGTAAAATGGGTCTAAGGGACAGCAAATATAGGGGGAAACAGACTGTAAGGCCCGAGATTTAAAGTGATAATGCAATAAGAATGGATTATTGAATTTAAGTGGGTTCAACCCATTGACCCAAAGTGGGATTTATGCTATATTTAAATTCAGATCAGGAGGTAATATCTATGCGAAGCAGGGTTCTTAAAATAGAAGATGAATTTGAAGAGATCGCTACAAGAACCATCGATGACCGGAACAGGCTCACCCTTGGTGAGCTTCCCAAGGGATTAAAAAGAGTCCGGATATACAAAAACGATAGGGGGGAAGTTCTTCTGCGACCCGTTGTTGAAATCCCGGCCTCAGAGGCCTGGCTCTTTCAAAATGAAGAAGCTTTTAAGAGCGTCAAAAAGGGAATAAAAGATGCGTCCGAAGGAAAAGTTTCAAAGTTGAATCTTAAAGACCTTTAGGGGAACCTTTGTTCGAGATATTTCTAACCGATGAAGCGAAAAATCAACTTGAGAGGTTAAAAAAAGATAAGGGCCTCGAAAAAAGGTACAACGCTGTCAAGAAGGCGATGCGCTTCTTATCGGAGAATCCAAGGCATAAAAGCCTTAAGACCCACGAATTCACCAGCCTCACAGGACCTAATGGAGAAAAAATCTTCGAAGCCTATGCCGAGCAATCGACCCCTGCCGCTTATAGAATTTTCTGGTACTACGGACCCGGTAGAAACCAGATGACTATCCTTGCAATAACTCCGCATCCTTAGCAACCTTTAATAAACCTTCGCTATTTTCTCTGCTTCCGCCTTGATTAAATCTCTGAGGGTTTTGGGCTTGATGACTTCTACAGCATCGCCGTGTTTCAAGATCTCCCTCGTTATTTCGGAGAAGTCTGATACCGGAAAACTCAATTCGAGAGATCCATCTCTTAGATATCTTGCCTTCTGGTCTTTATGCCATATCTGGTCTTTGATCCATTTCGACTTCTCCGGTGTAAACCGGAGCGTCACCTCTTTCGTGGACTTGCCTTTATAAAGGCCGAATGTTGAAAGGAAATATTTCTTAAAGTCAAAATCAGGTGGTAATTTGAAAGACTCATTCAAAACCTTCGCTTCCGAGATCCTGCTCAAAGCAAAATTTCTAATTCCCTTTCTTAAATGACAGTAACCAATGAGGTGCCAAGTTCCCACGTAGTTGAATAGGTGATAGGGATCGACCATTCTTGAGCTCTTCTCCTCTCTTGCCGGAGAATAATAGGTAAAAGCAAGGCAGCTCTGTTTCAGGCACCCTTCCAGGATGACTTTGAATACCGTGTCCGGGACAGGTGAGTACTCGATTAGCTGAAAGGAAAAAGTATCATCAATACGGTCTCCCATCGACATGTGCTTGCTCAGAACGTACGTAATCTTGTCCACGATGGAGGAGATCTCCTCTCCAATGTATCCACCGCTGATGTCCTGAAGCATTTTTCTTGCAATGAGAAGAGATGCAAGTTCTCCAGAGGAGAGATAGACCATAGGCAGGGAGAATGTCTCGTCGTCGTAATAGTATCCCTTTTCGCTTGAATCATAATGGAGAGGGCAAAGGAGCCTGTCTCTCATAAAATCGATGTCTCTCTGAGCCGTCTTGGTGGAAATTTCAAACTGCTCTGCAAGAGCGGTAGCATTGGGATACTTTTTCGCCCGGACCCGATCGTCAAACCAAACAAACCTTTCATAAATATTTTTTGTGCCCACCACTTACTCCGAAAAACACCCTGTAACACTTTAGGAAATCATTTTACGGATACAACTTATCCAAAATCAAGAAAAAAGTCCATTTAAAAAGGAGGGAATGAGTCCCAAGGGGGGTTCATTTTTGGGGGATGGTAGATTAAACCTGAGGATACTCCGATCCTGTGGCCAATTCCCTAGAAATACTTCGACCAAAAAATAAGTGTATTCTCATACCTCCGGGGGCACGGATAGAAGAGCGATGAGTAGAAGAAACCAAACCCAAAAAGATCAACTGAACACGATCAGATAATCTACGTGAGATCTAAAACCACGGCGACTTCCCCCAAACCGATGTTGACTATTCCCCTCTTTTTCACGGACCTTGACAAACAGATATGCCCATTTGAGCGACAAATTTCAAAGGGAACAGGTTGAATTGTTGAATGGCCACCGTAATGAAGAAAAAAGTAGTAAGAAATTAGTAAGAAATGAAGAAATAGTCAAAAACGAACATGAGGCGTCAACTAATGCAACTTCTTAAAATCCATTTGAAAAATATGGTCGGGGCGAGCCGATTTGAACGGCCGACCTCCTGCTCCCAAGGCAGGCGCGCTAACCAGGCTGCGCTACGCCCCGGTATTTAAAATTCCAATAACCAAATTTCAAGATCCAAATAAATTCCAATCAATAAATTACCAAATGACCGAAATATCTTTGTAAATACCTTTAGGTTTTTTTGGAAATTGGGATTTCGGTTATTATTTGGCACGTTGCGTTTGGTATTTAATTATTGCCTTCCTATTTAACACATCCCTATTGCTGAAACAACCGCCCAAAATCACGTAAAAAACTGGATTACCCTTCTGATCTTTCTTAGGGCCTTTCCTCGATGGCTGATCGCATTTTTTTCTTCGAGGGAAAGCTCTGCCATCGTTTTCCCATACTTTGGAAGAATGAAGAGGGGATCGTATCCAAACCCCTTCCTTCCTTTTTCCTTAAATCCGATATTACCCCTGCACGATCCCTCGGCAACGGCTTCCTTTCCGTCTTGAGAGACCACTGCAATGACGCATTTAAATCGCGCCCCTCTCTTCGAAACGGGGAGACCTTGCATCTCTCGGAGGAGCTTTTGATTGTTTTCTTGGCCCGATGCACTTTCTCCGGCGTACCTTGCCGAATAAATTCCGGGCAACCCTTTCAAGCCGGCCACTTCCAGCCCCGAATCATCTGCGAGGGTTAATTTCCCAAAGTATTTCGAGTAGAAACGAGCCTTTTTCAGAGCATTCTCAGTGAAACTCTTACCATCCTCCTCGATCTCAGGGACATCTGGAAAATCGCCTAACGAATGAACCCGAAGGTCCAACCCTTTCAAAGCCTCTCGAATCTCGCGAATCTTCCCCTTGTTCCGAGTCGCGACGATTAGTTCCAACCGTTTCCCTCCCTCATCCCGCCCTCTCTCCTGAGGGGAGAGGGAAAGGGTGAAGAGACTTTTTTTGAATTCTCGTGAGGGTCCTAATTCCAGTTTGTGCGATCTTCATCAGCCTGTCCATCTCTTTCTTCGTAAAAACGCCTCCCTCGGCGGTCCCCTGAATCTCCACAAACTTTCCACCGCCGGTCATCACCACATTCATATCCACTTCGGCTTTGGAGTCTTCCTCATAATCTAAATCCAACAGAACTTCCCCATCCACTTTTCCCACGCTGATGGCAGCGATCGAATCCTTGACAGGAACTTCTTCGATCATCCCATTTTTAACCATCTTTCGAAAAGCGTCGACCAAAGCGACGTAGGCCCCTGTGATGGAGGCCGTCCTTGTCCCTCCATCCGCCTGAATCACATCGCAGTCGATCCAGATGGTCCTCTCACCAAAGGCATTGAGATCCGTCACAGATCTCAAAGAGCGTCCGATCAACCTTTGAATCTCGAAGGCGCGGCCGCTTCCTCGACCCGTTAAGGAATCTCTGGAAGTTCGTGTATGCGTGGAACGGGGGAGCATGGAATATTCTGCCGTGACCCAACCTTTTCCGGTATTTCTTAAAAACGGTGGCACCCTCTCCTCCACACTGGCTGAGCAGATTACCTTGGTATCTCCTATTTGGATGAGGACAGATCCCTCCGCATGTTTTAAATAATTTCTCGTGATATTTACAGGCCTTAAAGCATTAATCCCTCTTCCATCTGAACGTTTCACCAAAAGCCTCCCCACAAATTTATTTTTTCAACAAATCCCCGAAAAGTCAACCCCTCGGCCGATCATAAGTGCTCGGAATCGACCCCGAGCAACCCTCCACATTTTCTTTAAAGACCGATTTTGTCTTGCCGAAGGGCCAATCCTTCGACTTTTGCTCAGTGCTGGCCCTTCGGTGATTTCGGGTCGGGAACATTCGATTTGTTCTCCCTTGTCCAAGAGACGAGGATCGCTATTACCCCGATGATAAGAACAAGTTTCCAAACATCCTGAATCCCCTCCAGCGAAGGGCCTGCCTTCGCTTTTTCAAGTGGCACAACAGGCAGCCTGAAGGCAACAACCATCTCCGCAAAGGCGACTCCCATTACCATCCCCAAATTTCTCGATAGGGCTAAGAAACTTGAGGCCAGACCCACTTTCTCTCGGGGTAAAGAACCGATGATGGCGCTGTTATTGGCTGGATTGAAAAAACTGATTCCAATCCCAAGAATGATTTGTCTCCATAGAATGTCAAGATAATTTACCCCTGGCTTTAAAAGAGTAAAGGAAAAGACGGTCAGGGAAGTAAGGGCCAAGCCTATGGTGGCCGGGATTCTGACCCCGACACGATCAGAAAACCTTCCCCCAAAAGGAGCCGTTACCATTACGGTGAGGGCAACCGGGAAGATGAGCATCCCTACCTTGGATGGTGAAAATTCCAAGATATTCTGGAGAAAAAAGGGGATAATGAAGTTATGGGCAGCACTCATCCAGAAAGATAGGAAGCTTGCTCCAAGAGACGAGATGAAGAGCCCTCTTCTAAACAGTTTAAGATCCACCAATGGGAAGGGGGATAGGATCTCCACAATGATAAATAGGCTGAAACAGAGCAGGCTAAGAAAGAGCCATACCCATAGGAGGGGAGCTGATTCCTGAGCCATTTGATTAAGGAAAAGGAGAAGAAAGCTCACGAAGGAAAAGAGTAGGAGGGCCCCGGGGAGATCCACTCGCGTCTTACCCGCTGGCTCGTTCCTTTCGAGGACTTTCGAAGTGAGATAGATTCCCATGGCGCCAATCGGGAGATTGATAAAGAAGATCGATCTCCACCCGACGTGCTCAACCAAAAATCCGCCAAGAATAGGCCCTGTTAAAAAACCTGCAGAGACGATAGAACCCAAAATCCCCAGTGCCTTTCCTCTCTCATGTTCTGGATAGGCAGTCGTCAGTATCGCAGGTCCATTCGCCATCAGGGCAGAAGCACCTAATCCTTGAAGCATCCTAGAACCGATCAGAAAGTAGATTGTGGGTGAAAAACTGCAAAGAGCCGAACCAATGGTGAAGGTTAAATATCCCAAGAGGTAGATTCTTCTCAGCCCGAAAAGATCCGAGAGCCTTCCCGTGATAAGCAGGCAACCGGTGATCATGATCAAATAAGCCATCACCACCCAGGCCACGGCTGTCAAGTGTGTATTCAAAGACTGGACGATCGTCGGAAGCGAAATATTCACGATGCTGGCATCCAAAGTAGACATGTAGACGCCAATAGAAACATTAAGTGTCACCCAAGCTTGGCCGTTCTTCATTATCAGTGCCTCAAAACTGCGTTTTTCACATCGTTCTCAAGAATTTTTTCAGCCTAAATTTAAACAGATTTTCCGTATGAATACAAGAAGCTCCCTATCCCACTCGTCTCATCAAAGAGACCGTATCACCATTGATAAAAAACCGCCTTCATCACTGTCTCCCTCCATCCCGATGTCGACCTAGTCTCGGGACGGAGAGTGAGGCTCGGTTGAAACAGGATCAAAAACTGGTTATTATTCCAAATTATAGATTCTTATAAATTGATGAGGGAGTAGAGAGATGCACAAAGAGTCCCAAAAAAAAGAATTCACAGGAGCTTCCAAATACGTACTGGATGATGAACTGGCAAGAATTGTCAACATTTCGATGGCCCTCGAAATGCCTCTTCTGCTCAAAGGAGAGCCGGGAACGGGAAAAACCATGCTGGCCCACGCCATTGCAGAAGCTTTTGGCATGAAATTGATCGTCCTCAACGTCAAATCGAGCATGAAACTGATTGACGCCCTCTACCAGTATGATACCCTGACGCGCTTGAACGATAGCCGTTTCGGTGATTCGAAAAGGGATGTCAGCAATATTGAAGAGTATATCCGGATGGGAAAGATCGGACAGTCTTTTGTATCCGATCAGAGAGTGGTTCTCCTGATCGACGAGATTGATAAGGCAGATACGGATTTTCAGGACGATATGCTGGATGTCCTGGACCAGATGGAATTCGATATTATCGAGATCGATAAAACCATCAAAGCAACACATCGGCCCGTGATCATCATCACGTCGAATGCCAAGAAGGATCTCTCCGACCCATTCTTAGGCCGCTGTAATTTCCACCACATTGCCTTTCCAGACCCTGACATGATGAGAAAGATTGTTCAGGTCCATTTTTCTGATATTGACAAGGAATTACTCGATAGCGTCGTCAGAACATTCTACCGTCTGAGGGAAATCAGGGGCATTGAGAAAAAACCTGCTACGCGCGAGCTGATCAACTGGATTAGAGCCTTAAAGGCAGATCCTGACTTTCGCGTGAAGGATTTGATCAAAGGAGAGGTTCCTTTCCTGGGCGTCCTCTTCAAAAAGAGCCCTGACTACGTGGTTGCCCAGAATGCGGTGGCACGCTTCAGGGTATAAGATTACTAATCCCCCAACCCCCCTTTACTAAAGGGGGACGAGGGGGATTTTATGGAATGTGACAGAGTTCGTTTATGTTCGTAGATTTTTTCTATCTTTTGAAAAAAGCAGGTATTCCAGTTTCTCCTACCTCCTTCCTGAGGCTTCAGAAAGCCTTAAGTATGGGGATGATTAATTCTCTGGACGATTTTTACACAGGGGCCCGGACGATCCTCGTGAAAAGTGAGAAGTATTTCGACCTTTACGATCAGGTGTTTGCTCATCGTTTTGAGGGCGCCGAGTTCAAGGGACCGGAAGAAATGGAATTGTCCGAGGTCGCCCGCGGCCTGCTTGACGAGTGGCTGAAAGATCCTAAAGAGTTAGCAGAGGCCCTTGGGGTAAAGGAAGAAGATTTGTTAAAGCTGGCTCCGGAGGAATTGCTCAAATACTTTCTTGACCGATTAAAAGAACAAACCGAGGCGCACCACGGAGGAAACAAGTGGATTGGAACGGGTGGAACTTCTCCTGTGGGACACTCTGGTTATCATCCAGGTGGGATGAGAGTCGGCGGTGTCTCCAGAAATAAGTCAGCCGTCAAAGTCGCTATGGATCGGAGATATCGTGACTACTCCCAGGAGGGACCGATGACGGCATCCCAAATCGGGGAGGCTCTCAAGAGATTGAGGAATATGGTTCCGTTCGGCCCGAAGGATAGGGTGAATATTGATAAGACCATTTACGAAACCATGAGGAATGCGGGAGAAATAGAGATTGTATTTGATCGAAGTCTGAAGGACCGGTTGAAGGTCATCCTTGCCATTGACAATGGCGGATGGTCTATGGATCCATATATCGAATTGGTCCAAACCCTCTTTAACTACGCACGGGCCCAGTTCAAAGATCTCAAGACATTCTTTTTTCATAACACCATCTACGATTATCTCTGGGAGGACCCTCCCAGGCATTCCAAACCATTTCCAGTGGATGAACTGGTTCGTCTTGACCCTGAGACAAGATTTATCATCGTTGGGGATGCAAGCATGGCTCCTTATGAATTGATGGCCACGGATGGCTCCATTCATATCGAAGAGAGATCCGGGAGGCCGAGTTATGAGAGGCTAAAGTTTATTGCCAAAACCTTTGCCCATGCTGTTTGGATCAATCCGAAACTTGCCGAAGAATGGCCCTACACCCGCTCCATTCATCAAATCCGTGAAATTTTCCCGATGTTTGAGCTGACCCTTGACGGACTGGAGAAAGCGGTGGGCCACATGATGCGCAAGAATTAATTATCCTCCAACTTCCCTCTCCAAGAAACGATATCCTAAATTGAACGATTGTATTGACAAGACCTTCTGTATGCGCACCGGAGTTTGTCCCATACTTGATACGGAACATGAATGACTTCATGATAGGGTTAGGATCACTGAAAAAAATGGTCTCTGAGGACATAACCGTTTCGACATCCTATGGCAGGTATCTGTCCATGTCCAATGATGATCCGGACAAGAAGTGAACAAATTATTTTTCCATAACACCACCGACGATGGAAAGATGGAGCTTCAAATTGACAGAATATTAATTTTCAAATAACATAAGCCCGATCGGCAACTGATCATGAGATTTTGAACCTCCCCTTGGCATTTTACTTTAATTTTTTGTCTACTGTTCTTAATGACTGGGGACGAGGGGAGCCCTGTCAAGAAGATGATGATCTCAACAGAAAATCTGAAAAGGCACGTAGGAAATACCCATTTTGATCGGGATCCGTATCAGGGCTATCAGAAGCTGGAGCAGGCGGCTCGATATGTTGGGGAAGAATTTCTCAAATCCGGATTGGACGTCAATGAAGATCGTTTTGAATGGGAGGGGAAATCTTATAAGAATATTGTGGCAGAAAAGAGAGGGATGACCTCTCCTCATCGGGTTCTTATCTTGGGGGCTCATTACGACACCGTTTCGGGTTCTCCCGGGGCGGACGACAATGCCAGTGCGGTGGCTTTGCTTCTCGAGGTCGCAAGAAATATTCAAGCGGTCCCTCCCGAAAATACTGTAAGACTGATCGCCTTCTCCCTCGAGGAATATGATTTTGCCGGCAGTGCTCATTATGTGGGCAATCTGAACAAGGGAGGAGAAGAAATCCTCGGGATGATTTCAGTGGAGATGGTAGGATTCACTGGTTCAAGGCAGGATTATCCTCCTTATCTCAATCCCAAACATTATCCCAACGTGGGAGATTTCATCGCCATCATTGGAAACGAGAGGTCGAAGGAGTTATTGGAAAAAGTTTGTCAATCTTTCAAAACCAATATCCCTGAACTTCCTTTAGAATTCCTTATCGTGCCCGGGAATGGGGAGGGAATGGACGATGTGAGGCTGAGTGATCACAGTGCTTTCTGGGATCAAGGGGTATCAGCCCTGATGATCACAGATACTGGTTTTCTGAGAAACCCGAATTACCACCTGGCCTCGGACAGGATGGAAACGCTCAATTTCAAATTTATGCAGAAAGTGGCCATCGGGGTCTATCATTCGGTCGTGGAGTTAGCGAGACTTGCGGACACGAAACTCGAGACACGGAAAACGAGATGATGAAGATCGGTGTCATTTCAGATACCCACTTGAGGGAGCCTCACCCTGAATTCAAGAGAATAATCGAATTCCATTTCAAAGACGTGGAAAAGATATTTCATGCAGGAGACTTTGTGGACTGGAGCATCGCAGAATATCTTTCAAGCCTGAAAGAGCTGATTGCTGTCTGCGGAAACATGGATTCTCAGGATATTCGAAAAGCATTCCCTCAGAAGAGGATCGTTGAAATAGAAGGATTTAAGATCGGCTTGATCCATGGGGGAGGCCTTCCGCTCGGAATTGAGTCACGCATCCGAGGAGAATTCGACGAAGCGGACGTTATCGTTTATGGCCACACCCATACCCCGGCGAATCATCAAGTCAAGAATATCTACCTTTTCAATCCCGGCTCCGCCACCCGCTCTTTTATTAATCAAACCACCCTTGGGATCTTACACCTCGGAGAGAAGATAGAAGGAGAGATCATTAAAATCTGATTCCCTCCCCCTCTCCCCACCGGGGGAGAGGCAGGGGGTGAATTTATCGGGGCGAAGGGTCTGCTGCTCCGCCGGTCAAGGTGCATTTTGTAAAGTCAATCTCCTGACGGCAACCTTTACAGGTGTGCTTCCTGTCGAATTCATCCGAGAAGATCTCAACTTTCTTTCCGCAGTTCGGACATTTGCACACGAAGGATTTTAGATCCTTGAACTCCTCAAAACCTGGACAATGTCTCGGAATATTCATCTTGACCTCCTTTTTTGAACGACGGACCATGAACGATATACGATAAGCAAAGGGTGGCTGAAGATTTTGCTGCCCGATAAAAACAGCACTCCCTGAATCGAAAAAATGCTTTCCTTTGGTCCATCGTTCATCGTTTAAAGTTCATCGTTCTATTTCAGTTTCTCCAGCGCCCCCATCAGATCCTCAAGCGCAGGCCTCTTGTTGATATCATGTACGTCAATATAACGAAGGATTCCCTTCTTGTCGATGACAAACAAAGCCCGTTCGGATACTCCATTCGACCGCAAGACACCGTATCTTTTGGCTACCGCTCCATGGGGCCAGAAATCGGAAAGGACCGGAAACCAGACCTGGCCCATCTGGTTGGTCCACGCAAAAAGGGTAGGAATGTTATCTACCGTAATCCCCAGGAGGATAGTGTCATACTGGTTAAAAATATCTTTTGCAACATTATATCCAGGCCATTGGTCTGAACAGACGGGTGTCCATGCCGCAGGAACGAAGGAAAGGACAGCGTTCTTTTTCCCGAGAAACTGGCTCAGAGAAACCTTCTCGCCGGAAACGGATGGGAGAGTGAAATCAGGAGCACGATCTCCAACTTTCACTCTCAAAACGCTGTCAATCGGTTTGAGCGTCCCCATCTGATAAAGATTCCCTTTATAGGCGTCCGAAACAGCACGGGCAAGCGGAACAGAGACAACAGCAGATAGAAGCCCACTAATCAAGATGAATTGGGCGAGCCTTTTATCCTTCATAGTCTCTCCTTCTCCTCTCTATTTAACCCCGAAGCTTCGAGCACGACTCCCAGAAAAGGGTCAGCCCCTGGATAATTTCCCAACTGAGTGTGTACGATTTGGTGGGTCCCATCTTCATTAATCTTGACAACCATATAGTACGGCGTCCTCACTTCCCCGCAGACCTTGTGGATCACGAAATCCTTATCCGGAAAAAGCGGAAAGGGGATATCATACGTCTTCTTGAACACCTCCACCTCGTAAGGCGAATTTCCCAAACCGATCCCGATCAACTTAATTTTGTTTTTAAGGAGAGGATTGCTTTCAATGAGCCGGTACAGCTCATTCACTCTGGCCGCATCCTTCTGGCAGAAAGGGCAGTACATGCTAAACAGTTCGACAATCACGGCACGGGCTTTGATCTGAGGGATTTTGAAAAGGTCGCCCCCGGAAAGCCCCAAATAGTTTCTCTCCTCTGCATTTTTTGGGACAGGAAGGTTGATAACAGGAAGCGCTTCGCCCTTTTCCGGCGGCTTGTTGGCAGCCAAGGCAGGAAGAACCTGGATTGAAATGGAGAAGGTGATTAAGACGAGGGCCGTTAAGATTATCTTCATTCTTTAATCTCCGTCCTCAAAACAGCAATCGTGGCCCCCCAGGAGCCTGCCTCGGGCGGAGCTAGTCTAAATGATTCAACAAGAGGGCTCTTCTCGAGAAAGGAGCGGACGATGTTCATCTGGACCCCCTTCCCTTTTCCATGGATAATGCGGACCTCTCTGAATCCTTTCTTCTGACATTCCATGAT
>Ga0187780_10002292_pt1 | contig 14397 bp, 12 predicted proteins | sample 1015_Q2_SP10_20__FD_132429 | JGI IMG/M metagenome (GOLD analysis project Ga0187780, IMG submission 132429) | Tropical peat soil microbial communities from peatlands in Department of Meta, Colombia - 1015_Q2_SP10_20_MG | ecosystem: Environmental > Terrestrial > Soil > Wetlands > Peat | place... | reverse complement strand
GCCGCCAAAAATAGAGCAAGGCGCTGCCGATCAAAATTAGCGCCACGCACAGCCCCGTCCACAGTCCCCGTGTGCCCCAGCCTCGTACGAAACACAGATAGGCGCCCAGTGGCAGCCCCAGCAGCCAGTAAAGGCTCGCCGAACAGATCATCGGCGTGCGCGTATCGCCCGCACCGCGCAGCGCGCCCGTCGCCACGGTTTGCAGGCCGTCGAACAGTTGGAAAAATGCCGCCACAAAAAGCAGGCCACTCGCGGCCGAAATCACTACAGGATCCCTGGTGTAGACGCCCACGATCGTTCGCGGCGCCACCCAAAGCGCAACCGCCATGCAGCTCATGAACCCCGCGCCGAGCGCGAGCGCAGTCCAGCCGGCGCGGCGGGCGGCGTTCGAGTCGCTCCGCCCGAGCGCATGCCCGACGCGCACCGCCGCTGCGGACGCGATTCCCAGCGGCACCATGTAGGTAAACGACACCACCACCAGAGCGATTTGATGGCTGGCCAGCGCGACGGCCCCCAGTTTGGAAACGAGTGCCGTGGCCGCCGCGAACACCGCCACTTCCAGCCCCAGCTGCATGGCGGCAGGAAATCCCAGCCGCACCAATTGCCGCACGCGTGGCAGGTGCGGCAGGCGGTCCGCTTGGAGTAGCCCTGTCCTATAGCGCAAGTCAGAGTAGACGCAGTAAGCCGCCAGCACCGCCGCCATGTAGATGCGGCCCAGGCATGTGGCCCAGCCGGACCCCACCGTGCCCATGGCGTGAAACCCGAGGTGGCCGTAAATCATCGCCCAATTCCCTACGGCATTGAGCACATTGGCCGAGAGGATGGCAAACGTCACCGGCTTCGCCAGGCTGAGCCCCTGCAGATAGCGCCGGAACACGAAGAAGAAAAGCAGCGGCAACGTGCTCCAGTTGACGGCGCGCAAATAGGGAATGGCCTGGATAAGGATGGCTGGCTGGACGTGCAGCGCGCGCAAGACAGGCTCCCAGAGCCGGATCAGCCCCATCAGGATCGGCGCGATGGCCACACTCAGATAATTTCCGTTTACGAGCGATCGGTGCGCGTCCGCGAGGTCGCCGGCCCCGTGCGAGCGTGACACCAGCGTGTCCAGCCCCAGCATCAGTCCGGTGCCGAAGATGGCCACGGCATAGTAGAGATTTCCCGCCAGGCCCACGGCGGCAATCGCCACAGCGCTGTTCGCTTGCCGCCCCACCATGATGGTGTCTACAATGGCCATCGTCATCCAGCCGAGCTCCGCCATCACGATCGGCACCGCTAGCCGCAGCATCGGCTGAACTTCCTCCGCGACGCCTGCCCGTATGCGCTGGTATTGCAAACAGAACTGCTGCCACATGACCTGCACCCGCTTTCCCGCCTCCCGAAATCATATCCTTTACCCGCATCGCGGCGAATCGAATTCGGCCCGCCGTAGGCCTCACGGCTCCTTCAGGAGTTTTGATTCCTGAAGCCGCTGCGTCTCTTGAACCGTATCTGTGGGACACCACAATGGAGGGAACCGCCGGGGAAGATGGTCTAGGGGCTTCGCTACTCGCGGGCCAGAGAGCCGGTTACCTGTACGAGCGGGCTTGAGGCGGTTGATGGCGCCGGCTCCAGTGTCTGCGGAGCGCGCCAGCCGTCCACCACCGAAATCTGGTGCACGCAGGAGACCGTGCAGCGCGGCGCGCAGCCCTTCTTCGTCAGAAATTCGCGCCGCCGCCGATCCGCGCTGTATTCCCCTAGCGGAACGCCCGGATAGCCCCGCTGCTGCGAGCAGTAGTGCACCAGCCCGTCCTCGCAGACGTAGAGATATCGAGAACCCGCGCGGCACCGCCAATTGTTTTCGCGGCCCGCGGCGATTTGGCGCTGAAATCGGTTCACCCGCGTGAATGATCGCTTTCCCAGCGACATGATTTCGCGGAAGATTTCCTGTTCGCGCGTACCGAGCGGCTCGAGTTGTCCGCTGCCGTCGTGCAGAATACCCACCGTGGATGTAAATCCGAGCGCCAGCGCGCGATGCGCTACCGTGAGTGCGTCTTCGGGATTGCGCACGCCGCTGCCCAGCACCGAATTGATGTTGACCTGAAATTCGGCGTGCTCGGCCAGCAACTGGAGTTTCTGGTCGAGCACCTTCAGGCTCTTCTTTGAAATGTCGTCGGGCTGCGCGTTGTCAATGCTGATCTGCAGGTACTCCAGCCCGGCGCGGTTCAGACGCTCGATGCGCTCCGCGGTCAGAAGATAGCCGTTGGTGATCAGCCCGGCGATCATCCCGTTCTTCCGGATGCGCGCGATCACGGCGTCGAGCTCGGGGTGCAGCAGCGGCTCTCCGCCGCTGATCGTGACCACCGAGGTCCCCATGGCGCCCAGCAGATCAATCCGCCGGAACATCTCTTCCGTCGGCACGGGCTTCGAAAAATCGTCGTATTCGTTGCAATAGGAGCAGGAAAGGTTGCAGCGCCGCGTGGGAATGATGTGGGCCAGGAGCGGATGGCGCGTCGAAGCCAGACCCTTTGCCACGGCGCGCATCTCCCGCAACTTCCGGTGCGCCGCCAGCCAACGCCTGCGAGTTTTTTTCTGCCAGGTCACAGGTGTCTTGAACCACGGCTCGCCCGGCGTTCGCCGGGCTTGCTCCTTTGCGCAACATTATGCCACAGCCGGCATGTCCAGCCCGGAGCAATCGTCCCCGGCGGTTTCGCAAGCCTAGGAACGTCCCTCCTAGTGGGATTCGGCGCGGTCCATGCCGACAATTCGCCCTTTCGATTTCAGTGAACTCGCCACACGCAGGAAAAATGAACGAACCGGTCAGGGGAGCGTTGCAGAGGTTTCGTTGGAATAGGCGCTTTCGTCTCCCGTCGAGTCCACCGCCGTCACCACGTAGTAATACGTCTGGCCGCTCACGACGCTGTAGTCCACGTAACTCGTGGTCGTAGCAGAGTTTAACGAGGCATATGGACCGCCTGAGACTGTGCCGCGGTAGACTTCGTACGACACCCCTGCGGTGGGACTCGCCGTCCAGCTCAGTGTCACCGAAGGCAGTACGGGAGGAGGAGTTGAGCCGCCAGACCCGCTGCTCGAACAGCTAGAATGCAGAACAGCGGCCAGCGCCACAATTGCCGCCCCCATTACCCATCGGCGGCAGCCTTTCCTTTCGCGCCTCCACGGATACCCGCCGCCTGTGCGCGTCATGGCTTGGTCTTCCGCCTCCCAATGCGGAGTAACTCAGCCCATTATAGAACGGACAAGACCCAAGGACTACAGTTGTCGTATTTTCCCACGCGGCCTGATGTCCAAATGATTAGGTAAGTACGTTGTGAGGACCGAAAATCAGCGCCGCCAGGCCCGAGCCGAGCGGACTAGGGAATTGCCGCCGAGGCTTCGTTCGAATACAAGCTCTCGATATCGGTCGAGTCTACGGCGGTTACGACGTAATAGTAGGTCTGACTGGAGTCCACCGTATTGTCCGTGTATTGCGTGGTGGGCGCCGTCGAAGAGCCGATCTGCGTGTAGGGGCCTCCTGAAACCGTGCCGCGGTAGACGTTGTAGCTGGTCACGTCGGTCGTCACGCTGGCAGTCCAGGAGAGTGACACGGTATGTGAGCTGAGCGCTGAGCCGGTGCCCGATACGGCGATCGTGGGCGGCGTGGTTGCATTGCAGTTGACTGTCACCGTTCCGCTCGCGCTCCCGCTCGAGGTTGGCGCAAACGTGATATTCAGCGTGGCGGTCTGCGTGGGAGTCAAGGTCGTTCCAGACGCGACGCCGCTGGCGCTGAATTCCGCCCCGGACACCGTCACGCTTGAAATGGTTATGTTCGAATTGCCGGTGTTCGTCAGAATCACGCTCTTGCTGCTATTGCTCCCTACCGCCACAGTCCCAAAATTCCAGCTCGTGGGATTGGCCGTCAGGATGAACGTGGCGGCCACACCCGTGCCTGACAGGTTGACGACCGTCGGAGAAGTCGGCGCATTGCTCGTGATCGAAATGCTCCCGCTGGCGCTTCCGGTCGCGGCAGGTGCGAACACCGCGCTGAACGACACGCTGGCTCCCGCGGCAACCGTTTGCGCCGCAAGCCCCTGCACGCTGAAACCGGTGCCCGTCACGGTCACCTGCGAAATGGTCAGGCTCGCGGTTCCCGTGTTCTTCAGGCTCATGGGTTGCGAACTGTTGCTCCCCACCACTACGCTTCCGAAGTTAACCGTAGTCGGTGTGACCGAAATCTGAGGTTGAGCGGCGGTCGTGCCCGTGCCCGATAGCGGAATCACCGTTGGAGAAGTCGGCGCGTTGCTGGTGATGGAAATGCTTCCGCTGGCGCTGCCGGCGGCGGCGGGTGCGAACACAGCGCTGAACGACACGCTGGCGCCCGCGGCCAGCGTCTGCGCCGTAAGCCCCTGCACGCTGAAACCGGTGCCCGTCACCGTCACCTGCGAAATGGTCAAGCTCGCGGTTCCCGTGTTCTTCAGGCTCATCGGTTGCGAACTGTTGGTCCCTACCGTCACGCTTCCGAAATTCACCGTGGTTGGCGTGACCGAAATCTCCGGCTGCGTAGCCGTACCCGATAGCGAAATTACTGTCGGAGAAGTCGGCGCGTTGCTGGTGATGGAAATGCTTCCGCTCGCGCTGCCGGCCGCGGTGGGTGCGAACACAGCGTTGAACGACACGCTGGCGCCCGCGGCCACCGTTTGCGCCGTCAGCCCCTGCACGCTGAAACCGGCCCCCGTCACCGTCACTTGCGAAATGGTCAAGCTCGCGGTTCCCGTGTTCTTCAGGCTCATCGGTTGCGAACTACTGGTCCCTACCACCACGCTACCGAAGTTCACCGGCGAAGAAGGCGTGACTGAAATCTGCGGCGCATCCGTGCCCGTGCCGCTCAGAGAAATGTTCAGCGGCGAGTTGGAGGCATTGCTGATAACTGTGAGCGTGCCGCTGACGGCTCCCGCGGACTGGGGAGCGAACTGAATCTGCACCGTGGCGCTCTGCCCTACGCCGATGGTGGTTGCGCCGCTCCCGCTGATGATGCTGAAGCCCGTCCCGGAAAGAGTGACTTGGGTCACGTCCACAGCAGCGGTTCCGGTGTTGGTCGCAGTGATGCTTTGGGTCGCGGTGCTTCCCACGGTCACATTCCCGAAGCTCAGGCTGGTCGCGCTGGGCGTCAGCACTCCAGTGCTCGGCGAACCGGTCTCCACGGTTTTCGCCGCGCTCGTATAGCCCGCGCAGCTCGACAGGCCGGCCACGACCACCACAATAGCGATCGTCGCCAGAAGCTCGGCTGCATGGCGCCGAAGGTGCCGTTCCACTTCGTTCCGGATTTTCAAGGTAGAAGTCCTGTGACTGTACCGACGGATGTGGGACCCCATAACACTGCCAGTGTAAGTAGCCCATGGCCGTCCTATCTACTGGACTGAGGAACAAAGAAGGAACAGTATCCCCACCTGTTCGCACGGCCCATTGAGTTCCCGTCCACCGTCGCCTACCCGGAAGACGCTGGAAAAACGCGTCTGCACCCTAACATTCCTGCTAGAATTTGAGGTTCTGCGGAGCCGCGGGTCGGGTGCCCGGAGCCGCGCGCGCCGCTTGGGCGAGCAAATTCTGCGAGTTTCCAGCAGGGGGTGAGTGGATGGCTGATGCTGTAGCAGAAAAGGTGATTGCGTCTCTGGCCTCGGTGAAGCGCATCCCGGCCGAGAAAATCACCCTCGATACCAATCTCCAGGAAATCGGCATTGATTCCCTCGACGTTTTTTCTCTTCTCTTCGAGCTCGAAAACGCCTTCAACATCTCCATCCCCGATGATCAAGTCCGTTCCATCCGCACGGTCAAGGACATCGTCGAAGGCATCAAGAAAATCCAAGCCGCTGCGCCTCCGGGAGCGTCAGCAGGCTCGGCCGGCCCGGCGGGGCAGACCAGTTCCGCGGACTGACGAATGTCTCCGCGCCGGGTTGCCATCACAGGTCTCGGAATTATCTCTCCGCTGGGCCTGAATCTCGCCGACACTTGGGCCGCGCTGCGCGAGGGCCGCTCCGCCATTCAGCCCATCCAATCCGTGGACTGTTCTTCGTTGCGCTTCCGCAACGGAGCCGAGGTCCACGGCTACGACCCCGATAAGCATTTCGCCGAAGGCAAGCACGCTTACCTCGACCGCTTCGCTCAATTCTCCGTCGTGGCCGCACGCGAAGCCTTCCGCGACTGCGGCATCCAGCTCACGCCCAATGAGCGCCAGCGCGCCGCCATCGTTTGCGGCTCGGCGGTGGGCGGCCAGGCCTCCATCGAAGCGGGCTTCGAAGACCTCTACGTGCAGGGGCGTGGCCGCGTTCATCCGCTCACCATTCCCAAGACCATGGCCAACGCCGGCGCGAGCCACATCTCCATGGACCTGGGCTTGGCTGGCCCGGTCTACACCATTTCCACGGCCTGCTCCTCGGCTAACCACGCCATGGGCCAAGCCTTTCGTTTGGTGCGCGACGGCGAGGCCGACTTCGCCGTCACCGGCGGCGCCGAGGCCATCTTCACCATGGGCATGCTGAAGGCCTGGGAAGCGATGCGCGTGATTTCGCCGGATACCTGCCGCCCCTTCAGCAAAGACCGCCGCGGCATGATCCTGGGCGAAGGCGGCGCCATGTTGACCCTAGAGCCCCTGGATTCTGCCCGGGCGCGCGGCGCGAAAATCTACGCCGAGCTTTGCGGCTTCGGCATGACCTCCGACGCGCATCACCTCACGCAGCCGACCGTGGACGGCCCGGCCCGCGCCATGCGCGCCGCGCTGCGCGAAGCAGGCCTCGCGCCCGAAGCCGTCGGCTACATCAACGCCCACGGCACCGGCACTCCGGGCAACGATCCCGTCGAGACACGCGCGATCCGCGAAGTCTTCGGCGCGCACGCCGATAAGCTGGCCGTCAGCTCGACCAAATCGCTCCACGGCCACGCCCTGGGCGCCGCCGGAGCGCTCGAAGCCGTCGCCACTGTCCTCGCGCTGCATCACGGCATCCTGCCGCCCACTGCCAATTTCACCGAACGCGATCCTGAGTGCGACCTTGATTACATCCCCAACCAGCCTCGCGCCTTGCAGGTTCAAGCCGCCCTATCGAATTCATTCGCCTTCGGCGGACTCAACGCCGTCATCGCTTTTCGCCTGCCCTGAAGAACGAAGGGAGCCGGATAGCACCGACCTATGCGTAGGATTTCTCGTAGAGCACCTTACGTCCCCTTGGCTACCTGCCAATCCCAGTTCCGCCGCGCGACTTTGGATGCGCCAAGGGCGCGGGGGCTTCCAAAAAAGAAACAGGGAGAGGGAACCGAACTTGACAGGAAAAAACTACCGGCATAGGCTCGCTGGAAATCCGTTGTCGGAGGGTTCTCCCCGAAGCATCGAGGGGCCAACCTGGAGGGCTCGTCATGAAAACAATTCTAGTGGCCGTGTGTGTTTTGGCGCTTCTTGTCGGACCGGTCGCGCCGCCGGCGGCGGCTGATTGCTGCAATGACTTCTGGAGTTGCGCTGCGGCGGTGGCCACGGGCGGTCTGAGCTGCGCCGTTGAGGGGCTGATTAACACCGTGAATAATCTCATTCAGACGGTGAACAACCTGCGCGACACGATCAACACGCTGACCAAGAACACGGCCGGCAGTGCGCAGCAGGCCGTCAACGACGCGGCGGACAAGATGAACTCGGAAGCGAACGCCTGCGACGGCGATGATCAGTCGGCCCTCAAGAGCGCTCAGCAGATCGTGGCGGAGGAAACTAATCCGGCATTCCGCTCGGCGGCTCTGGAAGCGGCCACGGCGGCGGGCCCAGCGACTCAGAAATCGGAATCCGCCGCCCGGTCGAGCGCGCAGACCGGAAATCTTGCCGCCGCAAATCAAGGGACGAGCGCCAAGACGCTGAATTCGGCCGCGGTCAATTCGCAGGCCGCCCCCTCCAAAGGCTCGTCCTCCACGTCGGGTCTTGCCGGAGCCAACACCGCTGCGATCGGGGCGTTGAACCCGGACCTTCAGCCGGCCGATTCGGCAGCGTTGAAAAACGAGATGAACGCGGCCCTCACCGATCTCCAGAAGCATCGAGAAGCCGGCGCGAGCAATATGAAGAGCGTAGCCAACGCCGCCGCGCAGGCGAAGAGCCAGGCGCAAAGTGGGCTGCAAAAGGCGCAGGACCTGGCGGCGCAGTTGTTACTGACGCCACTCGAGAACCTGGGAAGCTGGCTGACCGACCTGGTCACCCATCCCGAACGCATCTTCGATCCCAGTTCGATCGTGGATTCCATGCTGCAAAACATCAACAACACCCTGACCGATAGCATGGACCAGGTGGCCGCCGCGGTCACCGCCGACGCTAACAACACTCTGCAGTCGGCAGAAGCGCCCTATAGCGCCATGCAATCGGAGACCGACAAAAACAAACAGATCGCGGACGCCATGGCCAAGCTGCACAAGCAGCGAACCGTTGGGGCGCTGAAAGCGCTCTATGCCCTGGTGCCTCCTCCGGCAGGGAACAACAAGGCAATTGCGGTGCAAGCGCCGGCGCTCCAAAATGCGGTCGCTTCCTCCCGGGTTCCCTTTCACACCGTGATGGCCAACCTGGCCACCGCCCGCATGAAGGCCGCGGCGGGACCCAAGCAACGGCTCCAGCAATTCGCGCCCGCTTTCGCGCAGATTAAAACGATCCGGACCCAGGCTCTGGCCATCAAGAGCTCCCTGCCGACCTATCAGCAGAATTTCTCGCAAAGGCTGGACACCTATTTTGTGGGGAAGACCGCCACGGAAGCCACTGCACAACGCGACCAATTGCTCAGTGAAGCGCGCACGCGTTTTGCCAGCGACCCCAAGACGCGCGATGCCGTCATTCGGCTCCTGACCGAAGAATCGAATCGGCGAATCGCTATCGCTCCGGCGCGCCGCCTCTAAGCGCCTTCCTTGGCAAACATGTCCGATGACGCGGCTCAGCCGAAGGGGACGCGGGAGGATGTATCATCGGCCGAGAGTAAGAAGCCGAAACGGAACTGCGGGGCGAAGTCGTTAGCTCAACGTTTCCGCGCCGGCGCAGCGAAACATGGAACACGAGCACACGCATGAGGCGATCCGCCACCGACTCGCAGCAGGGCCCACCCAAAGCTATCTGAGGGATTGGGTTTACGGCGGCATTGACGGCACGGTGACCACCGTCGCCATCGTCTCCGGCGTCGTGGGGGCCCACCTGTCGCGACACATCATTCTGATCCTCGGCGGCGCCAGCTTGATTGCCGACGCTTTCGCCATGGCGGCGAGCAACTATTTGGCGACCCGGGCCGAACACGAGGAATTTCACTTCGCGGAGGCCGTGGAACGCCGCCACATCGAAACCGCTCCGGAGGGCGAACGCGAAGAGGTGCGCGAAATTCTGCGCCGGCGCGGGATTTCTGACGAAGTGCTCGAACAGGCCGTCGCGGCTATCACTGCGGACCGCGACCGCTGGGTGAGCGTGATGATCCGCGATGAATACGGGCTGCCGGCCGCGGTGCGTTCGCCGTGGCGCGCGGCCGGCTCGACCTTCTCGGCTTTTCTTCTTTGCGGTGCGGTCCCACTGATTCCCTACGTAGCCGGCGCGAAAAACGCCTTCGGGGTGGCATCGGTCGTAACGAGTTTGATGTTCGTGTTGATCGGCGCGCTCAAAAGTCGCTGGTCCGTCCGGCCGTGGTGGTATTCGGGATTGGGGACTCTTCTGGTGGGCGGCGGCGCTGCCGCCGTAGCCTACGGAATCGGCGCCTGGCTTCGCGGCCTCACCAACTGATCCCTGGCGGCGTTATCCCGCGGTGTGATTGAGGCTGAAGGTGCGCGCCTCGTCGTCGTAGGCGAACACTTCCGCGTAGCGTCCCCAGCGAATAATGGTTTGAAGGGTCCTCTCGGAGTCGCCGGCGCTGAGATGGTCTTCGAGTTCGGATTTGAATCGGACGCGCGGCGCGGAATGGGTCTCCCGCTCCTCGAGGACGCGCCGGATGTGCGCCGCGAAAGGCACGAAGTGCAGGAGATGCTCGCGGAAGAGCCGCTTGCGTTCTTCGGCGTCGCTCTGTGCGAACACCCGGCCCGCCGCGGTCAGCTTGACCGAACCGTCGTGCAGTTCGGCGAACTCTAGGATGTGAAGAGCCTCGGCCACGGCCAACACATCCTTGACGTCCAGAGAAGGCAAGTGAGCAATCTCGGCGAGGTCGGCCTGTCCCTGATAGGGTGGCGCGGCGAGCGCCTCGATGAATCCGATCAGCCGATTGATTCCCAGAGGAGGCAGGCGGTGTCCGAATCCGCCATGAAGCTGGCGCTGCGCCTCCAGGCTCTCCACGGCTCGTTCCGTCAAAATTGAATAGAATTCCTCCACGATGTTGCGGAACTCTTGATCGAGCCGGTTGCGCGGATGCGGGAGCGGGACGGGAATTCCCGCGGCGATGCGGCCGGGATGCGAGGCCAGAACCAGCACGCGGTCGCACATCATCACGGCCTCTTCGATATTGTGCGTCACCAGAAGCACCGATTTGGTGGGCAACTGATGCGCGATCCACAAATCGAGGAAGTCGGTCCGCAACGTTTCCGCGGTCAGAACATCCAGCGCCGAAAACGGTTCGTCCATCAGCAGTACGCTGGGCTGAATTACCATGGCCCGGGCAAAACCGACGCGCTGCCGCATCCCTCCCGACAACTCGCGCGGGTACGCGGACTGGAAGCCGTCCAAGCCGATCTGGTCAATGGCCGCCTGCGAGCGCCGGCGCGCCTCGTCGCGAGCGACGCCAATGGCGTCGAGCCCGAGTTCCACGTTCTCAATCACGGTGAGCCAAGGGAACAGCGCGAACGTCTGAAATACGACCGCAATGCCCGGCGCAGGCCCGCGCAGCGGATTTCCGCAGTAGAGGACGTCGCCTGAGGTGGGTTGCGTCAATCCCGCCGCGATGCGCACCAATGTGGACTTACCGGAGCCGGAACGCCCCACCAGGCCCAGGATTTCGCCGTCCCCTAGAGAAAGATTGATATCGGCCAGCGCTGCCAGGGGCTCGCCGGAGGGCCGGGGAAAGGCCTTGGAGACCTTGCGCATCTCGATGATGGGAGAACTTGGGCGCGTGGTCATGTGGTGTCTCAATCGAGCCGGGTTCGGCGCTCAGCGAAGGCATAGAGCGGACGCCAAATCAGCCGGTTCAGGGAGATGACAATGACTGACATGACCGCGATTCCCAGCGCAATCCGCGGATAATCGCCGGCCTCCGTCATCTGCGCGATGTAAGCGCCCAACCCGAATCCGCTGATCCTTTGCGAGCCCCAACTGACCGCCTCGGAAACGATGCTGGCGTTCCAAGCGCCGCCGGAGGCCGTGATCGCACCGGTCACGTAGTAGGGAAAAATTCCGGGCAGCATCACCTCGCGCCACCAGCGCCATCCGCGCACGCGAAAGCTGGCGGCCGCCTCGCGGAAGTCACTGGGAAATGCAGTGGCGCCCGCGATGACGTTGAACAGGATGTACCACTGCGTTCCCAGGATCATCAAGGGGCTGAGCCAAATCTTCGGAGTCAGGTTATACCGCACAACCAGAAAGACCGCGATGGGGAACAGCAGATTCGCCGGGAAGGCCGCGAGGAACTGCGCGAGAGGCTGCACTTTTTCGGCCAGCCTGGGCCGGAGTCCCACGGCGACCCCGATGGGGACCCAGACCAGGGACGCGAGGACAATCAGAATGGCGACGCGGAGCAACGTCAGAGCAGCGTTGCTCCCGACCACGCCCAGATCGCTCCACGTCAGTGTGGGACGGGCAAACTGAGCCAGCTTCCATCCGGCGTAGGCCACTCCCGCTGCGACCAGAGCCAGCCAGGCCACATCGCCCAGAAGTTGATAGGCGCCTCGGGGGCGCGGCCAGCGAAATTTTCCTCTCAGCGAAAAACGCGAACGAGCCAGCGCTTCCATGCCCGCCTTGAGGGGGGCCCCGGTCACGCGGAGCAGGCGCGACTGGCGAAACAGATCCAGCACCCAGCTATGAGGAACCACGGCAGCGGCGGTCTGCTCGAACCGGAACTTGTCGGCCCAGGCCACCAGCGGACGGAACAGGAGCTGATCGTAGAGAATTATCGTCACGGTCATGGCCAGAATCGCCCAGCCGACCGCGCCGAGATCGCGCTGGTGGATCGCCATGGCGACGTAGGACCCTACCCCTGGCAAAGCGATTTGAATGGCGCCCACCGATATCGCCTCGGATGCCACGACGAAAAACCAGCCGCCCGACATGGACATCATCATGTTCCACACCAGTCCGGGCATGGCGAAAGGCGTCTCCAGGCGCCAAAAGCGCTGCCAGGCGGACAATCGGAAGGCGCGGCTCGCTTCGTCCAAATCGCTGGGAATCGTTCTCAGGCCCTGGTAGAAACTGAAGGCCATGTTCCACGCTTGAGCCGTAAAGATCGCGAAGATCGCGGCCAACTCCGGCCCCAGGGCGCTGCCGCGAAACAGGGAGACGAAAAACACCACCGTGAAAGATAAGTAGCCAAGCACGGGAACCGACTGCAGCACGTCCAGCAGCGGGATGAGCACCATTTCCGCCCGGCGACTCTTGGCCGCCGCGGTGGCATACGTGAAGGTGAAGAGCAGCGAGGCGACCAGCGCAGCCAGCATCCGCATGGTGGTGCGCAGCGCATAGCCGGGAAGCGCCCAGGGAGAAAGAGAAATGGCCGGTTGTTGCGTGAGGACAAAGGGCGCCACCATCTGACGGCCACCGAGGCCTACCAAAATAACTATCGCCACGACCAGCAGGACCGCGAGCGCGTCATGCCAGAGCGGAATTCGCTGGCGCCACGGCTTCCCGATCAGTATTTCTGCGTGTTGCTCCATGCTGGGCGGCCGCAATTCGCGCGCCGAGTCTCACTCGGCTGGGGATTGGAACAGCGGGCCACGCACAGTATCGTTCAAACTGGGCCTGTGTGCCAGCGTGCCGCGCATTCCGGAATTGGCAGGTTGCGCAGAAAGGGGTGCAGGCGCTTGACTTGCAAAATGAAGGCGTGATACAGACGCGGCATTCCCAGGGGAGGGGATGGGCTATGAGCATGAACCGTAGAGAATTTCTTGAGGGCTCGTCGAAGGCGCTGTCGGCAAGCCTGCTCGCAGCAGGGGCGGCAGGTCTGGCAGCGGCGGGAGCACCAGCAGCGGCGGAGGCGGACGCGGACGCCCCGAAGCCCGGAAAGAAGTATCGCCTAATCGCCACGGAGGAGGCGTTTTCCGTACCAGAGCAGGCGGATGAGTTTCGTCGGGTGGCGACTTTCCTGCACTCGAATCCGGACCTCGACATGTGGAGAGGGTTTTTCAACCCCGATCCTGCGGCGCCGCCAATTCTGCGCCGGTTGCTGGACCTGGAGGGCGAGCGGCTCCAGATCATGGACCAGGCCGGCGTGGATATGCACCTGCTGTCGCTGACGTCGCCCGGTGTGCAGATGTTCGACGCGGAGACGGCCGCGAGCATCGCATCGGCGGCCAACGACCGCCTGGCCGAGGTCATCAAGAAACATCCGACGCGGTTTACGGGCCTGGGGAGCTTCGCGCCGCAGGATCCCAAGCGGGCGGCCAAGGAAATTGACCGCTGCATGAATCAGCTCAAGCTGAACGGGATGATCGTCAACTCGCACACCAACAGCGAATACTACGACGACACGAAATTCTGGCCGATTTTCGAAGCCCTCGTCGCCTCGAACGCAGCGCTCTACATCCACCCGCGCAACATGCCGGACCCCTGCTCCTTCATGACGCACGCCGCGGTCAACCTGGCGGGCGCGATGTGGGGCTTCCAGATGGAGACGGGGCTGCACGCTATGCGGCTGATCGTCGCCGGCGTGTTCGACCAGTTTCCGGCGCTGAAAGTCGTGCTCGGACACATGGGCGAGGCGCTGCCCTATTGGCTCTATCGCATAGACTACATGTACAACTCCTACACGCGCCGCAACGGCAAGCTCAAGAAGAAGCCCAGCCAGTACATTAAAGACAACATCCTGATCACCACCAGCGGAATGAATACGCACGCCGTCCTCAAGTATTGTCACGAGGTACTGGGGCCGGAAAACATCATGTTTGCGATTGACTATCCGTATCAGGAGACGTTCGAGGCCGCGGCGTTCATGAACTCCGCGCCGCTGCCCGATGCGGACGTCGAGAAAATCGCCCACGGCAACGCGGAGAAGGTCTTCCACATTCCCGCGAAATAAAGCACCTGAATTCCTGGCCATGGACGGTAGGGGCGCTGCCTTGCCATGAACGAACTGCGTGAAGGGTCGCTGCGCCCCCGCCCGCTAGGTTCTTTCAGGGACGACGGGGATCAGCAAAAGCGAATCGTAGCGGCCACCAGTATAAAGGATGTGGTGGCCGCGATTGACCGTGTCTTCGTGGCGATCGCACATCGTCGGTTTGGGGTACTGATTAATGTCCACGCCCTGG
>Ga0187780_10002291_pt1 | contig 14400 bp, 10 predicted proteins | sample 1015_Q2_SP10_20__FD_132429 | JGI IMG/M metagenome (GOLD analysis project Ga0187780, IMG submission 132429) | Tropical peat soil microbial communities from peatlands in Department of Meta, Colombia - 1015_Q2_SP10_20_MG | ecosystem: Environmental > Terrestrial > Soil > Wetlands > Peat | place... | reverse complement strand
GATGCCCAAGGTTTCGAGATTCGAGATGACGACGCTGGTGAAGTTGTAGTATTTGCCATCAAACGGCAGTTCCTTCAAAGTGTCGGGGGAGATATGTTTCGGGAGCCCAGTCGTGGCCATGCGGCGCGGGTTCGTACGCGACGTGTGCAATATGGTGCCGCCGGTGCGGTCGATGGCCCGCGTATTCTCCCGCGTCAGCTCCCAGATGTAGGCCGGGTCGGCAGGGCCGTTCATGTGGGTCAGGCCCTCCCAGCCCCTGCGAAACCCGATCACGCGGCAGCCGAATTCGCTCGCGCCGTAGACGACCGACTTTATAACAGGATTCAAACCCGAGACGTCCCCGCCTCCGGTCAAAACACCGATCTTTTTGGTCTCCGCCACGGTCGACCCCTTTCGCGCGGCATCGTCCGCGCTCGCCCCCTTCCCCGATGACATTGTGCGCATGATTCGAGCCGCTGCGCAATGCCAAGAACGGCGAACCGCGCGGGCACAAACTCTCGGCGTCAGGAATCGTCATCGTTCGCGAATCGTGTTCCGCTACAATTGAGTCGTTCGATTCGTGCCGGGAGCTTCCTGATGCGCCGCGGTTCTTTCATTTGTGTCTTCACGTGCTGCCTAGGCCTGCTGGCCATGACGGCCGGCCGAGCGGCTCGCGCCGCCAAATCAGCGCTCGAAATCTACTTCATCGATGTGGAGGGCGGGCAATCGACACTCGTGGTCGACCCGCTGGGCGAATCCCTGCTGGTCGACACGGGGTGGGACGATTTCAACGGGCGCGATGCAAACCGCATTCTCGCCGCCGCAAAAGCGGCTGGCATCGATCACATCGACGATCTCGTCATTACGCACTATCACTCGGACCACGTCGGGGGAGTGACACAACTTGCCGCGAAAATCAAAATCGGAGCCTTCTTCGATCACGGTCCCAATACGGTCGAGAATTCGGCGGAAGTGGAACATAACTACACCGCGTACTTGGCCGTGGCGGGGTCGAAGCGGGTGATTGTGAAGCCGGGTGACCGGATACCGCTGAAAGGCATGACCGTCGAGGTTCTTGAAGCGGCGGGCGAAGGAATCCACAAGCCTTTGCCTGGAGCGGGCCAGCCGAATCCCTTGTGCGCTTCGGAGCCCCGGGCGCTGCCCGACTCGACCGAGAACAGTCAGTCCGTGGGATTGCTCGTCACCTACGGGCGGTTCCGGTTCATCGATCTCGGCGACCTGACCAATCAAAAGGAGCTGCAATTGGTGTGCCCGAACAATCTGATCGGCACAGTCGACCTTTTCTTGGTGACGCACCATGGGACAGAACATCCTGGAACCGGCGACTCGTCGAACACGCCGGCGGTGGTCGACGCGCTGCATCCCCGCGTGGGGGTGATGAACAACGGCGCGCTGAAGGGCGGGCATCCGCTTGCGTGGCAGACCGTGCACGATTCGCCGGGACTCGAAGACTTGTGGCAACTGCACTACTCGATGAGCGGCGGTCCCGAACATAACTCGCCGCGCGATTTCATCGCCAATGTGGGCGGCGACGAGGATGGGAACTACATCGAGGCATTCGCCTCGCGGGACGGAAGCTTCACGGTCATGAATTCGCGGAACAATTTCTCGAAAACGTATTCCAAGTAGCGCGCGCGGCTTGGCGGACTTCAGCGCGTGAGCAGTGCCAGATTGTCGGCGAGCTCGTCGTGCAGGCCGCGAGGCAGAATTTCCAGGCTCACGATGCGGCGGAGGAGCGGGAGATTGTCCCTGCCGTTCATGAAAACACGATTGACGTCCGCAATGCTGACGCCACTCTCGCTCTGCTGGATGCGCTCGATCGTGTCACCCGCGTTTACCAGGCCTTCCTCGGCAACCGAAAAATAGATTCCAGACCGCCGACTCGCGAGGAATCTTTTCACGATGTCCGGCCGGCCGAAGCGGATGCCAAGCTTGTAGCACGGAATGCGTGGCTGCGTGACCTTCACAATCGCGCTGCCGATTCGAAAGTGGTCGCCGATGCAGGCATCCTCTTCCAGCAAGCCTTGGGTGGTGAGATTTTCTCCAAACATGGCCCAAGGCAGTTCCATCTCCGGGAATTCGCTGCGCCAGAATTCGTAATGCTCGGAAGGATATGCGTAGACGGCTTTGTTTTTCCCTCCATGGTTTTCAAGGTCAACCTGATGGTCGCCATCGAGGTTCAACCTGCGTAGCAGAAGAGGACCTTGCACGGGAGATTTGAAAATGCCCGTGCTCACTTCGCGGTCGCCGAAGCGAACCGTGCGAGGCATGCCGACGTTTAGCGAAATGACTTTCACTGCGTGCAATCCAAGACGGCAGCGCCGTTGATGCGATCGCTTCTCAGGTCGTTCAACGCGCGATTGGCTTCGCGGAGCGGGAAGATCGTCACCTGCGTGCGCACGGGAACCTCTGCGGCAGCGCGCAAAAAATCATCGCCATCCTTGCGAGTATTGTTTGCGACGCTGCGAATCACGCGTTCCTGATACAGCAGATTGTAATCGAAGGACGGGATCGGGCTCATGTGGATCCCGCCAAGAACCAGGACGCCCGCTTTTTTCAGCGCCTTCAGCGCGGGCGGCACAAGTTCTCCCGCGGGCGCAAAGACAATCGCCGCATCGAGCTTTTCGGGAGGTTCTGCCGCCGCTTCTCCTGCCCAGACGGCACCGAGCTGAAGCGCAAGTTTCTGATGTTTCTCGCCGCGCGTGCACGCGTAGACTTCCGCACCCCAATGACGCGCCACTTGAATCGCTACATGTGCCGCAGCTCCAAAACCGTAGAACGCAAGCCGCCCGCCGCGCTTAATTCCAGAAAGTCGCAGACAGCGAAAGCCGATGATTCCCGCGCAGAGAAGCGGCGCAGCCTGCTCGTCCGGGAATGATTCAGGGATCGTGTAAACGAAGTCCTGCGGCGCAACGGCGTATTCGGCGTATCCGCCGTCGACCGTGTAGCCGGTGAAGACAGGATGGTCGCAGAGATTTTCCATGCCCGCACGGCAGTACTCGCAGGTCTGATCTGTCTTGTGCAGCCAAGCAATGCCCACACGCGTGCCAATCGAAAAGCGGCCCGCGCCTTCGCCAAGCTGTTCCACAACACCAACAATCTGGTGGCCCGGAATTACCGGAGATTTTCGCGGCGGGAGTTCGCCTTCGACGACGTGCAAATCGGTGCGGCAGACGCCGCAGGCTCTCACACGGACCAGCACTTCGCCCTTGCCGGGTTTCGGAGTTGGCACATCTGTAAATTCGAGCGGATTCGTCTCCACCGGCGCTGACGTGCGAAGCAGACAAGCTTTCATCCGACGACCTTCGTGTGGGCCCGCGGTTTGAGGCCCGCGTCTTCGGCGATGCCCAGCGCGATGGCAGACCAGTCGAGGTCACCGCGGCCTTTGGCTATCTCGGCAAGGAAGTGGTCGCGCACGAGACTGGCAAGGGGCAACGGCGTTGTGCTGGCTGCGGCCGTCTGCAAGACGAGATTGAGGTCTTTCAAGCCGAGTGTCAGGCGAAAGGCCGCCGGCTCAAACCTTTCCTCGGCGATGTGCTTCCCGTATCCCTGGTAGACGGGGCACGCAAAAAGGCTTTTGCCGAAGAGATCGGCGACCGCGGTCTTGCTGATGCCGTTTTTTTCGGCGAGCGTGAGGGATTCCGCGATGGCTTCCATCGCCGCTGCAATCATGAAATTTCCGCAGAGCTTGACGACATTCGCCGCGCCGGGATCTTCGCCGAAATCGACAACGCCCTGGCCCATCGCTTCGAGAACCGGCTGCACGCGCTTCTTGGCGGCTGCAGGGCCGGATGTGCAGATCCAGAGCTTCTTGGCTGCGGCTGCCTCCGGCCGGCCAAAGACGGGCGAAGCGACGTAGTCGACCTTGTGCCGGGCGTGGTGCTCGGCGAGGCGGCGCGACGTGGCCGGAGAAATCGTGCTGAGCGAAATGTGGACTCCACGAGTGCCGAGCTTTTCGACAAACGAGCCTACTGGAAGGCACACCTCTTCGAGCGCATGGTCGTCCGCAAGCATGGTGAGCACGATGCCACCAGGAGAAGCAACATCAGGTGCGGTTGCTGCGACTGTAGCGCCCTTGGCAACGAGGGGCACGGCCTTTGAAGCCGTCCGGTTATAGGCGCGGACTCCAAAACCCGCCTGCAGGAGATTGGCAGCCATGGGCTCTCCCATGTTTCCCAAACCGATGAAGCCAAGCGTTTCCGCCATTTGTAATTGCCTCCAGGTTCCTGTGGGTCAAAGCTATCACACAGAGGATTGTGCCGCCTCAAGACGACACTTATTGGATGAGAGAGATGCGAAAAGGTTCTGCGCAGATCGCTCGCGCGTTAGGAAAGCTTGGCAGCGAGATCGATGAAATCGCGCGCGGTCACGTCGAACGGCGGAGACGTCGCCGCTGCCGCATCGGCGGGTGGCACAGGGGCAACACGTCCCGGCCCGCCTTCGAGAGGCCGCGGTACGTATCCCGTCTTCAGGCCGCAGGAGCGCGCGGCATTCAGATCGGGCGGGTGCGCCGCGACCATCATCACTTCTTCAGGCTTGGCGCTGAGAAGATCGACGGCGCCGAGATAGACTTCGCGGTCCGGCTTGAAATGGCGGAAGAGATCGGAGCCAAAGACCGTGTCCCAGGGCAGCCCCGCAAACTTGGCCATCTCGACCAGCAGCGACACATTTCCGTTCGAGAGCGTGGCGATGATGTAGTTTTTCTTGAGCAGCGTGAGGCCCTGGACCGCGTCCGGCCATCCATGCAACCGATGCCACACGCGGTTCCAGTGCTGCTTTTCGTCTTCGGCAAGGCCGGTGATATTGAATTCCTTCAGCAGGTCTTCGAGGATCATACGGTGCAGGTCGTCGAGTTTCGTCCAGGGAAGAATGCCCTTGCGGACCTTGTCCATCGACGGGCCGTAACCCGCGCGCCAGCGGTCTGCGAACTTCCCCCAATCGATCTGCAGATTCTTTTCGCGGCCCCACTGTTCACCCTCGGCAATGATGGAACCGCGCCAATCGACGACGGTGCCGAAGGTGTCGAAGACAAGCGCCTTCACGCCAAGTGAATTCGCGGCAGCGCCACGGGGAGCAGCAGGCATCGTGCGGGATTCTCCCACAGCGCCGGAAGCTGCTGCTAGGCTTCCCAGTGCGACGGGGGCAAGCGCCGCAGGCACGGCCAAAAATTCGCGTCTGCGCATGAGTCCTCTTTCTTGCAGCCACCGAACGGCTGCAGAAGACCGATTATTTTAGACCAGAAATCGGCATCTAAGGTTACAGCCGCAACCTCTATCGTGGTCGAGGAGAGTGCACGCTAGAAAGGGAACTGCAAGCGGGGCATCTTTTGCGGGCAAGATATAATTCACCCGTTCCCTGGAGAACGTTTGTGGCCGAGACGAATTTCGGCGGCAAGGCATGGCGCGGGATAACGGCGGGACTGGCGTGTCTGCTGGCGGCAGGGATCCTGCTGGCGCAGTTTCAGGGGTACTCACCGGGCGGGGTGATCGACATGGATGGCCAACGCTTCCCTCCCGAAAATCCTAACGAAAAGGCGGAATGGACGTTCGCACGCTTTCACTACGATCTTGGAGAGGAATTCGGCTTTTACGGCTTTCAGCGCTGGGCGGCCGACTACCCGAAGGCGGACCGACAATTTACACGCGGCGTGACACGGCTGACGCGAATCGAAGCGCGCTCCACGGAGCACGTGGTGGATGCGAACAGCGACGATCTTTACAACTGGCCGTGGATTTATTTTGAAGACGCAGGGGCCTGGCGCTTGAGCGAAAAGCAGGCCGAGAGGCTGCGCGAGTATCTGGGCCGCGGAGGCTTCATGATGGTCGATGACTCCCACGGCGACGGGGAATGGCAGACGATGGCAGCCGGGCTGCACATGATCCTTCCCGGCCGTCCAATCGAAGACTTGACCGACAAAGATGAGATATTTCACGTGACGTACGACCTCGACGACCGCGTTCAAATACCAGGCACGCGATATATTTGGGGGCGTCGCTGGCGCTACTCGCCCGACAGCGCAACGCCGAGATGGAGCGCCATTCGCGATGACAAGGGCCGCATTGTCGTTGCGATCTGCCACAATTCGGATGTCGGAGACGCCTGGGAATGGGCGGACAGCTCGCTCTATCCCGAACACGAGGCTTCCGTGGCGTATCGCATCGGAATCAACTACATCATCTATGCGATGACCCACTGAGTTCCGCTTGGCCCGCGCGGAGCCGCTTCCCGATTTTCGTTCACATGGACTTTCGCAAGGGTTTTACGTATAAGGTAGCCGATGCCCTCGCGGGCAAATTCGCATTTAGGGAGAGACCATATGGCCAAGAAAGCGAAGGCGGCAAAGAAACCGGCCAAATCCGCCAAGGCTCCCGCGAAGTAACGCCGTGGCGCCGGATTTTCCGGCTCTGCCTGATTCAAAGAAACAACCCAAACACACAGAAGGGGCTGGCGTCTCCAAGGCGCAGCCCCTTCTGTAATTTAGGGAAGAATTCCTAAAGAGTCGGACTCGTCGTCCGGGTGGGTATGGCGACGCCAGCTTCTATACTCAAGCGAGGCGCGCGGCGCATGGCTTCAATGAATGCGCGAACGATTTCCGGATCGAATTGGTTCGAGGCGCAGCGCTCGAGTTCCGCAAACGCATCCTCGGGCGTACGCGCCTTTTTGTAGGTCCGGGCGGATGTGATCGTGTCGTAGGCGTCGGCGACGGCGATCACGCGAGCGCCGTACGGAATCTGGTCGGCTTCGAGGCGCGCAGGGTAGCCAGTCCCATCGTAGAACTCATGGTGGTGGCGCACCATCTCGCGGACGCGAACCATTGGCTTGAGCGGTTCCAAGATCCGCGCCCCGAGGTCGGTGTGGGTTTTCATCGTCTCCCACTCCGACGCGTCGAGCGGGCCGGATTTGTTCAGGATTACCTCCGGAATTCCAACTTTCCCGATGTCGTGCAGCAGACCGGCAAGGCGAATTTCCTCGACATCGGGCGGCGTCATACCGAGCGCCTGCGCGATCATCACGGAGTAGGCGGAAACCTTACGGGAATGTCCCTGCGTGTAATGGTCCTTGGCATCGATCGCGAACGCGAGAGAAGTGACAGTCTCGACCACAACAGACGGAAGCCCTTCGCCGATGCTCATGCCTTGTTCCTCGAGCGAACGCGTAAACTGCTCGAGACGGCGGTAGATTTCCTCGAAGGCCTCCGGGCCTGTGGCGAACAAACGCTTGAGCGTGACGCCGAGATACGCCTCCAGCACATCTTTCTTCCATCGCTTGCGGTCGTGAGGGTCGCCCTGCTCGGCGCTTGAAACGGAATTGCCACCCTGATGCTTCGAAAGGTACATCGAGGAGTCCGCAACCTGGATGAGCTCCTGCGGCGTGGAGCCATGAACCGGAAACGCGGCGATGCCGAAACTCGCTGTGATGTTCTTGTCGCGCAGCAGAGGATCGGCAGCAACCCAGCCGCGCAGCTTGTTGGCAAGCTGGCGGGCCTGTTCGATCCCCGTCTCGGGCATGAGGATCACGAATTCATCACCACCGTAGCGCGCGACGACATCCGAACGGCGGCAGTTTTGTTCGAGAATGTGGCCCACCCGCTGCAACACAACGTCTCCCTCGAGGTGGCCGTAGAAATCGTTGACGAATTTGAAGCGGTCGAGATCCATCAGTACCAGCGCAAACGGACGGTTCGCGCGAGTGGAGCGCTTCCATTCCGAAGAGAGAGCCTCCATCAGGAAGCGGTGCGTCTTTACTCCCGTCAAGCCGTCGGTAATCGCCTGCTCTTGCGCTCTTTGGAACGTAAGCGCGTTGTGCAGAGCGCCAGCGAACAGGTCGGCGAGGGTGCGGAGCAAAGTTATGTCCTGCTCGGGAAACTGGCAAGGCTCACTCGATTCAACATACAGCACGCCGAGAAACTGTTCTCCGTAAGTAATAGGCAGAGCGACTGCAGCCCCTGATCCGGGCAGAATCGTGCGCAACGTGGACGCACTGACCTCGCGGACCATGGCCATCTGCCCGCTGCGTGCCACATACCCCACAAGCCCTTCGCCAAGCTGGATGCGGCGGCCCAAGGCCTCGCGCCGCGTGCCCGCCTCGGCGCGGACGACCAATTCCTTCGAGGAATAATCGAGGATGGCGATCCCGATGTGATCGTACGCGAGGTGATTTTCCACTTCCGCCGCGATCCGAGCGAGCATCTCATCTGGGTCGAGCGTCGTAATCGCGTGGCTCGAAACATTGTTGATTAGCGTCAACTGGCGCGATTTTTTTTGCTCTTCCGCAAAGAGGCGCGCGTTTTCAATGGCAATCGCGGCCTCACTCGCGAGCAGGGCAAGCAGTTCCACGTGCCCCTCATCGAATGCGCGGGCCTTTCCGCTGTGCACGGCCATGACGCCCACTGGACGGCCGTAAAGCACCAATGGAACCGCACAGATGCAGTTCGTCTCGCGGAGAGGTTCGAAGCCTAAGCGCCTTGCCTCCTCGGGAAAACACTCGCGCACGAGAAGCGGCTTCGCCGTCCGCACCACATACTCCACCATATGATTTCCGGACGGGCGTGTACGCTTGGGCTGGCGCTCGCCATCGGTGACCTCGATCTCGAAACGCACCTCCCCGGCCTTCTGATCGAAGAAAGCGATGAAAAAGCTGGATACATCGAGGGCACGCCGCATCTCCGAATCGATACGCTCAAGCAGCTCATCGAGCTCCAGCGTCGAACTGAGCGCGCGGCCTATTTCGTTCAGAAGGTTCAGCTCCTCCGTGCGGCGGGATGTCTGCTGCATCAGGAAACTATTCTCGACGGACATTCCGATCTGCTGGCCGAGTGCGAGAAGCAGCCGCAATTCCGCTGGAGTAAAGCTCCGGCTGTCGGGCGTGCCGAGCAGCAGCGCTCCGAGAGCGCGCGACTTGGCTTGCAGGCTGATGCCGACCACCGTGCGCATGCCCTGCTTGAGCAGAAGCTGGCGCACCTGGCGAAACGCCTCTTCTCTTTCGAGAGCTTCCCAGTTTGAATCGCGCGCCAGATCGCGCAATACCACGAGTCCGCCAAGCCGCGCCACGAGGTTCACGACGTACTGGTCAAGACTGGCTTGCCTTACTTCCAGGGAGAATGTTTCATCCAGCCCCGTCACCGCGACGGAATTTGTGCTGCCCATCTCGTTATCGTGCATGAAGAGAGCGCCCGCCGGCATGCGTACAACGTTCAAGACGCGGTCGAGCGCCTGCGCGAGCATCTGCTGAATTTCTCCGCCCACGACGCTCGATGTGGCCAGGTTCAGATTCGAAAGTGCGAGCATATTGCGTTCCACGCGCCTTCGCTCTTCTTCGTAGACCGCCATGACCATCAGCACGCAGGTGAAAAGTTCTGGCAGGACCATCAGCGGAAACAAGTCCACGCTCGCTAGGAAGGACATGCTTGGACGAAATACGGCCCACAGACCCAGAAGTCCCCACAATGAGAACGTAATCGCGAGGAGCACATCGACGCGGGCTTCCTGTTTGCGGCCCTCCTCCCAGAACGTAAACCCAACCAGGAGAAAGAGAAGTCCCATCGCGAGCACAACGGGGACGTGAACCATGTTCAAGGTGAACGCTACGGACCATGCGATGCCGACGGCTTCCGCGAGGATCATGCTCCGGATCGGAATCGTCAGGCCGGCGTAGAGGCGAGCGGCACAGAAGAACGCCAGCGCCGCGGAAATGAGGGCCACACCGTTGAGCACTTCGAGCGAACCCAGGGAAGGGCCGCTCTCGATCAGCGCGCCCAAGACACCTGTAAGGAAATGTGCGGAAAGGAGAAGCCATGCCGTCGACCATGCGAGGAGGTATGCCTGTCTTTTCAACCGGTAGAGGAAGAAAAAGAAGAAGGCGAGCAGGAAGGTGCTTGAAAGAAGCACGATCGATGTCGTGGTAATGTGGTTTGGCAACGAACTGCTCCCTGCCCCGGCCCGGCTAAGCTTTCCCGAGAATAGCAGAGAAAATGCGAGTGCCAGGCACCCGTGTCCAGCCGAGTTTCGTGGAGGTCAACCTCCGGCTTAACATGCACATATCGGAGAAACAGCCGTGGGGACAGCCGCTCTGTGTTCAATCCAGCAGAGGCAATGTAAGCGGGGGTGAGAGTCAGGTCAAGCCGTATCCCTAAAATCGCCAAGTATCACGAATCACACCGCTTGCCCCATCCTCCGATCAGGCCACTGCCGCTCGATTTTGAATGGTTGTTCCGATAAGATGGACAGTTTCGAGAGAGGGATCTAAAACGATCCGTATGGGAGCCTCAAAGCCGCGCGTACGCTTCGCCCCTTCGCCCACAGGCCACCTTCACGTGGGGGGAGCCCGGACAGCCCTTTTTAATTGGCTCTTTGCCCGGCACGAGGGCGGCACTCTCCTCTTACGAATTGAGGACACCGATGTGGAGCGCAATCGCCCGGAGCTCGTTCAAGGGATTCTCGACGGGTTGAAATGGCTGGGCGTCGAATGGGATGAAGGCCCGCTATTCCAATCGCAGCGGCTCGATATGTACCGCCGGGAGGCCGAACGCCTGCTGGCGAGCGGGTCGGGCTTCGCCTGCTATTGCAAGGGTGCGTCCTATGCGGGAGGCGACGCGGCTCTGACGGACGCAGAGGAGGATAGCGACTATGAAGGCCCGAAATCTCAAAAGGCGATCGCTTGCCCCTGCCGCGATCTGACCGAGTCCGAAAGAACAGCCAAGCAAAGCGAAGGGATTCCTCCGGCGATCCGATTCCGGGTCCCTCGTAGTGGCACAACCAAGTTTGAGGATGTTGTCTTTGGCCCTCGCGAGGTTCAGAACGCAGAGATCGAAGACTTTGTCCTGCTGCGCTCGAACGGCCTGCCGACCTATCAGCTCAGCGTGGTCGTGGATGACATCGACATGGGCATCACGCACGTCATTCGCGGCGCGGACCATCTCTCCAACACGCCGAAGCAGGCGCTGCTCTATGAGGCGCTCGGCGCCGCCGCGCCGATCTTCGCGCACGTGCCTCTGATTCTTGGCCCGGATCGAACGCGCCTTTCGAAGCGGCATGGGGCCACAAGTGTCGGCTCCTACGCCGAAGAAGGATTTCTGCCCGAGGCGTTCCGTAATTTCCTCGCGCTGCTCGGATGGTCCGCCGGAGGCGACACCGAATTCCTGCTCACGAGCGAACTGATCGAACGATTTACGCTTTCCGGCGTGAGCCGCACAAATGCGATCTTCGACCGGGCGAAGCTCGAATGGTTCAACACGCAGTATCTGCAGAAGCCGCCGGTCGAAGAACTGTTGCCCTATGTCGAAGCGGAGCTAAGGCGGGCCGGGCTTTGGGAGGGTTCGCAAGCGGGCCGAGACCATGCATGGTTTGCGCATGCTGTGGATTTGATCCGCCCGCGCACGCGGTTGCTCGGCGACTTCACCGGGTGGGCTCGTGCCTTTTTCAGCGACGATTTCGACTACGACGCCGAAGCGCGCGAAAAATTCTGGAAGGATGAGCGCCTGCCTGCACTTCTTGCCAAACTTGCGGGCGCACTCGACACCCTTTCTACGTGGGATCACGACTCCTGCGACGCTGCGTTGCGCGGCCTCGCGACGGCCGAGGGCGTAAAGGCGGGCCTCCTGATTAACGCGACGCGCGTTGCGATCGTGGGTCGGGCAGTAGCTCCACCACTCTTTGAGACGATGGTCATCCTTGGAAAGGACCGCGTTGTGGGGCGCCTGCGCCGCGCTCTTCCAGTTCTGGCTTCCCGCTAAGTGGAAATAAGGGCTCCGATTGGCTGGTGCCTTTGTGTGCGGCGACTAGTTACTTGGAAGAAGTGGCGGCAAAGACTTCAGGATGCACGGCGTGAGCCGCTGTCCCCGCCGGCGCGATTTTGAATTGCGCGCTAACGGGTACCTTTACCGGCGGCAAACATGCGGAATTGTTGCAAGCCTGGTAGCGAAGGGTTAGTGGAAGCGTTGCATCGCCAAGAGACGCGCTGGCCGAAGCGGCAAGCTTCAGCCGGAGCGTGACGCTGCCTGCGTATACATTCAGGGGCTTGTCGGAGAAAGAAAACTTCTTGTCGTGGCCCGGAGGATAGACCGTGTCCACAAGAGTGATGCCCGCAGGAAGCTGCGGCGTCAGCGTCGTTGGAATCAGGTACGCATCCGACGGCGTGTGCGAGTTCATGTGATACGCCTCATTGATGTCCACCACCACGGCCACCTGGAACGCCTTCCCGCGGGGAACGGGGTCGAGCGAAACGTAGGCGTGCGTCTTCACAACCTGTGACGGGGCCAATGCAGGAACTTCCTGCGCGGGCGTGACGGCATTTTCCCCAGGCCCGGCAGCAAGCACGAGAACGCAAAGCACAAAAACACCCCGTACCGTTTTTCCGAAATTCATAGCTGGCTCTCGACGTCCTTCGTGACCTGGGCTTCATCCACGACGCCAATGTATTTCTTCACGATCTTGCCATCGCGCGAAATCAAGTAGCTCGTCGGCATGCCGAGCAAACCGCCGAACTTATCCGTGATCGCGTCCGTACCCAGCACGATCGGGTAATTCATGGTCTGCTGCTGGCCGCCGACGTTGAAATGCGTATTCTGCACAAAAGGATCAATCGCCTTCTTGCCGTCCTCGTCCATGGAAGCGCCAAGCAGTGTGAACCCTTTGCTGCTGTATTTCTGTTGAAGTCCAATCAGAACTGGAATTTCGCCCCGGCAGGGCTCGCACCACGTGGCCCAGAAATTGAGAAGAACCACCTTCCCCTTCAAGCTCGATAGGGGAACGTCCTGGCCTTCAAGATTCTTGAAAGTGACATCGGGGGCGGGGGCGAGGTTCGGATTCGACGTTGCTGTGGGATTGCCGGCAGCTCCGTGCGGAATGAACTTATCGATCCAGACTTCAGGATTTAGGCCCTGAATATTGCCGGAGATGTACGTGAGACCGTTTCCAAAAATAAGAGCACCGATTACCAACAGCAGAACTCCGCTGAAAACTTCCACCGTGTGCAGGTGCTTGCGAAACTTCTGATAGAACTTCAAGAACCGGCCGATCCCAACTGCGGTGAGCAGGAACGGTATGGCAAGACCCGCAGAATACAACGTCAGGAGGATGATACCCTCCGTGATCTTCTCCCTTGTCGCCGCGATTGCCAGCACGGTAGTAAGAATGGGGCCGATGCAGGGTGTCCAGCCAAGCGCGAAAGCAAAACCCAGTAGAAAACCGCTTACGATACCCGGCTGGTTGCCGCCCACGTTCTGCATGTGGACATCGCGATTCAGCCATCGCGTAAGCGACGGCCCAAAAAGGAAGATCAGCGAGGCCGCGAAAAAATGGACGGGCTTGATGGCATGGGCAGCGCCCGCGCGGAACAGCAACACGAGGCCGATCGCCACGAGCACAACGCCGACGATAATTCCCACACGAACTGTAATCTTTACCAGCCAGCCGATGAGGTGAAGACCGAAGAGGATGATCAGCGCACCGGCGATCGGCGCGAGAAGGTTGCGATTTCGCAACAAGAATGCGCCCACCGCGCTCGCAGTGGCGCCCATCGTGATGAAGACAGCCGAGAAACCGACAACAAACGCCAGAGCCGAGCTCAGCAGCTTGCCGGTAGAACCCTGTCCCTCCTTGAGCTGATCGACACCCACGCCCGAAAGCATCGAAACGTATCCAGGCACCAGCGGCAAGACGCACGGCGACAAGAACGAAATCAAACCCGCAACAAACACCAACAACGCAAAAGCTGCCATCCGGCTCCTCTCACTCCCTCAGCAAGAAGCTACGGCTCGCTCGCCGTGCTCGGGCCAAACTGTGATTTCACCACATGATTTAGACGTGCGCCAGCGGTTTTTGGTTCTGCGAAACGCCCGCAAGATATTTCCGCCACATGACGCCCGAAGACGGCTCTGCGCTGCCGTCCTTTCGAAGGACCCGAACTCTAAGGCCCTTATGAACCATAACAATCGCGCGTGAAAGGTCTGGCAACCGATCTGCATTCCCCCACGGTGCGGGCCCGCCCGCTGGAACCGTAAGCAGCAAGTTCGCTTGCCGCTTGCGGTGGCGGGCTCGAAAAAATCTTCGCAAGGAGAGGAAGGATGACGCCGAACCAAGTGACCGCCGCACGCGTGGCGACTGCGCTGGCGGCGGTCGCTCTCTTCACGCTCGGAAACGACAGGCTTGCCGCCGATATCGCGGCCGTCCTGCTTACGATTACGGCGATTGCGCTCGACGGCGTCGATGGGTACATCGCGCGCACGCGCGGCATGGCCACTCCGCTGGGCGCGCAGCTCGACATTCTTGGCGACCGAGTGGTCGAGAATCTGTTCTTCACGTGCTTTGCCGTCAGTGGACTGATCTCATTCTGGGTGCCGGCTGCGTTCTTCATGCGCGGAGCGCTGACGGACTTTCTGCGCGGTCTGGCGGCGCGCACGGG
>Ga0187780_10002290_pt1 | contig 14401 bp, 17 predicted proteins | sample 1015_Q2_SP10_20__FD_132429 | JGI IMG/M metagenome (GOLD analysis project Ga0187780, IMG submission 132429) | Tropical peat soil microbial communities from peatlands in Department of Meta, Colombia - 1015_Q2_SP10_20_MG | ecosystem: Environmental > Terrestrial > Soil > Wetlands > Peat | place... | reverse complement strand
TCCTTGCGACCTGGGCCTCCATCTGGCAGGTAGCCTACCTTCCCTACTACTACTCGAAGGTCCTCGGGGCCAGTGTACCCGTCGCCGGGCTCGCCGCCGCTGCGGTGCTCATATCTGGGATGGTCGGGAAAGTGCTGCTCGGGAGACTGTCCGACAGAAGACGCAGGAACCGGCTGCTGTTCGGGCTGACGCTGGCGGTCGTGGTGTTCTATGCCATCTTCTTCTCGACTTCGAACCTCGACATCGGGATAGCCGTTGCGCTTGCAATGGGGTTCTCCAGCTCGGCGATCTTCCCTGTCATGCAGGCTCTGGCGTCAGACACTTCCGAAGGGAGGACCGGAACGATGCTCGGACTCACCACTACGTTCCAGTCGGCAGCCGCAGTCATCGGTACGCTCATCCCGGGGGCACTCTTCAGTCTGGGAGTGGGGAGGGCGCTCGCCCTGGGGGCGATGGTTCCGGCGGTCCTGGCGGTGGGCGCTGCACTCTTGCTCAAGGAGTTCAGAGAGTCGCCGGGCACAGCTTCGGGGCTCGACTTATAGCGCAGGAGCGATGCGTGAGCACCCATGTGCGTCACCAGGGCCGGGAGGGCGGTCTCCGTCTCCAATGGCAGGGCGCGGGTGGAGTTCTTTGACGGGAGAGCCCTCGACGACGTCGACGTGACTCTGGTCGACGCCAAAAAGGGGCAGTTCGTCGAAGTCTTCGGGAACATGGCGCTGTCGCTGCTGACCCCCGCTGAGGCGAGAAGCAAGAAGCAGGCCTGGGCGGAGGTCGCCAGGGCCGTGGCTGCCGAGTCCCGCGAGGCATCCTGAACTTGAAAGAAAGGGGCCTGGTGCTCCACGCAAAGCATGCGTTCATGCCGAACAGCCTTGGATACTGCGGACCGGACGACAGGGGGAGGATACTGCAGCTGCTTGAAGGCGGCAGGGGCGGGGACCCCCTCCTTAGGACGCTGAAGGATTTCGAAGCAGCCTACCCGTTCCTTAGGCTGATAGCGCGGAACACTGGCAGGAAGACTTTCGACTTCGCCGTCCCGGAGGCGTACTGGATCGGAAACAGCCTTCTCGACCAGGTCCCCCATGCTGACTTCTACGCGTTCTCCCACAGGGAACTCAAGGGAAAGGACCCGGGGAAGGTCAAAGAGCTCTTCAAAGGGGTCCACGGCCAGGCACCTCCGCACCACACGTTCTACGTCCTCAGCACCTACGCGGGGTCCAATGTCGCAGACGGCCCGAACGTTTCGAACGAGAAGGAGGCCAAGGTCGCAAAGCTCATTGACAACTGCAGGATATCCTGGGCCAAGGTCAGAAGGGTCGGTGGGAAGGACCTCCAGGTGGAGCACTCCCCCCTGGTGTTGAAGGACGGCAGGCTAGCCTTTGCCAAGCCCGAGCTCAGGAGGGTTCGCTATAACCCAGAGGTGAGTCCCTTCCAGAAGGTGAGGACCGGAGACATGGTTTCGCTCCACTGGGACTACGCCTGCGAGGTGCTGACGCCTAGGCAGACGAGGAACCTGCAAAGATACACGGCGGCCGACATGGCGTTGGTGAACTCTCTCCTGGCGTCGGCCGGGCGGAGAAGGTAGCTACCGCTTAAGCCCCTTCAGCAGCTCGATGCGCTTCGTCCTGGCGCGGTCGAGCCCTTCCAGGTACTCCACGAGCCCGCCGATCTCCACCATGTTCCTCTTTGACTCTTCGCTGAGCTTGAGGAAGGCGTCGTGCTCTTCGGGGACCCTGGTCGCTGCTGCGAGCCTGGCGTAGGTGTCAGCCAGGTCCTCTTCGACCCCGGCCCAGCTGACCAGGCTCTCGATCGAGGTCTCGGCATAGCCTGTCTTGACCGTCTCCTCGACTTTCTTTGCGTCTTCTATGGAGTCGAACTCCTTGATCACCCTGTCTTTTGTCACCAAAATCACCTCCGAACCCCGCTTTGACAGCAACTAGACCGATGAGCCATGACTAGAGCGCCTGCCCCAGTATAAGGAAGGGCGCGACCCCGGTGATGACGCTGAGCGCGAGCAAAGAGACAGGCGGCAGGAGTTCGGCGAGAGGCCTCTTCTCGGCCTCCCCCGTGGATTCACCGAAAACAACGGTGTTGATGATGCGGAAGTAATAGCCTATCGAGAGGACGATGTTCAGGACCACGGCCGCCGCAAGGACGTAGAAGACCGTGCCCGACGCCTGCCCGGCCAGGAGCAGTGATTGTACGACCAGGATCTCGCTCCAGAACATCCCGAACGGAGGGGCGCCCATCATGGCCAGGGAGGACGACCCATAGAGGAAGCCGAGGCGTCGGTCGCTGCGTCCGGCCCCCTTCAGCGCCTCGAGCTGTGAGGATTCCATGGAGGAGTTGGTCTTCCCAAGCACCATGAAGAAGTTGGACTTCAGCAGGCCGTGGTTCCATATGGTGAAGACGACCGCCACCAGGCCGGGGGCGCTGAAGGTCGAAAGCGCCGCAATCATGTATCCGGTCTGAGCGATTGAGCTGAAGGACAGTATGCGTCTGAGGTTCCCCTGAGCCAGGGCAGAGAAGTTCCCCACCAACATCGTAAGGAGCGCCAGCCCAGCGAGCACAAGCTGCAGGTTCGAAGGAGCAGGCGGGGCGAGGACCGGGATAAGTGGCTGCACCACTTTCAGGAGAGCGAAGACTCCCACCCCGGTCACGGCACCCGACATCACCGAAGCCGTCGGGAGAGGAGAAGCGGAATAGACATCAGGGAGCCAGGTGTGAAGCGGGACCACGGCGGCCTCCACGCCGAGGCCGACGATTAGAAGGCAGAGTCCAAGCTGGCCGAAGCTTGTCCCCAGGGCGAGTCCGATTCCCTGGAGCTGAATCGTCCCTGATGCGAAGTAGATGGCGGCGATGCCGTAGAGTGCCAGCAGGCTCCCCGCCCCCGCCAGGAGGAAGTACTTGATTCCAGCCTCCATCGAGAGGTCTGACCTCCCGAAGGTCACAAGACCGTAGGCAGAGACGGTCATCCCCTCCCAGAACAGGAAGAGGGTCAGCAGGTCGCCAGCCGAGATCACCCCAACAAGAGTACACATCAGGACCGAGAGGAGCGCGTAGAACGGCCCCTGGCGCCCCTTGTCGAAGTAGCGCATCGAGTAGGCGATGACGGCGAGCCCCACCACGAGGACTGTGAAAGCGGTGAAGGTGGTGTACTTGTCAGCCAGATAGAGGCTGGCGAAGGGGTCGACGACTGGCTGAAGCTTGACAGTTCCTCCAAGGGACGACGTCCAATCGGAGGCGATGGACAGGAGAGATATGATAACGGCCAGGGCGGCGACCAGGCCCGCGCCGAAGCGCTTCAGGAAGGGAGAGGCCCTCCCGGCAATGTCGACCAGGAGGGCGACCATGCTCCCGGCGAATAGGATTTCCATGGCGGTGGTTGGCCACAACTTCAGAGGACCCCCAGGGCGAACAGGAAGAAGAAAGCGATCGCGGCGAGGAGTATGAGCCCTATGTTCACGCGGAGGAGACCGGTCTGAATGCGGGCTGCCGCAGCAGATAGGGAGCCAACGATGCCGGATACAGCCGCGTTGTACAATCTGTCAAACCACAGGCCGTCGTGAAGGAAGCTCCGGACGCCCCTCAGGCTCGGGCTGGCCGAAACGATACTTGCTGTCCTCTGATAGTTAGAGAGGAAGAAGTAGTAGGCGGCTGCGCCGAACAAGCCGAGGACCGCCAGAGAGGCGGCGAGGGTAGGGGGCTCGGGGACCCAGTTGGTCGCGGACAGAAGAGGCTGAGCCTGGAGGATCGCCCACGCAACAAGCACTGAAACTGCGAGCACCAATATCGGGACGAGCATCGCCGGAGAGGATTCTTTGGGCGTCTTCCCGGTCGGGGCCTTGCCGTGGAACACCCTGAGCAGGACCCTGAAGCTGTAGAGGGCGGTGAACGAGAAGGCGCACAGGAGAAGCACCGAGGGGAGGACTCCAGAGCTGAAGGCGGCCGCCAGGATAGCGTCCTTGCTCCAGAAGCCAACGAGCGGAGGGAGGCCGCTCATTGCGAGCATAGAGACCAGGAATCCTGCGTAGGTGTACTTCAGCACCCGTGCCATACCTCCCATCTCGTCGATGCTCCTGGTCCCCAGAGCCTCTATCACGGAGCCTGCCGCGAGGAATGCAAGGGCCTTGAAAAGGCCCTGGCTGATCATCTGATAGGCCGAGCCGGCGAGGCTACCGAGCCCGATGGCTGCGAACATGAGCCCCAGCTGGCTTATGGTAGAATAGGCGAGCACTCTCTTGATGTCGTCGGCGGCGAAGGCGCATATGCCCCCAACCAGCGCGCTCAGGAGGCCGACGGCCAGAATCACGTTAGTGAGGGAGCCGGATAGCTGCGGGAGCGTGATGACAGGGTACATCCTGAGCATGAGGTATACCCCCGCGTTGACCATGGTAGCTGCGTGGATCAGGGCGGAGACGGTGGTCGGGCCCTCCATGGCGTCGGGGAGCCAGACGTGCAGGGGGACCTGGGCCGACTTGCCCATGGACCCGATGAACATCAACAGGCCGAGGGCGAAGATAGTGCCCGTGGCCAGCGTCGGGATTCCGGTGGGTCCGAGTATCTTGTCGAAGCTGGTCGAGCCGAAGACCACGGCGATAAAAATGACTGCTATCAGGAGGGCCGAGTCGCCGAGGCGGGTGACAACGAACGCCTTCAGTCCGGCCTTCCTTGCGGCCGGTCTGTCGCTCCAGAAGGCTATGAGCAGGGCGGAGCAGACGCCGACGATCTCCCAGAAGAAGTAGAACTGGATCAGGTTGCCGGCCATGACCAGGCCCATCATCGCTCCAATGAAGAGCAGGACCAGAGAGTAGTACCTCGTCTGACCCGGCTCGTGTTTCATGTAGCCGAGAGAGTAGACGACCACCAGGAACGAGACGAAGGAGACGAAGGCACCTACGAGGACAGAGAGCTGGTCGACCTTCACCTGCAGGGTGACGCTCAGGGACGGGAACCAGAGGGTGAAACCTTCGGTGGATGGAGAGGCGTAGGTCAGGGCGCCGTAGAGGGCTGCCAGCATGCCCAGGCCGGACAGGAGGATGGCCATCCACCCTCTGAGCTTCCCGCCGGCCGCCGAGACTGCTGGTATCAGGCCCGCCCCGAACAGGGGTATCAGCCAGGAGAGCCAGGCCCAGTAGATCACTGGCGGAGCCTCCTGATTTCGTCAGGGTTGAGCGTCTTGTATTTCCTGTAGACCACGACGATAATCGCGAGGCCGACCGCTTCGACGGAGGCCCCAACCAGGATTGCCAGGGCGACGAAGGTGTCCGACATCAACCTGGAGCCGAAGCCGAGGCCCGACGCGAAGAGGGCGAGGTTGGCGCCGAACACTGAAACCTGGAACGACATTATGCTCTTCAGGAGGTTCCTCGAAACCGCTATGGAGGCGATGCCGATGAGGAGGAGGACGGTCCCGGTGGCGAGGAGGATCGTCTGGTCGGCTGGCAAACTAGTCTTCTCCTCCGAGCAGGCTGACGATGCCCACCATGGCGCCGGCAAACACGACCATGAGAATCAACAGGTCCCAGGGCCTAAGGGTCCATAGGAAGCTGAGGACTGCGAGTGATGAGTCCGAATAGGTGAGCCCTCCCGCCTGGCCGTTGAAGAGGGCAAGGAGCGAGACTCCGCCGACCGCAGCGGCGACGGGCACTGCCCCGAGCGCCAGTTTACGGGCTCCGAGGTTGAGGTTCGACTCTCCTGTTATGAGCACGACAGAAAGAAGCAGGACAGAGATTGCTCCCGCGAATGTGATCATTGTGAGGAGGCCCAGCAGGCCGTCTCCGTAGATTGTGAATGTGATCCCGAGGACTATGGAGGTGTAGAAGAGGGCGATCAGCGAGTTGGAGACCTTGGTGGAAAGCAGCGCCGCGGCCACGGTGACCACGAGCGCCCCCGACAGGACGAGGGCGACGAGCTCACTTTCCAACCTTCAGCGCCTTCCCCATTACGAGTGATTTCTTCTTGAAGACGGCGAGCTCGAAGTCGTGAGTTAGTGTGAGGGCGCCGAACTTGCAATCATCGACGCACTGGCCGCAGGAAATGCAGGTGTACAGGTCGAAGGTGGGCCGCTTGATCTCCACCTCGCGGGCCCCCACGGTCTTCTTCCCAACCGGCAGCATGGTGATCACTCCGGCGGGGCAGACGATCTCGCAGATGCTGCACCCGGTGCACTTTACCGGGTCGACGTCCAGCTTCCCGCGGAACCTTTCTGTAATCGTCGTCTTGGCGAAGGGGTACTCGGCAGTCACCGGGCGTTCGAACATGGTCCTGAACATCTCAGGGATTGCGCCTGCGACCTTCCTTCGTGGCTCGTTCGTCATCTAAGAAACACCACCAGTGCGAGCTGAGCTAGGCTGAGAGGGGTGAGAATGGTCCAGAAGAGCTTGGCCGCCTGGTCGATCCTCACCCTCGCCAGGGCGGTCTTGATGGCGAAGATCAGGAACCCGACGGCGAAGAGTTTCACGAGGAAATAGATGGCGTAGAGCACGGCCTGCAGAGTCCCGTTGGCGAATATGACGGGGCCCGAGGTCCCGCCCAGGAACAGGCTGACGGCCAGGGCCGAAAGGAAGACGTAGCTTAGGTTCTTCGTCAGCTTGATGTACGCCAAGGCGTTCCCGGAGAACTCCGTCATCCAGCCCCCGACAATCTCGGTCGTCGCCTCGGGGATGTCGAAGGGAGGCTTCTCGAGTTCCGCCAGGGCAGCTATTATGAAGACCGCGAAGGCGACCGGAGCCAACAGGATGTACCAGACCGAACCCTGGGCGGACACGATGCCACCAATCGACAGGCTCCCAGCGATTACGGCGGGAGTCACCATGGCGATCACCATCGGCACCTCGTAGCTTGTGTACTGGATGACCAGCCTCCCGATGGCTATTGTGGAGTACCTCCCCGCAGAAGCGTAGCCCAGGAGGCTCGCCATGAGCGTCGCGAACGAGAGGACGAAGAGCATGAAGAGCAGGTCCAGAGGATTGTAGAGCACAGATGAGAGGCCCGTTACCGGGATGAATGCGATCCCGATGGCCGGGGCCGCGAAGTAGAGGGCAGGCCCCCACCTGAGGACCAGAGTGTCGGCCTCAGCTGGGATGATCTCCTCTTTGGAAGCGAGCTTGAAGAAGTCCGCCACAGGCTGGAGAATGCCGTAGGGGCCGGTGACTACCGGACCTCTCCTCCCCTGCATCCTGGCCGCGGTCTTGCGCTCGAGCCACTCGAAGAGGAAGGCAAGCCACACGAAGAATGTAAGACCTGGGAACACTAGAAGCTCGACGACCTGGGTAAGGTCCAATCCTACTTCCTCCTGTAGTAGTCAATGCCATACTGTCGAAGCTGTTCCCCGCCGATGGTCCACTCCTTCGACTTGTCCACATCGACCACCGAGATCCTGTCCATGCAGCCGAAGCAGGGGTCCATGCCCGTCAGGACAACAGGAACGTCGGCCAGCGTGTGGCCCTTGAGCATCTCCGTGGCCGTGAGGATGTTGCTCATGGTGGATGGGCGGGCCTTGACGCGTTCCGGTGTGCTGCCGCCCGCGGATTTCACGAAGTAGAAGAGCTCGCCCCTGGGCGCCTCGACGTGGTACGTAGACTCGCCGGCGGGCACGCTCCTCGGGAAGTTCACCTTGAAGGGTCCTGCGGGCATCTTGTCGAGGACCTCCCTCACCATGCGGCAGGAGTCAGTGAGCTCGTTGAGGCGGAGGGTCATCAGCGACGCGATGTCTCCGTCCTGGGATGTCTGGACCTGCGGAGGGACGTCTGCGTAGGATGCGTAGGGGTCTTCGCTCCTGACATCCCGGGCGATGCCTGTGCATCGGAGCAGGGGCCCGACGGGGCAGAGCTTCCTGGCAGTCTCCTGGGTTATCCGCCCCCTTCCCTTCGTCCTGACCACGAGGGTCTCTTCGGTGAGGACGAGGCCCCTGTAGTATTCCACTCTCTTCTCGATGTAGCCCATCTCGGTCCTGATCCTGTCGGCGAGGCCGTCGGGGATGTCGTTCCTCACCCCTCCGAGGGTGGTGTAGGATTTGTTGACCCTGTTGCCTGAAATCGCTTCCTCGAGGTCGAGGATGTGCTCACGGTCCTTCCAGATCCACATGAACAGGGTGTCGAAGCCCGCCCAGTGTCCGAGCAGCCCGAGCCAGAGCAGGTGCGAATGTAACCTCTCCAGTTCGGCGACAAGCTCTCGGAGATACTTCGCGCGCTTCGGTATCTCGAAGGGGGCCAGCGCCTCCACCCCTTCGGTGTAGGCGAGGCTGTGGTGGAAGCTGCAGATGCCGCAGATTCTTTCGAAGAGGTAGACGTTCTTGATCCAGGTCCTTTCCTGAGCCGCACGCTCTATGCCCCTGTGAACATACCCGATCCTAGGCTCGACCTTGACTATCTTTTCCCCTTCTAGGAAGAGCTTGAAGTATTCGGGCTCCTTGAGCGACGGATGCACGGGGCCGAAGGGCATGACGCCCTCGGTCGAGTATTGCATCAGGCCCGCGCCCGCTTCCGACTTGCTCTCTCCCTTGCTCATGTCAACCGAGCTCCATCATCTTCTTGATCTTGTGTGGGTCGGCCTCTTTGCGCAGGGGGGGAGGAGCATCAGGAGGATAGGCATCCGGCAGCATCACTTTCTTTCCGAGGAACGGATTCCCTTCGAAAGCGACCCCTAGCAGGTCCTGGACCTCCGCCTCGTAGAGAGTCCCCGCTGGCACCGCGCTCGAGATGGAAGGCAGCCGGGGGGAAGCCTTGGGGACCTGGGTCCTGACCTGAAGGAACCGCTTCCCCTGCCAGAAGTGGTAGAGGATGGCGATGTCTTGTCCGAGGTCGATCCCAGTTATGGTGCTGAGGTGGTACCACCCCGGCAGTCCCGAAACCCTCTTGCAGGCGTCTGCGACACTGCCAGGAGCCACGGAGAGGACTGTTGTTTTCGGGCCAACGACGACTGTCGCTCCGAGCTGGGAAGCGAGGGTGGCTAACTCATCACTTGACAATGGCCTCACCCTCGGGGGTCGGGTCTGGCGTTCCTAGCACCAGCTTCAGTATTCCATAGATTATCGCTTCAGGCCTCGGCGGGCAGCCTGGGATGTACAGGTCGACGGGGACTATCCCTTCAATGCCGTTCCCCGCGCTGTAGCAATCCTTCATCACGCCGCCCCCCAGGGCGCAGGCGCCGATGGCCACGACGTGGCGTGGCTCAGGCATCTGCTCGTACACAGTACGCAGTCGCTCTCGCATCATGGGGTTGGCCACCCCTGTAACCAGGAGGACGTCGGCGTGGCGCGGGCTGGGCACCAGCACGACCCCGAGCCTTTCTGCGTCAAACCTCGGTGTGAGCGCAGCCAGGATCTCGATGTCACAGCCGTTGCAGGAGGCCGCATTGACGTGGAAAACCCAGATGGACCTCTTCCTAGCCCAGTTGGTCAGTGCTTGGCTAATAGGTCCCACCTCCCACGTTGATGAACCAGTAGATCGTTATCGTGACAACGCTGCCGCCTCCGAGCAGGAAGAGGAGAGGGTAGAAAGAGCCGGACGCCTCGAAGGACCCGGCAAGGATCAGCGCGAAGGTCTCGACCACAAGGAAGAGCGCCGCGAAGACGAACAGGCTGGACTGGTACAGCCCCCTGGCTGGAACTGACTTCTCCCCCCCGGCGAATGGTTCGTACTTGACTCCCTGTCCGCTGGTGCGCTTCCCGAGCCTGCCAACAAGGACGAAGGCCGCCAAGTCGACCACCACTATGAGCAGCGGACCGAGAAGTGAGTCCGTGAAGTCTGTCATGACATTGCCTCCACCGCCCGGGTCACGGCCTCCACGACGCGTCCTGCCGACCTCTTCACGACGTCGGAGAGCCCCTCTCCCACCTCCAGGGACTCGGGCTGGACCCCGACCACGAGGACGTCGTTCAGCCTCTCAGCCAGCCCGGGAACTATCTTCAGCGGGATGTTGTGCGTCGCAAAGAAGCCGTACTTCGTGTCGCCGAGTTTGGCGCAAACTATCTTGCCTGGGTCTGCAGAGGCGTCGACCGCGTCGAAGATGATTATCCTGGTCCCGGAGGCCGCGAGCTTGGACAGGAGCATCTCAGGAGCGTCAGCCGCTCGGTGGATTCTAATCCCCCTGGCAGGAGCGGGACCGAGGCTGGACCTTAGCTTCGAGGCGATCTTGAGGCCCACGGCGTCGTCCCCCCTGAGGATGTTCCCTATCCCCACCAGGGCCGTAGGTCCGTCAGTCGAAGCGATGGCGTCTCCGAGCGACGCCTCCCAGTCTGCCTCCGCCATTGGCTTCATTGCCCGTCAAAATCTCGGCGAAGAATTAGCGCAAATAAACGCCGGAGTTGTTTCTTACTTCTGAGAATAACTGTTTCAGGAGGCAAGGCGTGTCAGGAAGTCCCTGTTCGCCTCCACAGCCGCCTTGATGGCTTGCTCCCACCCTTTCCTCTCCACCTTCGCCTTCGTTGCACCTCCCTTCAGGACACTGTAGAGGTCATCGAGACCTGCTGCCGCCATGCCCGCCCGGTCCACGGTTTCGACGAGTTCCGGGCGCCTAAGGTCGAGGGCATACCCGTTCTTTGAAAGGAAACAGAGTCCAGCGACAAGGGCCGTGCGCTTGTTCCCTGCCCGGAAGTACTGGCCGCTCGCAAGCTTGAAAACAAGGAACGCCCCTTTGTCTACCACGGCCTCATCGAAATCCTGGTTGTTCGCCCTCGTCTCCAGTTCGCCTACGAGCTCGACGAGCTTCCGGCCGTCAGCTTCGGAGTATCCGTGTGGCTCTTTGGTCAGCGCAACCACCTCCCTGTTGAAGGCTAGCAGGGTCTCAAGGTCCGGATGGTGGATTGTTTTCTTTCCCACGGGCGCACGCGGTTTGGCCCGGGATTTAACCGATTGAGGATCGCGAATGCCGGCCCCGCAGGAGCCATGCCGGCCCAAGGACGAGGGTGGTCCCGGATTCATGAGACGCACGGTAATGCTTTTATAATTTTGAGAGGTTCTTCCGTTCCTTGAAGGGCGAGGCATCTGTAGGGAAACCGGTACCGCCTGAGGACACCTCGCTGAAGGTCACCGGCACAGCACTGTACACCTTCGATTGGAGCCTCCCTGGGACCCTCCACGCCAAGCTTGTGACCAGCACCGTCCCCCACGCAAGAATCCTCAGCATCAACACTGACAGGGCCAGAGAAGTCCCCGGAGTCGCCGCGATAATGACAGGCAAGGACATGCCCTTCCGAGTCGGCATGTACGCAGGAGACAGAGACCTTCTTGCCGTCGACAAGGTGAGGTGGGCAGGGCACCCGGTCGCGCTGGTCGTCGCAGAGACGCTGGAATCAGCGGAAAGAGCCTCTGAAATGGTGGACGTCGAGTATGAGGCTCTCCCGGCAGTATTCGACCCGGTGGAGGCGCTGAAGCCCGAGGCCCCCGTTCTCCACGAGAGGATGGAGGAATACAAGCACGCGCCGGTCTTCTACCCGGTGCCGGGGACCAACATCGCGAACAGGTTCAGGCTGGTGCACGGCGATGCGGAGAAGGGGTTCGAGCAAGCCGACGAGGTCATAGAGGACGAGTTCAGGGTTTCCCATGTCAGCCACGCGTACATGGAGACCCAGTGCGTGGTCGCCCAGGCTCTCCGGGACGGCACCTACGAGATCTGGACCAGCTGCCAGTCCCCCTTCGTGGTAAGGCAGATCGTCGCCGAGTGCCTGAAGGTCCCGTACAACAGGGTGACGGTAAGGGTTCCGTTCGTTGGCGGCGGCTTCGGGGGGAAGGCGGGCCTAGGGTGGGAGGCTCTCATCGCCCTCGCGTCCAGGGCCGTGGGGTACAGGCCTGTGAAGCTGGTGCTTTCGAGGAAGGAGAACTTCGCTTCGGGCGCGTCGAGGGAAGGCGTCGTCGCGAACGTGAAGGCGGGATTCACGAAGGACGGCAAGTGTGTGGCATACAAGGTTCGGTTCGTCCTGGACGCAGGCGCCTACGCGGACTATACCGTGAACGTCTCCAGGGCCATGGGTTATTCGGCCGAAGGGGTGTATGAAGTCCCCAACGTCTACTGCGAGTCCCTCGCAGTCTACACCAACAAGATACCAACCACCGCCATGAGGGGATTCGGCTATTCGGAGAGCAACTGGGTCCTCGAGCAGGTGTTCGAGAGGGCGGCGAAGAAGCTAGGAATAGACTCCGCGAAGCTAAGGAGGATCAACCTTCTCAGGCCCGGCGAGTCGCACACCGCCACGGGGGAGAAGGTAAGGGAGGACGTCGGAGACCCCAGGAAGGTCCTTCAGACAGTGCTCGAAGGGATAGACCTGGACGGCAAGGTTGCACTCCCCTCTGAGCCGTGGAAGGTGAGGACCAGGGGCTTCGCGCTCTGTGTTAAGGGCCCGTCCCAACCCCCAAACGCGTCTTCGTCGGCCATAGTCAAGTTCAACGAGGACACGACCATCGACCTGTTGGTCGGGACTGGGAACTTCGGCCAGGGCACGGCGACGGCCCTTACCCAGCTGGTCGCGGACCAGTTCGGCGTGCCGCTCGAGAAGGTGAGGGTGGACCCGGTCAGGGACACCGGAAAGTCGGCCTACACATGGCAGACCGTGGGGAGCAGGGGGCTCTTCACCGACGGGGTGGCGACCCTCAGGGCTTGCGAGGACGCGAAGAACCAGATACTCGAGCTTGCATCTCAGGTGATGAGGCTCCCGAAGTCGGAGCTTGAAGTATCCGAAGGAAGCGTGAAGGCGAAGGGGAGGCCCTGGCTGACCATGAGCCTGAAGGAGCTCGTGTTCGGGTACACCTACCCCAACGGAAACACAATCGGCGGGCCGGTGATCGGCAGGGGGCACCAGTCGTCGAGCCTCAACACCTTCCTTGACCCGCAGACAGGTCAGGGGGTCCCGACGATCTTCCATACCTTCGGCGGCACCGCCGTCGAAGTAGAGCTCGACCTGGTGACGGGAGCAATCGAGGTCTCCAGGGCGGTTCAGGTGTTCGACGTCGGCCGGGCGATCAACCCGCTCCTCCTGAAGATGCAGCTCGACGGAGGCTTCATCATGGGGATGAGCATCGCACTCTTCGAGAAGATCAAGTTCGACGAGCAGGGGTGGGTCACGAACCCGAACTTCACCAACTACTACATTGCAAGGATGAAGGACACACCAAAGGAGTTCGCCGCCAGCTACGTCGAGACGCCGCAATTCGACGGCCCGCTTGGCGCAAGAGGGATCGGTGAGCTCAGCATGATCTCCGTTGCCTCGGCAATTTCCAACGCAATATTCAGGGCGACGGGGGTCAGGCTGAACAACCTGCCCATGAACCCGGAGACCGTCTGGCACGCCATTTCCGAGCAGAGACCCGACCTGCTGGCCAAGGCGCTGGACAGCTACGCGAAGATGGAAGCGCCCATGAAGGCGAGACCATGAGCTTCGGGTCAGCCTATACAACGCTCCCTGATTTCGACTACCACAAGCCAAAGACCCTCGAGGAGGCCCTGGACCTGCTGAAGGCTCACGGCGACGAGGCCAAGCTGATGGGCGGTGGGATAGGATTGATTGCTTTCATGAAGGAGAGGTTGATGTCGCCCGCTCATGTCATAGACATCAAGGGGATAGCAGAACTTAGGGAGATTACTGGGCTTCCGGGAGGAGGACTCAGGATTGGGGCAGGGGTCTCGCTTACGGAGCTGCTCGAGGAAGGGAGGCTGGGTGAAGAATTCGGGGTCTTGCGGGAGGCGGTGTCAAGGGTCGCTGACCCGATGATCAGGCGGAGAGCCACGCTGGTCGGGAACCTCTGCGAGGCGATTCCCTGGGTCGACAGCCCGCCTGCGCTGATCGCCCTTGATGCATCGGTCGAGTGTGTGGGACCGAAGGGGAGAAGGAGCATCCCGGTCTCGAGTTTCATAAGAGGCCCGGTGGACATCGACCTCGAGTCGGACGAGATTGTAACCGCGGTGGTGATCCCGCCGGCCAGGGGGAGAGAAGGGGCATTCGAGAAATTCACAGCCGGGTCCGAGTTCTCGCTCGCGAGCGTCGCGGTGGTCTTGACTGCCGAGGGGAAGAAGCGAGTCCCAAAGGTGGTTTACGGTGCGGTGAATTCGGTCCCAGCTCGCTCTGTTGAGGTCGAAGACGCGATCCGGGACGGGCTAACACCGGGCTCCATAAGGAAAGCCGCCCAGGCCGCGCTGGAGAAGGTTGAGTGCTTCGATGACGTGTTGGCGTCATCGGGATACAGGAAGCACCTGGTCAGGGTCATCACCACCAGGGTTCTGGGGAGGATGATGGCGAAGTGACGGAGATCTCGGTCAGGGTCAACGGTCGACTCAGGAGGAGGGTGGTCAAGGACAACGAGCTGCTCCTCGACTTCCTCAGGGAGAGGCTAGAAGTCAGGAGTGTGAAAGCGGCGTGTTGGAGAGGGGAGTGCGGACTCTGCACCGTGCTCCTGGGCGGGGGCTTGGT
>Ga0187780_10002289_pt1 | contig 14402 bp, 8 predicted proteins | sample 1015_Q2_SP10_20__FD_132429 | JGI IMG/M metagenome (GOLD analysis project Ga0187780, IMG submission 132429) | Tropical peat soil microbial communities from peatlands in Department of Meta, Colombia - 1015_Q2_SP10_20_MG | ecosystem: Environmental > Terrestrial > Soil > Wetlands > Peat | place... | reverse complement strand
GTTCCGTAATCCATGATTGCAGATTTCCCACAAATTAAAAGCGCCCCGGACTCGGTAAAGTCACAGGACGCCTGAACAGCCCTCCCCCAGAACTGCTCAAAAACAAGGTAACTCCGGGCGCCGGGCGCGTAAATGGCACGTCTGAGCCAGCCATGGCCGGAGGGTGCCAGCAACGGAAATGGTGCATCTGCGGCGCGACCCGCCGCTGGAATTCGACAGCCAGCAGAGCCGATTCGTTCTTCACGTGACTTTCGTTTATTCTTTGGAGCCAGGTACAGAAAGGAGGATTGTCTTGCCTCGAACCTATCGCTTCTGGGGATTTATGCTTTCATTAATTTTTCTTTCTTGTCTCGCAAGCAGCACCGCACAGCAATTTCCTGAATCGACCTACCAAGAATTGCATTGGAGAATGATCGGGCCGTTTCGTGGAGGCCGCACACGCGCGGTGGCTGGCGTGCCGAGTCAACCGAACGTGTTCTATATGGGGCAGGTGAATGGGGGTGTTTGGAAGTCTAACGATCTCGGGCGCACCTGGAATCCCATTTTCGAGTTGCCGCCCACACAATCGATTGGCGCCATTGCTGTCGCGCCATCAGATCCGAACATTGTTTATGTTGCCAGTGGCGAGGGATTGCATCGTCCCGATCTCGCCGTGGGAAACGGAATTTATAAATCTACGGACGCGGGGAAAACCTGGACGCATTTGGGACTGCACGACAGTCAACAGATTCCTGCACTGGTCATCGATCCGCGGAATGCAAACCGACTATTTGCTGCTGTTCTGGGGCATCCCTATGGGCCCAGCGAGGAACGCGGAATCTTCCGCTCCACGGATGGTGGCGTGAGTTGGCAGAAAGTTTTGTACAAAGACGAGAACACTGGGGGCTCGGACATTGAGATGGACCCTTCGAATCCCGATGTGCTTTACGCGGGGCTATGGGAGGTACGAGAAGGCCCGTGGGAAGACAATAACCTCTTCCCTGGCACGGGCGGTGGATTGTTCAAGTCGACCGACGGAGGAAATAACTGGAAGCAACTTACAAATGGGCTGCCGAAGAATATCGCCCAGATCAATGTGGCGATTGCGGCCAGCGAACCCAATCGGCTTTATGCGACGCTGGCCACAACGGAAAAAGGGGAGTATGAGTCGGGAGCGGGCCTGGGCGTATTTCGATCGGATGATGCGGGAGAAAACTGGTACCGCGTCACTGATGACCCGAGGCCTGCAATGCGCATCGGAGGTGGTGATCTGCCGGTGCCGAAGGTCGACCCCAAGAATCCGGACGTGGTTTATAGCGCCAGTATTGTGACGGTGCGATCAGCGGATGGCGGCAAGACATGGACGGGGATTCGGGGCGCGCCGGGTGGAGATGATTATCAGAACCTATGGATAAATCCTAACGATCCCAAAATCATCCTGCTGGTGAGTGACCAGGGAGGGATCGTCACCGTGAATGGCGGGCAAACCTGGAGTTCGTGGTTCAACCAGCCAACAGCGCAGCTTTACCACGTGGCAGTCACAAACGAGTTTCCTTACAAGGTCTGCAGCGGACAGCAGGAAAGCGGGTCGGTTTGCATTTCCAGCCGCGGCAACTACGGCGAGATTCTGAATCAAGACTGGCGTCCGGTGGGGATCATCGAATATGGCTATGCGGCACCGGATCCGCTGGATCCGAATATTGTCTATGGCGGAGGTAGAACGGAGGTTTCCAAGTTTCACTGGGACACCGGGCAGGTGCAGAACGTCACGCCGATTCCGGTGCGCAACGGCAAGTATCGGGCGAACCGGACCGAACCGGTGATGTTCTCGCAGGTCGATCCGCATACTCTGTATTACGCAACCAATGTTCTATTCAAAACGACGGATGGTGGAAATTCGTGGCAGACGATCAGCCCTGATCTCACTCGCCCCGACCCGGGGGTCCCGCCAAGCATCGGTTCCCTGCTCTCCAAGAATCAAGACGCGGCAAAGCAACGAGGGGTGATTTACTCTCTTGCGCCATCGTTCAAGAATACAAGCACGATCTGGGCGGGAACCGATGACGGTCTGATCTGGATTACGCGAGATGGCGGGAAAAATTGGAGCAACATCACACCGCCGGAGTTAACGCCGTGGAGCAAAGTAACACAGATCGAGGCCTCGCACTACGATGATCAGTCGGCGTATGCCTCTGTAAGCCGGTTCCGCATTGATGATCTCCATCCTTACATTTATCGCACACACGATGGCGGCAAAACCTGGCACTTAATTGTCAGTGGATTGCCGGAAGGCCCGGCCGACACAGTTCGCGAAGATCCGGTTCGAAAAGGACTGTTGTTTGCCGGAACTGAAAATGCCGTGTGGGTTTCGTTTGACGACGGCGATCACTGGCAGTCGCTGCAACTCAATCTGCCACACACTTCCATGCGGGATTTGTGGATACATGACGACGATTTGATCGTAGGCACACACGGCCGCGCGTTCTGGATTCTCGATGACATCACGCCGTTGCGGCAGATCGCTGAAGCGACTGCAGGTTCAGACGCGGTTTTGTTCAAACCGGGATTGGCATATCGCGTTCGGCAAAGCACATGGCCGGATACGCCAATTCCTCCAGACGAACCGATGGCGGAGAATCCGCCGCACGGGGCCGTAATCGACTACTATCTCGGAAAACAGGCCTCTGGCCCGGTCGCGATCGAAGTGCTCGACGCTCAAGGAAAGTCAGTGCGGCGATATTCGAGTGAGGACAAACCGGAAATCACGCAGCCGGAACTGGAAAAGCAATTGATTCCGGTCTACTGGGTGAAAATGCCACAGATTTTGCGGACCACGGTGGGGATGCATCGCTGGGTTTGGGACTTGCTCTATCCGGCGCCAACCGCGACGCGGCATCCGTATCCGATTTCAGCGGTCCCGCACGACACGCCACGGCAGCCACAAGGCCCCCATGCTTTGCCGGGAACTTACACGATCCGGCTTACGGTAAATGGACAGACTTACACCGCGCCGTTGACGGTAAAGATGGATCCGCGGGTGAAAACACCTGCGGCGGGTCTGCAGCAGATGTTCGAGTTGGAAATTCGATTGTCATCGTTGCTGACATCCTCGTCGGAGGCAAGGATCGAGGCGCGTTCGATTAGCGAGCAGGTTGAAAAGCTCAGCGCAACCGGAGCAGCGGCGGAAGCGATTGAGGCATTCAAGAGGAAGTTCAAGGCGCTCACCGAAGGATCCGGGCAAGCCTTGCCTGCAACAGCTGAACTGACACTTAAGACTGTGAACGACGCGGCCAGCACGCTATATGCGGACGTCTACAGAGCTGATGCGACTCCGACGGTTGCCGAGGTTGAGGGGACCAAGACGGTCGAGCAGGATTGGGCGACAGTAAAGAAAGAATGGGATTCGTTCAAAGCCACTGATCTGCCCGCATTGAACAATGCGCTGCGCGGTTCAGGCTTGCCGGAGGTGCGAGCGGAAGCGAATCCGGCTTCAGCGGCGGAGCAAGGGGACGAAGAATAGACAACGCCCTGATGGAGCCAGTCCACCCTTCGAAAAGCGCGAAGGGTGGGGGCAACCCCTGGGATATTTAGCGGCCTTCGGCTTTCTCCAGGTCGTCGGCAGCTTTGGAGATGGCCGCGGCGACATTCTCAAGGACTTGGCCAACCATCGGAACCTGCGCCTCGGCTTCTTTCCATTTTTCCTGGTCCATGTACTCGCGAACGGCGGCGATCGGCTTTGCCCCGTACCCGGTGTAGGCGCCCGGAGCGTAGACCTGATTCTTGAACCACGGGCGCTCGGGCAGACCGCGCTCAGTCAAAAATGTTCGCGGGATTTGCATTAGATCTGTGTTTACAGCGGATTCCGCCTGGGCCGGCAACTCAGTTCCGCCCGCCTGCCACTTGGCAAAAGCTGCCTGATAGCGTTCGGCGCTTCTCTTGATTGCCTCTACTCCGTTCTGCAGAGGCGCGAAGTTCACGAATGGTGGAACTGGTTTCATTGGGGGAGGGACGTAGGTTTTGCGAGGATCGAAAGTCGCGGTGAACACACCTTCTTTCAGTTCGAGATTGCGCTCGGTGATCTCGTCCTGCTTGTCTTTGAGCAGCTTCTGCAATTCCTTGACGAATCTGCCGATCGTGTCCGCCTCGCCGGTGTATTCGTAAGGAATGATGTCGGCATCAGCCAGACGCAGCATCGCAGTGCCACCGGTTTGCGCGAGCGCACGGCCGTAGGAAAAATCCGTGTCCATAAAATGCGTGTACCAATAGAAATCGTCGTAAATGGAGTGGTAGGCGTCGGCGTCAGCCTCGCCGCCGTAGCCGATGTTCAAAGACGAAATACCGGCGTGATCCTGGAAGGCGGTGTAATCAGACCCGTCGCCGAGCGCGCTGATTCTGAAATCAGGACTCTTGCGAATCTCCGTTCGGTCTTCGGCGTTGGAAGTTCTGCTGATCTGGCGAAGCCGGACGCGCTGCTGCACAGAGATATGTTTCTCGGGATCCTGTATATCACCGGCTATGTCGTTGATGAAGTGTTGCAAATCGTGCGTTCCGCCAGAGTAGAGGTAGCCCCGGCCGTTGCTGTCAGAGTTGATATAGGCGACCGCGTGTTTTTGCAGCTCGTCCTGGTGAGTCTCGACCCATTCGGTGGAACCGAGGAGGCCGGGCTCCTCGCCGTCCCAGGCGCAGTAAATGATCGTGCGCCGGGGATTCCAGCCTTGCTTGTGCAGTTCGCCAAGCATGCGCGTTTCTTCGAGAAGTGTGACCATGCCGGAGATGGGGTCGTCGGCACCGTTTACCCAGGCGTCGTAATGATTGCCGCGAATGATCCACTCATCGGGCACGTCCGAACCACGCATGGTTGCGATTACATCGTTCACCGGCTTCAAATCCCAGTTCGATGTGATTTTCAAATGCACTTTTGCCGGCCCGGGGCCGACGTGGTAGGTGATGGGCAAGCCACCCCGCCAGGCCTCGGGAGCAACCGGGCCTTGCAAGGCGGAAAGAAGCGGCTCCGCATCCCCCCACGAGATCGGAAGCACTGGAATTTTGGTGATGGTTCTGGCTTCCTTGACGGAGAGGCGTTTGGCATCTGCGGTGGCACCAACGCCGGGGGTTAGCGGATCACCGGGATAGTCGGTATCCATGACACTGCCACGCTGTACACCTTCCCTGGGGCGCCATCCGCCTTTGGGATATTCGTCGCCCTCGAAGTAGCCGTCGTCCTTCGGATCGGAATAAATGATGCAGCCGAGGGCGCCGTGCTCGGCGGCGACTTTCGGCTTGATGCCTCTCCAACCTTCGCCGTAACGCGCGATCACGATAGCACCGGTGACGGAAATTCCAAGGCGATCGAGCTGTTCATAGTCTTCGCGATTACCGTAGTTCACGTAGATGAGCTGCGCGGTCACATCGCCATCAATGGAGTAGGCGTTGTAAGTGGGCAGCTGCTCGGCGGTCTGGTTCGAAGTTGGATCCACCTCCAGAACGGGTTCCTGCAGCTTGGCGCGAAATTTGGTCGGCTCGACCAGTTCGACGATGCGCTCTTTGGGCGTGGGGAAAAGAACCTGAAAGGTCTCGATGTGGGCGTCAAACCCGGCTTGTTTGAATTTTGTCAAGATCCATTGCGAGTTTTCCTGATCGTAGGGCGATCCGACATGGTGCGGACGCGCAGTAAGGTGCTGCATGCTGGCACGCAGATTGCCTGCGATGATCCCGTCCTGAAGCTTCTTCTCCCAGGCGCGTTCTGCGGCAGAAGACTTAGCTGTGTAACCGGCGAGGCGCGGCGACTCGGTGTTGGGAGTCGATTGGGCAGCTGCGAAAAAACTGATCCCGACGATTGCAAATGATGGAATGAAAAGACGAATTAGCTTCAAACAGACCTCCTGGGTTCTGCAGGGTTGGGATGATCGTAAGGATTCATTTCTTGTAGACGATGCCATTTTTCATGACAAATCTGACATTCTGCAGGACGCTAATATCTTTCATGGGATCGCCGGGTACGGCGATGATGTCGGCGAAATAACCTGGCTTCAGATTACCGATCTGGCCTTCCCAGCCCAGCAGTTTCGCGCCATTGAGCAGATCGGCCTGCAAAGCAGCGAGCGGCTTCATTCCGGCCTGGACCATCAGGACAAATTCGCGCGCCTGAGTTCCATGGGGAAAAGGCCCGACATCAGAGCCGAGTGCCATCGGCACACCAGCAGCAAGCTGCTTCGGAATTTCCTTCATATGTAGATCAAACAAAGCACGTTCGTGAGCAGCGGCCGCGGGTGAGGCTGCATGATCTGCAAAATATTCGAAGATGGTGAGGGTAGGAACGGCGAAGATCTGCTTTTCGCGCATGATGCGCATGGTGTCATCGCCGAGTTGAACGGCATGATCGATGGATACGACTCCGGCTTTTGCGGCATAGAGAGCCCCGGGTTCTCCCGTGGCGTGGACTGCGACGCGTTTCCCTACACGCGCAGTCTCTTGCACAGCGGCGGCCAGCTCCGCCTCAGTGTATTGGTAAGGGGTGGAAAGCTTGCCATCGTGAACGGAGTCGGGGCCGGTTTCGTACATCTTGATAAAGTCGGCGCCCTCCTTGAATTGCTGACGGATGGCTTCAATGATTTCGTTCGTGTTGTTGGCGTAAGTGGCGTTGGAAAGAACGTGCTGCGCCGGATTGTAATGAATGGCATCCTCGTGTCCTCCAAGGATGTCGATGGCATTACCGCTGATGCGAAGGCGTGGACCGGGCGCCAAACCCTGATCGATGACATTGCGAACTGCAGTGTCAGCTGAGCCGGCGCCTTCAGTACCCATGTCCCGCTCTGCGGTAAATCCCGCCATCAGGTCATCGCGGGCGGCGAGAAGCGCGGTGATCGTCCGCTGCGGGATGGATTCTTCGACGGTTTGCAAGTCCTCGGCGCCGGGATGAAGAAACAAGTGTATGTGCGCGTCAATTAGGCCGGGCATCAGGGTTGTGTCGCCGAGGTCGATCGTTTGCGCTCCCGCGGGGTGTTTCACGGAGGAACCGGCGTCCGCGATTCGCTCTCCTGCCACCAAAACTTCACCCGGTGAAATGATTTTTCCGCTTTCGATGTCCAATAGGCGAGCGGCGTGGAGAAGCGTGATCTGGAGATTGGTTGTGGATTGCGATCTAGCGATAGGAATGGCCGCGAGGCAAAGAAAGCAGCTCATCAATAGGAAGGGGCGCTTCATTTCCATGACGCGCGATGGTACCACTTTGGGGCGGGTTGGTGGAACTTTCGTCGAGCGGTTTGCGTAGCTGGGAATGGCGAGGCACGAAGGGCGTGCCAGACAAGGTGAGACTATGGATGACCTTACAGGTTTGGTAGCGGTAGTCATGATCTTCGGCATTCCAGTGGCCGGCATGTACACGTATTACCGCGTGCGGAAGCTGCGAACCGAGGAGCGGCTTGCGGCACTCGCGCGGGGCGTTGACATCGGGCTACAACCGGAGCTTTCGCCGGCAGCCCAAGCCCGGCGCTGGGGGATTTTGCTAACTGCGGTGGCGCTTGGCTATATGATCACGTTCGCGTTGATCGCGAGGGTTGAAGAAAACGCGTGGGTAGCGGCAGCGTTCGGAGTAATTCCACTGACGCTTGGACTGGGTTTCTTTCTGGACGCCGCGTTGGTAAGGCGAGACGCGCGGCAGTCTTAGTCGGATACACATGTCTGGATCTCGCTCTAAGGCCGCTCAGGGTGAAAACGAGGAACTATGCGCCATCTCTTCCTCGGTGTCGGGCAAAGGAACCTCGACCTTCGTCAGCAGGCGGGGAGGAGGAACCGGTTGCCGCTCAGGTCGCGGATTTCGAAGCAGCAGGACTAACGGCAACATGCACAGAAACATGACCCCCATCACCCAGAATGCCTCAACGAAAGAGAGCATGGAGGCATGGGCTTGCACCATTCCATAAATCGCACCCAGCGCTTTGCGTGATGCAGTGTAATTGTCAAAACCACGTAAGTGAAACCAGGCTTGCATGCCTTGGAGCATCTTTCTGGTGGTCAGGTCACCCACGGCGATCCTGGAGACGAGGTGGTTTTGATGCATCTGGGAGCGGCGGACCAGGAATGTGGTCATGCTGGCAATTCCGAAGCTGCCCCCGATGTTTCTCATGAGGTTAAAAATACTGGTTGCGTTTCCCATTTTTTCTTTGGGAATTCCCGACATGCTGAGTGCCATCAGCGGGATAAAAAGAAAGCTCAGCGCAATACCCTGAAGGACTTGTGGCCACAGGATGTCCCAGTAGCCGGCGTTCAAGTTAAGCCCGGAAAGACTGAACATTGTCAGGGCACCGAGCACAAGGCCGAACATCACCAACCTGCGCGGGTCAATCTTCCCGGTTAAATATCCTGCCAAGGGTGTGGTGAGCAGCGAACCAGCCCCGCGCGGCGAGAGGGCAAGCCCGGCGTTCAAAGCTGGATACCCGAGCAGGGTCTGCAAGTAAATGGGGAGCAGCACGAGACTGGCGTAAAGAACGAAGCCGAGCATGCTGATGAGAAAGACTCCGGCGCTGAAGGAGCGACTGGCAAGAGCGCGCAAATCGACCACGGGTTTTTCTGTGTGTAACTCCCGGACAACGAGCGACACCAGTCCGATCACGCACAGAGTGGCGAAAAATCGAATGTAGCTGGATGCAAACCAGTCTTTGCGCTGGCCCGTGTCGAGCACAACTTGTAACGTGCCGAAACCCAAGGCGAGAAAGCCGATGCCCCAGAGATCGACCCGGCCTTCGGCGCGTCGGATGTATGGTGGATCGAAGACAAAGCGGTTCATCATGAACAAGGAAAAGACACCGACTGGCAGGTTCAGGTAGAAAATCCATCGCCACGTGTAGTTGTCGGTAATCCAACCGCCGAGAGTCGGGCCCAGGATCGGCGCCAAGAGAATTCCGATACCGTATGCCGCCATGGCCTGACCGTGCTTTCTCTCGGGAAATGTTTCGAGCAGAATGGCTTGGGCTAGAGGTTGCAATCCGCCTCCAGTAAGGCCCTGAAGCACGCGAAAGAAAATCAAAGAGGGCAGGCTCGTGGCCAGGCCGCAACATAACGACGTGGCCGTGAACCCAGCGACGCACGTCAGCAGAAGCTTCTTCCGGCCCATGTAGTTGGCGAGCCAGCCCGACATGGGCAGAATGATGGCGTTTGAAACCAGGTACGAAGTTACAACCCAGGTGCCCTCCTCGACTGAGGCGGCGAGATTTCCCGCGATATGAGAAATAGAGACATTGACCACCGTGGTGTCAAGAATTTCCATGAACGTAGCGAGCATCACGGAGAGAGTCACTACCCAGGGATTGACGCGGTGATCCTGTTCTTCTGGCACTGCCCTTCTTATAAGTGAGAGGCGGCGGGCCAAGCGGTGATTGTGGTCACAGAGGCACAGAAACGGTTAATTGCCAGGCGCTGGGGGTGGTATTACAAGAGATGAAAGAAAGGCACTCCAACGCAGGCCCGAAGATGCCTGTTGAACCAGGGGGGTTATTGGCCGATGGAACTCGCCGTAGCAGAAAAGACGTTGTTAGCGTTGCCGCCGATCAGCCTGATGGTACCCACCACCAGCACGAGGATGACAGCCAACATCACTGCGTACTCAGCGATGTCCTGGCCCTCTTCGTGTAACCAGAAATTACGAAGCAGCTGACTCATAGCCTTCCTCCTACGACGGGGACCGAATACTGGCCCTTTTAAGGTAGGAAGTCTGTGCCTGTTTGGGTCGCTTGTCAAGTTACTGGGGAGCCGACACCGATAGCGAGGCCGCGTCACTCCCAGCCGTGTTGAGGCGTGGCGGCTGAGGTCGATAGCCGTTTCGGGTGCGAATGTGATAGCTCTTGAGACGTTCGCCCGCAAGCTTCACGGTAATGCTGCGCCAGCCCAGATTCGGATTCGGCTGGGGGTAGTAACTGAGCGCGTACAGGTGTGCCAAGTCATCCCGGATGGAGGCAAAGGCGCGCTTTTCTTCTTTCCAATCCTTGGCAAAATAAGCCTTGCCACCGGTCGCTGCGGTCATCCGCTCAAATACCGCAGTCGAAACCGGCTCTATTCTGGCCTGCTGCGTACTGATCATATAAATCGGTATTCCGGTCGACTGGGCCAGTTCGGCGACGTCCTCAGGGGGCACCATGCTGGCGTTGTCTGGACCGTTAGAAAAAACTACGATCACTTTCCGGCCGGTATATTGCGACGCATCTTTGACGGTAAGCAGCAGACAGTTGTAGAGCGCCGCGTCATCACCCGCAACCGTCGTTCTCACACCGCGCAGAACCTGGGAGCGATCAGCGGTGAGCGCAGACCCGCGCGAGAGATTCCGGCTGTACGAATAGAATGCGACCTTGTCTGCACTTTCGAGGGAGCGAACGAAATCTGCAATCGCATCCTGGGCGAAAACAAAGCCGCGGTACATGTAGTTACTGGTATCGAACAGAATGAAGACGCTCGCCCCGCTTACGATCGAGCCGAGAGTCTGGCCTGAAACTTGCGCCGGGAGATCAGGACTTTCTACCGGGGTCTCTGCCTGCTGGCTATCTGGTGTCACGATATCGGCCACACGACGGGTAGGTTCGTTTCCTTCAGAAAACGTTGCTAGTTTCTGTGGAATGCCGTCCTCGATGACCAGGAAGTCCCTGGGACGCAGGCCGGTGATGTAATTGCCCTTGTTGTCTGTGACCGCGACATTCAGCTGCACCAGGTCCACGGTCACGTGAATATGGGGTTCTTCCTTTTTCTGAGCGTGAGTTGCGGAGCCGCACAAAAGAAGCAGTCCACAAGACAGAGAGAAGTACCACAGAGCCTTGCTGTACTTCTGGCCCGATGCGCGTTGACTTGACTGATCCATAATGACGAGACTCCGATTTAATGGGTCACTGCACTGGTTAGGGCAATTGTCGCGTTCTTGCCTTGGCGAAACTCTTCGCCAGTCTCCCGCATGGCGCGAAGTATCGCCTCCCAGTCCTCAAAGTCGGTGGCAAAAATCTTCTCGACCATGCGGCGGGTCAGTTGGGGCGCCAAAAGGTTGAGATCGACTGGCGAATAATTCATTTCGTCCGCCAAACGAGCCCAATACAAATTATTGGAATCCCAGGTTTCCGCCAGAAGGCGGCTGGAGTAGCCTTCGAACGCGGGAAAGGGCTTCACGTTGAGCAGCTCGCGGGAATATGTCTGGGCCAAAATGGGATGCGGTACTCCGAAGTCTCGCGAGAGCCGATCCCAACTAACCTCGTCAGGGTGCTGTCGCGACAATTCCTGCAACTCATGACCAGATGGACCCCAGGCTGCAGTCTGGGCTGGATACTTCCGGAGAAACTCAGCGGTCAGGTAGAAAGTATCGGCAGGAGTTATTTCGTCGAAGGTGCCTTTCCGAACGTCCTGTTCGACCTGATCGAGTGTTCCGGGGAGCATTCGGTCAGAAAGAATGGTCAGGACCTTATCGCGCAGATCTTTGTCTTGTGCTGATGCGTGGAGAAGTTCTTCTCCCGCGCGCTGATACAGGGTGACGGCATGAACCTCGTTGCGGCTGATCTCCCACCAACGTGGCAGGGTGGCACTGACCAAGAGGCCGGGAACCAACTCTCTCCAGATCAGAGCCTGGACATTCTCGGGTCCAATGAAATCCTGTTCAACCGATGCCAAGACGTACGGCAGATCGGCCAAAGAACCTACCAGATGCGCGCCACCGCCAGCCGGAGTACCTTCGCCAAAAACGAGAGGGGCTTGCCAGACCTGTTCCACGCCGGCTACTGTGTCGCCGGAAAAATCGTGGGAGCGTACAAGAAGTGGATTGTTACGCAGAACCTGGGCGCCCGGGGGCTCGTAATAGGCATAGTTCAAGCCCACGAGAGTGTCCCGCAAGAATGGGGCGATCTGCCCGCGCGCCTGCTCCAGTTGCTCGGGAGAGGCCGGTGTCTTGATCACCTTCGTCAGATCAGTTTTCATCTGCAGTTCAGTGTGACGGTTGTTGTAGATGCCCGCCGCCCATTGCGTTCTCTCGCTACTGGTAAAGATGGGCCGCGGCATCTCGAATTCCGACAGTTCACGCGCCAGGGGAATCAGCGGCTCACCGCGCGCATTGTTCCTGGCCATCTCGTTGAGCCCGTCACCCAGAGTCAGCATAGTGTCGAGAGAGACAAGACGTTGAGACTCCATGACTGATCGAATGCGATCAGCGAGCTGTTCGTGCACCCGTTCCCCTTCCGGGGTGGACTGTTGGGGGCCGGCGAGCGCGTCGATCAGTTCGTCCTCAGAGACTTCGGGCTTGCCCGTAGCGGCGGTCATCAACTCGCGAAGGGAGTGCTTACCGGCATCAAACAGCTGGGACTCAGAATGGACTCCGGCAAACGGCTTGACCACGCTCTGCCAGGAATCATTCAGCTGAGAAGTGGAAATCTGTCCCTGGCGCGCAAAGATTTGCCAGAGCCCGATGCTGGCCTGAAAGACGCCCATGGCATTGCCACGCAATGTGTGATTGGGAATTTTGTTCACCGCTTCAGCGGCATCTACGAACGCAGCTATCGAGGCTTCGTTTAGCGTGGGAAATTCAGACAGGGTCAAATATTGATTGCTGAACTGCGGAAACTTACCCGCCAGTAGAAGCACGGTCTGGGCGCTGAGACGCTGAGACCGTTTGCTGTCCAGCTCGCTCATGGTCAAGTAGATCTGGAGGGGCCCGGAATCGGTTTCCAGCCTGGAGACGGCGAAAAGTCCTTCGAGAACCTGCTCGGGGCGACTCCAGTGAGTTGCACGTTTCCCCCATTCCTTCAGGAACTTGGAGTCCGTCTTCTGGCGGAAGATCTGCTTCCAGGCATCCAACCCTCCTGGCAAAAAAGGGTCGCCGTTTGATTCCCATTGCAGACGAGTGAGCAGGAGGAGGAGACCCGGAGCAGGGCGGAAGACCGGTCGAGCCGCATCAATGGCAAGCTCTGGGCCGTGAAGCGCTTCATAGCATCGCCGCAGCCGATGAGTGTCGGTAAAATACGCCTGGCGCGTCTCATTGACGCGAGCAATACCATCATAATAAGCGGCCAACCATCCCTTGTCCTTCGCCAGCAGGCGGAGCGCGAATTGACCCGGGGAATCGGGACTTTCGCCGACCAGGGGTTTCCATGAAGATTCAGCCGCAGTGCCGCCTGGCACCAACACACGGTCACCGCGAATCTGGAATTCGCTTCCATAAAAGTCGAGCACCGCTGCATCGGGAAGCAAAGCCTTGAGACCGGGAGACTGCCGAAGGAAATTGCGGGTTTCCGCCTCCTGTCGATCCAAAGCCCAGTAAAGGCGAGCCAAGAGAGGGTCCCGTAGAAGCTTGTCGAGCAGATCCTGGCTATCGCTAGCCTCTGTGTCCGCGGTCATCCAGTCATGCTCAGTGAAAAGGATCGGCACGACGGAGGACGGGAACGGGTAAGCAAAAGACTTGCTACCTTGCAGCGTTTCTTCGAGGTCGGGTAAAGGGAAACCGGAATCGATGGTGAGAAAGGCCCGCTCCGGGTCCGAAGTCACCAGTGAGGTACTGCTCTTGCCGCAATCCTGGCGAACGCGGTAGCCTATAACCCGCAGTAACTGGCGGACATCAGCGCAACCGGACACGCGAATCACATGATCAGAGCCCGCCAGACTTGCCAACTCTCGCGCCTGCTGCACGTAGCGCATCAAAAGGATCAGGAATTCCGTGGGGCGACCCTTTGTTGGCGAGCCTTCATATCCCTGCGAGAAGACGTTACGAGCCAGTAAGGCAACAACTTCCTCTTGCGTCACCTTCTGGCTGATACCCGCCATGCGGAGGAACGAGCGAAGGGGGCCGGGAATCGTGATAGTGGAACCATCCATGGAAGCTGCGGCCGGCGAAGACGTTTGACCTGCACTGGCGGGTTGAGTAGTGTCTTGCCCGTAAAGGGGAGAGAGCGCAGCAAAACAGATATACAGGGTCAGAAGCAACGTCGTAAGGCAAAGAGGAGGTTTCATGGCTGGTCCATTTCCGAGATGCGGCGCCCCCGATTTTCAGCCACCCCGGCGCAGCTACGGAATTATGCATGAAATGTGCTGTCGGGTTGTCTCGAAGCCAGCACTTTCGCGTCGGCCAAGATAACCTATTCCTTGTTGGAATCCAAGAGCCTTTCTACTTCAAATCAAGTTCTATGCGAGTCAGCAGCTTAGCTGACTGTACAAATCGGAGACGTTCGTATAGAAATTACGGCGAATCCAGGAAAAGTTCTTAGAGCGCGATCAAGTCCGACCGGTTCGCACCGCTTCTACGACGCCGGGCCATGGAAAATGGGCGTTAATAAGAGATAACGTGAAGATCAAAGTTAAGCGACTCGGGTTGATAGCAGCATTCCTGTTCGCCTCGCTCACCTGCTGGCCACAGGAGAAACGCAAGATCATTATTGATCAGGACGGAGCCGGGCCAGGCGGAACAGACCAGC
>Ga0187780_10002288_pt1 | contig 14403 bp, 9 predicted proteins | sample 1015_Q2_SP10_20__FD_132429 | JGI IMG/M metagenome (GOLD analysis project Ga0187780, IMG submission 132429) | Tropical peat soil microbial communities from peatlands in Department of Meta, Colombia - 1015_Q2_SP10_20_MG | ecosystem: Environmental > Terrestrial > Soil > Wetlands > Peat | place... | reverse complement strand
CCCGGGGCCGGCTCGATCTCGTAGCGCGTGATCACGGGGCCGGGGTACACGCCGGCCACGCGGCCCTCCACGCCGAAGTCCCGCAGGGTCTTCTCGAGGATCTCGGCGTTGGCCTGCTGCTCCTCTTTCCCCGGACCGGCCACCGTGCCCGTGGGAGCGTCCAGGAGCGAGAGGGGGGGCGCCTGAAACGGCTGGGCCGGCCCCAGGAAGGGGAAGGCCGCTTGGTCTCCCTTGGCCTTGGCCTCACGTTTTCCCCGCTCGCGAGGTTCCTTCGCCGTCTCGCCCCGCTCGCCCGTCGCGGGGGGCTGGGGCGGCTCGGGAGCCGACGGCTCCAGGACGGCCGGCCCCGCCGCCCCCGCGGAGGCCGCCCGGGCCGGCGCCATGTGGCGGGGCCCGCGCCGCGCCGCCCACGACTCCAGGAGGTGGGCCACGCCGTTCCGTGCGCCTCGGGCCGCCGCCAGCGCGCGCTGGGCCGCCAGCAGGGGCCAGCGCCGCACGCCCTGGAGCGGGGTCAACGGCAGTCGGGTGAGGCGTCGCTCGGTGAACAGGAGGCCGGCCACCAGCAGCCCCGTGAAGGCCCCGAGGTAAAGCCCCGCGGGACCCACCAGACCGTGGAGCTGGCGGGCGAGCTCATCCCCCAGGAAGCCGCCGGGCCGCTCCACGCGGCCGTCGGCCAGCACCCCCAGGTCTCCCAGGCGCGAGGCCAGCAGGCTCAGGGATGGCACCAGGACGGCCAGGGCCAGGGCGCGCACGGCCAGCCGCGGCAGGCGCCGGCCCACGATCCCCATCCATGCCAGGGCACCCAGCACGGGCGGCAGCAACAGCGCCGAGACCCCCAGGAGGCCCAACAGATCGCCCCCGAGCTCCGCCCCCAGGCGCCCGCCCCAGTTGTGGATGTGCCCCTCCTCCCCCACCCCCGCGTGGAAGAAGGACGGGTCCCGCGGGTCGAAGGAGGCCAGTGCCGCCACGCTGAAGAGGGCCAGGGCGGCCGCGAGGACGCCGAGGATCTCGTGGGTCTTCTCGTGGGCCAGCAGGGCCCGGAGGCCCGCTCGCTCGCCGCGTTGCGCTTCCCGCCGCTCTCTGTCCGCCACCACCCCTCCCTGTTCCTCGTTCGCCCTTCGCGTCCCCCTGCGCGCGATCCTTGGGGGACTTCGGGCGCCCTTTCAGGCCGGCGGGCGCGGCCCGCCCCCCTGCGAAGGCTCGAGCGCCGCCGCGCCCCGCTCGCCGCCGCCCCCGCTCCGGGGGCGGGGCGCGATGGGGGGACGGCGACCGGCCGAACCGCCCAACGCCCCCGCCCGCCCGTCCGGCGCGGCGCCGCTGGCCTCCATCTCGAGGACGACCGGGAGGATCATGGGCCGCCGGTCCACGGAGGCCTGGATGAACTTGCGCAGGACGCCCCGGATACGCTTCACCATCAGCCCCCGGTCGGTCTTTTCCTCGGGGCCGCACCCTTCCAGCACCTCCAGGATGAGACGGCGCGCCTCCTCGAAGAGGTCCTCCGCCCCACCCTCATGGGCGAAGCCGCGGGAGATGATCTCGGGGCCGGCGATCACCTCCCCCGCCCCGTCGAAGCCCACCACCACGATCACCATCCCACCCTCGGCCAGGTGCTGGCGGTCCCGCAGCACCGTGTCCTCCACGTCGCCCACGCCCTTGCCGTCCACGAACACGCGACCGGCCGCCACCTTCCCCACCGCGCGGCCGCCCGCCGCCGTGAACTCCAGGACGTCGCCGTTCTCGGCCACCAGCACCCGCTCCCGGGGAACGCCCTCGGCCTCGGCCAGGCGGGCGTGGGCGTACCGATGGCGGTACTCGCCGTGCACGGGGAGGAAGCACAGCGGCCGGACGAGCCGGAGCATGCGCCGCAACTCGTCGCGGGCCGGATGGCCGGAGACGTGCACCCCGTCCTCCTCGGTGAGCACCTCGGCCCCCCGGCGCAGCAGCGCGTTGATGGTGCGGGCGATGGATTGCTCGTTGCCCGGGATCACGCGCGCCGAAAAGATCACCAGATCCCCCGGCCGCACGTCCACGTGCTTGTGCTCCCCCACCGCCATCCGGGCGATGGCCGAAAGCGGCTCCCCCTGGCTTCCGGTGGTGACGATCACCGTCCGGTCGGGCGGGAGGTGCCGCAGTTCGTCCAGCCGGACCAGGACGCCGGGCGGCACCTTCAGGTGGCCCAGCTCTGCGGCGATGCGCGTGGTGGCCGCCATGGACTTGCCGTTCACGGCCACCCGTTTGCCCAGCGCCGCCGCCGCGTCCAGCACCTGCTGGATCCGGTGGATGTGGCTGGCGAAGCAGGCCACGATGGTCCGGCCCCGGGCCCGGGGGAAGATGGCGCGGAAGGCCTCGCCCACGGCGCGCTCGGAGGGGGTGATGCCCCCCAGGAGGGCGTTGGTGGAGTCCGAGAGGAGGGCCAGGACCCCTTCGTCCCCCAGGGCGGCGAAGCGGGACTCGTCGGTGGGGATGCCGTCCACCGGCGCCGGATCGAACTTGAAGTCCCCCGTGTGCACGAGCAGACCGGCCGGCGTGCGGGCGGCCACGGCCACACCGTCCGGGATGCTGTGGCAGACACGGATGAACTCCAGAGCGAGGGAACCGAAGGCTACCCGTGCGTCGGGGTGGATGGGGCGGAAATCCGTCGTCTCCTCCAGGCCGGCCTCCCGGAGCCGCTCGCGGGCCAGGGCCAGCGTGAGCGGCGTGCCGTACACGGGGACGGGAAGCTCGCGGAGCAGGTACGGGAGGGCGCCGGTATGATCCTCGTGGCCGTGGGTGAGGACGACGGCGCGCACGCGCCCGCGGCGCTCCAGCAGGGCCGTGAACTCGGGGATCACCAGGTCGATCCCCAGCATCTCCTCCTCGGGAAACATGAGCCCGGCGTCGAGGACCACGCAGTCCTCGGCGGTCTCCAGGCAGGTCATGTTCATCCCGATCTCGCCCAGCCCCCCCAGGGGGATCAGGCGGACCCACGAACCCTGCGCCACGCGCTACGCCACCTCCCTACACCAGTCCCGAGTCCTGGGTCCCGAGTCGCTGGATCCGCCCCGGGGCCGACCCGGGACTCGGGACCAGGGACTCAGGACCCCCGCCGGCCTCACGCCCGCGGGGCGGCGTGGGGCCGGCGGGCGGGCGGGCGCTGCGCCCGGCCGGGCGCGCGCCGGTGCACCGCCGGCGTGGCCCGCAGCCTGCCGGCGCTCCCCGGCCGCCGGGCCAGGGCGTGGTCCAGCACCTGGCCCATCTCCTCCACGTACACGAAGTTCATCCCCCGCCGGACATTGGCCGGAAGTTCCTTCACGTCCTTGTCGTTCTTGGTCGGCACCAGCACCGTTTTGACGCCGAGCCGCCGCGCCGCCAGGACCTTCTCCTTGATGCCGCCCACGGGGAGCACCTTTCCCCGAAGCGTGACCTCCCCCGTCATGGCCACGTCCCGCCGCACCGGCACGCGCGCCAGGGTGGAGATGAGGGCCGTGGCCATGGTGATGCCGGCGCTGGGCCCGTCCTTCGGGATGGCGCCGGCCGGGACGTGGATGTGGAGGTCGTGCTTGCTGAAGACCTCTTCCTTGATCCCCAGGTCGGCGGCACGGCTGCGGGCGTAGCTCAGGGCCGCCTGGGCCGACTCCTTCATCACGTCCCCCAGGTGGCCGGTGAGGCTCAGCGCGCCCTTGCCTTTCATCATGGTGCACTCGATGTAGAGCGCCTCGCCGCCGGTCTGGGTCCAGGCCAGGCCGGTGGCCACGCCCACCTCGTCGCGTTCCTGCTCGGGCTCCGGGAGGTACTTGGGGGCCCCCAGGTACCGGTGCACCGAGGCGCCCGTCACCCGCGTCAGCCCCCGCCTCCCCTCGGCCACCCCCTTCGCCACCTTGCGGCAGACGGTGGCCACCTCCCGCTCCAGGTTCCGCAGGCCGGCCTCCCGGGTGTAGTGCTGGATGATCTTGAGGACCGCCTCGTCGCTCACCTGGAGATAGCGCCGGGTGATCCCGTGCTCCGCGAACTGCCGGGGGACCAGGTACTTCCGGGCGATGTGCAGCTTCTCCTCCTCGGTGTACCCGGAGATCTCGATGATCTCCATCCGGTCCTTGAGGGCCGGCAGGATCGGGTCCGCCAGGTTGGCGGTGGCGATGAACATCACGTTGCTGAGGTCGAAGGGCACCCCCAGGTAGTGGTCGGTGAAGCTGATGTTCTGCTCGGGGTCCAGCACCTCCAGCAGGGCCGCCGAGGGATCGCCCCGGAAGTCGGCCCCCACCTTGTCCACCTCGTCCATCATGAAGACCGGATTGTTGGTCCCGGCCTGCTTGATCCCCTGGACGATCTTCCCGGGCAGCGCCCCGATGTAGGTGCGTCGGTGGCCGCGGATCTCGGCCTCATCCCGCACCCCCCCCAGGCTGATGCGCACGAACTTGCGTCCCAGGGCCCGGGCGATGGACTTGCCCAGGGACGTCTTGCCCACCCCCGGCGGGCCCACGAAGCAGAGGAGGGGCCCCTTCATTTTCTTCTTGAGCTTGCGCACGGCCAGGTACTCCAGGATCCGTTCTTTCACCTTCTCCAGATCGTAGTGATCTGCCTCCAGGATCCTGGCGGCCTGCTTGATGGACAGCTTGTCCGCCGTCTGCTTGGACCAGGGAAGCTCGATGAGCCAGTCCAGGTAGGTGCGCACCACCGAGGCCTCCGCCGCGTCCGGGTGCATCCGGCTCAGGCGGCCCACCTGCGTCTTGGCCTCGGCCTCCACCTCGGCGGGCATCTTGGCCTTCTCGATCTTGGCCTGGAGCTCCTGGATCTCCTGTCCCCGCTCGTCCGATTCGCCCAGCTCGCGCTGGATGGCCTTGAGCTGCTCCCGCAGGTAGTACTCCCGGTGGGTCTTGTCCACCTCCTCCTTGGCCTGGGCCTGGATCTTCTGCTGCACCTCCAGGACCTCGAGTTCTTTCCGCAGGAACTCGGCGGCACGGCGCAGGCGGGCCAGGGGATCGAAGGTTTCCAGGATCTGCTCGGCCTGCTCCACCTTCAGGTCCAAATTGCTGGCTACCAGGTCCGCCAGCCGACCCGGGTGGTCCAGGCTGTTGATGATGACCAGGACGTCCGGCGAGAGGGACTTGCCCAGGCTCACCGCCTTCGCCAGCTGCTCCTTCACGGAGCGGATCAGGGCCTCGACCTCCGGCGTGGCGGCGCCCACCTCCGGCTCGGCCACCTCCTGAATGCGGGCCTCGAAGAACGGGTCGTGTTGGAGGTACTCCACCACCCGCGCCCGGGAGACCCCCTGGACCAGGATCTTCACCCGCCCGTCGGGCATCTTGAGCATGCGCATGATCATGGCCACGGTGCCGACGGCGTAGATCTCGTCCGCCGTGGGGTCCTCGGCCTCGGCATCCTTCTGGACCGCCAGCAGGATCAGCCGGTCCCGGGCGAGGGCTTCGTCCACGGCCCGAATCGACTTGTCCCGCCCCACGAACAGAGGCAGGATCATGAAAGGGTAGACCACCACGTCCCGCACGGGCAGGATGGGGATCACGCCGGGCGTCTTGCGGTCCTCCCGGGGGGGTTCGAAGCCCGGGGTCTTGGTCCCGCCCTCGGCGAAGTCCTCCGGGTCCTTGGCTTTCATCTTCAAGAGAGAGGCTCCTCTCTGGTCGCAGGGCGCATCCCCGCGGCCGAATGCCTTCGGCTCGGGCCCCGCGAGCCCGGCCCGAGGCCCGCGCCGTCCAGGTCCAGGCCCTTGAGGTAGGCCCGGAAGGACCCCGCCAGGTCCGGCCGTCGGAGGGCGAACTCCACGGTGGCCTGGAGGAATCCGAGCTTGCTCCCGGCGTCATACCGGCGGCCGGCAAACTCGACGCCGTACATGGGGCCGGCCCGCAGCAGGGCGCGCAGCCCGTCGGTCAACTGGATCTCGCCGCCCGCCCCCGGGGCCACCCGCTCCAGCGCCGGAAAGATGCCCGGGGTGAGCAGGTACCGCCCGATGATGGCCAGGTCCGACGGGGCGGTGGCCGGATCCGGTTTCTCCACCATGTCCCGGATGCGCCAGACGCCATCCCCGGCCGGCTTGGCCGCGAGGATGCCGTAGCTGGAGATGGCCTCCCGCGGCACCCGCTGCACGGCCACCACCGGCGCCCCGGTCCGCCCGTACACCTCGAGGAGCTGCGCCAGACACGGTACCGCGGCCACGATGACGTCGTCCCCCAGCACGACGGCGAAGGGCTCTTCCCCCACCGCCTCGCGGGCGGCCAGCACGGCGTGCCCCAGCCCCAGAGGCTCCTTCTGGCGGGTGTAGAGGAAGGTGGCGAGTTGCGACAGGCCGCGGATCTCCTCCAGTTCCTTGGCCTTGTTCGGCTGGCGTTCCAGGAACATCTCCAGTTCCAGGGCGCGGTCGAAGTGATCCTCGATGGCGTTCTTCCCCCGCCCGGTCACCAGGATGATCTCGCGGATCCCCGAGGCCACCGCCTCCTCTACCCCATATTGGATGGTCGGCTTGTCCACGATGGGGAGCATCTCTTTCGGCTGGGCCTTGGTGGCGGGAAGGAAGCGGGTGCCCAGGCCGGCCGCCGGAAAAACGGCCTTGCGGATGGGAGGGAACTGAGCGCGCTGTACCACGGCGTGGCCCTCGGGGCTGGCGCAGGGGATCAAAACACATCATGATAACACGGCAGGCGCCAGCGGCAAGCACCAAAAACGGGTCAGCGGCGATGTCTTGCGGGAGGTTACCAGGGCCTCGCACGCCCCGCCGGGAGCCCTCGTGGCCACGGCATCGTGGTACTGTTCGTTGAAGAGCCGTCATCCATCCAGGCCGTGTAACCCCACCCGAGGCGGACAAGAAGGCCCAGATCCAGGGCGCCCAAGGGGGCACATCTGAGGGTGGTCTGGAGCGTAAGGGGAGAGAGGTCCTGGCCCCCTAAGTCCCCGCCGCGCAGGGCCTCCGAGCCCCTCGGGCCAGAAACCGGTTGACACGGAAGCGGACCTGAGCTACGGTGCTCCGATATTTCAAACCATAACGGGTTGTCCTCGTCGCTGCCTGGGTCCATACCCCTGTCCCGCATCGTGGTCGGGCGGCCGCGCAATCGCCAGTCGCGGGGCCTGCTCCACAAAAGGAGTCCGGGATGAAGTTGAAGAAGATCGTGTTCGTGGAGCCCGCCTCCACCCACCTGCATGTCTACAGCCGGTTCACCATCCCGCGGCTGGGCTCCGTGCTCCTGGGCACCATCATGCGCGACCGGGGTTACGACGTGAAGGTGTACATCGAGGACATCTCCCCGGTGGACATGGCCGATGTCCTCTCGGCCGACGTCGTGGGTATCTCCGCCCTCACCTCCACCGCCCCGCCCTCCTACCGCCTCGCCGCCAAGGTGCGCGAGGCCGGCATCCCGGTGGTGCTGGGGGGCACCCACACCAGCTTCCTGCCCGACGAGGGGCTGGACCACGCGGACTACGTGATCCGCGGGGAGGGGGAGTACGCCTTCGCCGATCTGGTGGAGGCACTGGAAGGGGGGCGGGACCTCGAGAAGATCCAGGGGCTCTCTCACTGGCGGGACGGCCGGAAGGTCCACAACCCGGAGCGGCCCCGGATGCAGAACCTGGACGACAACCCCATCCCCGACTTCTCCCTGGTGAAGGGGTACGGCCGGCGCAGCATCGCCTCGGTGGCAACCTCGCGCGGCTGCCCCTTCCCCTGCACCTTCTGTTCGGTACCGGGGATGTACGGCAGCGGCTTCCGCACCCACTCCATCGACCGGGTGATGGCCGAGCTGAAGGGCCACGCCGGGACCCCCTACATCTTCTTCGCCGACGATATCTTCACGGCCAATAAGAAGCGCACCAAGGAGCTGCTCGGGCGCATGATCGCCGAGGGAGTCACCCCCGAGTGGGGCGCCCAGGTACGCACCGAGACGGTGGAGGATGACGAGCTGCTGGCCCTCATGCGGCGCAGCAACTGCTTCAACGTGTTCGTGGGCTTCGAGTCCATCAACCCGAAGACCTTGAAGCTCTATAAGAAGAAGCAGGACCTGGCCAAGATCGAGCGGTCCATCGGCAAGTTCCACGACCACGGGATCAAGATCCACGGGATGTTCGTGGTGGGCTCGGACGAGGACGACGTGGAGACCATCTACGAGACCGCCCGTTTCGCCCGCGCCCACCAGATCGAGTCGGTCCAGCTCATGATCCTCACCCCCATCCCCGGCTCGCCCGACTGGACCAGCGTCTACTCCCAGGGCAAGGTGGACATCCTCACCACCAACTGGGAGCTCTACGACGGGCACCACTGCGTGCACCAGCCGCGCAAGATCGCCCCCTACGAGCTGCAGATGGCCTCCATGAAGGCCACCGAGGAGTTCTACTCCTGGGGGGCCATCCTCGAGTCCCTCCTCAAGCGCGACGTCTTTACCACCGTCCTGCGGTTCTCCGCCAAGCGGCTGGTGAAGGACTGGTGGAAGGACCCGGAAAACAGCGGCTGGTCCGAGAAGCTCCGGCAGGACCTGTACGCGGAACGCCAGCGGGCCGGGCGGGCCGCCCCCGCGGCCGTGGCCGTGCCCGAGGTCTTCATGCAGGACCAAGCCGGGCGGCTCCTGGAGCGATTCCTGCACGAGCTGGGGGTGCGGGTGATGCCGCTGGCGGAGCCCGCCGCCGAGGCCCTGCACCGTCTTCAGGCGACGGTGGACGTGATCATTACGCCCCTCGTGCAGCGCGCGGCGAAGGGGAGAGAAGAATTCTACCAGCGCCTGGGCGCGGTGACGGCCGCCATTCAGAGCAACCTGGACAACCTCCCCCGGGTGATCCAGTTGCCGCTGAACGCCGAGCAGGGACCCGTCTTCGAGTCCTTCGCCAAGGTCGGCCTGCTCTTCAGCGGCAACCTGACCCGGATCCGGGAGGCCTACAATCGCGCGGCGGAGGTGATCGGGCTCTGGGGCGAGGCGCCGGCGACGACGCAGACCCTGCCCATCCTGAACGCCCAGTAGGGCGCCCCCGCGGGCGCCAGCGGGGTGGGGACGCGGCGGGCGCCCCCAGAAAAAACGCTTGACAGGCTGCAGGAGCTGGGGTAGCTTCTGCATCGTTTTTTGGACGTCGCCAGAGGGTACGACGCAGTTGATCGTGGCCGTTTACCGATTGGTATCCGGAATTTCGTCTCGCAACCGCGATGGCTCGCCGGCGAAGCCATCGCGGTTTTTTGTTGCCGGCCGTCCCGCGGCGAGGGCGGGACGGCGGCCTGAGGCAGGGCCTCCGGCGGGCACTATTCACAAGGAGGGTTGCACGTGCGGTTGAATGGCAAGGTGAAGTGGTTCAACGATGCGAAGGGATACGGCTTCATCGAGCGGCCTGACGGGGACGATGTGTTCGTCCACTACTCGGCCATCCAAGGGTCCGGCTTCCGGTCCCTCAGCGAGGGCCAGACGGTGGAATTCGACATCGTGGACGGCCCCAAGGGCAAGCAGGCCGCCAACGTGGTCAAGCTGTAATCCAGGCGCTGCGGGCCGCAACCGAAACCCCAGCCGGGGCAGCCCGGCTGGGGTTTTCATTTTCTCCCCGCGGAGGGCCGCATGGCGGAGCTGATGATCGAGGCGCGCGGCCTCGTGAAGCGGTACGGCGCCCTGACCGCCGTGGATGGGCTGGACCTGACCATCCCCCGCGGCGAGTGCTTCGCCCTGCTGGGCCCCAACGGGGCCGGCAAGACCACCACCATCCGCATGCTGTACGGGTTCACCCCCCGCACGGCGGGGGTCCTCCGCGTCGGCGGCCTGGATGTGGCGGCGCACCCCCGCCAGGTCCGGGCCACCCTGGGTGTCCTGCCCCAGGAAAACAACCTGGACCCCGACCTCACCCCCCTGGAGAACCTCCGCGCCTACGCCCGCTACTTCGACCTCCCGGCCGCCGAGGCGCGCGCCCGCGCCGCGGACCTGCTGGCCTTCGTGGGGCTCCAGGACCGGGCCGGCGCCCGCCTCGACGAGCTCTCGGGGGGGATGAAGCGCCGCCTGCTCGTCGCCCGCGCCCTCATCAACCGGCCGCGCCTGCTGATCCTGGACGAGCCGACCACGGGTCTGGACCCGCAGGCCCGCCACCTCATCTGGCAGCGCCTGCGGGAGCTGAAGGCGAACGGCACCACGCTGGTCCTCACCACCCACTACATGGAGGAGGCCCGGGAGCTCTGCGACCGGCTGGCCATCATGGACCGCGGCCGGCTCCTTCGCGTGGGCACGGCCGGGCGCCTCGTGGCGGAGGAGGTGGGGACGGAGGTGGTGGAGGTGCGGGCCGCGCCGGAGGCGGAGGCGGAGGTCCGGCGCCGGGTGGCCGCCCTCCCCCACCGGTTCGAGCGGGCGGGCGACACCCTCTACTTCACCTGCGAGGACGGCCGGCCCATCCTGGCGGCCCTGGCGGACCTGCCCCTCCCCTACGTCCACCGGCGGCCCGCCTCCCTGGAGGACCTCTTCCTCCGGCTCACCGGGCGGGGGCTGACGGAATGAATCCCTGGGCCGCCCCCCAGGCCACCCGTCGCGCGGTGCGCGTGTGGCAGCGGAACTGGGACTCCTTCCGCAAGTACATCCTGGGGAGCCTGGCGGGGGGCCTGGGCGAGCCCGTGCTCTACCTCGTCGCCATGGGCTACGGCCTGGGCACCTTCGTGGGGCCTATCGCCGGGATGACCTACGCCGAGTACATCGCCCCCGGCCTCGTCGTCTCGGCCGCCATGTGGGCCGCCACCTTCGAGGGGACGTACGGCACCTATCTGCGCATGATCCACCAGAAGACGTACGATGCCATCCTGGCCACGCCCCTCTCCCTGGACGACGTGGTGGCCGGCGACGCGCTGTGGGCCGCCACCAAGGGCATGGCGAACGGGATCATCATGCTGGCCGTGGTGGCCGCCTTCGGGTTGGTCCGTTCTCCCTGGGCGGTGCTGCTCCTGCCCCTGATGGCCCTGGCGTCCCTCCTCTTCGCGTGCCTGGCCGTGCTGGTGGCCGCCGTGTCCCGCAACTGGGAGTTCTTCAACTATTACATCACCCTGGTCATCTCGCCGCTCTTCTTCTTCTCGGGCATCTTCTTCCCGCTCACCAATTTCCCGCCCTGGGTGCGGGAGATCGGGTCCCTCTCCCCGCTCACCCACGCGGTGGCCCTGGCCCACGCCCTGGCGCGGGGCGCGCCGCCCGAGCACCCCATCCTCGCCCCCCTGTTCTTGTTGGCGCCCACCGCCGGGTCGTTCTACCTCGGCCTCGCCCTCATCCGCCGCCGCCTGATCAAGTAACGGCGGCCCCGCCGCGGCAGGGGGGGCATAGACCGGCTACGCGGCCCAGAGGTCCCGGAACTGCGTGGCCACTACCTGCTCGTACGGCACAGGGGCCGAGAGGAGCCCGGTGGCGCGGGCGAAGCGGTTCATGGCGGCGACCGCCTCCTCGGAGATCACCGGGTCGTAGAACGGCAGGTCGCGCTCCACCAGGGTCGCGATGAGAGCTGCCGCATCGGGCGGGAAGCGGCGCCGCCCCACCTCGGCCGCCCGTCCCGGCTCGCGCTTCAGGGCCGCCTGCACTTTCACCACGGCCCGCACCGCCGCGCCCACCGCCTCGGGCTCCTTGGCGATGGAGGCCTCCTTGACGATCAGCGCCGCCAGGGTGTAGTGCTTCGCATCCGGCGGCCCGTCGCCGCGGCGCACGTCCACCACGATCTTGCCCACCCCGCGGCGCACCGCGGTCTCGCTCCCCAGGGCGTTGGCCCAGAACCCATCGATCTCCCCCGCCTCCAGCGCCCCGGCGGCCCGCACGCCGAAGGACACGCCCGGCCCATCCGATCCCGGCACCGGGCCGATCCGCACCCCGTCGCGTTCGGGATCGATGCCAGCCTCGGCCAGCAGGCGCCGCAGGGCCGCGTCCGGGCCGGGAGCCGCGCCGATGCGGCGGCCCTTGACGGCCTGCACGTCCCCGCGCGGGGCCGGGAGGTCGCTGCGGAGGACCAGCAGCCAGGGCGTGCCCTGCGCCAGCCCCACCACCAGCTTCACCCCCCGCCACTGGGGGAAGCCGGTGAGGGCCGTGTGCGCCCCGCCCGCGACGACATCCACGACCCCCTCCCGCAGGGCGGCGATGGCCCTGGTGGCAGGCCCGTGGAGCTCCACGTGGGCGTCCAATCCCTCGGCACGATAGAAACCCAGCTCCTCGGCGGCCAAGGCCGGGAAGTAGCTGTTGGTCACCAGGTCGGGGACGGCGATCCGCACGGATGTCCTCCTTGCGCGGGGGGACGAGAGAACCGTTGGCTGCCCGCCGGCGCCGGGTGGGCCGCGGTGGGTGGCCAGGGGCGGCCGCGCAGGCGAGGGAGGCGGCGGTGCTGGGGAGGGATGGGCGGGCCGGGCCGGCCGTTCACCGCGGGGGATCGGGGATCCCGTAAATCTTCACCGGGCGGGTCTTGCCCTTCACCCGCTCCTCGCTCACCGGAACGCAGGGGAAATGGTCTTTGACCTGCTCGTAGATGACCTCATTGATGAGGATCTTGTAGTCGGACGCCTTGGTGAGCCCCTCCAGGCGGGAGGCCAGATTCACGGGATCGCCGATCACGGTGTACTCCATCCGCTGCTCCGAGCCGATGTTGCCGGAGACCACCTCCCCGTGGCAGATCCCGATGCCGGTCTCGATGGCGAACTTTCCCTTGCGCCGCTGCTGCTCGTTGAAGGTGCGCAGGGCCCGCCGCATGCCCAGGGCGGCGCGCACGGCGCGGACCGGATCGTCTGGCCGCTGGACCGGCGCGCCGAACACGGCCATCATGGCGTCCCCGATGAACTTGTCCAAGCTCCCCTGCTCCGCGAAGACCTCCTGGACCATGAGGGAGAAATAGTCGTTCAGGAAGGCCACGATGTCCTGCGGGTCGTTGGCCTCGCTGATGGTGGTGAAGTTCCGGATGTCCGAGAACAGGATGGACACCTTCTGGCGGTCGCCGCCGAGCCGCAGCTTGCCCTTGTCCTTCAGGACTTCCTCGGCGATCTCGCGCGTTACGTAGCGGCAGAGGGTGCTCATCAGGCGCTGTTCCTGCGTGATGTCGTCCGCCACCACCACGATCCCCAGGGGTCTCTTCTTGCTGTCCTGCAGGGGCACCACGCTCAGGTTCACGCTCACCGGGTCTCCCGACGGGAGCTGGTATTTGAGGTCGAACCCGTCGTAGGCCTCCCCGCGCGCCGCGCAGTCCAGCAACCGGCCCACGACGGCATCGTTGGCGCCCCGGTCCAGGACCTGGCCCAGGGGGAGGCCGGGCGCCACCTCGGCGGGGAGGCCGAAGATCTTCTGGAAGGCCGGATTCACGCTGTTCACGCGGCAGTCGCTGTCCACCGTCATCACCCCGGTGGCCATGGAACGGAGGATGCTCTCATTGTAGTTCTTCATGTAGAGCACGGACTCGAAGAGGCGGGCGTTCTCCAGCGCGATGAAGGCCTGGGCCGAGAGCGCCTGCAGCAGCTCCGCATCCTCGGCGGTGAAGGCGCCGTCCTTCTTGTTCAGCACCTGGGCCACGCCCACGATCTCCCCCCCGGCGTCCCGCACGGGGGCGCACAGGATGGTGCGTGTGGTGTAGCCGGTCTTCCGGTCGACCTCACGATTGAAGCGGGGATCCCGGTAGGCGTCGGGGATGTTGACGGTCTCGCCGCTGGCGGCCACCGTGCCGGCGATGCCCTGGCCGATGGGCACGCGGATCTCGATCATGCCGGGCCCCTCGGCCACCTTGGACCAGATCTGCCCGCTCTTCCGGTCCACCAGGAACAGCGTGCTGCGGTCGGCGTTCATGACCTCCGACGTGCGGGCCATGATCCTGCGCAGCAACCGGTCCACGTCCAGCTCCGAGGAGAAGGACTTCATCACGTCCAGCAAGATGTCCGAGATGCGCCGGCGACGCTGGATCTGCTCCATGTGCTGGGCGTTGCGGATGGCGATGGCCACCTGGCTCCCGAAGGCCCGCAAGACCTCTTCGTCCTCCGCCGCGAATGTCCCCCCACGCTTGTTGAGGACCTGTAGGACGGCCACCGTCTTCCCGCCGCTGTCGTGCACCGGCATGCACAGGATCGTCTGGGTGCGGTAGCCGGTCTGCCGGTCCACCTCCGGGTTGAAACGCGGGTCCCGGTACGCGTCGGGGATGTTGACGGTCTCGCCGGTGGCGGCCACCGTGCCGGCGATGCCCTGGCCGATGGGCACGCGGATCTCCCGCAGCGCCACGCCCTGGGCCACCTTGGACCAGAGCTGCCGCTTTTCCTCGTCCACCAGGAAGAGGGTGCTGCGGTCGGCGTCCATGAGGCGGGAGGCCTTCTCCATGATGAGCTGAAGGAGCCTGTCGAGGTCCAGCTCCCGGGTCAGGCTCTCGAGAACCTCCAGAAACCCTCGGAGGGTTTCGGGAGGCGGAAGGAGCGGCGGTGAGGTCATGGCCCGGCCCTGCGTTGATGAGCACGTGGTTCGGAAAGGCCCGTCCCGCAGCGGG
>Ga0187780_10002287_pt1 | contig 14407 bp, 19 predicted proteins | sample 1015_Q2_SP10_20__FD_132429 | JGI IMG/M metagenome (GOLD analysis project Ga0187780, IMG submission 132429) | Tropical peat soil microbial communities from peatlands in Department of Meta, Colombia - 1015_Q2_SP10_20_MG | ecosystem: Environmental > Terrestrial > Soil > Wetlands > Peat | place... | reverse complement strand
TTGCGGCCGGCGCCGCTCACGCCCGACTTCGCGTCGGCAATCAGGTGGTCGAGATCTACGATCCCGGCCTCGACCAGAGGCAGAAATCCGAGTTGAACCGCTGTCGCGTAGCAGCCGGGGGCGCCCACCACGCGAGCCCGCCGCAGCTGCTCGCGATTGGTCTCAGGCAAGCCGTACACGGCCTCTTCCGCGAGCTTGGGGCAGGCGTGCGGCACACCGTACCACCGTTGCCATTCAGCGAGGTCCTTCAGGCGAAAGTCGGGCCCCAGATCGATCACGCGCACCCCCATTTCTATGAGGCGCGGAGCCTGCTCCATGGCCACACCCCGAGGGGTTGCGAAGAACACCACATCGCAGCCCGAAAGATCCGCCTTGGCCGGGTCTGAGAAATTCAGCCCTATGCTGCCCCGTAGGCTGGAAAACAGGTCAGCCACCGGCATGCCCGCCTCGGTGCGCGAGGTGATTGCGATGAGCTCGACTTCGCCGTGGCGGGCGAGGATTCTGAGAAGCTCGACTCCGGTATACCCTGTACCGCCTACGATTCCTACCTTGACCATGAGCCAATCTTCCTTTTAATCAATTCCTTATATCACAAGCTTAAGGCCGCATCATAGCGCCAATCCCGTTTTCACGGGCAAATAAAAAAGCCGCCTCGCGGGCGGCTTTTTGGGTTCTTGAGCGGGAAACTCAACGCTTCGAGAACTGCTTGCGCCGGCGAGCCTTGTGCAAGCCCACTTTCTTTCGCTCGACCTCTCGAGCATCGCGCCGTACCAGCCCTGCTTTCTTGAGAACAGGCTTCAGGGCGGCATCGTAGTTGATCAGTGCACGCGTGATGCCATGGCGTACGGCGCCGGCTTGGCCCGACTCGCCCCCACCCTGCACATTGACCGAGATATCGAAAGTGCTGAGATGGTTTGCCAGCGTGAGAGGCTGGCGCACGATCATACGACCGGTCTCCCGCGAAAAGAACTCATCCACGGGCTTGCCGTTGACCTCGATCTGGCCCTTGCCAGGCCGCAGGAACACGCGCGCCACCGCACTCTTGCGGCGGCCGGTTCCGTAGTAAGGCTGCTCAGTTGCCATGCTGGTATCGAAAAGTTGGTTACGCCTGCCTTACAGCTTCAGCTCCTCGGGCTGTTGGGCCTGGTGAGGATGCTGCGGCCCAGCATATACCTTGAGTTTGCGGTACATCGCGCTGCCGAGCGGCCCCTTGGGCAGCATGCCCTTCACGGCTTTCTCGATGACGCGCGTGGGAAACGCCGCGTGGAGCTTGCCGAACGTCGTGGTCTTGAGCCCGCCGGCAAATTGACTATGCCGGTAATACAGTTTGCTCTCCGTTTTGCGCCCGGTCACACGTACTTTGTCGGCATTGACGACGACGATGTAGTCCCCGGTGTCGACGTGCGGAGTGAACTCGGCCTTGTGCTTTCCACGCAGGCGTCGCGCAATATCCACAGCCAACCGTCCGAGCACCTTGTCGGTTGCGTCAATGAGATACCAGCTGCGCTTCACCTCGTGCGGCTTGGCGGAAAACGTCTTCATGAACAAGTTGATTCCGAAGGCGACGGCCCAGCCGACCGTCGAACGAAGGGGCGCATCTTAGCGGCAACTGTTAGTACCTGTCAAACAAGCGGATTTGGCCCTGCCCGGCATCGCCGAATGGGGCGTGCGAATGTCCGTCGATCGGGCCAGGCACCGTTCCAGGCTATAATTTTGCTTTTGCAGCAAGTCGTCCTGACCTGCAGCAACCGTTCCTTATCCGGTTCTCCGCGGCTGCCGCCGCTTCGCATGCGCCACATCTGGCTAACCTTCGCCCAGGCGACCACTGTCGCGCTGGGCATTCTGCTCGTGGTGCAGACGCTGCGGCCCGACCTGCTGCCCGCACGCGCGGCGAGGGGGGTGCTGACGCTCAGCGAGTCGCGTGTGCAGCCCCAGCTCAAGGAAGAAACTGTGGCCCCGGGCAAGACCGCCGGCTCTTACAGTCCAGCAGCCAGAAAAGCCATGCCCTCCGTGGTCAACATCTTCACCAGCAAGCAGGTGCGGCGCCATCCGTTCATGGACGACCCTGTGTTCCGACGCTTTTTCGGCGACCAACTCGACGGAGAAGCCCAACGCTCCTCCAGCCTGGGTTCGGGCGTCATCGTCGGCCCTGAGGGTTACATTCTCACCAACCATCATGTGATCGAAGCGGCAGACGAGATCGAGGTCGCCCTGAACGACGGCCGCCAAGGAAGAGCGAAGCTGGTCGGCACGGACCCCGAGAGCGACTTGGCGGTTTTGAAGGTGGAACTGAAGAACCTTCCGGTGATCACGTTCGGCCACGCGGATCAGGCCAGCGTCGGGGATGTCGTCCTCGCGATCGGCAACCCGTTCGGCGTCGGTCAGACCGTCACACAGGGTATCGTGAGCGGGTTGGGGCGGAGCCACCTTGGCTTCAACACGTTCGAGAACTTCATCCAGACGGACGCCGCCATCAACCCGGGCAACTCGGGCGGCGCTCTGGTCGATGTCAGCGGCAACCTGATCGGCGTCAATACCGCTATCTATTCGCGCAGCGGAGGCTCGATGGGCATCGGCTTTGCGATCCCGGTGAGCCTCGCGCGCAAAGTCATGGATCAGATTATCGCGACCGGATCGGTAACACGAGGATGGATCGGCGTCGAGGTGCAGGACATCACGCCGGACCTTGCCGACTCATTCAAACTCCCCGGCAACAGCAAAGGAGTGCTGATCGCCAACGTCATCCCCGGCGGCCCAGCCGCTCGTGCCGGGGTGAAGGCAGGCGATATTCTGGTGGAAGTCGAAGGCAAGCCGGTGCCCGACTCCTCCACGATGCTCAATCTCGTCGCAGAGGTGCAGCCGGGTAAGCTCGCTTTGCTCAAAGTCGTTCGCAACAGCAACCCGGTTACGGTCAAGCTCACCGTGGGCAAGCGCCCGAAGCCGCGCGCGCTGCGCGGCGAAGCCGAGGAATAGCGTCGGCCGTCCTTATTCCTTCTGCAGTTCTGACTCCGGGCTGCCGCGGCGAGCGACGAACGAGGCCACCAGCAGTCCCACCTCGTACAGCAAGCACAGCGGCAGGGCGAGCAGAATCTGCGAGGTCACGTCGGGTGGCGTGACGATGGCGGCCACGATGAATGCACACACGATCACGTACGGGCGCACGTGCCTCAGTTTTTCCACCGATACCACGCCCATCCGCACCAGCAGCACCACTACGATCGGCACCTCGAAAGTGACGCCAAATGCCAGGAACATATTGATGACGAAGCCGAGGTAGGTGCCGATGTCCGGCATCCACTCGACACCGGAGGGCGTGAAGGCCTGCATCACGCGAAACACGGTGGGAAAGACCAGAAAGTACGCAAAGGCCATCCCGCACAGGAACAGCACGGTACTCGCGACTACCAGCGGCACGACCAGCCGTTTCTCGTGTACGTACAGGCCGGGGGCGACGAAAGCCCACGCTTGGTACAGCACGAAAGGCAACGCGACAATCACTGCCGCCAGGAACGTAACCTTGAACGGGATGAAGAACGGGGATGTGATCTCGGTTGCGATCATGTGTCCGCCCTTTGGAAGCTGCGCGAGCATCGGCTCCGACAAGAGATGATAAATATCCTTGGCCCAGGGCACGAGAGCCACGAACACGACGAGCACCGCGATAATCGACCAGAGCAGGCGATTTCGCAGCTCGACCAGGTGGGATAAGAATCCCTGTTCTTCCTGCGCGCTTTCGCTCACGGATTCACTGCAAGGGGAGAGGCCGCCAGACGTCGGTTCGCGCGCGCGAACGTCAACAAGCTAACGCTGCTCGCGCGCGCCGGGCGCGACAGTGCCGTCGAGGCCGAGCTCGAGCTGGGGCGAAAGGTCCGTCTCTGCAGGCCCCCCTTCTGCGTTCGAGTTCGCAGGTATCACCTGAGGCGCCATCGGCACGGCTCCGGTCCCTGCTTCTGCCTGCGACCCGTTCTCCGGGGCGGTCAGGGCGGCGCCCATGTGCGGGCTTGTTATCTCCGCCATCGATTGCTTCAGCTGCTCCTCGGCTTGCTTCAACTCCGTCCCCGCACCCTCGAGCACGGTCTGCGCGTCACGGAATTCTTTCTCCGCTTCCTGCACGCCAGTCTTGACGTCGTGCTCGATCGACCGCGCGGCGTCCTCGACCGTAGAGCGGAGTTTCTTGAGCTCGCTCAGCTCGATCTCGCGATTGATGTCGGCCTTCACTTCGGCGACGTAGCGCTGAAACCGGCCGAGCAGGTGGCCAGCGGTGCGCGCGACTCGCGGCAGGCGCTCGGGGCCGATCACGATGAGCGCAACGACGCCGATTACGACCAGCTCGGAGAAACCGATGTCTAGCATGGAGACAAGGGCGGGCTACGAGTGCGTCTTGTCTTTCACTTCGCCTTCGATGGTCTGTCCTGTGCTCGGGTGCTCGAGCTTGCCGGCGGCCGGCGGCTGGGTTTTGTCCTCCTCCGTCTTCATGCCCTCCTTGAAGCCCCGAACTGCACCACCCAAGTCGGCACCCAGGTTGCGCAGCTTCTTGGTCCCGAAGATCAACACCACGACGACCAGCACGATCAGCCAGTGCCAGATGCTAAATGATCCCATCTGTCTCTCCTCTCGAATCGAATCAATTCCCGCCGCGGCTCAGCTTCTCGAGCGCGGCAGCATGGGGCCCAGGGGTTCCCCGCCTCCGATGATGTGCAGGTGAACATGCGCGACTTCCTGCCGCCCCACGCGCCCGGTATTGACGATCAGCCGGAAGCCGTCCTTGGCCCCGTGCTCGCGCGCCAGCCTTGGCGCAAGCACCATTATCTTTCCGAACAGCTCCCGCTGCTCGTCCTCCAGATCCATCATCGACGCGATGTGCTCCTTGGGAACGATCAAGAAATGCACTGGTGCTTGCGGATGAATATCGTGGAAGGCCACTACCTCGTCGTCTTCGTGCACCTTGCGCGAAGGGATTTCCCCTCGCACGATCCGGCAGAAAATGCAGTTGGGGTCTTGCATGCCTGTCGACTCGCGTTTATCGAAACTGGCGTTGAATCCGACCGCGCGAACCGGTTGACCGCGCGCGGGCGGTCAGGCGCGTCGGGACGCTTTCTCGTCGATGCCTGAGATCCCCTCGCGCCGGTGCAGTTCGGCGAGCACGTCGTCGGGGCCCAGCCCGTGGAAGCTCAGCATCACCAAGGTGTGAAACCAAAGGTCGGCTGTTTCGCGCACGATATGCAGTTTATCACCGTCCTTTGCGGCGAGGAGCGTCTCCGCGGCCTCTTCCCCGACCTTCTTCAGGATGGCGTTGTTGCCTTTGGCCATCAGCTGAGCAACGTAGGAGGAGGCCGTATCCGCGTTTTTGCGCGATTCGATCGCTCGCGCCAGGCGGCTCAAGATGGAACTGTCGGTCATCGCAGTACCTCCGGCTCGGATTCAGCTCCGGTAGATCTCGTCGGGTTCCTTCAACACCGGATCCGTCACCACCCAGCGCCCCTCGTCGTAGCGGCGAAAGAAGCAGCGCTCGCGCCCGGTGTGGCAGGCAATGCCGTGCGCCTGCTCCACGCGGACCAGGAGCGCGTCGCCATCGCAGTCCATCCGCACCTCGGTTACGCGCTGCACGTGGCCGGACTGCTCGCCCTTGCGCCATAGACGCTGGCGGGAACGCGACCAGTAGTGGGCCTGCCCGGTCTGGACGGTGAGCGCGAGCGCTTCCCGGTTCATCCAGGCGAGCATGAGAACGCGACCTGTCGCGCCGTCCTGCGCGACAACAGGTACCGTTCCCTCGCGCGTCCAGCAGACTTCGTCCAACCAGTCGCCCAGCGCTTCCTGCTCTCCGCTCATGGCACAGGTTCTCCTCGCACTTCGATTCCCCGCGCGGCCATGTATTCCTTCGCCTGCCGCACAGTGTATTCCCCGTAGTGGAAGATGCTCGCGGCCAGCACCGCGTCGGCGTGTCCTTCCAGCACTCCTTCAACCAGGTGCTGAAGGCCGCCAACACCGCCGCTGGCGATGACGGGGATTTCCAGCGTATCCGAAAAAGCGCGCGTCAGGTCGAGATCAAACCCTTGACGCGTGCCATCGCGGTCCATGCTGGTGAGCAGGATCTCCCCCGCCCCCAAGGCTTGCACGCGGCGGCCCCAGTCCAATGCGTCCAGGCCGCTCGAGCGGCGGCCCCCGTGTGTGAATACCTCCCAGCGCGAGCGCGAGCCGGTCACGCGCTTGGCGTCGATCGCCACGACGATGCACTGCGAGCCGACCTTGCCGCTCGCCTGTGCGACCAGATGCGGGTCGAGCACGGCAGCTGTATTGATGCTCACCTTGTCGGCTCCGGCGTTGAGCAGATCTCTCACATCGCCTACCGAGCGTACCCCCCCGCCAACGGTGAGCGGAATGAAAACCTGGGCGGCAACCTGTTCGATCACGCTCAAAATCAGGCCGCGCCCGTCGGAGCTCGCGGTGATATCGAGGAAGCACAGCTCATCGGCACCCTGTTGGTCGTAGCGATGTGCGATCTCCACCGGATCGCCGGCATCGCGCAAGCCGACGAAATTGACGCCCTTTACCACGCGCCCGCTGGTCACATCGAGACAGGGGATGATGCGCTTGGCGAGGCCCACGATTGAGATGCTTCTGATTGCGTGAGTGCGTGCCGCCAGTGCGGCGAAGATACCGATGCGAGTCCGCGTGCTCGAGTGGTCGCAGAACCGAGCGTCGGGTCAGGGTGCTTTGGCGTCCTTGCCGGAGAGTTGGTCAGCCAGCTCCTGAGCCTGGGCGAAGTTGAGCGTCCCCTCGTAGATCGCCCGCCCGGTGATGGCGCCGACGATCCCTTCCTGCTCGACCGCACACAGCGTCTTCACCTCCTCGATGCTGGCGATGCCGCCGCTGGCGATGACCGGAACCGATAGACAGCGCGCCAGTTCGACGCTGGCATCCACGTTCAGACCCGTGAGCATGCCGTCGCGCCCGATGTCGGTGTGGATGATGGCCTCGACACCGTAATCCTGGAACTTCTTCGCCAGGTCGACAACATCGTGGCCGGTCATCTTGGACCAGCCGTCCACGGCGACTTTTCCGTCTCGGGCGTCCAGCGCGACCATTACATGCCCGGGAAACGCGTAGCAGGCATCGTGCAGAAACCCTGGGGTCTTGACGGCGGCTGTGCCGACGATGACGTAGCTGATACCGTCGTCGAGGTACCGTTCGATGGTGTCCAGGTCCCGGATGCCACCACCGAGCTGGACGGGTACGGTATCGCCCACAGCCTGCACGATGGCCTTGATGGCAGCTTCGTTTCTCGGCCGGCCAGCGAACGCGCCGTTCAGATCGACCAAATGCAGCCGCCGCGCGCCCTGTTTCGTCCAGTGCTGGGCCATGGCGCCTGGGTCTTCGGAGAACACCGTGACCTTTTCCATGGCGCCCTGTTGCAGACGCACACAATGCCCGTCTTTGAGGTCAATAGCCGGAATCAGAAGCATTGCAGCGGGGTGTAAAACCGGGGGTGTGCGCGGGCGGGCGGAAGCGGAGCGGCGCGGGGCCGTGAGTGAAGGTCAGGCTCCCCCATCATACAACAGGGCCTGCGCCGGGAACACGCCCGCCAGCCGTTCAGTCACCGGCCATCGGCTCCGCGATGACGTCCCGGGGAGCGGCAGCAACGCCGTCCCAGGCGATGAAATTGGACAGCAGCTTCAACCCGAGCTCCTGGCTCTTTTCCGGATGGAACTGCACCGCGAACAGATTATCTCTCGCCACCGCACACGTGAACGGCGACGGGTACCACGCGTAGGCGGCGATCAACGAACGATCGTGCGGGACCGGGTAGTAGCTGTGCACGAAATAGAATCGGCTGCCCTGCGGAATTCCGCGCCACAAGGGATGCGCCACGGCCTGTTGCACCTCGTTCCACCCCATGTGTGGGACCTTGAGCTTGCCCGTGTTGTCCCCCGTCGCTCCGCCAGAGGGAAAACGTACGACCCGGCCCGGCAGGACTCCCAGCCCCTGGACAGCGCCCTCCTCGCTCATGTCGAACAGCATCTGTAGCCCGATGCAAATTCCAAGAAATGGTTTGCTGCGCGCAGCCTCGAGCACGGCGGGTCTGAGGCCCCTCGCGTCGAGCTCGCGCATGCAGTCCGGCATCGCACCCTGCCCCGGAAACACGACACGGCGTGCATCCCGCACGTCGTCTGCCGAGCTCGTCACTACTACCTTGAGACCCCCGGCGACATGCTCCAAAGCCTTGGACACCGAGCGCAGATTGCCCATCCCATAGTCGACGACGGCAATGTCGATCATCGTTCGCGGGGCAACAAAGTTTAGAGGCTGCCCTTGGTCGACGGCACGGCGCCCTGCGTGCGCGGGTCCGTCTCCACGGCCATGCGCAGCGCGCGCCCAAACGCTTTGAAGGCGGTTTCAGCCTGATGGTGCGCGTTGTCGCCCTTCATATTGTCCACGTGCAGAGTCACCTGGGCGTGATTGACGAAACCCTGGAAGAACTCGTGGATCAGATCCACATCGAAATCTCCGATGCGCGCGCGTACGAACGATATGTTGTACTCCAAACCGGGGCGGCCCGACAGGTCCACAACGACCCGCGACAGCGCTTCGTCGAGCGGCACGTAGGCGTGCCCATAACGGCGTATCCCGCGCTTGTCGCCCAGCGCGCGGGCAAACGCCTGCCCAAGTGTGATGCCGACGTCCTCCACGGTGTGATGAGCGTCGATGTGGAGGTCCCCTTTGGCTGCGATGGTCACATCAAACAAGGCGTGGCGTGCCACCTGGTCCAGCATGTGATCGAGGAACCCGATGCCAGTGGCCAAGGTCGACTTGCCCGCGCCGTCCAGGTCGAGCTCAACGACGATCTGGGTTTCGAGCGTGTTGCGGGTCACCTGGGCCTGGCGCATGATCGGAAGGAGGAAGGTCAGGCGGCTTGCAGCAGACTCTGCTGCAGGGCGCTTAGGAACTGGTCGTTTTCCTCGGGCGTACCCACGGTCACACGCAGGCAATCGGCCAGCGCGGCGTGCGAACCGTTGAGGTTCTTGACGAGCACCCCCCGTGATCGCAGCCCGGGGAAGACCGTATCGGCGCGAGGCACGCGGAACAGGATGAAGTTGGCATCGCTGGGAAACGCCCGCACCCCGGGCAGCACCTGGAGCGCGGCGAGCAGTCGCTGACGCCCCTCGCGGATGGCAGCCGCTTGTGCCGTCAGAACGTCGGGGTGCTGCAGCACCAGCGCCGCGATCCTTTGCGTCAACACGTTCACATTATAAGGCAGCCGCAGCTTGTCGAACTCCATGAGCCATTGCGGGCGACCGATCAGCATGCCGAGCCGCAAGCCGGCAAGCCCCAGCTTCGACAGTGTTCGCATGATGAGCAAGTTGGGATAGCGCGCGAGCTCGGACACGAAGCTGCGTCCAGCGAAGGCATGGTAGGCCTCATCGACCACCACCAAGCCTGGAGACGCGCTGATCAGGGCGTGCAGGGCATCGGTATCAAACAGATTGCCGGTGGGATTGTTCGGATAAGCGATGAAAGTGAGGGCCGGCCGATGCTCGCGCAACGCCGCGCCCAGGGCCGAGACATCCAAATCGAAGTCCGCCGTCAAGGCGACTCCGACGTAACGCATGCCCGTGAAAGTCGCAACCATGCGGAACATCACGAAGGATGGTTCCACGCTCATCAACACCGCGCCCGGCCGATTCACCGCCAGCGCCAGAATCTGGATCAGTTCGTCCGATCCGTTTCCCAACAGCAGATCCATCGCGTCGGGTATGTCCATCGTCTCGCGCAGACGCGCCTTCAGCGCTGCGGCTCCCGGATCGGGGTAGCGGTTCAGGCTAACTTCCGAAGCCAAGGCCGCGATCTGCGCTCGCAGGCCGGGCGGCAAGCCGTACGGGTTCTCCATCGCATCCAGCTTGATCATGCCTCGGCTGTCCGGAACATGATAGGCGGAGATGGCGCGCACCTCGTCCCGAATCAGCGATCGACCGGTTTCATCCATGCAGTCGGTACCGCGCTGATTTGGCGTGAGCAGGAAGGCCCTCGCCCGTCGCGAGCTCGGCGGCAACCAGGCCAAGCTTGCGTGCCCCGTCACGCGACACCTGAATCACGCTGGTGCGCTTCTGGAAGTCATACACGCCAAGCGGAGAGGAGAAACGCGCGGTGCGTGCTGTCGGCAGGACGTGGTTGGGGCCGGCGCAGTAGTCTCCCAGCACCTCCGAAGAATACTTGCCGAGGAAGACGGCGCCGGCGTGCCGAATCTTCGGCAACCAGCTTTCGGCGCCCTCGACCGCGAGCTCCAGGTGCTCCGGTGCGACCCGATTGGCGATTCGGCACGCTTCATCGAGATCCTTGACCTTGATCAGCGCGCCGCGCGTCGACAGCGACGCTTCGATGATGGCCCTGCGCGGCATGTCGTTCAGCTGCTGTTCGATGCTTTGCGCAACCGCCTCGATGAAATCGGCATGCGGGCATAGCAGGATGGCCTGGGCCATTTCATCGTGCTCGGCCTGCGAGAACAAGTCCATCGCCACCCATTGCGGATCGGTGTGGCCGTCGCATAACACCAGGATTTCCGACGGCCCCGCCAGCATATCGATGCCGACCACGCCAAACACCTGGCGCTTGGCCGCCGCCACATAGGCATTGCCCGGTCCAACAATCTTGTCTACGGCAGGGACCGATTCGGTGCCGTATGCCAGCGCCGCCACCGCCTGCGCGCCGCCAATCGTGAACACGCGTTGCACGCCGCTGATGGCAGCCGCCGCCAGCACCAGGTCGTTGGAATCACCGCCAGGCGCGGGCACAACCATGACGACCTCGTCGACTCCGGCGACCCGCGCCGGGATGGCGTTCATGAGCACAGTCGACGGATACGCCGCTTTCCCGCCCGGTACATAGATGCCCACGCGCTCGAGCGGCGTCACCTGTTGGCCGAGTTGCGTTCCATCTGCCTCGGTGTAGCTCCACGAGTGCGCGACCTGCTGCTCGTGGAAAGCGCGGATGCGGCTGGCGGCGATAGCGAGCGCGTCGGCTTGTGCCGCCGGCAGGGACGCGAGCGCGCGTTCCAGTCGCGCCCTGGGCAGCTCGAGCGCACCCATGTCGGGCGTCTGCACACGATCGAAGCGGCGCGTGTACTCGAGCACGGCCGCATCGCCGCGGCGCCGCACATCGAGAAGAATGCCGGCGACAGCTTGCTCGATCTTTGCGTCCTGTGTGTTCTCAAAGGCGAGCAGGCGATCGAGCTCGCGCTCGAAATTGGGATCGGCAGTGTCGAGCCGCCTAGGCGGTAACATCGGTCGAGGTTCGCTCTACCGCCTGCCGGAATCCCTCGAGCAGCGGTTTCAAAACACCGTCCTTGAGCTTGAGTGCGGCCTGATTGACGACCAGCCGCGCGCTGACGGCCATGATCTGCTCCACCGCCACCAATCTGTTGGCGCGAAGCGTGTTGCCAGTGCTGACCAGATCGACGATCGCGTCCGCGAGGCCCACCAGGGGGGCGAGCTCCATGGACCCGTACAGCTTGATGAGATCCACATGAACGCCCTTGCTGGCGAAGTGCTCACGCGCCGTCTTGAGGTACTTGGTCGCTACGCGCAACCGGGCGCCCTGCCGTACTGCGGCCGCGTAGTCGAATCCGACCGGCACCGCCACCATCATCCGGCACCGAGCAATGTGTAGATCCAGGGGTTGATACAATCCATCGGTGCCCTGTTCGTGCAGAACATCCTTGCCTGCGATCCCCAGGTCGGCCGCGCCGTGGCGCACGTAAGTGGGCACATCGGAAGCGCGGACGATGATGATGCTGACGTCCTGGCGGTTGGTGCCGAGGATCAGTCGGCGTGAGCTATCGGGATCCTCGTCCGGGTAGATCCCGACCGACGCGAGAAGCGGCAGCGTCTCGGTGAAAATCCGCCCCTTCGACAGGGCTATCGTGATGGTGTCCACGGCTGAGTGAGTCCATGAGCTGGGGCGGAAAGTTGATCGCGGCTCCACTGGCGATTCTACCCTACCGCCATCGACGATCAGGTGGCCTCCTGTGCTGTCCCGGCCGGTCGGGTCAGCGGGCTCGCCGGATGCGCGCGCCTAGCTGGCCCAGCTTCTCCTCGATGCATTCGTAGCCACGGTCGAGGTGATAGACGCGGTCGATCACGGTCTCCCCGCCCGCCACCAGCCCAGCCAGCACCAGGCAAGCCGACGCACGCAGGTCGGTCGCCATCACCTTGGCGCCGTCCAGCGCCTGCACGCCGCGCACGACTGCGCTGTTGCCTTCGACTTCGATATCGGCGCCCAGGCGGCGCAACTCCTGGACGTGCATGAAGCGGTTCTCGAACACCGTTTCCGTGATTCTTGATGTCCCCTGGGCCACGGCATTGAGCGCCATGAACTGCGCCTGCATGTCGGTGGGGAACCCGGGGTAGGGGGCGGTGCTGATGCTCACTGCCCTGGCATGACTGTCCGTTCGCAGCTGCAACCAATCGGGGCCGCCGTCGACCGACGCCCCCGTCTCCGTCAGCTTGCTCAAAACGGAATCGAGAATGTCGGGTCGGGTGCCCTTCAACCGAACTTCGCCGCCGGTGGCGGCGGCGGCCACCAGGAAAGTCCCGGTCTCGATGCGATCGGGCATCACCCGATAGGTGGCGCCGTGCAGACCGGATACACCTTCAACGGTGATTACGTCGCTCCCCTGCCCCGAGACCTTCGCTCCCATCGCGATCAAACAGCTCGCTAGATCGACGACCTCGGGTTCGCGCGCGGCGTTTTCGATCACGGTCGTGCCGTCGGCCAGGGTGGCCGCCATGAGGAGATTTTCAGTGCCAGTCACTGTCACCAGGTCCATGACGATCCTGGTGCCTCTCAGGCGCGTTGCAGTGGCGTGGATGTAACCGCGTTCGATTTCGACCTGCGCGCCGAGCGCCCGCAGCCCTTTGATGTGCTGGTCGACCGGGCGCAGCCCGATCGCGCAACCGCCAGGCAGCGAGACCCGCGCATCTCCGAAACGCGCCAGCAGCGGGCCTAGCACCAGGATCGACGCGCGCATGGTCTTGACCAGCTCGTAGGGGGCGATCCGGTGATGCAGGCCGCTTGCGTTGAGGCTCACCCCTCCTTTCTCGTCGAGCGATACCTCTACGCCCATCTGTGCCAGCAGCGACAGCGTGGTGGTTACATCGCGCAGGTGCGGTACGTTCTGCACCTGCAGCGTTTCGGCCGTCAGGATTCCCGCGCAAAGGATGGGCAGCGCGGCATTCTTCGCTCCCGATATGCGTATCTCGCCCGAGAGAGGCACGCCGCCCTGGATGACCAGCTTGTCCATCAGCGGTCCGTCGGCCAGTCTTCGGGCGTGAAGGTGCGCATCGACAGGGCGTGGATCTCCTCGCGCATCCGTTCACCCAGGGCGCGATACACCAGCTGATGCTGCTGCACGCGCGATTTCCCGCGAAACGCCTCGCTCACGATAACCGCCTGAAAGTGCTGGCCGTCTCCCGTGACCTCCACGTGCTGACAGTTCAGATTCTCCACAATGTAGCGCTTGACGTCTTCCGGTGCGACCAAGGGACTCTCCCGATGAGCTCATTACCGCGACATTTTAGCCCCGCTCTCAGTGGCGGAGCTTATAGCCAGCCTGGAGCAGCCACAGTCCAAGTGCCGACAACGCGATCAGGAACCCGCCCACGACTGTGACGCTGACGACCGGGCTAATGTCGGCAGCGCCGAAAAAACCGAAGCGAAAACCGTCCACCATGTAGAAGAACGGGTTGAGGTGTGAGGCGTGCTGCCAGAAGGCTGGCAGCGATTGGACCGAGTAGAACACACCGGCCAGGAATGTCAGCGGAACGATGATGAAGTTCTGGAATGCTGCGACCTGGTCGAACTTGTCCGCCCAGATGCCCGCGACGATACCCAGGGCACCCATGATGCCGCCGCCCAGCACCGCGAAGGCGAGCGCCCAGAGCGGCTGCTGAAGCGGTACGGGGGCGAACACGCTGGTGACGAGCAGAACGCCGAGTGCGACTACCACGCCGCGCACCGCCGCGGCCAGGACATACGCAGCGAAGATCTCGAGCGGAGCCAGGGGCGTGAGGAGCACGAAAATGATGTTTCCCGTGATCTTCGACTGGATCAAGCTCGATGAGCTGTTGGCGAACGCGTTCTGCAGCAAGGACATCATGGCGAGCCCCGGGATCAAGAACGAGGTATAGGCCACACCCGGGAAGACCTGAACCCGCGATTCGAGCGCATGCGAGAAGATGAGGAGATAAAGCAGGGCGCTCAACACCGGTGCCGCGATGGTCTGAAAGCTCACCTTCCAGAAGCGCAGCAACTCCTTGTACAGCAGCGTCCGGAAGCCCGGCACTAGTGCCTCCGCATAACCTGCACGAACACGTCCTCGAGATCGGCCTGGAGCACCTCCAGCTCCTGCACCTGT
>Ga0187780_10002286_pt1 | contig 14410 bp, 10 predicted proteins | sample 1015_Q2_SP10_20__FD_132429 | JGI IMG/M metagenome (GOLD analysis project Ga0187780, IMG submission 132429) | Tropical peat soil microbial communities from peatlands in Department of Meta, Colombia - 1015_Q2_SP10_20_MG | ecosystem: Environmental > Terrestrial > Soil > Wetlands > Peat | place... | reverse complement strand
CGGCGCACCGCGCGAGTCCATCCAGATGATCGCGTCGCGGATGGGCTCGCCGTGCTCATCGACGGGCACGGTTCCCGACCACTGGGCCGTGCAGGCCACGGCGACCACCGATTCCGGCGGGACCGCACCGCGCTCCATGAGGCGGGACGACGCCTTGGCGATCAGGTCCCACCACTGCCGCGGGTCCTGCTCGGCGCCGCCCCCGGGCAGCAGCCTCACCTGGTGTGTCTCCTCCTCCGCGGCTACGACCTCGCCCGCCATCGAGACCACGGCGACCTTCAGCGCCGAGGTACCCAGGTCGATGGCCAGCACGTGGCGCGCCATGCTCACACCTTGAAGAGCAGGTCGAGGTAGCCGTTCAGCACTTGGCGGACCACCTCCGCGGGCAGGCTGGCCGCCATGCCGTAAACCGGGGCCATCCCGGTGCTGACTCCAGGGTTGGCCCGGACCTCCTCGACCGATTCGGCCAGGTCGCTCAGGAAACGGTCGGCCACGCCGGGCTGGGTGTGGCGCAGCGTGACGGCGATGTGGACCGCGGGCGGCCGCTGCAGGCCGTTCAGGCTCCAGCCGCGGTGGCCCATGTTCTCCATGACCTGGTAGACGTCGAGGCCGTCCTCGGCGGCGAAGGCGATGACCCAGAGCGGATCGCCGAGCACTCGCAGCCCGGGTATGGCCGCGACGCCGTCGCGTATCCGCGTCCCGGTGGCCAGGATCCTCCGGGCCGCTTCGGTGTAGCCGCTCTCCCCGATCGAGACCATGGCGGCCCAGCAGGTGGCGGACAGGGCACCGGGCCTGCTGCCGGCGAACGTGGGGGACAGGTACAGGCCCCCCGGCCAGTCGGTGACCGAGTAGTACTGGAAGTGGCGCAGTTCCGTGCCGCGGTACAGCACGACCGAGGAGCCCTTGGCCGCGTAGCCGTACTTGTGCGTGTCCGCCGACATCGAGGTCACGCCGGGCAGCCGGAAGTCGAAGTCGGGGACCGGGTAGCCAAGCCGCCGCGCCCACGGCAAGACGAAACCGCCGAGGCACGCGTCGACGTGGCAGGCCACGCCACGTTCGGCCGCCAGCGCCGCGATCTCGGGAATCGGGTCGATCACGCCGTGCGGGTAGGTCGGTGCCGAGCCCACCACGACCGCCGTCCGCCCGGTGATGGCGTCGGCCAGGTCGTCAGGATCAACGCTGAACTGATCGCCGACCGGGACCCGCACCAGCGGCATGTCGAAGAACCTGGCCGCCTTGTCGAACGCCGCGTGCGCGGTCACCGGCGCCACGATCTCCGGCTCGGCGATGCCGCGGCGGTCACGGGCGAAGTCGCGGTAGGTCTTCATCGCCAGCAGGATGCTCTCGGTGCCGCCGGAGCTGACCGTGCCGACCACCGGCGTTTCCGCGGCCTGGTCGGCGCCGAGCATGGACGCGGTCATCGCGACGATTTCCGCCTCGAACTTGGTGGCGCTCGGCCACAGGTCCGGGTGCAGCGGGTTGCTCTGTGACTGCGCGGTGTAGATCCGGCTGAGGAAGGCCATGTGAGCCGGATCGCCCTGGTAGACGGCGCCGGATGCGTACCCTTCCCGCCACGTGCGTTCCTCGGCCGAGGCCATCCGCTCGACCAGATCGGTCACCTCGGACCGGGCCAGGCCGGCGGCGGGGAGTTCGCGGAACGACGGGAACTTGTCCCGGTAGGGCTTGAGCTGACGTTCCAGGTCGGCCATCGGGTCCGTCGCGTCGGTCACTCGGCTCCTCCTTGGTATGCGCTGGCGGTGCTCGCGGTGTTGGCACTTCCGGCCGGCAGCCTGACGGCTAGCGCGAGCCCGCCCAGGCAGGTGGCCGAGAGGATGCCAAGCGACAAGTACGGGTTGCCTATGGCGGCCTGGACGAGCAGCACCAGGATGACGCCGCCGAGGTTCCCCGACAGCAGCAGGAACCCGGCGGCACCGCCGGCGCGCTCTGGCCCGGCGTACAGTTCCGACCAGTCCAGCACCACCGGCAGGCCGGCCAGCAGGAAGAACCCCGTGGCGACCAGGGCCAGCCCGCCGACGACCGGGTTGTGTACCACCGCGATCACGGCGAAGGCCACCGCGGCCACTACCACCGCGATCATCAGCATGCCCCGCCGCTGGTCGCGCTGCGCCACGATGCCCGGCAGCAGTGCGCCGCCGGCGATCCCGGCCACGGTCATGAGCGCGATCAGGTAGCCGCTCGCACCGCCGTGCCCGAAGTGCGTGAGGATGGAGTCCAGCCACGTGGCGACCGCGTTGAAGACGCCGATCCCGACGAACAGCAATCCGGCCAGCAGCCACATGAACCGGTCGCCGCGCAGCCAGCGCAACGAGACCGCGACCGACGGATCGCCGGGGAAGGCCGCGGGCGCCCGGATCACGGCCAGCACCCACACCGCGGCCACGACGGCCACGCCGGCCTGGACCGAGAGCAGCAGCCGCAGGCCCCCGGCGTCGAGCAGCGGTCCGCCGGTCAGAACGGCGGCCAGAATGCCCGCGAACAGCGCCACGCTGCCGATCGAGACCGCCGTCGTCCGCTCCCTGGCCGGGAAATACCGGCTGGCCACCTTGGTGATCGAGTTGAGCACGAATGGTTGGCCGGCCGCGGTCACGAACTGACCCGCGATGGCCCAGCCGTACGACGACGGGCCGGCCAGGCGCACCAGCCCGCCCGCCGCGGTCAACGTCGCGCCGAGGCCGAGAGCCCGCCCGAACCGGGTATCCAGCCAGCGGCCTGCCGGCAGCGCCAGCACGACGTACACGAACGGGAAGATGGCGGCGAGATCGCCGACCGCCCCCTCGGATACCCCCATGATCTGGTGAGCCTGCGTAGTAATCGGCGCGTAGGCGAGCCACAGCCATTGGGTGCAGGCGGTCAGCAGCGCATACCCGGTCAGGATCACCCAGCGGTTTACCCGCGCCGGTGCGATGTTCTGTGCTGTCACTGCCGCTCCGCTGCTGCATGCGCCTTCGCGTCCCTGAGGACATCTTCGTGCCTGCGATACGGCCACGCCACCCTGGTCAGCCAGCCGACCAGCAGGGTTACCACGGCGGCCACGGCGAAAGACAGGATCGACGCCGACATCCAGCTGGCCGGGGTGAAGCCGATCGCGTGCCCGAACGACGTCCACGCCGCGGCCCACCAGGACACGTACCCGGGGTTGATGAGCTGGTAGGTGACGAACCCGGCGGCCCACGGCAGCAGCATCGGCCAGCGGGACGGGGCCTTGTCCGACAGGTCCCAGCGCCGCCGCGAGGTGACGAAGTAGTCGGCGATCAGGACGGCCGACATGGGCACGAAGACCGAGCCGATCAGGGTGAGGAAATTCTCGTAGTCGGCGATGTTGAGCCACAGCGCGCCCGCGGTAGTCAGCGCGGCGATCACCCCGGCCAGGATCCGCCGGTCCCAGAGCGGGCGCAGGTTCTGCGTCGACACCGCGGTGGAGTAGACGTTGGCGAACGACTGGTCAAGCTCCCGCGCGGCCAGGATGGCGAAGCCGAGCAAACCGGCCGGCAGCGCGATGAATGCCCCGTAGATGTCGTCCGGGTCGTGCGCGACAGTGACCAGCGCCAGCAATCCGACGACATAGCACAGCACCTGGGTGGTGCTGTACCCGGCCAGCGTGCCCGCGAAGGCGGCGCGCGGGGTGCGGGAATGCCGGGTGTAGTCGGCGGCCAGCGGCGCGAACGAGATGGCGACGGCGACGACCGTGTCGGTGGCGGCCCAGTAGCCGGACCATGTGCCGTGCGTGAAGCCGGGCAGCGGGTGGTTGATGAGCTGGGCAAACAGGTAGCACAGCACGATGAGCACCGCGCTGGTCGCGTACCGGCGCAGCACCCGGATGGCGCCCAGCGGCCGGATGGCCAGCAGCGCGGTGGCCATCCCCGCGATCAGCACGTATCCCCATCTGGGCAGGGCAGGCGCCACCGTGTGCGCGGCCGTCGCGATCGTGACCAGTTCGAACACTCCCCAGCCCAGGCACTGCAGGATGTTCAGCACGGTGGGTATCCAGGACAGCCTGGCCCCGAACAGCCCGCGCAGCAGTACCATCGCGGGCGCGCCGGTGTACGCGCCAGGCAGCCCGGCCAGCGCGAGCGGCACCGTGCCGAGCACGGTGCCCGCCACGATCGCGGTCAGCGCGGCGGCCAGGGAAAGCTGCGGAGTCCCCGCGCCGCCCGGCTGGAGCACGAAGATCGCCCCGGTGAAGCCGAGCAGGCTCACGCCGAGGTGGCCCCTCAGACCGAACTGGTCGAGCAGGCTCAGGGCCTGCGGCACCGGCTCGGCCAGGGTGCGTCCGACCTCGCAGTGGCGGTCGCCGGGGACGATAACGAAAACATCTTCCCCGTTGCCGGTCGCCGTGGCCACGGCAGCCTCCCTACGCCGGCATTACCCGGACAGGTTCAGACGGTCGGTGGCACCTGGGCCTGTCGCCGCCGGCGATCGGCCAGCCACCCTCTCAGCCCGGTCAGCCCGAGCTCCCGTGCGTGTTCGGTTCATCCGAATGTACTCGTGTCTGCCTTTGGGCCTGCGGGCCAGGTGGTGGGTTTATCCGGTAAAGCACTCGCGCACCGGACCGAACCGCCCGTCAACGTGCCCGTGAACGCCCACCATGCCATCTTCGCGCCAGCCGTCGATATCCTGGCTGCCCGACACCAAGAACTTCGTGCCGTCTGTAACGCGCCCCCCGAACTCGCAGGGCGCATCGGCGGTTCAACCCACTTAGCACCTCGGGCGGTCACTGATCCATGGACATCGCCGACTTCAGCCTCGACCTGTTCTCCCTCGCCGGCCGCAACGCCCTCGTCACCGGCGGCAACACCGGTCTGGGCCGGGCCTTCTCCGTCGCCCTGGCCAAGGCCGGCGCCGACGTGTTCGCCGTCGGCCTGGCCGAGGACGATGGCACCACCCGCCGGCTGATCGAGCACGCCGGGCGGCGGATGGAGTTCGTGGTGGCCGATATCACGCAACCGGGCGTTCCGGCTGCCATCGTGCACCGCTGCGTCGAAACGCTCGGCTCGATCGACATCCTGGTCAACTCGGCCGGCATCGCCCTGCTGTCTGACGTGGCGGAGTTCGGCCGCGACCTGTGGGACCCCATGGTGTCGGTCAATTTGACCGCTGTCTTCGAACTCGCCCACGAAGCCAGCACGGTCATGATCGAGCAACGATCCGGCAAGATCATCAATATTGCCTCGCTGTTCTCCTTCCTCGGCGGCAGGCGCTCACCTGCCTACGCCGCGACCAAAGCCGGAATCGTGGGCTTCACCAAGGCCTATTGCGATGAGCTGGCGACTTACAACATCCAGGTCAATGCCATCGCGCCGGGATACTTCAAGACAGCAATCACCGAAGCGACCCGCGCCGATCCCGACGCCGATCGTCGCATCGTCGAGCACATTCCCGCGGCCCGCTGGGGTGAGGCCACCGACCTGATGGGAGCCACCGTCTTCCTGGCCAGCCGGGCCTCGGACTATGTCAGTGGCCATGTGCTGGTCGTCGACGGCGGCTATCTCGTGCGCTGATCCGGGTTCCCGGCAATCGGCTCCACCTCCGACGCATGGCAAGAGAGGGTGCAGAACACACCATGGCCCCATCCCGGTCTCCGCTGAACGGCCGGTCGATCGTCGAGGCGATGATAGAACTGCTCGGGGCGCGCGCCGTCGAGACCGGCTATGAGCAACTGAAGGAAGCCAGCGTCGACCGCTTCAAGAAGTACACCTCCGTCCACGGCATCTACGACGGGCCGATCCCGGCCGCGATCGTCTACCCCTCCAGCACGGCGGACGTAGCGGCCGTCTTGCGATTCGCCGAGGAGAACCTCGTCAACGTGGTTTCTCGCACCGGACGGACCGCCACCGAGGGCGGCCTGGAGACTGTGGTCGAGGACAGCCTCGTGGTCGACGGGTCGCGGATGAACGCGATCTTGTCGATCGACCCGCTCGACATGATGGCCACCGCGCAGTGCGGCGTGCGCCTGCAGGAGCTGGAGGACATCCTGCGGGCCCGAGGCCTGACCACCGGGCACTCACCCCAGTCCAAGCCGCTCGCCCAGATGGGCGGGCTGGTCGCGACCCGATCGATTGGCCAGTTCTCCACCCTGTATGGCGGCGTCGAGGACATGGTCGTCGGCCTGGAAAGCGTCTTCCCCGGCGGCAAGGTCACCCGCATCAAGAACGTGCCCCGCCGCGCCGCGGGCCCGGACATCCGTCACGTCGTCATCGGTAGCGAGGGCGCGCTGTGCTTCATCACCGAAGTGACGGTCAAGCTCTTCCGCTACCAGCCGGAGAACAACAGGTACTTCGGCTTCCTGGTTGGCCATTTCGCCGACGGCATCGACGCCGTCCGGGAGCTGATCACGGCGGGGTACCGGCCCTCGGTGTGCCGGGTCTACTCACCCGAGGACGCCCGGCAGCACTTCGCCGACTTCTACCAGGGCAAGAACGTCGTGGTGCTCGTGGCCGAGGGCCCGAAGCGCATCGCCGCCGCCACCGCGGAGGCGATTGAGGAACTCTTCGCCGGCCGCCCCCACGAGCGCGTCGACTCGGGCCTGATCCAGCGATGGTTCGAGAGCCTGAACTGGGGCCAGGACAAGATCGACGCCGAGAAGGCGGACATGCTCGAGCATTCCCACCTGGGATACACCACCGAAGTATCCGTCGACTGGTCAAGGGTCAGCGACCTGTTCCACGCCGTCATGAGCCGGATCCGCGGCGAGTTCCCGCGGGCCGGCGACCTGACCATGCTCGGCGCGCACTCCTCGCACAGCTACCAGACGGGGACCAACCTGTACTTCGTCTACGATTACACGATCAACTGCAGCCCTCGCGAAGAGATCGAGATCTGCCACAAGCCGCTGAACGCGATAATCGTCACCGAAGCCCTGCGGATGGGCGGGTCGATGGTGCACCACCACGGGATCGGCAAGTACCGCACACCCTGGGTCCGACAGGAGCACGGCAGCGCCTATTACCTGCTGTCCACCCTCAAGCGCGCGTTCGACCCCGAGGGCGTGATGAACGCGGGCACGATCTTCCCGCTGGAGCCGGGCCCGGGCGCACCCGAGTCCGCGAGCCGGCCGTGACGCCGTACCTGCTGGCCATCGACAACGGGTCACAGAGCACGAAGGTGACGATCTTTGACTCCCGCGGTCACGCTCTGGCCTTCGCCAGCAGACGGCTCAAGCCCTACGACACCTCGGTGCCTGGGCACGCCGTCCATCCCGGTGACGACATCTGGGACTCCATCCAGGAGGCCTGCCGTGATGCCATGGCCCGGTTCCCCGGTGATCCCGCGGACATCGTAGCCGTCGGCCTGTGCACCATCCGGTTCTGCCGGGCCCTGCTGACCCAGGACGGCAGCCTGGCCGAGCCGGTGCTGAGCTGGATGGACGAACGGGTCTCGCGCGCCTACCAGCCGAGCAACCCTCAGACCCGCTATATCACCACCTCCTCCGGCTACATCACCCACCGCCTGACCGGCCAGTTCTTGGACACCGCAGCCAACTACGAAGGTGTGTGGCCCATCGACCACGACACGGCGAGCTGGTCCAGCGATCCCGCCGCCTACGCCGCCACCGGCATGCCGCGCGACATGCTGTTCGACCTGGTCCCGCCAGGCGGCCGGCTCGGCGAGGTGACCCCCGCGGCGGCCCGGGCCACGGGTATCCCGGCCGGGCGGCCGGTGTACGCCACGGCCAACGACAAGGCCGTCGAGGCGCTGGGCAGTGGCCTGCAAGACGACGGCAGCGTGCTGCTGTCACTGGGTACCTACATCGCCGCGATGACCATCGGCTCCTCCTCCAGTAGCGCGGACGGCAGTTACTGGGCCAACTTCGCGGCGCGGCCAGGGAGATACCTGTACGAGAGCACGGGGATCCGACGCGGCATGTGGACGGTCAGCTGGTACCGCAACGTGCTGGAGGGACGGCAGGGCGAGGAGCCACCCGCCGTACTGGCGCGTCTGGAGGACGCCCTCAACGCGGAGGCCAGCGAGCTAGCACCGGGCAGCAACGGGCTGTTGACGCTGCCGGATTGGCTCGCACCCGGCCACGCGGTCTGGCGCCGAGGCGCGCTGCTGGGCTTCGACGGCAGCCAGGGCCGCGCCCACATTTATCGTTCCATCCTCGAGGGCATCGCCCTGACGATGGCGAATAACACCGCGGCGATGGAACATGCGCTGGGACGTCGGCTTTCGCCGGTCCTGGTGTCCGGCGGCGGATCCCGCTCAGACCTGATGATGCAGATCGTCGCCGATGTCTTCGACCGCCCCGCCCGGCGCACCACGGTCAACGACGCCGCCGGCCTGGGCGCGGCCATCTGTGCGGCCGTCGGCCGCGGCATCTACCCAGACTGGGACCAGGCCACGGCGGCAATGGTCATGGTCGGCGACGAGTTCGCTCCTGACCCAGGCGCCGCCCGCGCCTATCAGAAGATCAACCAGGTCTATGCGGCCTTGACTACCTTCACCGACCCGTTGTTTCGCTTCATAGCCGACGGCCTCCAAGGCATAGAGCGCGCCTAGCCGGCACTGGCCGCGTCGCCCTGGCCGCGACCGGGCTGGACGCTGGCTAGGCCGATGTGTTCGTGCGCCGCTGCGATTGATTCCGCCCCGGCCTGGCGCGCGCGGAGTCGCCTGCCTGCAGCCTTGGCCGGGTGACTCCGCGAGGTGGGAGCGGGCCGGATACGTCACGGGCCTGGCGGGATGTCGGCATATCCTCTTCGACCACCGGGATCACGGCCGCAGCCAGTACCCGGCCGGGATGGCGGGCCATCACATGTCTTGTCATGTGGATGACGTCATCACGGTGCTGGACGACGCCGCAGTCGGGCGTGCCGGGTAACCAGTAGCTTCGGCCGCGTGAGTGGTGTGCCAGTATACGAGGGCATCTTGCAGTCGGCCGGCATCGCGTTCACCGCGCCGGACCCGGCCGAAATCCACGGTATGACCGTGGTCCGCGAGCCGGGGTAGGCGAGTCGCCTGGCGGATGCCGCCGTCGCCGGTGCCGGTTGCTGGCAAGCTGGGTACGTGCTGATCGAGCATCGTGGCCGTGTCCCGCAGGTCCATCGGCTGGGTTGCCGTGGGTGATCCGGTGCAGATCTACCCGCCGGCCCAGCACCAGCACATCTGCGAAAGCCAGGAATCCCTCGATTTCCCCGGGCTTTGAGCGCCGCACGGCTTACCCCGGCCTTGGGCCGGGCGCTTGACGACCCGCGCGAGGCCATGAGTGACTTGCCGTAGTCCCAGGTAAGACCGCTTTGACGGGAAACCTGCCGAGCCGCCTGGGACGGCAGCACAGCTTGCACGTCGCCTGCCGCGGGGGAGGAGCTCCCATGCTCGAAGCTGAGCGCATTGCCCTGCGCCGCCGGTATGCCGAGGAGCGGGACAAGCGGCTCCGGCCTGATGGCAACGATCAGTACCTGGAGTTCAAGGGCCGGTTCAGTCGCCTGCTGGATGACCCGTACACCCCACGGGCGGAGCGCGATCCCAAGCGCGATCACGTGACGGTCGCCTTTGTCGGCGGGGGCTTTGCCGGGCTGGTGACCGGGGCCAGGCTCAAAGAGGCCGGCATCGAGTCCGTGCGGATCGTGGAGAAGGGCGGCGGCTTCGGCGGTACCTGGTACTGGAACCGCTACCCCGGCGCGCAGTGCGACACCTCCGCCATGATCTACCTGCCGCTGCTTGAGGAGACCGGGCACGTGCCTTCGGAGCGGTACGCCCATGGCCCGGAGATCCGCGCGCACTGCGACCAGATCGCCTGGCAGTACGGCCTGTACGACGATGCCCTGCTCCACACCGAAGTCACCGGCCTGGAATGGGACGCCAGTGGCTGCCGCTGGATCGTCCGGACGAACCGGGCCGACGAGTTCACTGCCCAGTTTGTGGGCATCGGGACGGGGCCGCTGCACGTCGCGAAACTGCCGGGAATTCCCGGCATCGAGACCTTCGCGGGCCACGCTTTCCATACGAGCCGCTGGGACTACGCCTACACCGGCGGCGACCCTGACGGGGCGCCGATAGATCGCCTCGGCGACAAGGGGGTCGCCATCATAGGGACGGGCGCGACCTCTGTTCAGTGCGTCCCGCATCTGGCCCGTGCGTGCCGGGAGCTGTTCGTCTTCCAGCGGACTCCGTCGTCGGTGGACGTGCGGGACAACCGGCCGATCGACCCGCAGTGGTTCGCCACCGTGGCTACCCCCGGCTGGCAGGAGCGCTGGCTAGAGAACTTCGTCGCCAACATGGCAGTCGGCGAGTCTCCCGACCAGGATCTGGTCAACGACGGATGGACCGACCTAGCCAAACGGATCCGCGGCCGTCTGACCGCGCCACGTCCGGGCCCGGCTGGAATCCGCCAGCTGCTTGACGACTTCGAGACCGCCGACTTCGAGAAGATGGGCGAGATCCGCGCCCGGGTAGACGCGATCGAGACCGATGAGCAGACCGCGCAGCGGCTCAAGGCCTGGTACCGGCAGCTGTGCAAGCGGCCGTGCTTCCACGACGAGTACCTCAGCGCCTACAACCTGCCCTCGGTGCACCTTGTCGACACCGGCGGCAAGGGGGTCGAACGGATCATCCCCGCTGGGGTCGTCGTGGCCGGGGTCGAGTACCCCGTCGACTGCATCATCTACGCGTCCGGCTTCGAGGTGGGTACCGAGGCGACCAGGCGGTACGGGTTCGACATGACAGGCCGCGACGGCACGAAGCTGTCGGACTGCTGGTCAGGCGGGATGCGCAGCATGCACGGCGTCCACGTGCACGGGTTCCCCAACGTCTTCCACGTCCAGCTGTGGCAAGGCGGCAACGTCATCGCCAACGTGCCGCACAACCTGGCCGACTCGGCTAAGACGGTCGCGGCTGTCGTCTCCCACATGGCCAGCAACGGCTTGGACGTGGTCGAGGTCACCAGGGAGGCGGAGGACGCCTGGATGGAGCTGCTCATATCGAACCCAGTCATGACCTCGTTCCTGGCCGACTGCACCCCTGGCTACTACAACAACGAGGGCCACTTCGATGGCCGGCAGTTCCCGCTGGCCGGCGGATACAACAAGGGCGCCCCGGCGTACTTCCGCTACATCGACCAGTGGCGCAACTCGGGCGACTTCTCGGGCCTGCAATTCCGCCGCAAGTGACCCTGGTTCGGTCAGACCGCGGTCGGCTGGCGCCAATGCGCGACGAAGCGCCGCAGCTGCTGTCGTCCGTGCAGGCCGCATTGGCGTAGATGTAGCCCGGGTGGTACTCCACCGCCTTGCGGCTGCTGCACAGCTGGGATCGGTAATACTCCGCTCTTCCCTGGCGGGATAACCAGTTCGACCGATACGACCTTGCCGGTCCAGCTGGGTACGGTCGCCCAGGTCCAAAGATCGCTGATTGCCTCGATCAGCATCAGGCCGCGCCCGCTCTCATCGTCCGGGTCGGCGTGCTCCGTCACTGGTGCGCTCGGAATCTCGTCCCAGACTTCGATCAGCACGCGAGTGCCATCGGCGAATAGCCGCAGGACCACGACCGGCAACCCGGCCTCGCTGTACCGGGGCCGGCCGTCTGGGCCGGTCGAGGCCCGGACGGCGTTGGTGACAAGCTCGCTGACGATGAGCTCGGCCGTCTCGGCCAACCCGCGAAGGCCCCATTCGGTCAGTACGGCACGGGCATGCAGGCGGGCGCACGGCGTGGCGGTACGAAAGGCGCCCAGCGGCAAGGAACTCGACAACGCCCACGATGGCGTCGCGCTGCGCAGGTCCGTGCCGGTATCCGACCTGAGCGTAACGGCGCCTTCGCGCATAGTCTTGCGCGCCTACCCTCCCTGTGCTGTCCGATGCTAGCTAGGGGCGGCGGACACTGCCGTCGTAATCCGATGTACTTCCCGGACTCCTGCCGGAGCCAGGAGGACGAGCGGTGGTTCGCGATCTTGACCCGAGGATAACCCCGCCGCGCCCGCGGGCGCTGAGCCACGCCGAACAAAGCTCTGCCGCAGGCATGAGCCGGGAGCAGCCGAGCCGGGATCCCGGACTTCATGGAGCTGCCCTCGGGCTGGTCGTACTCATGGAAGAAGCTCACAATTACTCTCGAGCTGAACAGCAACGGACTGGCATACGTGGTCAATGACAACCTGGGCGACTCCTACCAGCGGATGTCCTGGCCGGGCGCGGGGTCAGCGGCTACTGCTGGCCCCACCGTTCGTGCCCGGCATCATCGGGGTCCTGATCAGCAAGCGGTCTGCCGTCGTCGCCCACCTTCGCCGAGAGAGGAATCAGATATGGCCGATTCATCCGCCCGGACCGCGCATCTGGCCGAGCTGCGCGGCACGCGGTACGGGGAGATCTTCCTCATCACCAGCCAGGAAGGCGAGCTCACCGCCGCGGTTTACAACACCACCGGCCTCAACGACTGCCCGCTTGCGGCATGGGGGTCGCTGGATCCGCGTGAGCTGGCCAAGGACTTCGGGGTGCTGGCGGTCTACCTGAACGGTCCGCGGTTCTGGACGCTGGACCAGATCGCCGCGCGCGCAGTCGGCGAGGTCGTGTCGTTCGGCGGCCTGGCCGCCCGCTGGGTCGCCGAGCTGCCCATCCCGCCCGACCTGGACCTCGCCGGCCGACCTGGCGGGCGGTACTACCTCGAGATCACCGTCCGGCGGGAAACCGAGTGGATCTTCGCGGCCGGCCGGCCGGTGTACGAGCTGCTAACCCCGGACGGGAAGACCTACATCATGCAGGCGTACTCGCACATCGTGGACGACAGCCTGACCGCCGACTCCCTACCCGGCCTGGGTGATCGCCTGCACCTCCCCGAGCGTTGGCAGTACCGGGCGCGGATCCCGGACCGTGACCTGACGCTGCGGGCCGTAGCGGGCCGGGCATGCGTACTCCAAGATGAGCTGCAGAACACGTACATGCAGCAGATGTCCGAATGACGAACTCTTTCATTAACCGAACGCTGCCGCCAGCCGGGACCGCCAGCCCCGAATACGCCAACAGGCGACGACCCCGCCACCGGCAATCAAGGAGAAACGCGTTAGCCCCATCGGGAACCGGGAGCCTAGGCCGGGTAGGCCGCCGGCGATCTCCCACCACCGGAACCGGCTGCTGTCCGGCTGCCGCGCGGTCACTCCCGCCAGCACGCCGGTCACGTCGCTCTCGGTCTGCACGGTCAGCACCGGGGCCCGGCCGGTGGGTCAGCATCCAGTGCGCGGGAGCGTCGAAGCCGGCGGGGGCGCGGCCCGTCGCCGAGTGACTGGCAAACGCTTGTACCCAATTTTGGGTGGTCGACCGGCTAGCGGCATTCACCGGCCGCCGTGTTCCGTGGATGCCATGACACGCGGCTCTCGCGGAGCGGTTCGATGCGGGTACCGTCACCAGCCCGACACCGGACACGTCGGTCCGCGCCCGCGGCCCCCTCGGTCCTGTCGGCGGCCGCTTCGAGGACCGTCAGTGATGTCACACTCCGACGCCCGTCAGTGCGTCAGCGTGGTCATCAAAGACCTCGAAGGCGTACGCCACGTCGCCGCCGCCGGTTCCCCTCTGGATCTCTGGCCGGAGCTTGTCTGGATCGTCGCTGGGAGCCTGGGGATATGTGATGCCGGGGCGTTGAGGAGGGCGGGCTCGCCAAACGGCGGTCCTTGACAGAGCGGAGCCGTTCAGCGCGATGGGACGTTATCCAGCGATCGCCGTCGGCTGTCAGCCTGCACAGCATGCCTAGCGACTGTTAACGGTCCCATGGGCGCGCCATGCCCTGACGCGTTGAGCGCGCTAGTCAATGATGAGAAAGTCTAGGCGCAGATGCTGCCCCCATCCGGAATTAACATCGAGCCGCCTGACCAGGACCTGAATCTCAGTCGTGGATGTCGTGATGACCTGAACCGCGAACTCGTCCGACCAGCCCAGGTTCTGGTTCACGGACTGGCGGGGCTGGACCAGCACCACCGCCGGCGTGTTCGTCGTCAGATTCAGGCCCTGTACCACCACGAGCATGTTTTGATTCGGGCTGGGCGGAAGAGTGACAGACGTTGACGTCACATTGCCCAATCCCGGCACGGTCGCCAGCGCCTTGGCCCCGCCGGTCCGCTGACCGAGCGAGAGGAGCTGTACGTCCTGCACGTTCACCGTTGCGCTAGCCTGAGCCGCTGGTCCTGCTGTTGTCATCATTCCTCCCAATGCCACGGTTCCGGGCGCCGGGCCGCTTCCCGGCACCAGCTGTCCCGCAGCCGGTAACGTTCCCCGCATCCACCGTGCGGAGACGCGAGCAGCCTCCGGAAATACGCCTACGACGCAGAAACAGCCTCCCAGCGCTGAAGAAGGCAGCACCGGTGAGGACGGGGCATGTGTCGGCAAGCCGACATATGCAGTGTCAGCCAGGTGACTGTCACCCGCGCCGCTGCCCGGCAGGCTTGATCGCAGCCGGTCAATTTTGGTCGGCCACCGGATGG
>Ga0187780_10002285_pt1 | contig 14413 bp, 14 predicted proteins | sample 1015_Q2_SP10_20__FD_132429 | JGI IMG/M metagenome (GOLD analysis project Ga0187780, IMG submission 132429) | Tropical peat soil microbial communities from peatlands in Department of Meta, Colombia - 1015_Q2_SP10_20_MG | ecosystem: Environmental > Terrestrial > Soil > Wetlands > Peat | place... | reverse complement strand
GGAGCAGCGGCGGAAGCGGCGGCTTCAGGTCCTTCAAGCCAAAGCCTGTGGAAGTAGGAAAGGAGTACGACGTGACCATTTCCGAGATAAGCAGGCGTGGTGACGGCATAGCAAAGATCGACGGTTTCGTCATCTTTGTAGCCGGAGCCAAGCAGGGCTGGCAGGGCAAGATCAAGGTGACCCAGGTAGCCAACAGGTTCGCCACCGGCGCGGTCGTTGGCGGATCTGAGGGCATGTCTGGCGCCGAAGGTCAGGCCTCCACAAGCGAGAGCACAGAACAAGGAATGTAAGGTCCGCCAAGGGCCTTCTTCTGGACTGGCGGCTCGTCCGAAAAGACGGCCGCTCCGTTTTTGATTATTTAGGATTGAAGCGCCTGGCACCCAACTCCTGTTGAGGGGCGGTTGCCAACTCGGGTGAGGCGTGATCCCGCCGGCGCGCGATTTCATACCATCCTATCGGAATTGCGGCCGCGGACGCAATCAGAGCCGCTGCGGCGAGGGGCCAATAGGGTCCGACGTCTCCGATCCACCAGACATTGAGGTTGCCCACGACCAGTCTCGGGATGATCGTGTCGGTAAGAGGCGAGACGTTTGAGGGGGTCTCAGGAGGTATCGCTGACACGAGGGCCCCCAGTCCGTTGATGACGACCCCCGCGATGAGAGCAGCGTAGACCCCCAAGAGAGGCTTTCCACGGATGGACTCGAGGATGTACCCGGCTGGGATGAGAAGGAAAGGAATGGCAGCGACAAGGAACCGCGGCCCGAATCCCACCCCTCCGTCCGGCTGATACCATGCTGAATACGGCAGGAGGATACAGAGGAACATCCCGAGCAGCAGCAGCGTCTCCCTCCTGTTGCCCTTTCCGAGAAGGGCGTCGAAGTAACCCATCACACCCAGAGCAAGGATGGGAGAGTAGGTGAAGAGCCCCCTCGAGAAACTGAACAGGTCGAGCTCCAAGCCGGAGTAGATCGGGTTGGTGAAGGACGCGAACACGGACGATCGGCCGTTGAAGTACTGCTCCGTGGTGGTGAAGGGGTCACCGAAGATGGCGTAGTTGTAGGCGGCGATGGCTGCCAGCCCAGGCAGGGCCCCGATGATGAACGCGAATACGGAGCGCCCCATCGACGCCTTTGAGCTCCTCTTCGAAATCAGCAGGTAGATAACGACGAATGGCAGGAGGACAGCGTTCACGTAGTCGACCGAAAAAGCGACGCCCGCCGCCAGGCCAGACAGCAGAGAAGCAACTGTGCCAGGCCCTGGAGCCCGACTGGACCTGAGCGCGAAATACGCAGTCAGCAGCACGAAGAACGCTGACACGTCGCTCTGGAAAAAGTAGGTAGCGAAAGGCCAGGAGATTGTGGAGAAGGCGAACGTTAGGGCGAGGAGTGCTGATGTCGACCGGCGGAAGAACATCCGACCCATGAGGTAGACGAGGCAGGCGGCCCCGGCGCCCATAAGGGCCACAAAGGTCTCGGACAGGGGGATAGACGGTCCCCACGAGGTATACCCGCCGTAGATGGTGAAGGCGACCCCAAGAAACGGGAGCGCGAGGAAGGGCGTCCCCGGGGCGAGCGCAGAATAGTTTTCACCCTTGTAGATGAAGTCGTCCACAGTCCAGGGAGGCACCGTCGCAGCACTCTTGAGGCCCACCGAGTGGTCGTGCCAGAGGGCGTAATCGAGCTGGGTGAACGAGATGCCATGGTCCGTCGCCCAGATGCCGTTGACGCTGAGCTCGAACACCACGAATACGACGACGAATATGAGGATGCCTTCTCGTGCCGAAGTTCGCACGCGGGGCGGACCCTGGTGTCGCCTATATTCCATATGCCTCCCGTCTCGCCCTTGACGACAACGAAAAGGATTAATTGACTCCGAGCCCGCGAAGCCGTATGGTCCTATACGCCCGGGACATCGTCGAGAAGGACTTCCTTTCGATTTCGGGCACAAGCAGCGTCCTCGAAGGGGCGAGGGCGATGAAGAATTCAAGGCATAGCTTCGCAATCATTGGGACCCCCGCAGACCCCCTGGGGGTGGTGACCGAGTGGGACATCATCAGCAAGGTGGTTTCGGAGGGGCGAGACCCTCATACTGTGACAATGGGGGAGGTCATGACGAAAGATCTTCTCAGCATCGACGGCAGCACACCCCTTTCCGTGGTGTCTCAGATCATGACGGAGAAGGGGGTAAGGCGGCTCTTGGTGAAGGAGGGGAATCAGGTCATCGGTTTCATCACGTCGAAGACCATGCTTGCAAGGATGAACGAGTATGTTGACAAGATTTCGGCGCAGATAAGCAGGCTGCAGACGCCGTGGGTCTGAAGGACGAGCTCCTTGACGGTCACAGTGTATGTTGATGGTCTGGCCATGCCGCGGAACCCGGGTACCGGGACGTATGGCTATGTGATCTACGAAGGGCCGAAGAAGTTGGCGGAAGGGTCAGGCCTGGCCGGGCACGACGTGACCAGCAACTACTCCGAGTACACCGCTCTGGAACAGGCACTTTCCAGGCTAAAGTCAATGAGGGTTGAGGGTGACGTGCTGATCAAGTCGGACTCGAAGCTGTTGGTGGGGCACCTGAGCTCGGGGTGGAAGGTGAAGGGGGGGATGTACGTCGAGAAGCTTAAAGCGGTCAAGGACATGCTCAAGGAGTTCGGCTCCGTGAGGTTCGAGTGGATCCCAAGGGAGCAGAACCAAGAGGCCGACCTCCTTACCAGGATTGCCTACGAGAAGCACAGGCGTTAGATGGGCCCGCCCAGATTTGAACTGGGGATTATGGCGCGCATATCTGCACGCGATTCGCCGTGTGAGAGCGACGTCATTACCAGGCTAGACCACGGGCCCACTTTGCCCGTCTTCTTGGTCATTAAATAAGCTGGACTGCTCGATGATGGGACTCTGAAAAGACGATCCTAGAACGTCGTGCCATCCCACCAGACAATGGATACAAGACTTGGAGGCAAATTGCTGCATACTTCGATGGAGACGGTTGCCTCTCTGTGCGAAAGGTCGCAGTTGGCATTCCTTTCACCCTTGGCTTGACAATTGATTTCATCGATCAATCGAAGAAGCAGATTCTAATGATTGAATCGTTCCTTGGAGGTAAGGGCGTATCCACTGGCCGGCCGTACTTCCATGACGGAGCGTGGAGGCTGTCGGTTGGCGGCATAAGGGACATCAAGACTGTGCTGCAGAGGATGCTTCCCCACTTGCGCAAGAAAGGAGTTGAGGTTGCGGCGGCGCTGGACTATCTCCGAGGCATCTCCACAGGCAACGAATTCCAGGCGATTCTTCAACAGCAGGTCCGAGAAGGCAACAGAGAAAAGGTGGGGAAGATAATTAGTCTACTTCTTGAGCCCGACCGACCTGTTCTTCAGCCTCAAGTCCGAAGACTTGCACTTCCTGCAGCGCTCCGCGTTGAGGGGGTTCCTAGCCCCGCATCTGAGGCAGACCTTTAGGAAGAGCCTCCTCTTCTGGGCTATCTGCTTCTTAGTAGCGTCGGCTATCGGCATGCTTTCGACCTGACTGGTCGGTTGCCCTCTGACTCACGACTATGAAGGTTTCGGTGCGCGGCACAGATTCGTGACTCCAGAGGCTCCTCACAAGCATCCGTGGAGGTCCAGAAAGCGGATTTCGAGTTCCCGAAACCCTTAAATCGATTTTTGGGCACTTTTTGGTGATGTATCTAAGAAAATCAAGAGCAATTTCAAGAGCAGCAGCAGTAGTTATCGCAGTAGTAATCCTAGTCGCAGCCGTCGCCGGAATATATTTCGGCTTCTACTATTCATCCTCTTCATCAACCACGTCATCCAGCACGACTACGTCAAGCTCCTCAACGACCACAACGAGCTCCTCAATATTCACAACAAGCTCCTCAACGACCACCTCGAGCACCTCGACCTCCTCGACCTCCGTATCAGTCCCGAAGACCCTCACCTACGAGTGGGCTGAAACCACAGAGTACATTGACCCGGATGTCAGCTATCTCTCGTCGGACTACAACGTGATGCAGAACGTATACGAAGCCCTTGTGTTCTTCAACGGCACCAGTCCCACCTCCATCGTTCCATGGCTAGCACAGACCTGGACCCCCAACTCTGCCGGGACCCAAATCCAGGTGACACTGAGGAGCGGAATCACGTTCCCCGACGGTGAACCTCTGAACTCGACAGCAGTCTACTTCTCCCTGAACAGGGCGCTCGTGTTCGATGCAAGCACTCCCACAGGCCATTGCTCTCAGGGTTCCTGGCTCGTTCAGCAAGAAGTGAACCAGAGCCTGAGCTGCTTCTTCTCCGGACCCCAGAACTACGGCAAGGGCTACGCCGATGCCTGGCTGGCACAGAACTTCGTCCAGGTGACGGGTCCGCTGACCTTCACCCTCAACCTCAAGATCCCTAACCCGGCGTTCGAAGCTATCATGGCCCAGCCGCCCGGCTACATCATGCCTCCCGAGTTTGTGATGCAGCACGATTTGGCGCTGTGGACCCAGTCGTCCACAGGTTACAACCTTCCCACTCCCACCCTCTCCGGCTCCCTGAACAACCAGATCAAGCAGTACCTCGAGGACCTGTCGTCGACCTGCAACAGCGGGGTAACCCCCAGCGGTTGCGCGCTGACCTACCTTGACCACTCCGTGCAGGGCTCAATGGCTGGCACAGGACCCTACACGATCTCCAGCGTAGACCTTACGAACAACATCGTCACACTTCAGGCTAACCCGAACTACTGGGGAGGACCCTATCAGTTCACGGGCGCAGGCCAGAAGATAACACCCCAGATCAAGACTGTCATCTTCAAATTCGTCCCCGATGTAACAACTAGAGAGATCGACCTCAAGAACGCGGCAAGCTCAGGGCAGGCGGTAGCCATTGACCTTCCTTCGACGAACCTGTACGATGTCGCAGACAGGGCTTCTTGGCTATCGACCGGTACGCTGAAGTCCGACATACCTGGCGTCTCGATGTACGGGCCATACCCGCAACTCGCGATTTCGTTCTTCCCCTTCAACATGAACGTCAGCAGTCCGTTCAATCCTTCGGTCGAGGTTCCCTTCCAGCCGTTCGCTGACCTCAGGATTAGACTCGCATTTGCCGACGCCGTCAACATGACAGCCGAGTGGAACAGCGTAGACAACAGAATAGGCGAGGTGGCACCCAACGTCGTGCCTCCAGGTCTGCCTCCAGCTGGAGTCTTCAACGCGAGCAACGGGCCAATCTACAGCTACAACCCAGACAAGGCAGCCCAGCTTCTGATATCAGCAATGCAGAATCCCATAACTCACTTCACATTCACCAACGGAACAGCGGCCCCTCCGGGCTACTTCAACAACGCCTTCGGATGCACTTCCTTCCCCACGGGGACAACAGCCTGTGCCAACCCAATCAAACAAACAATCACGCTGACAGTTGCCGACGGCTACCCTGTGGATGAATCCATACTGAACGACATGACTTCAGTTCTGAACAACATCAGCTTGACCTACAATATGGGTCTCACGGTAGGCGTGGCCCGCGAACCATTCGGCACCATGGTCACCCAGGCGTTCTCACCCCCGTCTCCGCTGTACATGTACGACCTCGGCTGGTTCCAAGACTACCCCTGGGTCCTTGACTTCACCCTGAACATGTTCAACTATCCAGGCAGCTATCCGGGCGGAATGGGGACTAACCTCACAGCCATGAACACCCTGTACCACGAAAGCATCACCGCAAGCCAGGCGAACAATCTCCCTGCGCTGATCAAGTACTCAAACGAGATGAACCAACTCGCCAACCAGAGAGTCATGTACCTCTGGGAGTTTGACAGTGTCAACTACGTCACCATGACTTCCAACGTTCAAGGGCTGTACTGGAACTCGAACGCTGCGACCGCTGCTTTCAACGGAATAGGCCCTGAATTCTTCGCGTCCCTCTACTAGCGGGTAGAGGGCGCTCCCCTTTTTTTGACGCCAAAGCCTCAAATAACAACTTCGTTCCGTGAGGGCACTTATTGAAGCTGTACGAGTACGCCATTCGCCGCCTGATTCTGATGGTTTTCGTACTCTTCGCGCTTGCCGTGTTCATATTCTATCTCACCAGAGGCCTCCTCCCCCCCGAAGACGCCCTTTCGCAGTTCATCACTCCAAGGATGAACGACGCGGCAAAGCTGAGCCTCGCCCAGGCCCTGGGGGTCGCCACGAAGTCCTGCCCTTCCTACGCAGCTTTCATCGGGCAACAGGACGGGTGCGTCGTGCCCCTCTGGGGGCAGTTTACCGGGTGGATTAGCAACGCCCTCCAAGGGAACTGGGGGTACTCACAACTCCCCGGGGTCACCCCTGGTACGCTGACAACCTGGGAGGCGTTTGCCGAGCGGTTCCCCTTCACGGCGGAGCTCGCAATATCCGGGACGATACTCACTATCCTGATCGCGGTCCCGTTTGGAATAATATCTGCCACTCACGCGAACAAGCTGCCGGACCACGTTTCAAGGGTGATTTCCCTCGCAGGATACTCTGTCCCCCAGTTCTGGTTCGGGTACATGCTGCAGATCGTGTTTGTGCTTTACGTCGCCATACACGGTGCAGGAATCCTCCCATCCAGCAGCACGCTGCCAACATCCTGCGGCCTCTGTCTCTCCGACCCGGGGACAATCACGTCATACACTGGCCTCCCGGTTCTTGACGCTGCACTTTCAGGGAACTTCGCCTACTTCTGGGACAGCCTACTGGGATTGGCTCTCCCCACGATTACGCTCGCGCTCACCACGATTGGCGCATTGACGAGGATTCTGCGATCGAGCATGGTCGACGCCCTTCACCAGGACTACGTCCTGCTTGCCAGGTCGAAGGGGCTTAGGGAGAGGACAGTGATCTACAGGCATGCGTTGAGGAACGCGCTCCTCCCGGCGGTGACCATAGCCGGGCTCATCCTGGCCTTCCTGCTGGGAGGGGTCGTCGTAGTCGAGTACGTGTTCTCTTGGCCGGGGGTGGGAGCAGCGGCAGTAGCGGCTTCGACAGCCTTCGACGTCAATTTCCTCGAGCTTTACGTCCTGGTGACTGCCGTGATTCTTATCGTCGCGAACTTGGGGGTCGACATCCTCTACGCGAAGCTCGACCCCAGGATAAGGTACTAGGCGAAAGGAATGGCGAGCGACCAGCCCACCCCTGGGGAGGAGCTCCCCCCTTCGGGAACCGCGGCCGAGGTCCGCTACGGTCTACACCTGCTCTGGGAGAACCACCTGGTAATGGCAGGCGTGATCATGGCCGTGGGGTCGGTGGTCCTCGCGCTGCTCTCCAACTTTCTGGTGAATCCGTCGGCTGCTGGTACCAATCCGAACCTCCCCCGACTGTGCTGGAACAACCCGTTCGTCAACTGGAACATCCAGGGCATCAACAACTGCGGAGGCGCTGTCTTTCCACTCGGGACTGACTATTACGGGAGAGACCTGCTCAAGATGATCGTCCTGGCGATCCCTCTCGACCTTCAGGTGGCCCTGGAAGTCGTAGCGTCAGCGATGGTCATCGGCGTCGTGTTCGGGAGCGTCGCGGCCTATGCAGGCGGTCTGATCGACGAACTGATCCTCAGGGTCACGGACGTCTTCTTCGCCGTCCCAGGCATCCTTCTCGCCATAGTCCTCATGACGATCCTGGGACGGACCATCTCCAATCTCACCATAGCGGTGCTCATCACCTGGTGGCCGCTTTACGTGAGGCTGATCAGGTCACAGGTCCTCAGCGAGAAAGAGAAGCCATACGTCGAGGCGCTCCGCGCGATGGGCTCGAGCAGGCCGAGGATACTCTTTCGACACATCGTGCCCAATTCTATCTACCCTCTCCTGGTCCAAGGGACCCTTGACATCGGGAGCGTCATTCTGACGTTCTCGACTCTCGTGTTTCTCGGGTTCGCGCCGAGCCCGGTGATCCCCGAGCTTGGGAACCTGGCGAACCAGGGGATAGATCACATCGCCACTGCCCCGTGGCTCATGATTTTCCCGGGGCTCACAATACTGATAATATCTCTAGGCTTCAACCTCCTGGGGGACGGGTTGAGAGACATATTCGACCCCAGACTGCGCAGATAGGGTGGACCAGGAGCCAATCGATTTGGAGATCCAACAGGTCGCAAAGAGCACCCCCGTTCTCGAGGTCAAGGACCTGAGGGTGGTTTTCAACACCTACGCAGGGGTAGTGAAGGCTCTTGACGGGGTCGAACTGACCCTGAACAGACGGGAGATCCTCGGCCTCGTGGGCGAGAGCGGCTGCGGGAAGTCTGTGACGGCGCTGGCCATAGGCGGGTTGCTCCCCGAGAATGCGAAAATAATCGGGGGTGAAGTCCTTCTAGAGAATAGGGACCTGCTCAAGGAGACAAAGCGCAACCTGAGGCTGACCAGGCTCACTGCCATCTCTTTCGTATTTCAGGACCCTATGACGTACCTCAACCCTGTGCTTTCGATAGGCTCGCAGATCACAGAGGTCCTGACCTCGGACAGAAAGGTGTTCCAGAAGGAGCTCGTGGATTACAGGCTCGACGAATTACACAGGATGGAGCAGAAGGGGGATCTCCCGGAGGCACTCCGGGTGGAAAAGGACCGGCTGAAGGCCTTCAACCAATCGGCCAAGCTGCCGAGGAAGGAGCTCAACAGGCTGGCCAAGCTCAGGGCCCTGGATTACCTTAGGACCGTCAAGCTCCCGGACCCCGAGCGGGTCTACAGCATGTACCCATTCGAGCTGTCAGGGGGGATGAGACAGCGCGCCATGATCGCCATGGCACTCGTAAGGCGCCCCAAGGTCCTTCTGGCCGACGAGATCACTACCGCCCTCGACGTCACCGTGCAGGCGCAGGTCCTCAAGCTGCTGCGCGAACTTAAGAACGAGATAGACGCCTCAGCCATCCTAATCACTCACGATCTGGGGGTGGTCGCCGAGATCTGCGACAGGGTCGCGGTGATGTACGCCGGGAACATAATAGAGGTGGCCGAGGTCAACGAGCTCTTCTCCAATCCGCTCCACCCGTACACCCAGGGACTGCTCGCGTCCGTCCCCCGCCCCGACACTGCCGCGAAGGAGCTGAAGTCCATCGCAGGGTTCGTCCCGAACCTGATCTTCCCACCATCGGGGTGCAGATTCCACCCCAGGTGTCCCAAGAAGTTCGATAGGTGCCCGGCCGTCAAGCCCCCGCTGGTCGAGGTCAGCCCCGGACACAAGGTCTCCTGCCTGCTTTACGGAGGATGAGCTCATTGAAGAGTAACAGCCTCCTCGAAGTCGACGACGTCTACAAGTGGTTCCCGGTGAAGGCAGGGCTCCTCAGCCGCACCGTCGGCCAGGTCAGGGCAGTAGACGGAGTGACATTTCAGGTGAGGAAGGGGGAGACGCTGGGGATCGTGGGGGAATCGGGGTGCGGCAAGACCACCCTCGGCAGGACGGTGATAAGGCTGACCGAGCCGACGAAGGGGAGCATCATCTTTGACGGCCAGGATGTCACCCACCTCAAGCGCGGGGGGATGAAGAACCTGCGCCACAGGATGCAGATAGTCTTCCAGGACCCATATGCCTCCCTCGACCCACGCCAGACCGTGGGAAGCGCGCTGACAGAACCGATGCGAATCCACCACATCGTCAATTCGAGGTCGGAGGCAAGGATCAGGGCTGGCGAGCTCATCTCCCGCGTCGGCCTCAACCCAGACCACCTGGCCCGGTTCCCCCATGAGTTCAGCGGCGGGCAGAGGCAGAGAATCGCGGTTGCGCGCGCCCTCGCCGTGGACCCTGATTTCATCGTCCTTGATGAGCCCACCTCGTCCCTCGATGTCTCGGTCCAGGCACAGATCCTGAACCTCCTGAAATCATTGCAGAAGGAGTTCAACCTGACATTCCTCTTCATCTCCCATAACCTAGCTGTCGTCAGGCAGGTCTGCCACAGGATCGCCGTGATGTACCTAGGGAGGATAGTTGAAACCGTGGAGACGGAGACGCTGTACACCACCCCGAAGCACCCCTATACCCAGGCGCTCCTCGCTTCTGTCCCCATCCCTGACCCGGCACGAAGGAAGGAGCTGGCCGTGCTTGAAGGGGACGTCCCGAGCCCGGTCAACATCCCGCCGGGATGCCGCTTCCGAGCCCGGTGCGCCTACGCCACGGAGAAGTGCGCCGCGCTCTCCCCCCCGATGGGCCAGGTGAGGCCGGGGCAGTGGATCGAATGCCTCTATGACATCGATTTCGAGAGAGGAACGAAGTCCGACCTCAATCGAGCTCTCTAAAGGTGCCCTGAAATCAGAAGGACCAAAACGAACAGGACGACCACCATCACGATGAGTGGGAGGAGAACTGTTTCGATGGACGCTATGAACAGTGCAACGTAGTCCCTCCAGGTCAGGGGTACCTTTTCGCGCGGGGCTCCCCCCTTCCTCTGCTTCTCGTCCCCTGGTTCGTCCTCTGTTTCGCTCAAGCCGTGTCTTCCCGCGTTCCAGGCCATGCTATAATGCTTGCAACCAGCCATTCTGGTTCGAGCCCGCCTGCGAATGCAAACTCTAAAAGTTCTGGACTTCGGTCCAGGAGCGGTTGGACGCACACAGAAACGTCTCCACGTATTCGATTGTGGCCATCGACAGATCTTCCGGAGAGATGGGGGTAGCTGTCCAGTCTCATTGGTTCTCAGTGGGGAGCGTCGTCCCCTGGGCCGAAGCCGGAGTGGGGGTGGTCGCCACCCAGGCCTTCGTCGAGACCGCCTACGGGCCGAGAGGCCTTGCTCTGATGAAGAAAGGGAAAACCCCTCGGGAGGCCCTGAACGGCCTCCTCCGCAGAGACCCCAGCCGGGCGGTCAGGCAGGTAGCGATGCTGGATGCGATGGGGAGGACCGCAACCCATACGGGAAGCAAGTGCCTGCCCGAGGCCGGACACGTTTCAGGGCCGGGGTTTTCAGCCCAGGCCAACCTGATGAGCTCCGCCAGGGTCTGGCGAGCCATGGCGTCCACGTTCAAGAATTCGAAGGGCAAGCTCGGCTTCCGGCTCATGGCGGCGCTCGAGGCAGCCGAGGCAGCAGGAGGGGACCTTAGGGGGAGGCAGTCCGCGGCGATTCTGGTGGTGAGCACGAAACGGCAGCGCGCCTCGTGGCTGGGCAGATCCATAGAGCTCAGGGTGGAGGACCACCCCCGCCCCCTGGTGGAGCTTCGGAGGCTGCTCGGTATCAACGAGGCGTACCTCCATGCCAACGCCGGGGACGAGCTTGCGGCGGTGGGGAAGATGAAAAAGGCCCTGGCGGAGTATTCGCTTGCCTCCAAGCTGGCCCCGGAGATAGAGGAACTGAGCTTCTGGGAGGCTGTCGCGCTTGCCGAACAGGGACGGGTCGAGGAGTCGAAGCCTATTTTCGAACGCGTGTTCCGAAAGAGGCGCGCTTGGAGAAGACTGCTTTCAGCGCTCCCGGCCTACGGCCTACTGTCTGTCCCCGAACCTGTGCTGCGCGAACTGACATCATTGTAGATGCCATTGGACGCGGATCTTCATCGCGGAATGACGGTCGCCGTCAGACCAGCATCGGAGGGGGTTCCGGTGCTACCCGCTCAGCGCAGGGACTCCCTGACCAAGAGAGGGACTTCCATGGGGGTCATCGCCACCTTTACCCCGGCCCCTCTGAGGGCGGAAACCTTCGAGTCCGCCGTCCCGTAGTCCCCGTAGATTATCGCCCCGGCGTGCCCCATCTTCTTCTCCTTGGGAGCGTGCCTCCCCGCTATGTACGCGACTATGGGCTTCCTGTACCCTGACTTCTGAATGTGCCTGGCGAGCCGCTCCTCGGCGTCCCCGCCTATCTCCCCAACAACGACCACGGCTTTCGTCTCGTCTATCCCCTGGGCGAAGTCCATCCATTCGACAGGGGTAGTGCCGTTAATGGGGTCCCCGCCGATCCCCACCGCTATGGACTGGCCGAAGCCGCTCCCCGTGAGCTGCCCGGCTATCTCGTAGGTCAGGGTCCCGCTCCGGGAATAGAGGGCGACGCTCCCAGGTGCGAAGGACGTTGCTGGCATTATGCCCAGCTTCACCTTCTGCGACGGAATGATCAGACCGGGACAGTTGGGACCTACTATTGAAGCCCCTCTTTTCTGGGCCAGCTCTACCAGCCTTAGCTCGTCCCTTATGGGGACGCGCTCCGTTATTATCACCAGGAGCCTTACGCCGGTGTTGAGCGCCTCCTCTCCCGCAGCCAGCGTGAATTCCGCGGGGACGAAGCACACAGATGCCCTCGCACCCGTCTTGTCGACCGCGTCCTGCACGGTGTTGTAGACGGGAACTCCCTCAACAGACTGACCCCCCTTCCCCGGGGCGACGCCTGCCGCAACGTTCGTCCCGTAGTCGAGCATCAGCCTCGTGTGGAGCCTGCCGTACCTCCCCGTCATGTTCTGGACCAGGATCGGGTCCCCCTGCTTCGGCAGCATCATGCCCCTTTCATCACCGCCTCTACTGCTTCGGGGGCCGTCCTGTACATCTTCACAGGGGTGCCCGCTAGGAGCTTGCGGGCCTCTTCCTCCTCGGCGCCGCTTACCCTGGCATAGATGGGCTTCATGACGCCCTCGGCGAGCACCGTGTTCATTCCGGCGGCGACGTCTGTCGTCCTCGTTATGCCCCCGTAGATGTTGATGAGTATCCTGTCGACCCCGGGCAGCCTGTTGACGAGCCTGAGCGCCGCCTCGATGCGCTCCTGCTGGGCCCCACCTCCGAGGTCAAGGAAGCAGGCTGGGTTCCCCCCGGCGTCCCCGACAAGGTCTAGGGTCGAGAGGACGAGCCCCGCCCCGTTCCCCACCACCGCTATGTCCCCGCCGAGCCTCACGAAAGCGAACCCCTGTCTGGAGGCCTCCCCTTCGAACTCGTCCTCGGGGTGGAGCTTCGCGAACTCGGGGTGTCTGAAGAGGGCGTTGTCGTCCACGATTACCTTGGCGTCTAGGGGCATTAGGAACCCGTCCTTACCTACTGCGAGCGGGTTAATCTCCGCCAGCTCGCACTCCTTCTCCCTCGCCAACCTTTCGAGGGACAATATGATGCTGACGAACGCCCCGACCTGAATTGGGGGGAGCTTGAGTAGTGTTGCGACCTCGATGGCGAAGGCGGAGTCTATCCCGTCGAGGGATATCCTCCTGATGACCTTCCCGGCCATCGACTCGACGTCGACGCCCCCGGCCGAGGCGGCGATGGTGACGAACGCCCTGTCCCCCCTGTCGAGGGTGACAGAGAGGTACATCTCCTTCTCGTGGGGGTATGCCTCCTCCACCAGGAGAGAGTTCGGCCTCTCACCCCCTATGGGGAGGCTGAAGATTCTCCGCGCCTCCTGCTCGGCCTGGGCCGGGTCGTTGACGACAGCGATCCCCCCCGCCTTGCCGCGCCCCCCTGCCAGCACCTGAGACTTGATGGCAACCGGAGGCTTGAGGGAGCCGAAGGCGCCCCTGATGCCACCGACGTCGCTAACAAGTATCGACTTTGGGACTGGCAGACCGTACTGCTTGAAGAGGTCTTTTGCTTGGTACTCGAAAAGGCGCACGGAAACGCGGTCGGCGCACCATGAATAAACTTAGTCCCAAATCGTAGAGATTTGCTTTCAACCTGCTTGAGCTTCGTAGGGGCACCTTCCAAACTTGCCTTTGACGAAGTTACAGTTCATACGGAGTACCTGAAACCCCTCAGGGTAACCGTTCAGAATTATCCAATGGTACAAGTTGGCCGATCCGTGAAGCAGTTTTCTTTGCTGCCCTCCCCCACCGTTGACATGGTCTAGACTCAAGAACTCCAGGTGAGTCTCTCCGCAGCATGCGCAAACCGGCGGAGAACCTGAGTAGTGTACAAAGACTCGGAGCTTCCCCCGTGCGTTGTAGCGCCGGTTATTTTCCTTCCTTCCCCCCCGTAGCCGTTCCTTGTTTCGCCAATAGTATTCGCGCTAGAGTTCCCTTCGCCGTTCCCTATGCTCTACGTTCCAGCGCCTGTTAGCGATTCTCCTTGTCTCTTCATAGCCGGGATAATCGGTTCCCAGTAGGAGTCAACCTGGAATTTGACGGGCAAATACCTCTTAACGACCAACCATCCACGTATTTCGTCCGTTATCCTAATATAACCTCTGGCGGTCGCAAGCCTCATGGCCAGTCAAGAACAGCACGAAGAACACGAACCAATGGGACCCCGCGAGCCTAACACAATTTATGTTGGGAAGAAACCCACCATGAATTATGTATTAGCGTGCCTGACGCAGATCAACAATGGGTCCGAATCGGTCACCCTGAAGGCCAGAGGCAGAGCCATTTCAAGGGCGGTCGACGTAGCCCAGGTGCTGACGAAGCGGTTCGCTACCGACATCAGGGTGCAGGGCATCTCCATCAACACGGAGCAGGTCAAGAGCACCATGACCGGCGGAATGAGCAACGTCTCCTCCATAGAGATCAAGCTCGGGAAGTAGGACACCCAGGGGACG
>Ga0187780_10002284_pt1 | contig 14417 bp, 12 predicted proteins | sample 1015_Q2_SP10_20__FD_132429 | JGI IMG/M metagenome (GOLD analysis project Ga0187780, IMG submission 132429) | Tropical peat soil microbial communities from peatlands in Department of Meta, Colombia - 1015_Q2_SP10_20_MG | ecosystem: Environmental > Terrestrial > Soil > Wetlands > Peat | place... | reverse complement strand
GTAAAAACAACCACGTAGCGGGTTTAGCTAGATCGAGTAAATCTAGAAAGTCAAAACTTAGATTGTTTAAAATCAAGACAGAGGCACAGCTACCTCCCAATGCCAGGACTACGCCTACGACTCGCATGAGCGAATTCAGCCACGGTCTTTTTTTCTCACTCACTGGTAATGCCTGTTTTTCCTCAGTTGGAGAAGATACGTGTTCGTTTTCAGACTTTGGCTCGTCAAGATGTTCTGGAGAAATCATGATGTCACGCTCCTTTCGCCTATGTAAAGAGCTTCTATCCACCCAACTCTTTTCTCTTCACAGCATAGCCTCTGCATCTCACAATCGCATCTCCGCTCCTGTGCTACATTTCCCAGTGTCATCACAACTACCACAAGCAAACGTCTTCCTGCATGAGTCGCTGGATTTTGCACGAGCGCTTCATATGTTGCAAGCGAGGCAAAAAGGTGATACGACAGAGATGCTGTATCGTTGTATGAGAAAGGCTACTTCAATGATGGGAAGCAAACAGCGGCACTTTGCCCCACTCATCCATGTCTCACTGGAAGAGTTGGTACCGCAAGATCATTTCTCTCGCCATCTCGAGCGAACGCTTGATCTCTCGTTTGTGCAGCAGACCTATGAGGGAGGAGGTCGTCCCTCCATTGACCCGATCGTGTTTTTCAAACTCCAACTCGTGCTGTTTTTTGAAGGGATACGGTCAGAATGGTAACTGATGCGGCATGCAGCAGATCGCTTAAGCGTGAGATGGTATGTAGGGTACGATTTGAACGAGCCACTTCCCGATCATTCCAGCTAGACGAAGATCCGCACCCGCTATGGCCTTGAGGTCTTTCGTCGCTTTTTTGACCAGATTGTGGAGCAGTGTCAAGCGGCGGGACTCGTCAGGGGGAAGAGTTGTACTTTGATGGGACCAAAGTGGCAGCCAATGCTGGGAAGGAGTCTGTCAAACCACGCTTTGCGGTTGAAGCACATCTCAGCAACCTGTTCGATACGGGAGCTGAAGAACCTCTTGAGGAGGAACAGCAACAAACCACCCCGGAACCAGCACCTGATGAACACGAGGAGCTTCCAGCACCGCAAGCGCTTCCCACCTCACTGCCATCAGTGGAGAACGAAGCGCTCGCCCAGCACAATGCAGCGCGTCACGACTGGATCGAGCAAGAGGGAGCTCAAGAGCGCCACGTGAAAGGTCGAGGGTATCAACGCATCGTCGATTATCAGGTCAGCACCACCGATCCAGATGCCACGTTGATGCGAAGCAAAGGAGGAGTCAACCTGGGCTACCATACCCACTATGTGGTCGATGGAGGTCGGGCTCGCATCATCCTCGCAGCCTTGGTGACACTATCGGAAGTCATGGACAACCAACCCATGCTAGACCTGCTCTGGCGTACCCGCTTCCGTTGGAAACTCTGGCCGCGACACGTGACAGGGGACAAGAAGTACGGCTCAGAAGAAAATCTGGTCGCCATTGAACAGCAGGGCATACATGCCTATATTCCCATTGCTGATGTGGATCACCGCACCGAGTTCTTCGGTATTGAGGACTTCACCTATGATGCGGAGCGTGATGTCTACGTCTGTCCGGCGGGGAAAGAGCTGCACGTTGATCGAGCACACTCCACGGAGCGTTCGCTGCGCTATCGGGCACACGCGAAAGACTGTAATCACTGTCCCCTCAAGGCGAAGTGTACGACGAGTAAGCAAGGACGTAGCCTATGCCGCAGTGTCGATGAAACCTGTCTGGAACGGGTACGTGCCTACCAACGAACCGAGCCCTTCAAGAAAGCGTTGCGCAAGCGTCAAGTGTGGCTGGAACCCTTATTTGCAAAAGGCAAAGACTGGCATGGTATGCTTCGCTTTCGTTTGCGAAGGCTCTGGCGCGTGAACTCTGAGACACTCATACGGGCAGCAGGACAAAATCTCAATCGCCTCCTGAAAAAGCGTGGTTGGGGACGCCATCCATTCCCGGTTGAGGCACTGTGTGCCTACTTTTTGGCCTCCTGGTGGTTGATGAGTCGCCTTTTGCTGGGTAATGCGTCTCATTGCTCCATGTTCATTTCTCAGGAAGCGCAAGTCGATTCTTTCTTCCTGATGCGCTTTGTAAGCGGGTTTTTCAACACGCTGATATATTGGTCCTCCTTACTCGATGGTGTTCTCAAAACCGTTACCTTAGATGTAGAGGAAATGTAAGTTTCGTTTAGCATTGAGTTGAAAACATCACCGTAATCAACTGTTCTGTCCTGTTCATCATTTCGATGAGACGTAATTTCTGTCATGCAATACCTCAAAACAGGCATCCTCTTGTACCACGTTTACGATTACAAAAACGTGGCATTTCTCAAGGCATACTACATATATGGAATTGTGATGCTAATCATGGGCTTGTCCTTTAAGCAATAATCAATTACAATGGAAACCATCGTACTCTGATTGTGAAAGGAAGCCAGGTGAACACTTTTGAACAACGGCTTCAAGCCTATCTTCAAGAACAGCACATACAGGCCGAGCACCTGTCATTTGATCAACCCTGTCACTCTGTTGAAGAAGCGGCTCGTGCTGTCAATGCATCTCCTCAGGAGCTTGTAAAAAGCATTTGTCTTCTTGATAACGATGGCCAATTGATTACTGCCATTGTGAAAGGAGACGATCGGGTAAGCGTTTCTCGGATCGCCAAAACGTTGCAGAAAGAGGGAATTCGCCTGGCAACCCCGGATGAAATCCTGGAAAAAACTGGCTATCCGTGTGGAGGAACACCCTCATTTGGGTATCAAGCAATGTTTTTGATTGATCCTAGAGTGATCGAACGGGAGTTTGTCTTTGCAGGAGGTGGCAGTGAAACCTCCCTGATCAAAATAAATACCGGAGAACTCGTTCGTGCTAATCAAGGCACTATTTTTCGTATTCGCAAATAACCCTCAATGAATAAGCCGCTCTAATCTGGATTGATGGCTCGCGCAGGAATTGGCTCATCAGTTGTGAACATATCCTCGGTCACGTATGTTTGCGGTCTGGGCAGCACTTCACTACGATGGTAGGAACCACTCGCGTCAGTGTTGATACCCGGAGATCTCCTGCCATACGCGTAGTGTCCTGTTTCTGCAGGTGATAGTGGTCTCCTTGCAAACTGCGCAGCGCCCCTTACCACCGGAGCACCATGTTCCGCTACATCATCATAAAGATTATCTGGGATATTGTTATATCCCCTATTCAGAAGTTCTTCTTCACAAACCGTCAGTACGATGGTATTATTCTTAATTTCGTCTCGCACGACACTTTGGGGCACGTAATATACACTGCCAAATATACGCCCGCGCTCAACGAGAATGTGCCTATTGAAGCGAGCTTGAACTTTTCCAAGCCAGTTCCTCTCTGAATCAAGCACGTTCATACCGATTTTGAACTTCCAGGGATCCGTCTTCTGGCGAATGGTAACATATACATCTTTCAGTTTCGCCATCGGGTCTTCCAATGCCCATCCCATTATGCAAATAAACACGAAGATAATTCCGATAAGAGTTATGAAAGGGTTAACTGAGACAGTTACCAACCCGATCATCGTAACAGCAATTCCTGCGCCAACAAGAATTGGCCAATAACTTGGATTGGGGAGATGAATATGCGGTGAAGCCTGCTCTTCTTGCTCACTTTCAATATGCTGCTCCAAAAGTGAGGCATTTGTCTCTTCCGGTGTATAACTTGCGCTCTGAGAAGAACCATCCATAAGCTCTTGCATTCCTCCAGGATGTATTACTAGCGGGTACTTTTCTTTGTGCTTTTATCACATCTCTTACCTAAGCATACCAAATATATGACCCGTATGCAAGCAAAGATTTGGCATCTCACTTCATACCTCGCATACTCAACTGCACCCTACCTCTCTGCTTATCAACCTTCAAAACTCTCACCTGCACTATCTGCCCAACCGCCACCACTGCCAGTGGATCTTTCACGTAGCGATCCGCCAACTCCGAAATATGCACCAGGCCATCCTGTTTAACTCCGATATCGACAAAAGCGCCAAAGTCAACCACGTTACGTACCGTACCTTGTAAGATCATGCCCGTCTCTAAATCTTCCATTTTCAACACATCATGACGCAAAATAGGAGCAGGAAGGGCATCACGGGGATCAATGCCTGGCTTTTCCAGGTTATCAAGAATGTCGTTCAACGTAGGTAAGCCAATACCCACTTTTTTCGCGATATCGTCCCAGGCAGCCTGTTCCCCTTCACCACGCTTCCCTCGTCCAAGGCTACTTTGCAGCTTGATAAACTGCCGGAATTGGGTTACACGTTCAGCAGGTTTCGCCACTTTGCCTCCTGCATCGTCACCTGCAGGGAGCATCTCAAGCAATGCGCGAGCGGCAGTATAGCTCTCCGGGTGAATAAAGGTGTTATCCAGGGGTTCGACACCATTAGCCACTTTGAGAAAGCCTGCTGCCTGCACAAATGTGGCTGGTCCCAGGCCAGGTACCTTCTGCAAATCCGCACGCGATTTGAATGGGCCATGTTCTGCACGATAGTTGAAAATGGCGCTGGCCACACGTGTATTGATACCTGAGACGTGCTTGAGCAACGCAGCAGAGGCAGAATTCACCTCAACACCCGCGAAGTTGACACAGGAGACCACAACACGCTCCAGCATAGCCGCCAGTTCTTTCTGGTCTACATCGTGCTGGTACAGTCCCACTCCTACCGCTTTGGGATCGATCTTTACCAGTTCGGCCAGCGGATCTTGCAAGCGTCGCGCAATCGAAATGGTACCACGCTGTGTGGCATCCAGCTTTGGGAATTCCTGTCGCGCTGCCTCAGACGCTGAATAAACCGATGCTCCCGCCTCATTGACAATCACGTAACCTATCTTCCCGCTGTTGCCGGACTCCCTTTCGATTTCTCGAATCAATCCAGCGACCATCTGCTCTGCTTTACGCGAGGCGGTGCCATTCCCAATAGCGATTACATTAATATTGTGCTGAGCAATCAATGTACGCAGCGTTTGTTGAGACTTCTCTGACTGGTGCAGGTACATTGTATCCGATTCGATATACTTCCCATTTTCATCGACAATTGTGAGCTTACAACCCGTTCGAAAACCCGGATCGATGCCAAGCACTTTGCGACCACGTAATGGAGGCTGCAAGAGCAGATTTCGCAAATTCGCCGCAAAAATATTGATAGCATGCTCCTCAGCCTTGCGTGTGAGTTCAACACGCACTTCCCGCTCCATAGATGGAGCCAGCAGGCGCTTATAACCATCTTCTATTGCTTCCTTCAATTGACCAGCGAACGGAGAAGTAGCTTTCAGCGGATAGTGCTGCATAATATCCGCTTGCGCCTGCTCGAAAGAGAGTGTGACACTGACACGCAGCACTTCCTCGTGTTCCGCACGATTCAGTGCAAGCACGCGATGGGGAACAAGCTTGCTGGCACTTTCGTTGAATTCATAGTACAGTTGATAGACGCCGTTTGGGTCTTTCTCAGCAATTTTTTCGGTATCGGCGACTCTGGCTATGATAACTGAATCTTTGAAGAACGAGGCTCGCACATTGCCACGCACATTCGCATCCTCGGAAATGATCTCGGCCACGATGTCACGCGCTCCAGCATATGCTTCCAGGCTCGTCTCCACACCTTTTTCTACATCCAGGAAAGGATGCGCATATTCCTCGAAGATAGCGTCAACATCTCCTTTCAGTTCAGGCTGTTGCAGAATAAGTTCGGCTAACCCTGCCAACCCTTTTTCACGAGCAACACTGGCACGAGTTTTGCGCTTGGGGCGATATGGTAAATAGAGGTCTTCTACCTCTTGCAAGGTGGAGGCAGCAAGAATGGCGACTGATAGCTCGGATGTCAATTTGCCCTGTGCATCGATTAAACGTCGCACATCGGCTTTGCGCTCGTGCAGTGCTCGCAAAGAGCTAGCCCGATCAGCAATGGCTTGAATTTGCACTTCATCCAGACTGCCAGTCACTTCCTTGCGGTAGCGAGCAACAAATGGGATCGTATTTCCCTCGTCCAACAATGCAAGAGTGCGAGCAATCTGTCCGTTCTGTATCCCTAATTCCGCGCTCAGCATCGTGGCAAGTTGTGTTATAGAAAGTGTCTCCTCAGAGCCTGTTTCTGCGAGAGTCGTTTCCTGGTTTGTCAAATACGTTGCCTACCTTCTCTAACTCAGTCGGTTTGAATCTATAAGGAAGATGGTAGCACAAATCGTCAAGTCTAACTCATCGAAAATATGAAATATTTTGTAGGGAATTGGCTTGCCCATCCTGCTTCCCGACACCTCCCCCAGGATTTAGAAACGGCCCATAATAACCTGTGCTACAAGTTCTTCGGGACCGGACATGATTGGCTTACTACGGAACAAGATACGCACATAATCGAACTCTAACACATCGGATTTGCGGCCAAGCTTTGGAGTGTAGTAAATGCGTGTTCCATCCTGGTCAAACGACTCGTAGTGGCCAGGATCCTTTGGTTCGCGAGTATCGACCGACACATCGTAAAAAGTGCCGCTTCAGCAACGAAGAGGATCGAGAGTGACGGTCAGGACCGAACTTCCAACCTGCTGTAAGTACGCCTGCAGTTTTTCAGAGATAATTGCACGCATATTAAATATATCCCCTCTTGCGCATTTTTGCTCTAAATCTGGACGTACCCAGAATGCCGCCAACAAGGCTAAAGCCTATTGCACACAACAAACCGCCTATAAGAAAAACTACCACATTTGTCCCCGGTTGATGAATCGCTGGATGAAAAGGAAAGGTTGCACCAACTGCCGTTATCGCGTTTTGCAACTCCTTACCTGCATCCTGAAGAGAACCGTTTTGCTGTGCATTCGACGTCTGTCGCGCTATGTTTTGTGAAACGAGTACTGCGAAACCGATTGCTATCACGCTCCAGAATGTAACAGTACTGACAATTCCTGCCCAGAATCCTGTCCATATCGCGCGTAAAGACTTCCCTCCCTTGCGAGTTGTGAAGAAACCGGCCAGCAGGAAAAAAAGAAAACCCTCTATTATTGCCACGTAGAAAAACACTTCTTTTTTCATTATCAGCACAATAAAAGCGGCCAGCAAGCCTTGAGCCAATCCCCACAGACAGCCCTGATTGAAAGAACTGGGTAAGGGGCGATATTCTGGCATCGGTTTCGCCGGCTTCGTATGCGAGGGGTTAGGATTCGCAGGCAATACAGGTTGCGTGGCAGGTTGAGGATGTACGTACTGCTTTGCAGGAGTCGTGATTGGAGCAGGTACCGGCACACTTTGTCTATCAATACCCTGAGGCTGCGTTGTTGCGCTATGCGGATACATATATATTGTATTAGATCCCCCATAAATGCTGGTTGTATCCGCATAAGGCATGAAAGACGGATTCTGTAATGCCTGTGCAAACTCATTCATACTTCGGTAACGTTGATCAGCGTCCACCGACATAGCTTTGAGGAGCACACGCTCCAGGTTCGGCGATAATGTTGGATTGAGTAAACAAGGCGATATCAATCCATCACGATAACTACGATTGACGGACTCGGGGGGTAATTGCAAGGTTAGCAAGAAATAGATCGTGGCAGCCATTGCATAAATATCCGATTGCGGGCTGGTTTTCCCTACGTACTGTTCAACCGGGCTATATCCTCCTGAAACAGCTCTTACTGTTGTCTGAGTATCACTGTTTGGATCGTAGAGTTTAGTCAGGCCAAAATCAACCAGAACCGCTGTCTGATCAGGAGTCAAAATGATATTTTCGGGTTTAATATCGCGGTGTATCACGGCAGGATTCCGGCTATGTAATTCGTTCAATACATGCATTATTGGTATGAGCCAGTATTCGACTTCCTGTACACTACAAGGCTTTCCTCGCAAAATGAGTAGTTGTTTTAAGGTCTTTCCCTCGATCAATTGCATTACCAGGTAGAAACGACCATTCGCTTCAAAGGCATCATATACTCTTGGAAGATGTTTACTGTTAATAGTGAAGAGAACAGCCGCTTCCATCAGCGCCCTGCGGCGCGCAGTAGGAGTCACATCATACGTTTCTTTGATTGCGCAAAGCTGTTTTCCCTCACTGAGATCGATGCCACGATAGACAGCGCCAAAACCTCCTCTATTGATGAGTCCATCAATGACATAGTGTCCCCCAATTGTTGTTCCCTGATCCAGCAGCGTTGTATCGGTCATACAAGTTTTCCTTTGAGAGCTTCTATTAATCCCTGGCGATATTATACAGCTTTTCGTGTCTTCAATTACGATTCAGGCTCTCGATTTCTTCCAACGAGGAGACAGCAGAAAATTAGGACACGGGGTTTCATTCCTCAATTTCCCTACCCTACTCTATATCAACGCACAAACATATCTACGCTACAATTATCACCTCTGTTACACCGCAAACTACATTTCTTCCATTATTTGCAATAACTACACGGTGTGATAAAATGACACGGTAGAGAGCTAATCTTTCATCACCCTGTTCGTATAACAGAGTATTACGTGTACTCCTGCACCTCTAGCGGGACAAACGAATGAGGAAGAGAGCGAGTATTTGGAACAAGAAGTTATGTTTGAAGCCGAAAAACCAGCCGAGCCAGAGCGTGAGGTCATCCAGGAAACAGATTTGAATAGTCTGGCACAAAGTGATAGTCTGCGTCTCTACCTCCGCGAAATCTCACGTATTCAACTGCTGAATGCAGCCAAAGAATCCTATCTCGCTGAACGAGCTGAACAAGGAGATAAAGAGGCCCGCAACAAACTGATCGAAGCCAATTTGCGGCTTGTCGTAAGTATTGCGAAAAAATATGTTGGGCAGGGCCTTTCTCTTGAAGATTTAATCGGCGAGGGCAATATAGGACTGATCCGAGCAGTAACCAAGTTCGACTATCGTAAAGGCTTCCGCTTCTCTACATATGCCACATGGTGGATTAAACAGGCGATCACTCGTGCAATCTTAGAGGGTACACGTGTTGTACGCTTGCCAGTATATATCATGGAAGAGGTTATGCGCGTAAAACGTATGACACGCCAACTCTATCAAGAACTCGGACGTGAACCCACCTCCGAAAATATTGGTGAACGCCTGGGCATGACTTCAGAGCGCGTTAATGAACTCATGATTTGGGCGGAGAAAGTTTTCTCTTTGGATGCTCCCCTCTCCGAAGAAGAAGAAAATACGCTTGGTGACATCCTTGAAGATACACGCGAACGCGGTCCAATGGAACTCACCGATCAACATCTACTGCGCGAAGAGATACGCAAAGTGCTGGGCCAACTCACCTTACGTGAGCGCCAGGTCATTGAATTACGTTTTGGATTGATAGACGACCATGATCATACACTTGAAGAAGTTGGCAAGAAATTAAAGGTCACCCGCGAACGAGTGCGCCAGATTGAAGAACGAGCTATTCGTAAATTACGCCATCCACAGGCGAGCCGCATCCTGAAGGATTACCTCGATTGAGAAATCTCTCTCTTTTGCTTTCAGGCAAAGAGATCAGAAATAAGTACCTTTAGATAAGGAAGCGTCAGCCATTGTTCCCACAACGTTTAATCATTGTATCGAGAGGATAAATCAGGGTATTCAAGTGGTGTGCTATCACTTAGAATGCCAAACATTGCAACGAGGGATGAAAAGGTAGGGAAAGGAGGACAGCGTTCCCTTGCCAGCATTTGAATGCGATTCAAGCTGGGTATCCCTGCGCTGTAACACGAATGAACGAACTGGCAGGCCAGAGCCTGGGTGGCTATCAGTTGGAAGAGGAGATAGGGCGCGGCTCCATGGGGATGGTGTATCGCGGTAAGCAAATTGCTCTTGGGCGAGAGGTAGCGATTAAAGTACTACCACGCGCATTAGCGAAGGATGCCTCTTACGTTGCACGTTTCATCCGAGAAGCTCAAATTATCGCTGGATTGAATCATCCAAATATTGTGCATATCTACGATGCCGGGCAACAAGGTGGGTTGCTCTATTTTGTCATGGAATACGTGCAGGGGCCGACCATTGGAAGTTTACTGCTCATCGATGGCTGTTTGCCGCAGCATCTCGCTAGTGAATATTCAGCCCAGATTGCTGACGCGCTCGATTTAGCTTACAAAGAACGAAACGTAATCCATCGTGATATTAAGCCGGAAAATTTGATGCTCGATCGTTGGGGCAAGATAAAAGTCATGGATTTTGGCCTCGCTCGCGCTCCAGGCCAGCTTCAAATTACACTGGCGAAAACACTGGTTGGTAGTATCTACTATGCCTCACCAGAGCAAGTATGGGGACAAACACTTGACAATCGCAGCGACATTTATGCATTAGGGGCTGTGCTTTATGAAATGGTCGGTGGACATCGTCCTTTCACCGGACGCACCTTACCAGAACTAACACAGGCCATCGTGGGAGGCACTCTACGCCCACCGAATTCATACAACCCGGACATCTCCAAAGAGCTGGAGCAGATTATACTAACCGCTATGGCGCGCAATCGCGACGAACGCTACGAAAACGCCGGGTTGATGGCACAAGACTTACGTTCGCTCAACATTCGATCCATACAAGATTCCGCAACGCGAGATCCCAAACTCTCTGCAACCGCAAAGCAACGAAGATCTCATGAGGGCATAGCATTACGCCCTCCCAAACGACCACAGGTTCAAAGACCCCATTACGTGGATTTAGAAGCCACACAACCCCCACCAGGAGTATCTATTGAACCCCCCCCCGTAGAATCTGCACTTGAACAGTCACCACAGCAGGGCACAGTTGTCAACAAAGACTATGAGGATAAAATTCCTACGAAACCTCTTAGCCCCATCAGGGAACTTGATACACTTACTCAGCAGAAAATCGAACAGGCTCAACTTCCAACAAAGACCAATCCAGAGACGAGACGTACCCTATGGAGACAGTTGCAGCGCATGTTCAAGCAAACGTAGCGCTGCCAGGAACGTTGCACACTTCTCGCTTCCACGCTATACTAGAAGCAGAGAAGCAATCGGGTAAAGTGGAGACCTATGTAGCATGGATCCTTCGCAACTGACACTTGGAGTTGCCTTTTTAGCAGGCCTGGCATCTTTTCTTTCCCCCTGCGTGTTACCATTGGTACCAATATACCTGGCCCAACTGGTCGGCCAAAGTGTGTATCAATCGAGTGGTGACCTGGAGGAAGAACGTCCCATGAGACTGAACACTTTTCTGCATGCAGCGATGTTTGTGTCTGGTTTTACTCTGGCTTTTGTAGCTTTAGGAGCGACCGCCAGTACGCTGGGAGGATTCCTTCGCATCCACCAGCTGTTTCTACGCCAGGTTGGTGGTATTTTGCTCATCTTCATAGGGCTACATCTGACAGGTCTCTTGAAATTGCCATTTCTTTACTGGCAAAAACGAATTGACTTTCGCCCGAATCGTCCCAGTTATCCGGCATCTTTTGTAATCGGCCTGGTTTTTGCTATCGGCTGGACACCTTGCGTTGGGTTAATTCTAGGGCCTGTCCTGGTGTTAGCCTCTAATGCTGCTACGCTGCGTGAGGGTGTGTTATTATTACTGGTCTATTCACTTGGTTTGGGCGTGCCATTCCTGTTGTTGGGTCTCGGACTCGATCACTTCAGCAAACTATTGCAGTGGTTAAAGCCACACGCGGGAAAGATTGAAATTGGAACAGGGGTAATTATGATTCTGATGGGAGTCATGATTTATTTTAACTGGCTAATCTACCTCAACAGGTATTTCAACTTTGGCATCTCTGTGTAGCTATTTATCATGCTAAACACAATATTAAGCCACTTGACGAACCTGACATGCTCCAGATGTTACTGGCTTCATTGCTACGAAATCAGAAATGCAAACAGATATTGAAGATTAACTGAGCTTTTAGCAATCTTCAATATCTGCGCGAATCTCCATCTCAACATCGGGATCAAGAGTGATAGGCTCGCCTACTGGTGTACGAGCCAGGAGCAATACAGCTTCACGTAAGTGAGCAGGCGCGCGCTCGATTGTACAGCGTTCGTGAATAAGTCGCTTAATCCGCATATCAAAATGGAAGCGACATTCACAATACTGGCAGTCAGCGAGATGCTGCTGTACGATTTCAACTTCGTGAACACTGAGTTCCCGATCAATATAAAGATGAAGACGAGCTGCTGTCTCAAAACAATTCATAGTCATTCCCTCGATTTCCTGGCTCTCACAGGTTCAATAGACTCTTGTTGCTCGTCCTATAATAAGTTCTGTACATTCTAACATAATTACATAGGACTTTCATTCCCGATGCCAGTGAGTTATACTGCTAGGACGGGATTTCCGCAAGTGAGGAGTAAAGTATGTCCGAGGAGCCGGAGCTTCAAATAGCACAAATACATGAAGCCACGGAAAACGAAATAACAGAAGATTTTGAAGCAGGAGTGCTGGCCCAACTTGATAGCCTCTACCGCACAGCGCTGCGCCTGACACATAACCAACAAGAAGCCGAAGACCTGGTCCAGGAAACTATGCTCAAGGCATTTCGTTTCGCCAAAAGCTATACACCCGGCACCAATCTACGTGCATGGCTCTTTCGGATTTTGAACACATCTGCCATCAACCGCTACCGGAAACAGGCCACACGCCCAACCACAACCCCATTACCTGAAGGAGAGGACTTCTATCTTTATAATCGCATAAGCGATATGAGCGGACAGGAGCTGAGCACAGCAGCGGAGGAAGAGGTTCTTAGCAAGTACCTTGATGAGGATGTATTTAACGCATTAAACGCCTTACCCATCAATTTTCGCATGCCGGTTATACTGGCCGATATCGAGGGCATGTCCTACAAAGAGATAGCCGAGACACTACAAATACCAATTGGCACAGTCATGAGTCGTATATCTCGTGCGCGTCGTCAACTACAGCATTCTCTCTGGCAATATGCAAAAGACAAAGGCTACCTGCCTGCGCAGAACTCAGAGAAATCGAGCGAAAAAGGAGCCTGATCACTTAAACAAAAGGTAGCCTGTATGGTGTTACAGGCTACCTTTTGTGTATAGCAGGAACGGTCGCCCAATACACCTCAACCTAAGCCCCAATCGAAGATCCCGTAGGGGCGAGGGCGGGTGCGTGGATGGGTGGTGTGCCTTTATGGTCGCCCGCCGTGGGTCGCCTGATATCCCCGGCTCATCGACGAACCGACCATACCCCTCCACCCACATGCGACCATAAAGGCACACCCAACCGCACCTCATCCACTCTCGCCCCTACAGATGTTGATGAGCTTTTCTTAGGTTGATGCCTATTGGCGCACCCTTGCAGTCACCCTCTGAGAGGGGTCGAATTACATTCAAACTACCAGGAAAACCTACTCACCACCACCAGCAACGCCCTCGACACCCTCTGGCAGGTGCGTTTCACCAACTGCGTGCTCGATGGCTTCAAGCTCTTCCTCAGTGCCTTGAACGATCGGCCCCTTGAACCAATGACGCGCACTGGCTAGCCACCAGATCGTGACAAGCAACAACACTCCCAGCACTACTACAGGTGTGTAGTTAAAGGTGGCCCAAGGGCTGACACCGGCTGCAAGAGATGCAGGATTGATGGTGGGCAACATAAACAGCACAGAGATGAAGATGGTCCATATCACAGCGATCCAACCAATAGGTCTGCTCCAGGCGCCCAGGTGCCATGGTCCAGTCTTGAAGTCGGATGAAAACTGGCGCAGGAAAATGGGCAACGCATACGCGAGATACAGACCAATGGTGGCAATGGAAGTAATCGCTACATAGGCTGTGACATTCCATAACGAGGGGATGGCCAGGATAAAGGAACATACAACAGCTAGAAGAATGGCATTTTGCGGCGTACGACCTCTATTTAGTCTATGCCAGAGATTGTGTCCAGGTACAGCTCCGTCACGTGAGAAAGCATAAATCATACGCGAGTTCGACGTGACCGAGGACATGCTGCAGAAAAACTGCGCAACAAAGATCACGGCGAACAAGAGAGTCCCCAGTATAAAACCGATGCGGCTTTGCAGGATATACAGCACCGGATTGACAAAGCTACTAGCAGCTCCCAGATTGGGAGAAGCCGCTACCAGGGCCATCAGCAGAGCATAGCCTGCAACAGCGGATACGACCACCGACATCACGACACCCCACGGCGCACGCCTCTCTGCCCCAATCGTCTCCTCGGTCATATGGGCCGAAGCATCGTAGCCCGTATATGTGTACTGCGCTAGCAGCAGGCTCAAGAGTACAGCGTACCAAAGGGGGAAGCCCGTGGCATTGAAGGCTTTAGTTGGAGTGAAAATCGTGCTGGCTGAATTAAACCCCTGTACAGCAGCCCCATGTACCTGCGTAGCAGGCGCAACTCCAGCTGCCCCAGGATTGAACTGCAACGAAAGGAGCGTTGCACCTACGACACCTACGACTATCAGGAGTACGCCCACGATGT